>OBMY01000001.1_pt30:0-2500 | contig 81678 bp, 68 predicted proteins | sample 1641151 | NCBI WGS metagenome assembly OBMY01 (sample SAMEA104232313, study PRJEB22302) | sediment metagenome | biome: forest; feature: aquifer; material: sediment | place: USA | collected 2011-08-07 | depth 0.01 m
CAAACCATCCCGTCGATATGGACTCTTGGGGAAGATCAGCCTGTTATCCCCGGGGTACCTTTTATCCGTTGAGCGACACCGCTTCCACATGCTGGCGCCGGATCACTAGTTCCGACTTTCGTCCCTGCTCGACATGTCTGTCTCACAGTCAAGCTCCCTTGTGCACTTGCACTCGACACCTGATTGCCAACCAGGCTGAGGGAACCTTTGGGCGCCTCCGTTACATTTTGGGAGGCAACCGCCCCAGTTAAACTACCCACCAGGCACTGTCCCTGAACCAGATCATGGTCCGAGGTTAGAGGTCCAATTCGATCAGAGTGGTATTTCAACAACGACTCCACGATAACTGGCGTCACCGTTTCACAGTCTCCCACCTATCCTACACAAACCGAACCGAACACCAATACCAAGCTGTAGTGAAGGTCCCGGGGTCTTTTCGTCCTGCCGCGCGTAACGAGCATCTTTACTCGTAATGCAATTTCGCCGAGTCTACGGTTGAGACAGCTGAGAAGTCGTTACGCCATTCGTGCAGGTCGGAACTTACCCGACAAGGAATTTCGCTACCTTAGGATGGTTATAGTTACCACCGCCGTTTACTGGGGCTTAAATTCTCAGCTTCGCTCCCGAAGGAACTAACCGGTCCTCTTAACCTTCCAGCACCGGGCAGGCGTCAGTCCGTATACATCGTCTTACGACTTCGCACGGACCTGTGTTTTTAGTAAACAGTCGCTTCTCACTGGTCTCTGCGGCCCCACCCAGCTCAGACAGTAAATGTCGTCACCAGACAGGGCCCCCCTTCTCCCGAAGTTACGGGGGCATTTTGCCGAGTTCCTTAACCATAGTTATCTCGATCGCCTTAGTATTCTCTACCTGACCACCTGTGTCGGTTTGGGGTACGGGCCGTGTGAAAGCTCGCTAGAGGCTTTTCTCGGCAGCATAGGATCACTGAATTCGCCTCAATCGGCTACGCATCACGTCTCAGGCTATGTGCGACCCGGATTTGCCTAGGTCACGCCCTACACGCTTACACCAGTATTACCACTGACTGGCTCAGCTACCTTCCTGCGTCACCCCATCGCTTGGCTACTACCAGATCAGGTCCCATGCATCCACCAACTCGAGACCCGAAGGTCTTCTCGTGGCTTCAGGATGGTTAGTATCACTGATTCACCATGGGCGCGTTCACACGGGTACGGGAATATCAACCCGTTGTCCATCGGCTACGCCTGTCGGCCTCGTCTTAGGTCCCGACTCACCCTGGGCGGATTAACCTGGCCCAGGAACCCTTGGTCATTCGGCGGACGAGTTTCTCACTCGTCTTTCGCTACTCATGCCTGCATTCTCACTCGTGTGGCCTCCACGGCTAGGTCACCCTGCCGCTTCCATGGCCACACGACGCTCCCCTACCCATCCACACACCTGCCCAACACTCCGCAGAGTGAAGGGGGGCTATTGCGTGAATGCCGCAGCTTCGGTGGTGTACTTGAGCCCCGCTACATTGTCGGCGCNGNATCACTTGACCAGTGAGCTATTACGCACTCTTTCAAGGGTGGCTGCTTCTAAGCCAACCTCCTGGTTGTCTNNGCGACNCCACATCCTTTTCCACTTAGNACACGCTTAGGGNCCTTAGCNGNNGATCTGGGCTGTTTCCCTCTCGACTACGAACCTTATCGCCCGCAGTCTCACTGCCNCGCTCTCACTNACCGGCATTCGGAGTTTGGCTGATTTCGGTAAGCTTGTGGGCCCCCTAGACCATCCAGTAGCTCTACCTCCGGTGAGAAACACGCGACGCTGCACCTAAATGCATTTCGGGGAGAACCAGCTATCACGGAGTTTGATTGGCCTTTCACCCCTACCCACAACTCATCCCCTCAGTTTTCAACCTAAGTGGGTTCGGTCCTCCACGACGTCTTACCGTCGCTTCAACCTGGCCATGGGTAGATCACTCCGCTTCGGGTCTAGAGCATGCCACTACGATCGCCCTATTCGGACTCGCTTTCGCTACGGCTACCCCACACGGGTTAACCTCGCGACATGCCACTAACTCGCAGGCTCATTCTTCAAAAGGCACGCCATCACCCCCAGCAGTAAACTGCTCGAAGGCTCTGACGGATTGTAAGCGCACGGTTTCAGGTACTATTTCACTCCCCTCCCGGGGTACTTTTCACCTTTCCCTCACGGTACTAGTCCGCTATCGGTCACCAGGGAGTATTCAGGCTTATCGGGTGGTCCCGACAGATTCACACCAGATTTCACGGGCCCGGTGCTACTTGGGTTTCCATTACAACAGTCACAAAGTTTTCGTGTACGGGATTCTCACCCTCTACGACAGGCCGTTCCAGACCACTTCCACTAACCCTGTGATTTCTTACTGTTGGCCAACACGGCAGTATTGACAAAATGAACCCCACAACCCCACGAATGCAACACCTGCCGGCTATCACACACCCATGGTTTAGCCTCTTCCGCTTTCGCTCGCCACTACTCACGGAATCACGGT
>OBMY01000001.1_pt30:5000-81678 | contig 81678 bp, 68 predicted proteins | sample 1641151 | NCBI WGS metagenome assembly OBMY01 (sample SAMEA104232313, study PRJEB22302) | sediment metagenome | biome: forest; feature: aquifer; material: sediment | place: USA | collected 2011-08-07 | depth 0.01 m
CACTTCGTACAACCTCGTGTCACTCGCCGTAAAGGCGGGAGTCGGTGTCCGTGTCGCTCTGACTTGGAATAAGTTACGCGAACCTTCAATCAATTCACAAATCGCCTGGTCACTACAGCGATTGGCCGGCTAAGGCCAGGTCAGACTGTTGCGCCTATCTGTCAATCGCGAATAGACCCGAGTGTGACGCCGAGCACCGAACCTATTCGGAGCCCACCCGCTCGATCACTCCCCCGAGTCCACGGAGATTCTCGACGAATCGCGGGTAACCACGGTCGATGTGGAAGATGTCGTGAACTTCGGTGGTTCCGTCCGCAACCAACCCCGCAAGCACGAGCCCGGCGCCGGCCCGAATGTCCGAAGACCACACCGGTGCACTCGACAACACCGGAACTCCGCGGATCACCGCATGGTGGCCGTCAGTTCGGGCGTCGGCGCCGAGTCGGATCATCTCCTCGACAAATCGGAAGCGCGATTCGAACACGTTCTCGGTGATCATCGACGTGCCTTCGGCAACCGCAGCCAAACCGATTGCCATCGGCTGCAGGTCGGTCGGGAATCCGGGGTACGGCAATGTTGCGAAATTGACCGCTTTAGGCCGTTCACGCTGAATGACGCGGAAACCGTCAACCTCGGGAGTCACCTCCGCGCCGGCCGTCCGAAGCTTGTCGAGGACCAGTCCGAGATGCTTGTGGTTCACCCCGCGAACGCGGACGTCACCCCTGGTCATGGAGGCAGCGACACCCCATGTTGCGGCAACGATCCGGTCACCGATGACGCGGTGCGTAGTCGGTTCCAACTTGCGGACGCCTTGAATGGTGAGCGTCGAACTTCCGCCGCCAGATACCTTGGCGCCCATCTCGTTGAGCATGTTGCACAGATCCACGATCTCGGGCTCACGTGCAGCGTTGTCGATCACTGTCTCACCACGGGCGAGGACCGCTGCCATCAAGATGTTCTCGGTTGCACCCACAGACGGGAAGACCAGGCGGATGTTCGCTCCATGCAGGTCGTCTGCCTCGGCAACTACACATCCGTGTTCGATCTCGCTGCGCGCACCCAACAGGCGGAGCCCGGATTGGTGCATGTCGAGGGGCCTCGAACCGATGGCGTCACCGCCAGGCAAGGCAACAACAGCGCGTCGACAACGCGCGACCAGCGGACCGAGAACACACACTGACGCTCGGAACTGTTTCACCGCATCGAAGTCAGCGTGATACTTCGGCTCGGCCGGCGTCGTGATCCGCACTTCGGAATCTTCGAGTTCGACTTCGCAGCCCAGACCTCGCAGAACGTCCGCCATCAACGGTACGTCGAGAATGTCCGGGCAGTTGGTCACGACAGTGGTGCCTTCGGCCAACAGCGCCGCGGCCATCAGCTTCAGCACACTGTTCTTGGCCCCTCCCACCAGTACTTCACCTTCGAGGCGGTTACCCCCGGTCACAAGAAAGTGCTCACTCACGGTTCACAGCCTAGAGCCACAACCTCGTCGGCACCGCGCCGGTACCGTAGCCCTATGTCTGTTCACCTGACGAAGATCTACACCCGGACCGGCGACGACGGGACCACGGGCCTCAGCGATTTTTCCCGCGTGTCCAAGAACGATCCGCGTCTGATCGCCTACGCGGATTGCGACGAGACCAATGCAGCGATCGGTGTGGCCGTTGCCCTCGGCACTCCCCCGGAGAATCTCCTCGCAATGCTGCGCCAGATCCAGAACGACCTTTTCGACGCAGGGGCCGACTTGTCCACCCCCGTGGTCGAGAACCCGAAGTACCCGCCGCTACGAGTGACTCAGTCCTACATCGATCGACTCGAAGGATGGTGCGATGAACTCAATGAGCAACTGGCACCGTTGAATTCGTTCATTCTGCCGGGCGGAACCGCCTTGGGAGCCCTGCTTCACGTAGCAAGAACCGTCTCGCGGCGTGCTGAGCGTGCGGCTTGGTCCGCCATCAATGCGAACCCGGAGGACACGAGCGTGCTCCCCGCGAAATACCTCAACAGATTGTCGGATCTGCTCTTCATCATGGGAAGAGTGGCAAATCCTGAAGGCGATGTGCTCTGGAAGCCCGGCGCCGGGGCTTGAGCGGGACCGGTCAGGCGGTGCGTCGCCTACGGGCGCGCCCGTCCGGCCGAGATTCCACCCAGGACAGGAACGCTGTCAATGCTCCACTGTCCAAAGCGATTTCGTAGGCCGACGAGCCGTCATTGACCTTGACCACGACGATGTCGTCGCTCATGATGTCGAATTCGGTACCCGAGGGAGAACGACGGCTCTCGACCTCGATACCTTGACGATCGATCCTGGAGTCCGGGCCCGGCCGCAGACTCGACAGTTTGAAAAAGACAAAGGTGCTTTCGCCGTAGCGAATGATTCCGTGACGCCACCCGCTGTCCCCCGGAGATGGCAGAACACGAAGCAGTGCAGCGGTACCGCCGCGACGCAGAACCAGCAGACGATACAGAAAAGCCGCGACGAGAACCGCGAGCAGCACAACCAGAATGATCAACACAGTCATTCCGAATGTCACTGTTCGTCGGCTCCCGTCGCGGCTTTACTCGAGTAACTTACGCGCGCTCGACGGCCCGGAGCTGACCCTTGGCGACCGCAATCGCTTCGAGGTCGCCCGAGTTCTCGGCCAAGACAGCCTTGGCTGCCTCGACGTCGATGTCCTGTGCCATGTCCGCGGACTCGGCAAGGATCGTCACCGTCGTCGCAGTGACGGAGAGAAATCCTCCGTGTACCGCAGCAACGATACGCTCGCCGTCGACCGAGGTGATCGACACGGTTCCGCCCTCGATCAGCTGGCCGAGGACCGGCTCATGCCCAGGCATGATTCCGATTTCACCCTCGGTGGTCTGAGCGCTGACCAGCGTCGCCGAACCAGACCACAAGCGCTGCTCGACGGCAACGAGTTCTACGGTCATCTCAGCCATCGTGGACTACTTCCCGGCCATCTTCTTGGCTGCAGCCTCGACGTCGTCGAGTCCACCGCAGCTGTTGAATGCCTGCTCGGGCAGGTGATCGAACTCGCCCTTGCAGACGCGGTCGAAGGCTTCGATCGTGTCGCGGAGCGGCACGACGGAGCCGGGCTCACCGGTGAACTTCTCGGCAACGATGAAGTTCTGGCCGAGGAACTTCTGGATACGACGGGCGCGGCCGACGAGGACCTTGTCCTCTTCCTGAAGCTCGTCCATACCGAGGATGGCGATGATGTCCTGCAGTTCCTTGTACTTCTGCAGGATGCGCTTGACCTCGTTGGCAACGCGGAAGTGCTCGGCACCGACGATGCCGGGCTCCAGGATGCGGGAGGTCGAGCTCAGCGGATCCACAGCGGGGTAGATACCCATCTGCGAAATCGGGCGCGAAAGCTCGGTGGTGGCATCGAGGTGCGCGAACGTCGTAGCCGGCGCGGGGTCGGTGTAGTCGTCGGCGGGCACGTAAATAGCCTGCAGCGAGGTGATCGAGCGACCGCGAGTCGAGGTGATGCGCTCCTGGAGCTCACCCATCTCGTCCGCCAGCGTGGGCTGGTAGCCCACTGCCGAAGGCATACGGCCGAGGAGGGTGGAAACCTCGGAGCCTGCCTGCGTGAAGCGGAAGATGTTGTCGATGAACAGCAGAACGTCCTGGCCCTGAACGTCGCGGAAGTACTCCGCCATCGTCAGTGCGGACAGGGCGACGCGCATACGCGTTCCGGGCGGCTCGTCCATCTGGCCGAAGACAAGGGCGGTGTCCTGGAGGACGCCCATCTCTTCCATTTCCAGGTGGAGGTCGGTGCCCTCACGGGTACGCTCACCGACGCCTGCGAACACCGAGGTGCCCGAGAACTCGCGAGCGATACGCGTGATCATTTCCTGGATCAGAACGGTCTTGCCGACGCCGGCGCCACCGAACAGGCCGATCTTTCCACCCTTGACGTACGGGGTGAGGAGGTCGATGACCTTGATGCCGGTCTCGAGGATCTCGGTCTTACCTTCGAGCTGATCGAAGGCTGGTGGCTTGCGGTGGATGCCCCACTGCTCGCCGTCGCGGCCGAGGCCCGGGGTGTCGAGGCAATCGCCCAGTGCGTTGAACACGTGGCCCTTGACGACGTCACCGACGGGAACCGAGATCGGCTTGCCCGAGTCGGTCACTGCAGTGCCGCGGACGAGTCCGTCGGTGGGCTGCATGGAGACGGTGCGGACCAGGTTGTCACCGAGGTGCTGTGCAACCTCGAGCGTCAGCGTCTTGGCGACCGAGGGAAGCGTGATCTCGGCGTTCAGGGCGTTGAACAGTTCAGGAACAGCGCCACGCGGGAATTCAACGTCCACGACGGGACCGATGACCCGCACGACGCGGCCGGCTACGGCCGAAGCCGAACCTGCCCCGTTGTTTTCGGTTACTGCTGCGGTCATGTGCTAGTCACTTCCTGCGCTCGAGGCGAGCGCGTTGGCGCCGCCGACGATCTCGCTGATTTCCTGGGTGATCTGGGCCTGGCGAGCCTGGTTGGCCTGACGGCTCAACGTGTTCACCAGTTCGTTTGCGTTGTCCGTCGCGGCCTTCATGGCAGTACGACGGGCTGCCGACTCCGATGCCGCAGCATCGAGAAGCGACGAGAAGATACGAGTGCTGACGTACTTCGGGAGAAGAGCACCGAGAAGCTTCTCGGGCTCGGGCTCGAAGCTGAAGTCCGCGACGGGGCCATTGTCATGGTCGTCGTCGTGGCCGTTGGTCAGCATGTCGTCACCGAGTTCGATGCGCTCTTCCGACACGAAGACCTCGAGAGGAGCCATACGGCGAACCTCGGGAGTCTGCGTCAGCATCGACACGAAGCGGGTGTAGACGATATGGAGTTCGTCGACGCCCTCGATCGTGCCTTCACCGTTCGGAGCGGCAACCTGGTTACCCGAACCAGCCATGAACAGCTCCACCAGGTGGCGGCTGGCCTTCGCGGCATCCGAGTAACCCGGATCCTGCGAGAAGCCCGTCCACGCAGCACCGATGTCGCGGCCGCGGAACGTGTAGTAGCCGAGCCCCTTGGAACCGAGCACGTACACGACCGGCTCCTTGCCCTCGCTGCGGAGGAGAGCCATGAGCTCTTCTGCCTGCTTGAGGACGTTGGAGTTGTAGCCACCACACATGCCGCGGTCACTGGTGACAACGAGGACCGCTGCCCGCTTGGGCTCCGGACGCTCGTTGAGCAACGGGTGATCGAGCGAAGCAGACGCACTCGCCAATTCGGTGAGTACCTTCGTGATCTCCTCGGCATACGGCTTGGACGCGGCGACGCGAATCTGAGCCTTGGTGATACGCGAAGTCGCGATCAGTTCCTGTGCCTTGGTGATCTTCTTGGTCGAGTTGACCGACTTGATACGAGACCGCAATTCGAGAATGCTCGCCATCGATCAATCACTCTCCCTTCGGAATTCGCAGTGTCATGGGCGCGTACGTCACTTGCTGACGGTCTTGCGCTTGACGTTGATCTGCTCGTTCGCGACCTCGTCGGCGCCCAAAGCGTCAGCCTCGGCTTCGTTCACGACCCGGCTTCCGTCGGATGCGATGAAGCCTTCCTTGAACTTGTTCGTCGCGGCGATCAGCTCAGCAGCGTTGTCGGCATCGAGTGCCTTACCGCCGTTGATGCTGGAGTAGACGCCAGCAGCCGAGTGCTTGAGGTCTTCGAGCAGTTCCTTCTCGAAGCGACGGACGTCGCCGATCGGAACGCTGTCGAAGATGCCTTCGCCGGCCAGGTAGATCGAGACGATCTGGTCCTCGACGGGGATCGGACTGTACTGATCCTGCTTGAGCAGCTCGACCAGACGGGCGCCGCGCTCGAGCTGAGCCTTGGAGGCAGCGTCGAGGTCGGAAGCGAAGGCGGAGAACGCTTCGAGCTCACGGAACTGAGCCAGTTCCAGACGCAGCGAACCGGAAACCTTCTTCATGCCCTTGGTCTGTGCAGCGCCACCGACGCGGGAGACCGAGATACCGACGTTGATCGCGGGGCGAACGCCCTTGTTGAACAGGTCGGACTCGAGGAACACCTGACCGTCGGTGATGGAGATGACGTTGGTCGGGATGTAAGCCGAGACGTCGTTCGCCTTGGTCTCGATGATCGGCAGAGCCGTCAGCGAGCCACCGCCGAGTGCGTCAGACAGCTTCGCCGAACGCTCCAGCAGACGGGAGTGCAAGTAGAAGACGTCACCGGGATAAGCCTCGCGTCCCGGCGGGCGACGCAGCAGCAGCGAGATGGCGCGGTACGCCTCTGCCTGCTTGGTCAGGTCGTCGAACACGACCAGAACGTGCTTGCCCTGGTACATCCAGTGCTGGCCGATGGCCGAGCCGGTGTACGGTGCGAGCCACTTGAAGCCTGCGGAATCAGATGCCGGAGCAGCAACGATGGTGGTGTACTCCATCGCGCCCTTCTCCTCGAGGGCAGCCTTGACGCCCGCGATGGTGGAACCCTTCTGACCGATGGCAACGTAGATGCAGCGCACCTGCTTGTTGACATCGCCGGAATCCCAGTTGGCCTTCTGGTTCAGGATGGCGTCGATGCAGACCGCGGTCTTGCCGGTCTTGCGGTCGCCGATGATGAGCTGGCGCTGGCCGCGGCCGATCGGGGTCATGGCGTCGATAGCCTTGATACCGGTCTGGAGCGGCTCTTCGACCGGCTGGCGCTCGAGCACCGAAGCGGCCTGGAGCTCGAGTGCACGGTTCTCGGTGCTCTCGATCTCGCCGAGGCCGTCGATGGGCGCACCCAGCGGGTCGATGACGCGGCCGAGGAAAGCATCGCCGACGGGAACCGACAGAACGTCGCCCGTGCGCTTTACTTCCTGGCCTTCTTGAATGTTCTGGTAATCGCCAAGGATGACGGCACCGATTTCGGTGGCATCCAGGTTGAGCGCGACGCCGACGATTCCACCGGGGAACTCCAACAGCTCGTTGGACATAGCCGAAGGCAGGCCAGAGACGTGCGCAATGCCGTCACTGGTGTCGGTCACTGTGCCGACCTCCTCACGGGAGGCCTCCGGGGAGTAGCTCGCGGTGTAGTTGTCGATCGCGCTACGGATCTCGTCGGAGGAGATCGTCAGCTCCGCCATGTTTTTCCTGCTCTCGGTGTCTGGTCTTCGAAAAGATCTGGAGTATGTGTTCGGCTGAAGGACTACTTGAGGTTCTTCCGCAGTGCTGCGAGTCGACCCGCTGCGCTGCCGTCGATAACCTCGTCGCCCACCCGGACGACCAAGCCGCTGAGGAGTTCTGGATCGACCTCGACGTGCACTGCTACCGGCTTCCCGTAGGTGCGGGTAAGAGTGCTCGCCAAGCGATCCGACTGCTCCGAGCTCAACGCCGAGGCGCTGCGAACGTGAGCAACGGTGGTATCGCGCTGCGCTGCGGCAAGATTTGACAGCTGATCGAAAGTGTCTGCGGGTGCAGACTTCAACCGGCCGACAGCCTGTCCGGCGAGTGCCTCGGTGACCGCGGTGACCTTGCCGTAGAGCAAGCGGGAGAGGAACTCACGCTTGCGGGCTGCGGGAACCGACAGATCCGAGAGCGTCTGCTCCAGGCTGGGATCCCCTGCCACGATGCGACCGAGACGGAAGAGCTCGTCCTCAACGGTGTCCAACTGGCTCTGATCGGCTGCGGCGCGGAGCAGAGCTTCGCGTCCGAGCAGTTCGAGCGAGTTGACCAAGTCGCGGGCCGCAGACCAGTCCTGGCCTGCAGCTGCCTTCACGGTGGCGAGCGCCTCGGCGCCGACCTTTCCGGAGAACAACTGCTCTGCCAAAGCCTGGCGACCAGCGGCCGGTGCCGAAGCGTCAGCCAGCGCGCTGCGAAGAGCGCGCTGGCCGTCGAGTACCTCGACCACCGAGAAGAGCTCGGACCCAGCCTGAGCAGAAGCAGCAGTTGCGGCTCCTGCAGAGACGGCGCCCAGGGCACTGCTCAGCGCAGAACGAGTCTGCGCCAAGGCTTCACGGCTCGCTGCGTACATGTTGCTCACTTCCTGGCTGAATCAGCGCTGACGGTGTCGAGCTCGTTGAGGAAACGATCAACCGTTCCGGCGCGCTTCACGTCGTCGGCGAGAGACTCCCCGATGACCTTCTCGGCCAGGTCTACAGCGGTCTTGCCGAGATCCGAGCGGAGCTCAGCGACGATCTGCTGACGCTGGGCGACGAGCTGGCTGTGGCCTGCGGCCACGATGCGGTCGCTCTCGTCCTGCGCCTGAACCTTCATGTCAGCGATGATCTGCTGACCCTGGGTACGCGCTTCCTCACGGATCTGCGCTGCCTCGGTACGAGCTTCGGCGAGCTGCGCGCGGTACTGCTCGAGCGCGGCCGCTGCCTCCGCCTGTGCGTCTTCGGCCTTCTTGATGCCGCCCTCGATCTGCTCGGTGCGTTCGGCCAAGACCTTCTGGAACTTCGGAAGAACGAGCTTCCAGAAGACAAAACCGACTACGACGAGCGCAACCGCGGACCACACGATGTCGTATGTCTCGGGCAAGAGAGGATTGTGTGTCTCCTCTGTTGCCGCGAGCACTGCGAAGGTGGCTCCCATGTCTGTCTTAGAAAATGAAACCGGCGACAAGGCCGATCAATGCGAGGGCCTCGGTGAATGCAATACCGAGGAACATGGTGGTACGAACCTGGCCGGCCATCTCGGGCTGGCGGACCATGCCTTCGATTGCCTTGCCCACAACGATGCCCACGCCGATGCCGGGGCCGATTGCTGCGAGGCCGTAGCCGATGGCTCCGTAGCCGCGCGACTTGGTCTCGACAACTTCCTGAGCGAGGTAAGCGATGCTCATGGTGTTCCATTCCCTTTCTGTTGACCTCTGCCGGATTCGGCAAGAGGCTCAGTTCTTGGTGTAGCTGGTGAGGAGGTAAAAGGTCAGTGCTCGTCGGCGTGGAGCGCCAGTTCGATGTACACCGCGGTCAGCAACGCGAACACGTAAGCCTGCAGGAAGATGACCAGCAGCTCGAAGAACGTGAATGCGATACCGGCGATGATCGACGGAACGCCGAAGATCGCCTGGAATCCGCCGGACACGAAGAAGAAGTAGTTCGTCGCGCTGAAGAACAGCACCAGCAGGATGTGGCCGGCCAACATGTTGGCCATGAGACGAACCATCAGCGTGAACGGGCGCAGGATGAAGGTCGAGATGAACTCGATGGGCACCAACAAGAAGTGCAGGGGCAGCGGAACGCCGGGAACGACGATGCTGCTCTTGACGTACTTGAAGAAGCCGTACTTCTTGATTCCGACGTAGTTGAACACGATGTAGGCGAGCGCCGCGAGTACCAGGGGCATACCGATTCGTGCGTTCGGCGAGATGTTCAGGAAAGGAATGATGCTGGCCAGGTTGCTGGCGACCACGATGAAGAAGATCGTCGTGATGACCGGCAGGAAGCGCTTGCCCTGTTCCTTGCCCAGGATCTCCTCGGCGATGTTGATACGAACGAAGTCGAGCGCAAGCTCAGCGGCGTTCTGCATCCCACGGGGAACCAATCGAGGGCTGCGCATCGCGATCACGAAGAAGGCTGCGACCAGCACCGACATCAGCAGACGAATCAGCATCAGACGGTCGAGCTCGAAGGGGCCCGCGTGAATCAACACGGAGGGCGGGAAAAAATCGTCTAGTGACGGCGCATGGAATTCATCCGCGGCCAGGGTGGTGACGCTCAGCGTTCTCTCCCGTAGTCGGTCCGCAGCCATCATTGACTGCGGTTCGATCGGACATTGACGATCTACAAGTCGACAAGTTCGACTCGCGCATTCGTCAGCAGCTGGAGAACCCTAGAGGGGCCTGGCGTCTGTCGGTGTCGGCGACTCTCGTCGACTCAGTGGTCAGAATTTCGACCACCTGCGAGCACATGGCATCGTCGGCTGAGTGTTACTCGGCCCACCATTGCTCTCGCTTGAACCGAACCTTATCAAGTCATCTACGACATTGTGTAGATGGGGTACCTGGAAGTCCGATTAGTTACCTCTTGTAGTACTACTCGTCGTCGTCGACGTTGCTGCTGGGAGTGGGATCGACGTACGGAGTTTTGGTTCCCAGGACGCCGTAAGTCTCCGCACCGAGCACCACGACCAGCGACATGATGATGACCAGGACGAGGGCGGTCTTGTTGTAGAAATCCATGTCCGAGAGGACAAAGAGAACCACCATCGCGAGAATCATCTTCAGCAGCCAGGTACCGAGCAGAACGGCACCGGCCGTGAGCGCAGGCAGCTTCGCTGTGAGCAGCACGCCCAACGCCGTGAACAGGATGAACCCGCCGCCGACGGCTGCGCCGATCAGAGCGCCGTAGACGCCTTCCTTACCGGCGAAGAGCCCGCCCAGGAGCGCGCCGACCACGGCCAGCGCGATCAGCCCCATCACACCCCACTTCACGGCCGACTTCATGGCGGCGGTCGAATCAGGGATGGGTTGCGAGGCAGGTACAGGCTGCGGCGTGTTCGTCACGATGCCCAAGGGTAATGGATCGGAAAACTTGGCTAGCGACGCTGCTGCTTGCGATCGATCAGGGAAGGCACCGCAGTGAAGAACAACGCAAGAACCAAACCGGCCGCGACGAGTACAACAACCAGCTGACGATTGAGCAGCGAGGATCCGACGGCACCGAACGCCAGGACGCTGACCCACAGGTAAATGACCAGCACAACTCGTCGGTGCGTGTGTCCGATCTGCAAGAGGCGATGATGCAGGTGCATCTTGTCCGGACTGAACGGACTGACGCCCGCTTTCGTCCGGCGGATCACGGCCAGGAGCATGTCCAGCATCGGGATGAACATCACAGCCCCGACCAGCAACAACGGCGCGAGGAGGCCGACGAGGTCGCGGGTTCCGTAAGCAGCGAGCGGAATACGACCGGATGCACTGGTGGAGATCGCGGCCAGCATGAGACCGATCAACATCGACCCGGAATCGCCCATGAAAATGCGCGCTGGATTGAAGTTGTGTGGAAGAAAACCGAGACAAGCGCCTGCCAAAGCCGCCGCGATCATCGCCGGCGGGTAGACACTCGCGTCGCCGCCCTGATCGTGGAGAAGACCGATCGAGAAGATGAGGATGGCGAGCGCCGCAATCAGACCCAACCCGGCGGCCAATCCGTCGAGACCGTCGACAAAATTCATGGCGTTGATGGTCGCGACGGCAACAGCAACGGTGAACAGTCCGGATTGAATCTGATCGAGGATGATGGTGGACCCACCGTCACCGCCGAACGGGTTGTAGATGATGAACCAGCTGACGCCCATCACCACGAGAACGCCGGCAGCAGTCACCTGACCGACAAATTTGGTGAGGGCGTCGAGGCCCCACCTGTCGTCGATCACACCCACGAGGACGATGACGGCGCCAGCTACGAGCGCAGCGTGTACGTCAGGACTGCCGAAGCCGAAACCTCTTGTGAGCGCGGGTAATTGCTGCGCATACAGCAGACCGACAGCCATGCCGATATACATTCCGACGCCACCGAGGCGCGGAATCGGCTCGACGTGAACGTCCCGATCACGAGGAATCGCGACAGCGCCGAACCGCAGCGCCAACAACCGGACAGCGCCAGTCGCCAGGTAGGTCACCACTGCCGCCGTACACAGCACGAGCAAAAGTTCACGGATGGGAACACCCGCTCCCCCGCCGCCCTGTGCCAGATACGTGGTCGCCTCGTAGGAAGTGATCACTGCTCGAGATCACCCGTCTGGCGGGCATAGGCAGGCTTTGCCCGGACCAGTTCGCGAACGCCGTCGGCAACTGCTGCCAACTCGGCCTCCCCTGACGTGGTGGCGGGGTCCGCGACAACTGCGCGCGCGATCAACTCCCCCACGGCGCTCATGTCGGAGCGGTTGAAACCCTGGGTCGTGACGGCCGCGGATCCGACGCGGATTCCGGACGTGACGGCGGGCGACTGCGGATCGAACGGAATCGCGTTCTTGTTGAGCGTGATCGAAGCCAGTCCGCACCTACGCTCGGCGTCGACTCCGGCGACGCCGCTTGCGCGCAGGTCGAGAAGCGCCAGATGTGTGTCGGTTCCACCGGACACGGTGCGCAGGCCGCGAGCTTCCAACGACTGCGCGAGCGCCGATGCGTTGGCAACCACTTCCTGTGCATACCAACGATATTCCGGCGTCGACGCTTCCTTGAAGGCAACCGCCTTCGCAGCGATCGCATGCATCATCGGGCCGCCTTGAATGAAGGGGAACACCGCGCGATCTACAGCCGAGGCATGCTCGCTGCGGCACAGGATCATTCCGCCGCGCGGGCCTCTGAGGACTTTGTGCGTCGTCGCGGAGACGACGTCGGCGTACGGAACGCACGAAGGTATCGCCCGGCCTGCCACCAGTCCGATGAAGTGGGCGGCGTCGACCCACAGGATCGCACCGACCTCGTCTGCGATCGAGCGGAAGGCTGCGAAGTCGATGGTGCGGGAGTACGCGGTCGCGCCGGCGACGATGATTTTCGGCTTGTGCGCCAGAGCCAGGGTGCGAACCTCGTCGTAGTCGATCAATTCGGTGGCCGAATCGACGTGATAGGGAACGGTGGTGAACCACTGCCCAGAAAAGCTGACGCGAGACCCGTGAGTCAGATGCCCACCGTGCGGCAGACTCATCGCCAATACGGTGTCGCCGGGCTTGGCGAATGCGGCGTACACCGCGAGATTCGCAGTGGCCCCCGAATGCGGTTGGACGTTGACGTGCTCGGCGCCGAACAGCGCCTTTGCCCGATCGATCGCCAGATTCTCGGCTACGTCGACGTACTCGCACCCGCCGTAATAACGCCGACCCGAATAGCCCTCGGCGTACTTGTTGCTCAGGGTCGAACCCAAGGCAGCCAGTACCGAGGGGCTGGTGAAGTTCTCGCTCGCGATGAGTTGAAGTCCGTCGCGCTGACGCTCGAGTTCGGCCAGCGCAACAGCCGCGATCTCGGGGTCTGCCGTGGCAAGCTCACCGAAATCCGGTCCCCAATACGTGGATTCCCCCGCGCGCTCGCCGCCGGCGCCGACCATCGTTACGAAACTCCCTCTACGAGACTTTCCGGACTGGTGCCCAATACCTCGGCGATGGATTCTGCCGAGACGGCACCCACTCGCAAGATACGCGGTGAATTGCCGGTCAGGTCGACGATCGTGGAAGCAACGGCGTGTTCGGCCTTGCCCCCGTCGAGATACACGCTGGCAGATCCGCCGAGCTGATCTCGGGCTTCCTCGACGGTAGTTGCCGGCGGACGCCCCGAGATGTTGGCGCTCGAGACGGCAAGCGGTCCGACATCGCGCAACAGTTCGAGGGCAACCGGATGCAAGGGCATGCGGAGCATGACGGTTCCGCGGGTATCACCGAGGTCCCAGGCAAGTGAAGGCGCCTGCTCGACGACCAGGCTCAGTCCGCCGGGCCAGAATGCGCGGATCAGATCCCGTGCCTGCGGGCGCACACTGTAGACGAGCCCGTCGATGGTGTTCCACGATCCGACCAGAACCGGGACGGGCATGTCTCGCCCGCGTCCCTTGGCGCGCAACAGACTCGTGACAGCTTCGCTGTCGAACGCGTCGGCGGCGAGTCCGTAAAGGGTGTCGGTAGGGAGAACTACGAGTCGGCCGGCCTTGAGCGCGTTCTTCGCGGCGGCCAAGCCTGCGGTTCGGGAATCTGTCTGACTGCAGTCGTACACGGTACTCACTCAGCCATCCTTTCACTCTGCGCTTCGGGCGTTCGATTCCGCTGTGCTTCGACGTCGGTGGCGACACGTCTGGCGACGACGAATCGCGGACGACCGGCAAGATCTGGATGCTGCGCGACCTCGCCGAATACCCGGCGCGCCGAGAACAGCGCAGCGACGCCGTCCCCGTTGGTGTCGTCGTGCTCGATGCCTGCCGCGCCGCCGATTCGAAGCCACCGCGCGATGTTGCTGATCATGGGTTTGATGACGGACAGACCGTCGACGCCACCGAACAACGCGGTGTGCGGGTCGTAATCCATGACCTCAGGCTGCAATTGCGCGCCTTCGGGGATGTACGGCGGATTGGAAACGACCAGATCGACGCCGCCCTCGAGCCCTGGCAACAGGTTCCGATCGGTGACATCGCCCTGATGCAGATGGATCGGTGTATCACCGGCGGCCTCGCGGTCGGCAGCATTACGACGCGCCCACGCCAGGGCGGCGGGCTCCTTCTCCACGGCGTGAACGACGGCGTCCGGACGGGCCTCGGCGATGGACAGCGCGAGTACACCCGATCCCGTGCACAGGTCCAGAACTACCGGCGGCTTACTTCCGCAACCTTCGAGGAACGAGAGCGCCCAACCCATGAGCAATTCGGTTTCGGGCCGCGGAATGAAGACACCCGGGCCGACAGCGACGTCGATGTTGCCCATCGATGCGACTCCGATGATGTGCTGCAACGGAATCCGCTTCACGCGTTGCGCAACCAACTCGTCGAACGCCGCGATGACCTCGGGATCGACCAACGGAATCAGCCCGAGACGCGTGCGTTCGACGCCGAGCAGGTGGGATGCCAACAACTCGGCGTCGGTGCGTGGGCTGGGCACACCTGCGGCGTCGAGCTGTTTTGCAGCTTCGATCAGCGCCAAACGAAGTGGAAGTCGACTCACGGGTACAGCCTGCCACGCTCGACCGACACGCGGTTCACCGAGTTCCCGGCGGGACGGAGGTCAGTCATGGTCTGCATCTACTCGGCCGCGAGACGCGCCTCTCGGTCCGCCTTGCCCAATGCGTCGAGAAGTGCGTCGAGCTCACCGTCGAGCACCGCGTCGAGGTTGTGCGACTTGAATCCGATGCGGTGATCGGTGATGCGGTTCTCGGGGAAGTTGTAGGTGCGGATGCGCTCCGAACGGTCCACCGTCCGAACCTGACTCTGGCGACCTGCCGACGCTTCAGCGTCCGCGGCTTCCTCGGCGACTACCTGCAAACGGGCTGCAAGGACCTGCATGGCGCGCGCCTTGTTCTGGAGCTGCGAACGCTCGTTCTGGCAGGTGACGACGATGCCGGTCGGAAGGTGCGTGATTCGGACAGCAGAGTCGGTCGTGTTGACGCCCTGACCGCCCTTGCCGGACGAACGGTAGACGTCGATACGCAGGTCACTCTCGTCGATCTGGACCTGCTCGACCTCTTCGGGCTCCGGGTAGACCAGAACGCCGGCAGCCGAAGTGTGAACGCGCCCCTGGGATTCGGTGACGGGCACTCGCTGGACGCGGTGAACGCCGCCCTCGAACTTCAGCCGCGCCCACACTCCGTCCGGGGTGTCCGACTTGCTCTTGATCGACAGCGTGGCTTCCTTGTATCCGCCGAGATCGGAGACCGTCGCGTCGAGAATCTCGACGCGCCAGCCATGCCGTTCCGCGTAGCGGACGTACATGCGGGCCAGGTCCGAGGCGAAGAGCGCGGATTCTTCGCCGCCCTCACCGGACTTCACTTCGAGGACGATGTCGTCGCCGTCATGCGGATCACGCGGCGCCAACTGATCGGTAAGCGTCTGCTCGAGCTGCGCGACCTCGGCTTCGAGATCGGGGATCTCGGCGGCGAAGCTGGAATCGTCGGCGGCTAGTTCGCGCGCGGCTTCCAGATCGTCCTGCGCAGCGGTGAGCTTGTTGTACGTCGACATGATCGGCGAGAGCTCGGAGAACCGCTTACCGACGCGCCTGGCAGCGGCAGGGTCGTTGTGCAGCGCCGGATCGGACATCTGTGCTTCGAGACCGGCGTGCTCCGCCAAGATGTCGTCGATGGCCGAGGGCTGGGTTGCGCCTGCCATGGTTCGCTCCGCTCTGAGTTTCGATTCCTACGGTGCGCGCTTGAAGGTATTTCGACGCCGGGACCCGGGAAACGCGCAAACCGAGTGCAGGCACAAAAAAGCCGACGCCCGATCTGCGCATGGCAGATCGGGCGTCGGCGGAACAGCTAGGACTCGGTGGCCGGGACCTTGCTGTCTGCGCGCTTGCCGTAGCGAGCCTCGAAGCGAGCGACGCGTCCACCGGTGTCGAGAATCTTCTGCTTGCCCGTGTAGAACGGGTGGCACTGCGAGCAAACCTCGACGTTGATGCGTCCGGACTCCTTGGTGCTGTGGGTCTCGAACGTGTTACCGCAACCGCAGACGACGGTGGTCGCTACGTAGGTTGGGTGGATTCCTGCCTTCATGGTGTCCCTTTCAATGGTCGCCGGGTCGACGTCGCCAATCGACATCGTGAACCGGAACCGGACTCGGCCGTTCAGTATGCCAGATGCGGTACCTCACCGGATAATCCGCGTCTCGCACGCCTCGGGGTGGCTGTACGAAGTTGTCAACGCACTGTCGCTCGGTTTTGTTCCGCCCACGCAAAAGGCCCACAACCAGCTGGTTGTGGGCCTTTTGACGTCGAATCGATCAGTCGTCGATCGCACCCGGTGCGGTCTTGGAGACCTGCATCAGGAACTCGAGGTTGTTCTTGCTCTTCTTCAGTCGATCGATCAGCAGATCGATGGCCTGATGCGAGTCCAGACCGGACAGGACGCGACGGAGCTTGTGCAGCACCGCAGCTTCGTCTGGGCTCAGGAGCAACTCGTCCTTACGCGTGCTGGACGGGTTGACGTCCACGGCCGGGAACACGCGGCGTTCGGCGATCTTGCGATCGAGCTTGAGCTCGGCGTTGCCGGTGCCCTTGAACTCTTCGAAGATCACGGTGTCGCCGGTGGATCCGGTCTCGACCATTGCGGTAGCGATGATGGTGAGCGATCCACCGTTCTCGATGTTGCGGGCAGCACCGAGGAAACGCTTCGGCGGGTAGAGCGCCGTCGAGTCGACACCACCGGAGAGGATGCGTCCCGACGCCGGCGAGGAGTTGTTGTACGCACGACCCAGACGCGTGATGGAGTCGAGCAGTACGACGACGTCCTTACCCATCTCGACCAGGCGCTTCGCACGCTCGATTGCCAGCTCGGCAACTGCGGTGTGATCTCCCGGCGGGCGGTCGAAGGTGGAGGAAATGACCTCACCCTTCACGCTGCGCTGCATGTCGGTCACTTCCTCGGGACGCTCGTCCACGAGGATGACCATCAGGTAGCACTCAGGATTGTTGGTGGCGACGGCATTCGCGATCGCCTGCAACACGCTGGTCTTACCGGCCTTGGGCGGGCTGACGATGAGGGCACGCTGGCCCTTACCGATGGGCATCACCAGGTCGATGACACGCGTCGTGAGAATGTGCTGCTCGGTCTCGAGGCGCAGACGCTGGTTCGGGTACAGCGGCGTGAGCTTGTTGAACTCGGGGCGCTTCTTCGCGGCCTCGACGTCGCCGCCGTTGACCGTGTCGATGCGGACCAGCGGGTTGAACTTCTGACGCTGGCTGCCCTGCTCACCGTCACGCGAGACGCGGACGGCACCGGTGATGGCGTCGCCACGGCGAAGGCCGTTCTTGCGGATCAGGTTCATGGAGACGTAGACGTCGTTGGGACCGGCGAGGTACCCGGACGTACGCACGAACGCGTAATTGTCGAGGACGTCGAGGATGCCGGCGACCGGCTGCAGGACGTCGTCCTCACGAATCTCGGTCTCGCGTGAATCGTTGGGTGCGCCACCCTCGCCGCGATCGCGACCACGGCCACGGCGCTCGCGGAAACGGCGTCCGCGGCGTCCGCGTCCACCCTCTTCGTCGTCGTCCGGTCCGTTGTTGCGGTTGTCCGTACGCGGACCGGCGTTGTTCTGGCCGGCGTTGTTCTGATTGCCGCGATCCTGACGGTCCTGGCGATCCTGGCGATCCTGGTTACCCCGGTTGCCCTGGTTGTCGCGCTGGCCCTGGTTGTCGCGCTGGCCCTGGTTGTCGCGGTTGCGCTCGCGGCGGGGACGCTCGTTGCCCTGCTCGGCGGGAGCCTGATCAGCGTCGGACTTGCCCTCGGTGCGCGCAGGACGCTCGGCCGGAGCCTCGGCCTTGGCGGTCTCGGCGACCTTCGAAGAATCGGCGGCCTTCGCGGTATCCGCGTCGGACTTCGCCGAAGGAGCTTCCTGCTCGATGCTCAGTTCACCCTGGTCGGGTGAACCTGCACGACGAGCGGCGCCACGACGCTGACGTCCGCGACGGGGTGCGCTCTGATCGGAATCCTCGGCGGATTCGGTACGCGCAGGCGCGGCCTCGGCAGGAGCCGATTCGGCTGCCGGAGCTGTTTCGGCTGCGGGGGTTTCGGTGCGTGCAGCGCGAGTGCTCTTGGCACGAGTGCGCGCAACGGGTGCGTCGTCGAGAGTGAGTTCACTCTGTGCGGGTGCAGCCTTTGCGCTGCCGCCCTGGCGCTCCTTGATGGCTGCGATCAGGTCACCCTTGCGCATGCCGGAAGTGCCTTTGATGCCCAGTTCACCCGCAAGAGTGCGGAGTTCGGTGAGCACCATGCCGGAGAGTCCGGCACCACGGCGCGTTTCGGCACGCTTCGTGGAGGTCGCCACCGCACCGTTCGATGCTGAAGATGACGCCTGAGAATTGTCGCCTGATTCCGACCCGGCGGGTGCAGAAGTGGCGATGAGGTCCGTATCGGTCACGGAGGTCCTTTCCTTCCCTCACTCGCACTGCGCAAAGTCGAGGGTTCGTCCCGCAGTTCGATTGAATACCGAACTCGGTGGTGCCGTACGTGGTTGCTGTCCAGAACTGCCGGCTTGTCCGCCGTCACATGATTGTCGGAAACTCTCGCCTCAAACTTTTCATGCGCTCGCAAACCTGCCCAACGCGCCTTCGTCGACGATTCACTCCCCCGTGTGTTGAACCCCAGAGTGATGGAACCTCTGAGTGTTCGATCCGCGGAGGATTCAAACCTTCGGAGAAGGTACAAGCGTGAGGATCATGCCTGCGAGAATCATGCCAAGGACTGTGGACCCCGATTGGGAAGGAGTTTTGCCCCCTGGTGATGCACCGGCGACTGACGCGCACGATGTACGGACATAGCCCAGGATAGCGCCCAAACCTGAGTCCGGCAAGAATTTGGACGACTGGGTGTGTCAGTTCACTACCGATCGGTAGTGGGCGATCACCAGGACCAAGGCAGGGATCAGACCGTCGTCGTGGATACTTCGACGCCGTCGGCGATGTCCAATTCGAGCACACGTAGTCCGTCTGCCCGCGCCGCTTCCGCGAGTTCGACGGGGAAAGGTTCTGTGCTGAGCGCCAACACGGTGGGGCCGGCTCCCGAAACGGTCGCAGCAATACCCGCCTCGCGCAGGATCTCGATCCATCGCGTCGTGAGCGGAAGCGCGGGTGCGCGCTGCGCCTGATGCAGGCGATCCTCGGTGGCCGCCATCAACAGATCGGGCCGAGCAGTGAGCGCAACGACGGCGAGCGCGCTGCGGCTCGCGTTGAACGAGGCATCCTGGTGCGGAACCAATTCGGGCAGGAGCCCGCGAGTGTGTGCGGTAGACGACCGCTCCTCGGGAACCAGTGCCACAGCACGGATGTCGGGATGGACGTCGAGTTTGGCCGCGGAGTAGATCGGCTCGTCGCCTTCGACGGCCGGTGGGCAACTCCACGAGACGACTGCGCCACCGAGAACACTGGCAGACGCGTTGTCCGGGTGACCTTCGAACTCGGACGAGAGTTGAACCAACTGCTCTTCCGTCAAGCCGATCTCGGCATCGAGAGCGCGCGCCAGACCGTTGGCTGCTGCCAATCCACCGACAGCCGCGGAAGCCGAGGATCCCAACCCGCGCGAATGTGGAATCGCGTTGCGGCACAACACGTCCAGGCCACTGGCCCACACTCCGGCCGCCTCGAGACCACGCTCGATGGCGCGGACCACGAGATGCGAAGGACCCCAGGGCACGTCGGCAGCGCCTTCACCTTCGACGCGAATCTGAAGGCCTGAATCCGTTGTGGTGACCACGATTTCGTCGTACAACCCCAACGCCAGACCGAGGGTGTCGAACCCCGGCCCCAAGTTTGCACTCGAGGCCGGGACGCGAGCAGTCACCGAAAGGCCGATAGGCAGGGTTATAGTCATGTCAGACACCGGATTCCGCGGAGTGGTCGATGAATCCACGGACACTATGCAAGCTCGAGGGCAGCCGCGACGGCAACGGGATCGACACCGATCGGCTCGACGTTCGGCATACCCTTCAAAGCCGTGTCAGGATCCTTGAGACCGTTACCGGTCACCGTGCACACGACGGTCAGGCCCGGCTCGAGCCAGCCCTCTGCACGTGCGGCGAGCAGGCCGGCGACGCTGGCTGCCGACGCCGGTTCGACGAAGACGCCCTCGGTGGCGGCGATCAGACGGTAAGCCTCGAGGATCTTCTCGTCGGTGGCGGCACGGAATGCACCGTTCGACTCTTCCTTCGCGGCGACAGCGCCGTTCCAGGAAGCGGGAGAACCGATTCGGATTGCCGTGGCGATGGTTTCGGGATCCTTGACGGGTGCACCGTTGACCAGCGGAGCCGCTCCGGCTGCCTGGACGCCGAGCATGCGGGGCTTGACCGTGGTCAGACCGTCCGCGTAGTACTCGGAGTATCCGCGCCAGTACGCGGTGATGTTACCGGCGTTTCCGACCGGGAGTGCGTGCACGTCGGGAGCCTTGCCGAGGACGTCCATGATCTCGAATGCCGCGGTCTTCTGGCCTTCGATGCGCACCGGGTTGACCGAGTTGACGAGACCGATGGTGGGGAATTCGGCCGTGGTCTTGCGTGCCAGCTCGAGGCAGTCGTCGAAGTTGCCCTGGACCTGAATGATCTTGGCGCCGTGCATGACTGCCTGCGCAAGCTTGCCCATGGCGATCTTGCCCTGCGGGATGAGCACGGCGCAGGTCATGCCGGCCTTGGCTGCATACGCAGCGGCCGAGGCGGAGGTGTTGCCGGTGGACGCGCACAGAACTGCGCGCTGGCCACGGGCCAAGGCGTCGGTGACGGCCATCGTCATGCCGCGGTCCTTGAAGGAACCGGTGGGGTTGAGGCCCTCGACCTTGAGGTAGACGTCGCAGCCGGTGATCTCGGAGAGGTGGCCGGCCGGCAGGAGCGGGGTGCCGCCTTCGCGCAGGGTGACGGTCTTCCAGTTGTCACCGATCGCGAGACGGTCCCGGTATGCCTCGATGAGACCCGGCCATGCCTTGTGGACGGGGTTGACGATGCCGGTCATTGTTCAGTGCCTTCCAGTCGCAGCACGCTGGTCACAGCGGTGACGAATTCGAGTTCGTTGAGGGCCGCCACGGTCTCGGAGAGAGCCGCGTCGGTTGCTACATGAGTGACGACCACCAGACGCGCGCCGGCGCCGGCGCCCTCCTGGCGGACGACGGAGATGCTCACGCCGTGCCTGGCGAACTCGGCGGCGACTGCGGACAGCACACCTTCCTTGTCCGCGACCTCCATGTTCACGTAGTAGCGGGTGAGGATGTCGCCCATCGGGGCGACCTTGAGCTTGGCGTACTTGGACTCGCGGGGGCCGCGGCCGCCGTGAACCTTGTTGCGCGCAGCCATCACCAGGTCACCCATCACCGCGGAAGCGGTGGGGGCGCCGCCTGCGCCCTGGCCGTAGAACATGAGCCGGCCGGCGTTCTCTGCTTCCACGACAACGGCGTTGAACGCGCCGTTGACCGAGGCCAGCGGATGGCTGAGCGGAACCAGCGCCGGGTACACGCGAGCGGAAATCCGCTCCTTGCCCTTGGGCGTGACGATGCGCTCGCAGATCGAGAGCAACTTGATCGTGCAGTCGAGTGCCTTCGCCGAAGCCAGGTCGGCGGAGGTGATCGTGGAGATTCCTTCGCGGTACACGTCCGCGGCAGTGACGCGGGTGTGGAACGCGATCGACGCGAGGATCGCTGCCTTCGCCGCGGCGTCGTAGCCTTCGACGTCCGCGGTCGGGTCGGCTTCCGCGTATCCGAGGCGTCCGGCTTCGGCCAAGGTCTCTTCGTAGTCGGCGCCGGTCTCGTCCATCGCCGAAAGGATGAAATTGGTGGTGCCGTTCACGATTCCGGCGACCTTGTTGACACGGTCTCCGGCCAACGACTGTGTGAGCGGGCGGATCACGGGGATCGCGCCGGCAACAGCGGCCTCGAAGTACAGGTCGACAGAGTTGGCCTCTGCAGCCTCCGCCAATTCACCGGTGTGGTCCGCGAGCAGCGCCTTGTTGGCGGTCACGACCGACTTGCCGGAGTTGAGCGAAGAGAGAATCAGCTTGCGAGGGAGCTCGATTCCGCCGATCACCTCGACCACGATGTCGACGTCGTCACGACCGACCAGGGACTCGGCGTCCGTCGTCTGCAGTTCCTCGGGAATTCCGCGGTCCGAGCCGATACGGCGGACGGCAACCCCCCGCAGTTCCAACGGGGCGCCGACGCGAGCTTCGAGTTCCTCGGCCTGCTCACGAATGATCCGGACGACCTCGCTCCCGACGTTGCCGAGGCCGAGAACGGCCACACCGATAGCGCGATGCGCCGATTCGCTCGTCACTGCGATACCTCCAAGCTGAGCAGATCTTCCACTGTTTCCCTCCGCAGAATCACGCGTGAGACTCCGTCACGCACCGCCACCACGGCTGGGCGGGTGAGCAGGTTGTACCTGCTCGACATCGAATAGCAGTATGCACCGGTCGCTGCTACCGCTAGTAAATCACCGGGCCCGACGTCCTCGGGCATCCAGGTGTCCCGAATGACCACGTCACCGGACTCGCAGTGCTTACCGACGATACGTGCAACGACGGGATCAGCCTCGGAAGTTCGCGAAACCAACTTGGCTTCGTACTCCGCACCGTAGAGGGACGTGCGGATGTTGTCGCTCATCCCGCCGTCGACGCTGATGTAGCGGCGTGTCAGCGAGCTACCCACCGTGACGTCCTTGATGGTGCCGACCTCGTAGAGCGTCACCGTGCCAGGTCCGGCGATGGCGCGGCCGGGTTCGACGGCAAGCGTCGGCTCCGGCAATCCGGCCAGTGCGGACTCGTTGCGCACGATGTGGCCGAGCTTTGCTGCCAGTTCGTCGACGGGCGGCGGGTCGTCGGAGGGGATATACGAGATCCCCATGCCGCCGCCGAGGTCGATGATCGAAATCTGCTTGGTCTTCTCGACTCCGAACTCGGTGACGACGTCGCGGAGCAAACCGATCACGCGGTGCGCTGCCACCTCGAAACCGTCGACGTCGAAGATCTGCGAACCGATGTGGCTGTGCAGGCCGACCAGGCGCAAGTTGTCGGCAGCGAAGACGCGACGGACCGCGTCGATCGCCGCTCCCCCGGCCAGCGAGAAACCGAACTTCTGGTCCTCGTGTGCGGTGGAGATGAATTCGTGGGTATGCGCTTCGACGCCGACGGTCAGTCGGATCAACACGTCCTGAACGACACCGGCCTCACCGGCGACACGATCGAGTCGGTCGATCTCGATCGACGAGTCGAGCACGACGTGTCCGACGCCCGCGGCGACACCAGCGGCCAGTTCGGCGACTGACTTGTTGTTGCCGTGCATGGCAATTCGCTCGGCCGGGAAGTCCGCGTGCAACGCGATCGCCAGTTCGCCGCCGGAGCAGACGTCGAGCGAGAGGCCTTCGTCGGCGACCCAGCGTGCGATCTCGCCACAGAGGAATGCCTTGGATGCGTAGTGCACCTTGGCATCCGGGCCGAAGGCGCGGGCCATGTCACGGCAGCGCGAGCGGAAGTCGTCCTCGTCGATGACGAACAGCGGAGTGCCGTACTTCTCGGCAAGTTCACCGACCTTGACACCCGCGAGGGTCACTTCACCGTCGTCGCCGCGAGAAGCGTTGCGCGGCCACACCTGCGGTGAGAGTTCGCCGAAGGCTTCGGGGCTGGTCGGACGGTCGGGCAAGCCGGGGGCCTGCAACTGCTCGGCATGCTTGGGGCCGGCGGGGTGCGCGTTCACATTTGCTCCGGTGCGGTGACGCCGAGCAGTTCGAGACCGTTGGCCAGGACCTGTCGGGTGGCGGCGCAGAGAGCCAGACGCGCGCGGTGCACGTCGGTGGCGTCTTCGTCGCCTTGTGGAAGGATGCGGCACGCGCCGTAGAAGCGGTGGTACGCACCCGCGAGTTCTTCGAGGTAGCGGGCAATACGGTGCGGCTCACGCAGATTCGCAGCGCTCGACACGACACGTGGGTACTCGCCGATCGTGCGGATGAGGTCACCCTCCTGCTCGACGGTAAGCAGGGCGAGGTTGCTCGCGTCGGCGGACAGACCGAGGTCCGCGGCGTTGCGAGCGATCGCCGAGAGGCGTGCATGCGCGTACTGGACGTAGTAGACGGGGTTCTCGCTGCTGGTCTTGGTCCACAGGTCGAGATCGATGTCGATGCTCGAGTCGACCGACGAGCGGATCATGACGTAACGCGAGGCGTCGACGCCGATTGCCTCGACCAGGTCGTCGAGGGTGATGACGGTGCCTGCACGCTTGCTCATCTTGACGGCAGTGCCGTCCTTGACGAGGTTAACCATCTGGCCGATCAGCACCTCGACGGTGTCCGGATCGTCGCCGAATGCGGCAGCGGCAGCCTTGAGACGGCCGATGTAACCGTGATGGTCGGCGCCGAGCATGTAGATACAGAGGTCGAACCCACGGGCGCGCTTGTTCTGGAAGTAGGCGATGTCACCGGCGATGTAGGCGGCGTTGCCATCGCTCTTGATGACGACGCGGTCCTTGTCGTCGCCGTAGTCGGTGCTCTTGAGCCACCACGCACCGTCTTCGTGGAAGAGGTTGCCCGAACCCTTGAGGGATTCGACGGCCTTCTCGACCGCACCGGATTCGAAGAGCGAGTTCTCGTGGAAGTAGACGTCGAAGTCGACGCCGAAGTCGTGCAGGGTCTGCTTGATGTGCGTGAACATCAATTCGACGCCGATGGCGCGGAAGGTTTCCTGCTGCTCGTCGGCAGGCAGATCCATGACGTCGGGACGCTGCTTCAGAACCGAGGCGGCGATGTCGGCGATGTATGCACCGGCGTAACCGTCTTCGGGAGCAGGTTCACCCTTCGCTGCAGCGATCAGCGAACGCGAGAAGCGGTCGATCTGGGCACCGTGATCGTTGAAGTAGTACTCACGTGTTACCAAACCACCCTGCGCGGACAGAATGCGTCCGAGCGCGTCTCCGACTGCGGCCCAACGGGTTCCACCGAGGTGAATCGGTCCGGTGGGGTTGGCGGAGACGAATTCGAGGTTGATCTTCTTGCCGGCGAGGGAGTCACCCGAGCCGTACGACGCACCGGCTTCGAGAACCGACACGACGATCGCGCCCTGGGCGTCCTTGTCCAACCGAATGTTGAGGAAGCCGGGCCCGGCGATCTCGGCGGATTCGATTCCGTCGGCAGCGGTGAGGGCTTCGGCGATCCAGCCCGCCAGCTCGCGGGGATTCGTGCCGACCTTCTTGGCTACCTGCATGGCAATGTTGGTGGCGTAATCGCCGTGCTCGGGGTTGCGTGGTCGCTCGACGGTGAGGGTTTCGGGTAGCACGGATACGTCGAGGCCACGATCGGCAAGGACGCTCGCTGCGGTTCCGCGGAGCAGTTCGGCAAGGTCAGCTGGAGTCACAGGTATTCATCCTATTGCCTGCACACCGGAAGTGGAGACTCGCCTCACGCGTCGCTCTCCGTGAACGTGCGCGGGGCCGCTGTGGCGTGTCGCACGCCACTCTCAAAGTTTGCCCTCAGACTCGGAAAGTACAGTGGTAATGCCCGAGCTACCACCGCGTACCTTCATGCGCGGGCGCGCCACACCTCAAGCCCACACACCGAAAGAGCCCAATCGATGCCAAGCGGTTCCGATAGTCGCGGTCCCAACAAGAACTCCGGGGCCAAATCAGCCAAGGCCATCAAGGCCGCCAACAAGAACAGTCGGCCGGCCAAGAAGGGCAAGGGCGGCGTCCCCGCTCCCCGCCAGATCCCCTGGCTGTCGATCGGCGCCGGTGTGGCTGTGCTCGCACTCATCGCCGTGCTCGGTATCAATCTGTGGCCCAAGGTCGAGGAGCGGCAGGCCCTCGAGCCGTACAAGTACAGCTCCGAGAACAAGGATCCGTCCGACAAGATCGACGGCGTCCTCAAGATCGAGTACCCGGCCGGCCAGCATGTCGATTCCACTCAGCGCGTGGCGTACGACCAGACCCCGCCGTTCGGTGGCCCGCACGACGCCACCTGGGCTAACTGCACCGGAACCGTGTACGCCGACCCGATTCGCACCGAGAACGCCGTCCACTCGCTCGAGCACGGCGCCATCTGGATCACGTACAACCCCGATCTCGTCGACCAGGACCAGATCGACAGTCTCGCCGGACGCGTGAACGGCAAGTCCTACATGCTGATGTCGCCGTACCCCGGTCAGAGCAGCCCCATTTCTCTGCAGTCGTGGGGCCATCGCCTCGAGATCGACAAGGCCGACGACGATCGCATCGATCAGTTCATCACTGCGCTGAACCAGAACCCGAACGTCTACCCCGAGGTCGGAGCGAGCTGCACCAACCCGCTGTTCACTCCGTCGACGTCGCCGTTCGATCCGACACCTCCGGGCGCCGACGCCATCCAGATGGACGGCACGGGCGCTACCCCGGCCACCGACGAACAGATTCCCGCCGGTGGATAGTTCGACGAACACCGATCAGTCTTCGAAGCCGAGTCAGCGCACCGCACTGCTGATCATCGGTCTGATCGGCGCGATCGCCGTCGGTTTTGCGCTCGGCGCACTGACCAACCTCCTCGGACCCGATGCGAAGTCGTCACTGACCGTTCCGGCTTCGGATTCGGTGGACGTGGGCTTCGCGCAGGACATGAGCGTGCATCACAGCCAGGCCGTCGACATGGCGTCCATCGCCCTGACGAAGTCCACGGACAACGACGTACGCACGCTGGCGTTCGACATCTTGACCACGCAGCAGAACCAGCTCGGTCAGATGCAGGCGTGGCTGACCATGTGGGATCAGCCGCTGTCCAAGGTGGGCCCGTACATGGAGTGGATGTCGTCCGATTCGGGCTCCGGCCATGGATCGCACGGGACTTCGGCCACGATGGACATGAGTCATTCCGGGCCGGTCGACACCATGCCCGGCATGGCGTCCCCCGAGGACCTTGCGGCTCTCCGCGCAGCGGAAGGTCTGCAACTCGACACCTTGTTCCTGCAGCTGATGCTTCGTCACCACGAAGGTGGGCTTCCGATGATGGAGTACGCAGCAGCCGACGCCACCGAGGGGCCGGTGCGCAGCCTAGCGCAGACGATGGTCAACACGCAGCAGAGCGAGTCCAAGCTGATGACCGACATGTTGGCAGCTCGCGGCGCAGTGCCACTGCCCATGAACTGAGCAGAACTGAACTGAGCCGAAATTGTTCAGACCCAACTGGGCCTGGTCCTGAATTTCAGGACCAGGTCCAGTTTTCTACTTCCGGCATGTCTTCGAGGTGCTCGACGATGTAACGCGAGTGCTTTTCGAGTTGTGTGCGGCAGAACTCCGCCAACTCGGACGCCCCGGCCGGCCGACGCTTGGAGCGTCGTAACGCCTCGATCACCAGGTGGTAGCGGCTCATCTTGTTGAGGACAACCATGTCGAACGGTGTTGTGGTTGTTCCCTGTTCACTGAATCCGCGAACGTGGAAGCGCTCGGGACTCGGACGCCCGTGAATCAGTTCGTGCACGGCACGCGAGTATCCGTGGAATGCGAACACGACGTCGGTCTGCGCGGAGAACAGATCGAGGAAGACCCGCTCCCCGAATCCGTGGGGATGCTCGGTTGGCGTCAGCAAGGCCATCAGATCGACGACGTTGACGACGCGGGTGATCAGTTCGGGTGTGTGATCGCGCAGCAACTGTGCAGCAGCCAGGATCTCCTGCGTCGGCACATCTCCCGCGGCGGCCAGGACCACGTCCGGTTCCTGTCCGCGAGCCTCGGTTCCGGCCCATTCCCAGACCGAAGCGCCCGCCGCGCAGTGCTCGTGCGCTTGCTCGAGCGTGAGGTACTGCAGGTGCGGTTGCTTGTCCACGACTATCAGGTTGACGTGGTCGGTACTACGCAGGCAGTGGTCCGAGATCGAGAGCAAGGTGTTGGAATCCGGCGGCAGCCACACGCGGATCACACTGGGTGCCAAGGGAATAACGGCGTCGATCATGCCGGGGCCCTGATGACTGAATCCGTTGTGATCGTTGCGCCAGCACGTACTGGTCAACAGCACGTTGAGCGAAGCGACGGATGCCCGCCACGGCAGGTCGACGGCATGTTGGAGCCACTTGGCGTGCTGGATGAGCATCGAGACACTTACCATGGCAAATGCTTCGTAGCTCGCGAACATCCCGTGTCGGCCCGACAGCAGATAGCCCTCGAGCCAACCCTCGCAGAGGTGCTCGCTGAGGACCTCCATGACACGACCGTCCGCGGACAGCCCGTCGTCGTAGTCGGTGATCGGCAGTTGCCAGCAGCGATCGGTTGTCTCGAATACGGCGCCGAGGCGATTGCTAGCCGTCTCGTCCGGACAGAAGAGTCGGAAGATCCCGCCGCTGTCCTCGGTTTCCGTGGCGGTGTAGATGTCGCGCAGAAGCTCGCCGAGCACTCGCGTCGTCTCGTGGAAGGTCGAACCCGGCGATTGGATGGGAAGCGCGTACTTTTCGAGCGGCGGCATCGGGAGATCGACGCGAAGTCGTCCACCGTTCGCGTAGGGAGTGCTCCCCATGCGCTTGTCCCCCGTCGGCGAGAGCGCCGCCAGTTCCGCGGCCAGTGATCCGTTGGCGTCGAACAACTCGTCCGGACGGTACGACCGCATCCACTCTTCGAGTTGCCGCAGATGCGATTCGTTGGTTCGCACGCCGGACAACGGCACCTGGTGCGCACGATGTGTGCCCTCGACCAAAATTCCGTCGACGGTGTGTGGACCGGTCCATCCTTTTGGCGTCCGCAACACGATTGCCGGCCACGAACCCGTCCACTCCTCTCCGCGGCGTGCGGCACCCTGCATCTCGCGGATCTTCTCGTGCGCCTGCGAGATCGCTTGATACAGCTGAGGAAACACCGCGTCGGGGTCGTCACCGGAGACGACGATCGGCGCCCACCCCTGTCCACCAAGATAGGCCTGGATGTCTTCGTCGCTGCTGCGTCCGTAGACCGTCGGCCCGGCGATCTTGGCACCGTTCACGTGCAGGATCGGCAACACCGCGCCGTCGCGTCGTGGATTCAGGAACGCCGGGAGCTTCCACGAACCGGACAACGGCCCGGTCTCCGCTTCGCCGTCGCCGATCACACAGGCCACCACGAGGTTCGGATGATCGAAGGCAGCGCCGGCCGCATGGGCAAGGGCGTAGCCGAGTTCGCCGCCTTCGTGGATGCTTCCGGGTGTCTGCACACTCACATGGCTGGGCACTCCGCCGGGAGCGGAGAATCGCCGACACATCCGGTGGATGCCCTCGGCGTCGTCCGAGACTTCCGGATAGATCTCCGAGTACGTTCCCTCGAGATACGTCGACGCGACCAGCGCCGGACCGCCGTGCCCGGGACCGGTCACGTAAAGCCAGTCTGCGCCGGTGGCGACGATGTGCCGATTGAGGAGCGTGTAGATCATCGACAAGCCGGGGCTGGTCCCCCAGTGCCCGAGCAGTCGGGGCTTGATGTGCTCGGCACGCAACGGTTCCCGCAGAAGCGTGTTGTCCTTCAGATAGATCTGCGCGACGGTCAGGTAGTTGGCCGCTGCCCACCACTTCAGGTCGAGCGCGAGCTGGTCTTCGGAATAGTGGTGATCGGTCATCAACGACTCCCGTACCTCACGAGGGTGCCCGAGCAGTCCGCCCGAGCCTGTGCTCAGAGCCGAGCCTAGGCGTAAAAAGCATCCGAGTCAGTCGGTACAGATGATTCGACGACCATGGTCCCCGGCCGCATCCTCGACTACCTCACGCGAGGACGCCATGCCGAGACGGGTGCCGGTTTGGTCTTGTCCCCCCGTGATGCGCTACGCTAACGCAGCCCAATCGGCACACCGAAAGTTCGGTGCGCCCCCGTAGCTCAGGGGATAGAGCGTTCGCCTCCGGAGCGAAAGGTCGCAGGTTCGAATCCTGCCGGGGGCACCACGAAGACGCAGGTCAGCGATTGATCGTCGACCTCTTCACGGTGCCACACCAAAATATTCAGGGCAATCTACCCGACTACTGTCGATCTCATGCCTCGCATCGATCCTGCTCCCACGTACACGATGCGTCAGCTTGCTGCGTTTGTCGCGGTAGCCGAGACCGGAACGATCAGTGCCGCGGCCGAGCGCCTGCACCTCTCTCCTTCCGCCCTGTCCGCGGCGCTCACCGAACTCGAACGCGCGCTCAAAGTTCAACTGTGCGTTCGCCGTCGCTCATTCGGCATTCAACTGACCCGCACCGGTGAATCCGTTCTGGTGCGCGCCCGGGCGCTACTTCAGCAAGCCGGGGAACTCGAATCCGATGCGCTCGGAACCGGCGGAAGCGTGTCGGGGCCCATCGCGATCGGCTGTTATCCCGCTCTGGGGCCGACGGTGTTGCCGTCGATGATCGCCGGGTTCACCCGTGAGAATCCTGACGCGCAGGTGGAGTTCCGCGAGGACACTCAGAATCGGCTCCAGACACATCTCGAGAACGGCGAGTTGGACCTCGCAATCGCTTACGACCTGGACCTGTCTCCACAATTGCGCACAGTTCCGTTGGCCATCCGCGAACCCTTGATCGTCCTGGGTGCAGAACACCCACTCGCGCGGTCCGAGCGACCGATCCATCTTCCGGACCTCGCGGAACACCCGATGGTTCTCCTCGACGCGCCGCCGAGCACCAAACACGCGCTCGACGTCTGTCGCGCAGGCGGATTCGCCCCGAAGGTTGCCTACAGAACTGCGAACTTCGAGACGGCGCGGGCATTTGTCGGCCGTGGCCTCGGCTGGACGCTGCTACTCCAGCGGCCCAAGATCGACGTCACGTACGAGGGGCTCGAGGTGGTCGTCAAGACCATCGCTTCCCCCGCCGTGCCGTCGGTGCACGTAGTTCTCGCTTGGCACCAGAACACTCGCCTCAGCCGCGTCGCACGCGCTTTCATAGAATTCGTTTCACCCTCAGAATCTGCCCAATAGTCCCGCTACCAGGCAGCGGAGCTGGTTCCACGTATTTTCCGTGCAAGAACCTCCATTTCTTTCGCTTTTCAATTGTTGTGGCGCACGTCATTGTTTCTTCAAGCCACACTCATCTCGAAAGGCACTTCATGACCTCCATCGCCTCACCGACCGCAACGCGCGCCGCCGCGACGGTCAAGGCGCGTAAGGCCGCCCTCGGCAGCTTTGTCGGCACCGCCATCGAGTGGTACGACTTCTTCATCTACGGCACCGCCGCCGCACTCGTGCTCGGCAAGCAGTTCTTCCCCGGCACGTCCGATCTGGCCGGCACCCTCGCCGCCTTCGCCACCCTCGCCGTCGGATTCGTCGCGCGTCCCATCGGCGGAATCGTGATGGGCCACTTCGGCGACCGCATCGGACGCAAATCCATGTTGGTCACCTCGTTGATGCTGATGGGCTGCGCCACCGTTGCCATCGGGCTGCTACCCAACTACGCCGCTATCGGCGTCTTTGCCCCCATACTCCTGGTGACCTTGCGATTCGTTCAGGGACTCGGTGTCGGCGGCGAGTGGGGCGGCGCAGTTCTGGTCGCCACCGAAAACGCACCGGAGGGCAGGAAGGGGCTGTACGGCAGCGCACCACAAATCGGTGTTCCCGCAGGAGTACTGGTGGCCAATCTCGTCTATCTCCCCCTCGCCGCCTTCATGGACGACGATGCATTCAACTCCTGGGGATGGCGAATCCCGTTCCTGCTCAGCGCAGTTCTGGTGGGCGTTGCGATGTGGATCCGTCTCGGCCTCGAGGAAAGTGACGAGTTCACCGCGTCCAAGTCCGAGGCACCGGCGGAGTCCATGCCGATTCTCGAGGTTCTCACCAGACACTGGAAGACTGTGCTCCTCGCCGGTGGAACCTTCATAGCCACCAACGGAATCGCGTACGCGTACATGGTTTACGTCCTCAAGTACGGCGAGACCGAACTCGGCTTCAGCAAGACCACGATGCTCTTTCTTCTCATCGCATCCTGCCCGTTCTGGATGGCGGGAATGGCTTTCAGCGCTCACAAGTCGGACACTCTCGGACGCCGGACCGTCTACATCCGCAGTTCGATCACCCTGGTAGTGGCGGCAGCGGTGTTCTTTCCGCTGATCGACACAGCGATCGTTCCGGTGATGCTCGTATCGATGATCGCCCTCGGCTTCACGCTCGGCTGCTGCGCCGGCCCACAAGCGGCACTGTTCGCCGAATTGTTTCCCGCACACATCCGCTACAGCGGAGCGTCACTCGGCTACCAGATCGGCGCAATCCTCGGCGGCGGTCTGGCCCCGATGATCGCCACCGCGCTCTACGCCGCCTTCGACACCTCGTTCGCCATCACCGCCTACTTCGTGATCATTGCCGTGATCAGCCTGGTTTCCATCCTGCTGCTCCCGGAACCTCAATTGATCCCGAAAAACACTGCCGCACAGAAAGCCTCGTGACCATGTCGACCTACTTTCATCCGAAGAAGTACGCACCCGAGGACTTCGCCTCCCTGGCGCCTTCGGCCGACGCACTTCCCGTCGTGATCGTCGGAGCCGGCCCCGTCGGCATGGGCGTAGCCATGGGCTTGGCGCAGCGCGGCATTGCCGTCACGATTCTCGAAGCGGCCGATCAGGTCTCGTTCGGCAGTCGCGCGATCTGCGTGTCACGCCACAGCCTCGAAGTTGCCGAACGCCTCGGCTTCGGTGCCGAGCTCGAAGACATAGTTCTGCCGTGGGTGGGTGGTCGGAGTTACTACCGCGATCAGGAAGTACTGCAGTTCCGCATGGCATCCGCCGAGCACGACGCGCGTGGACCCATGGTCAACGTCTCGCAATCCGAGTTCGAGCAGATCATGACCGACAAGCTGCTCGCTCACCCACTGGTGAACTTCCACTGGTCGTCGTCGATCGCCGGCATCTCCGTCGGTGACGACGAGGTGACTCTGACCGTCGACACCGCGTTCGGAACCCGCGAACTGCGCGCGGCGTGGGTCGTTGCCGCCGATGGTGGACGCAGCAAGATGCGCGAACTCAGCGGAATCCGCTTGCAGGGCAACAGCTACGAGGGCAACTACGTCATTGCCGACATTCATTGGGAATCGGAACTCCCGGCCGAGCGTCTGGTGTGGTTCGACGCACCCAGCAACCCGGGGTCCACGATCATCATGCATCGCCAACCACGGGACATCTGGCGCATCGACTACCAGCTCGACGCCTCGGACGATCCGGAAGCGGAGACGCAAGAAGATCGCATCCGTGACCGCATCACGCGTCACCTCGAATGGCTCCAGAGCGACATCCCCTGGACCCTGGAATGGTTCGGCTTCTACCGCGCCCACGCACTCGCTCTGGAAGATTTCACTCACGGCCGTGTGCTTTTTGCCGGCGACGCCGCGCATCTCGTTCCGATCTTCGGTGTGCGCGGCCTGAACTCGGGCATGGAAGACGCCGAGACCCTGGTGTGGCAACTAGCCGCCGTCATCAACGGAGCTGCCGATTCCACCATCCTCGACGCGTATTCGAAGGAACGTCGCAGCGCGTGGCAGCAGAACGTCGACAACGCAGGCAAGTCGACGCTCATCATGTCGCCGGGAAGTCACGGCTACCGGACCACCCGCGATGCCGTACTCGAACTCGCCACCAAGCGAAGCGAATTCGCGCACCTCATCAACCCGCGCCAGTCGAGTGCGACGCACGCCCGGCTCTCCCCGCTGACGTGGCCCACAGCTGCGGGCGCCGAGGGCGTACTACCCGGCGATCCGTTGGAAGACAGGGTCGTCCAGGTCTCGGCGGACGGTTCATCTACCTCCTTGAACAGTCTGCGCGGTACTGGATTCGGCCTGCTGGCTTTCGGACTGTCAGCTGAGCTGGTATCCGAACTCGACACGCAAGCCGAAATCCTTGCTCAGGCCCTTGCACCGGAAACCGTACGCGTGATCACCGTGGGAACTACCGACTCCACGGTTCCCGATGCCGAAGGCAATCTCGCATCTGCCCTCGGCGCACGTGTCGGCGAGATCTTCGTGATTCGGCCCGACGGATTGGTGCTGTGCCGCATCAGCGATCCCACGCAATTGAACGACGTGGCCAAACACCTCACCGCCGGCACTGCGCCGACGCACTTCGATACGGCACAGTCGGCGACAACTGCGGTGGTCGACGACGAGTGCCACCGCGAACACGTCTGGTTGGCACTGTCGAATGCACTGGATCAGGCTGATCCGTCCGACCGCGAAGCCATGTTGGTGCGCCTTGCCTTGATTCTCGGTTCGCAAGCTACGTCGACGACCTTCGACGTAGCACTGAAAGACGCTGCCCTGAAATCTGCCACGCGATAGTTCAGACACAGCAACTCGGCCGCGCAGGATTGTCCCCTACGCGGCCGAGCGCATTCGCGGATGAAGCGAGTATTCAGTTGACCTCGGCCAATTCCTTTTCTTCCTCAGCGCGCATTTCACGCACGGATCTTCCCCGCTGCGACCTTCCACGTACCAGCGGCGAGACGGTGATCGCCAAGCCCACCAGCGCGACCCCGGTGACCAGGATCAGTCCGGGATGGAACTGCTCGAATCCGGCGGTACCGGCGCCGGACGCGGTGTGCGATCCAGCGGTTACGAGGGCAGTGGTGAGAGCGAGCACGAGCGCCGCACCGACCTGAGCGGAGGTGTTCACCAGCCCGGACGCCAAACCCTGCTCCGAGTCGTCGACACCCGAGGTGGCCTGGGCCATGATCGAGGTGTATCCCAGCGCGAATCCGAGTCCGAGCAGGATGACGCTCGGCAGAATCGCCACGACGTACGACGGTGAATCGCTGCCCGCGAAGAGGAACCAGAGGTACCCGACGCTGAGCGAGGTCAGTGCCGCGATGATGAGCTTGGCACTGCCGTACAGGTCGACCAGCCGTCCGACGAACGGTGATCCGAAGGCGACGATGATGCCCGCGGGGAGCAGTGCCATCGCCATCTTCAGGGGCGACCAGCCGAGGGCCGACTGCAGGAAGATCGTCATCATGAACTGGAAGCTCAGGTAGGAACCGAAGAGTGCGATGATGGCCAGATTCGCACGAACGATAGTGCCGACGCGCAGAAGCCCAAGTCGCACAAGCGGATGCGCCACCTTCTTCTCCACGAAGAAGAACGTCGCCAGAAGCACGGCTGCGACGGCGAACGAACCCAGCGTCATCGGGTGTGCCCATCCACGGGTCGGAGCCGAAACCATCGTGTACACCGTGAGAAGCATTCCCGTCACCAGGGTGACGGCGCCGACGAGATCGTGTCCCCCGGTATCTGCGGGACGGTCCCGCGGAATGAGGAAGTACCCACCGATCAGCGCGATGACGGCAAACGGAACCGGCATCAGGAACGTGAATCGCCAACCGGCACTGGTCAACAGCCCACCGAGGATCAGACCGGACGAGTAACCACTGGCGCCGAACACGGAGAACACCGACAGCGCACGGTTACGGGCCGGACCTTCCTTGAACGTCGTGGTGAGAATGGACATTGCGGTCGGAGCGGTAAAGGCCGCGGCCAATCCCTTCACGAATCGTGATGCGATCAGCAGTGTTCCGTTGTCGACAAGGCCACCGACCAGCGAGGCGATTGCGAACACGGTCAGTGCGATCAGGAAGACCTTCCTGCGCCCGAGAAGATCGGCGGTACGTCCACCGAGTAGCAACAGGCCGCCGAATCCGAGGACGTAGCCGTTGATGATCCACTGCAGCGAGGTAGTGGACAGGCCCAGTTCATTGCCGATGGACGGAAGCGCGACGCCCACCATCGACACATCGAGACCGTCGAGGAACAACACGAGGCAGAGCACCGCGAGGATGCCCCACAGCTTGAGGGACCAGCCCTCCCCTGTGGCCGGATCCGAGGATTCCGTAGAAACCGGGGCTTCCGGCGAATCGAATGGTTTGAGTGTCGAGTCTGTGCAAGTCACGTCAGCGAGAATAGATGCACATGCACATAATGCACAAGCATTTAATGCAATTGCACGTAATCGAGTCTTCAACTAGAATGCGGTCGTGACGTCGGAATCCGAATTGCGCAACACCTGGCGCTCGCTGTCGACCAGCTACAACGACATCGCGTGCGAACTCGATCGCCAGATGCAGTCGGCGCATGGGCTGAGCATGAGCGACTTCGAGGCTCTCGACCGACTCATGGACGCCACGTGCGAACGTCCACGCATGCAGGAGCTTGCCTCGGAGATGTACCTGAGTCCCAGCGCGCTCTCCCGTAGCGTGGCCCGTCTCGAGAAGGCCGGACTGGTTCAGCGAGCACTGTGCGAGGCCGACCGGCGCGGAGTCTTCGTCGACGTCACCGACAAAGGACGTCAGGTACACGCGGACGCCAGCAAAATCCAACTGGCCGTACTGGATTCACGCCTGCGCGAGCAGTAGCCACACGTCAGCGGAGCACGACACAGCGCCCGGCCACCGGGCGAGGGCCGTTCCGGACTAGACTGAGCACATACCGACGCGCCTTTCTGTTGCCGTCGGCGATCGACAGCAGCGCAGCCAGCACGCTTTCATTCGGTCCTGGCCGAGGCAATCTGCCAGCGTTCCTGCGGCTTCTGCTAGTCCCTCAGGCTCCTGCCTGACATCTCTACCTGCTCCTATCGAGAGATACACAATTGAACAACGCACGCACCCTTGGAGTCATCGGACAGTCGAGCAAACCGGCAGAACGCCGGTTGCCGATCCATCCTGCGCATTTCGATCGCATCGATGCCGAACTACGTTCTCGGATCTACCTCGAAGAAGGCTACGGCCACCCCTTCGGCTACTCCGACGACTACCTCTCGCGCCTCGTTGCCGGAATCCGCACGCGCAAGCAGATTTTGGCGGAAACCGATGTGGTTCTGCTACCGAAGCCGTTGGTGCGTGACCTCGCCGAACTACGGTCAGGTCAGGTTCTCTGGGGCTGGCCGCACTGTGTCCAGGACACCGAACTGACACAGATCGCGATCGACAAGAAACTGACTCTCATCGCCTTCGAGGCCATGAACTTCTGGCACAGCGACGGATCGTTCAATCTGCATGTGTTCCACAAGAACAACGAGCTCGCCGGTTATTGCTCGGTACTGCACGCCCTGCAGTTGATCGGTTCCACCGGTGATTACGGCCGGCGTCTCACCGCTGCCGTGATCGGTTTCGGAGCCACTGCACGCGGCGCGGTCACAGCACTCAAGGCGCACGGTATCCACGAAGTGGACGTCCTCACCCAGCGTGGAGTCACCGCGGTCAGCTCCCCCATCCACTCGGCGCGCATGGTCTCGTTCGACAACAACAACGGTGACGTCCGTGGCAGCCACGTCATGCTCGACAACCACAGCGTGCCGGTGCCCGGCTTCTTGGCCGAGCACGACATCGTCGTCAACTGCGTACTGCAGAACACGGACGCCCCACTGACGTTCCTGACCGAGGAAGATCTCATGGACTTCCAACCGGGAAGCCTCATCGTCGACGTCTCGTGCGACGAAGGCATGGGGTTCAGCTGGGCTCGTCCCACCTCGTTCGCGGATCCGACCTTCATCGTCGGCGACAACATCACTTACTACGGCGTCGATCACAGCCCGTCGTACCTGTGGAACTCCGCGTCGTGGGAGATCAGCGAATCACTTCTTCCCTACCTGCCCACTGTGATGGCAGGAGAGACGGCCTGGAAGGCAGACGAGACCGTCGATCGGGCCATCGAAATCCGGGACGGCGTCATTGTGAATCCCGCCATCACACGTTTCCAGCACCGCTCGTCGGACTACCCGCACGCTGTCATCGCGGAGTAGGCGCCCCGATCAGGCCTGGCCGGCTGCCGCATTGATCGGCGCCATGTCGAAATAGTCGCGCCAGGCTTTGATCTTTCCGTCCTCGACTTCGAACACCCCCATGACCGGGAGCGCTACCTCGGCGCCGTTGATGGTGAAAACGTCGACGCGCTCGTTCATGACGGTGTTGCCGTCCGCGACCTGACGCTTGATCTGAAAGTCGATGTTGCCGAAGGCACCGACAAACTGCTCGATGAACGCCCGGACGGCCTCGCGACCGACCACTGGCTCCATCGGGATGTTGTGATAAACGACGTCATCGGTGAAGTAGTCGACGATCTTTGCAACATCGGCGTCTGCCCACAGCGCACAGAAATCGGTGATCAGTTTGTCCGATGTCATTGTGTTCCAGCCTCTTTCGAATCGTCTTCGTGGGGTTCGATGATTGCCAGGATGCTTTCGATCTCGCCTGCCGGTATCCCGAAGTACTCGGTCACGAAAACCGTGACGGCCGGTGCCTGGCCGGGTGTTCCGAGGTCGAGCAGATACCGGGCTACTACGCTCTCGCCCCACTCACGCAGCGCGAGTTCACGTATCGCCACGATTCCGCGATATTGCTGGCCTTGTTCGAGCTCGTTGCTGATGAAGGCGCCGCTGTCACCGGTTCGCTGACCGTTCTCGACCCGCCAGGCGTCGGCGGCGAAGCGGACCTTCGTTGCGTCATGAGTGAGCAATGCGTTCACGTATTCACGCGCCATGGCGACGCGTCCGCTGACCGCAGACTCCGTGGAGTGCTTGGCAATTGCGCCCAGGATCGACTCCGACAACTCCGGTCGGCAGATCACGAGATCCGGCAGGTACGGATGAGATTCGTTGTAGAGCAGCGGCGAACCGTCGATGCGGCTGCAATGCAGTCCCGCCGCCTGTGCGACGCCGACGGGCGCAGCCGAATCCCATTCCCACTGCCCACCGGCGTGCAGGTACGCGTCGACCTCGCCGCGCACCACCGCCATCGCCTTGGCGCCGGCCGATCCCATGTGCACCACGTCGGCGCCGAGTTCGGCTGCCACCGCTTCGGTGAATGCGGGTGGTCGCGATCCGCTGACTACTACGCGGAGCGGCGAGTTGGCGGCAACCGAAGCTGCCTCGTCGCCACTGGAGTACACCGCTCCGAGCGCCGGCTGAGCAACCGCGGCTGCGGTAATTCCGCTACCGCGCTCCCAAAGCGCCACGTGCACTGCCCAATCCGCATGATTCGGCAAGCCGTATTCCTTGGAGCCGTCCAGCGGATCGATGATCCAGACCCGAGCTGCATCCAGACGACTGCGATCGTCGGCAGATTCCTCAGAGAGCACGGCATCGCCCGGCCGCTCGGCAGCCAACCGGTCGAGGATGTAGGAATCGGCGGCCTTGTCGCCCCGGCGACCCAGTTCACGACCGTCGTCGACACCCAGACCCTCGGCTCGGATCCCCAGGAGGATCGCACCGGCGGCCTGCGCCAATTCCGCCGCGAGTGCCTCGTCGGCGATTCTGCTGTGTGTGGATTCGCTCACCGGTCCAACACTTCCATAATTCGCAGCGCAAGTTCGGTAGGCGTTCCGTCTTCGGGTCTGATCACCAGCTCGGGACTTGTCGGAGCTTCGTAGGGATCGTCGACTCCGGTGAATCCCGTGATTTCCCCGGCCCTGGCCTTGGCGTACATGCCCTTGGGGTCTCGGGCTTCACATTGCTCGATCGGGGTGTCGACGTAGACCTCGACGAACTTCAGCCCGGCGGCCTCGTGCGCCGCCCGCACTCGATCACGATCTTCGCGGTACGGGCTTATCAGGCAGGCCACTGCCACTGCACCTGAATCAGCGAACAACTGCGCCACCGAGCCGACTCGGCGGACGTTCTCGGCGCGGTCATCGGCACTGAATCCCAGATCCGCGTTCAATCCGTGCCGGAGGTTGTCGCCGTCGAGGCGGTACGCCGGAATACCCGCGGCCACCAAGCGGCGTTCGAGTTCCACCGCGATCGTCGACTTACCCGAGGCCGAGAGACCGGTGAGCCACACGGTGGCGCCGGCAGTCGCACGTTCCTCGCGAGAAACCTCCGAACTGTGCCAGACGACGCGCGATTCCTTGAGCGTCGGACCGTTGATCATTCCGGCGGCGACGGTATTGCCCGTGGTCTCGTCCACGAGAATGAAGCTGCCCGTCACGCGGTTGCGGCGGTAGGGATCGAACATCAACGGCTGCTGCGTCTTGATCGAGATGCGGCCGATCTCGTTGAGGGACAGAGATTCTGCCTTCTCGTCGCGGTGCAGAGAATTGACGTCCAGCCGGTAGTCGAGCTTGACGATCTGCGCTTTCGTGGAGCGCGTGGTGTGCAGCAACGAGTAGCGATTGTTCTCCGACAGAGTTGTCTGTTCGGTCAACCAACAGACCATCGCATCGATTTCCTGCCCGACCTGCGGCCGGTTGTTGAGCCGACACAATTGGTCCCCGCGGCTGACGTCGAGATCGTCGGTCAGCTCGATGCATACGGCCGAGGGCGCAAACGCTTCGTCGATCACGTCACCGCCCGGCCCGTGGACTGCCTTCACCGTCGAGGTGAATCCTGAAGGCAAAGCCACGATTTCGTCGCCGGGCTTGAAGACGCCACTGGCCACCGTTCCGGCGTATCCACGGAAATCGTGGAGGTCGGCGTCGGTCTGCTTCTGCGGACGGATCACGTACTGCACCGGGAAACGCGCGTCGATCAAATTGCGATCCGACGCGATGTGCACCTGCTCGAGATGGTGCAGCAGAGAAGGCCCGTCGTACCAGGACATGTTCTCGGTCCGGGCAACGATGTTGTCCCCCAACAGCGCCGAGACCGGAATGAACGTCAGGTCGTGGACGTCCAGTTTGATCGCGAACTGTCGGAATTCTTCCTTGATCTCCTCGAACCGTTCCTGAGACCAGCCCACCAGGTCCATTTTGTTCACACACAGCACGAGGTGGGGTATCCCCAGGAGAGTGGACAAGAAGGCGTGCCGCCGCGTCTGTTCGAGCACCCCTTTGCGAGCATCCACCAGGATCAGGGCAAGATCGGCCGTCGACGCGCCGGTCACCATGTTGCGGGTGTACTGCTCGTGCCCGGGAGTGTCCGCGATGATGAACTTCCGTTGAGGGGTCGCGAAATACCGGTGGGCCACGTCGATCGTGATGCCCTGTTCACGCTCGGCGCGCAATCCGTCGGTCAGTAGCGCGAGGTTGGCGTACTCGTCGCCGCGTTCTCGGCTGCTCCGTTCCACGGCCTCGAGTTGGTCCTCGAAGATCGACTTGGAGTCGTAGAGCAAGCGGCCGATGAGTGTCGATTTTCCGTCGTCGACACTGCCCGCTGTAGCGACTCTCAGCAGTTGCGGCATCAGAAGTACCCCTCTTTCTTACGATCTTCCATGCCAGCTTCGGAAATCCGGTCATCAGCTCTGGTTGCGCCACGCTCCGTGATACGGCTCGCCGCAACTTCTTCCACGACAGCGCCCGGTGTTTCGGCCGACGATTCGACACATCCGGTACACGTTGCGTCGCCGACCGTACGGAAGCGCACCAACGCCTCGTAGGACTCTTCGCCGGCGCGAAGCTCGAGGAAACGGGTGCGTGCCAACAACATTCCGTCGCGTGGAACCACCTCGCGACGATGGGCGTAGTAGATGCCGGGGAGGTCGATCTGCTCGCTCTCGATGTACTGCCAGATGTCGAGCTCTGTCCAGTTCGAGAGCGGGAAGATCCGAATATGTTCGCCCTTACGGTGTTTGCCGTTGTACAGGTTCCACAGTTCAGGTCGCTGCACCTTCGGATCCCACTGCCCGAATTCGTCCCGGAAGCTGAACACCCTCTCTTTGGCGCGCGCCTTCTCCTCGTCTCGGCGAGCACCACCGAATACGGCGTCGAACTTGTTGTCGCGAATTCCGCGCAGCAACGCGTGCGTCTGCAGGCGATTGCGACTGGAACCGACTCCGGTGTCCTCGATGACGCGTCCGGCGTCGATGTCGTCCTGCACGCTGGAGACGACAAGACGCAGGTTGAAGCGATCGACCGTCTGGTCGCGGAATTCGATCACCTCGTCGAAATTGTGACCGGTGTCGACGTGCATCACAGCGAACGGCAGTGGGGCAGGCCAGAATGCCTTGGCCGCTACGTGCAGCATCACGACGGAATCCTTACCTCCGGAGAACAGGAGGACCGGCTTTTCGAAAGTCGCTGCGACTTCGCGGAAAATATGGACCGCCTCCGCTTCGAGTGCTCGCAGATGCGACAACTCGTAGGCGGGCGGGGTCTGGAGTGTTGCCATGTCTTTCGCTCCTGAGCATCACGTACTCCGTGCGGAACACCATTTCCGCATCGGTACATTTATGTACCGGACTGGTTCTAAATTGAACGCAATCACAGAATAGAACTCGTTCTACCCAAAGGTCAATGACCGGCAATAAGACGTCACAGACCGCGAACCGGACTCCTGCCACCAACTTCCGCCGTCACCGCATCCGCCGCCGCAACCAGCACCGCGGCGCGGCGCTCGATCTCGGCGCCCGTGATCGCCCCACCCACATAAAGTGTCAGCACAAGGGCCTGATGCCCCTCGGCGTCGTAGGTCGGGGCCGCGATGAGACTGACGGGATGCTCGTCGTCAGAGCTGATGTCGCGTCCGAGATACACCCTCTCGCCCAGGCTCGACACCATCTCACCGAGCAGTTCACGCACCTCCGGCGGAAGATCGTGCGTCGCAACGCCCGCCATCAGCGTGTGCAGTCGCTGCCCGACGGGATCCAGACTCTCGACCAGGTACCCCGCGGCGCGACACTCCCGGACCACGTTCCACAGACGCTCGCGATCCAAGCGCACCGGCAAACTGGGTTCCTTGCCCAGCCAACTATCCATGTCGTGATCCGAACCCCAGAGGACGTACATCAGCCCGACCGGCGGAGCGAACGGGTACACCTGACCGACCTTGGCAGCGCGACGCGCGCCGATCGGTCCGGTCACTTCGAGAACGCTGATCTGATCACCGATCACACCGGACGCCGTGCACGTCGTCCCGAACTCCGTGCTCACTTTCTCCAGATGGGTGCGGGCAATGGGTCCGACGGCAAATCCTCGCTGAGCTGCACGTCCGGCCGCGATCAAGGCCGGACCGAGCCCATAGGTCTTCGACACCTCGTCCCGAGTCAGGTATCCACGATCAGCCAGCGCCGTGAGGATTCCCAAGCAGGTGGGCTTGCTGATCTCGAGCGCGCGGGCCAGTTCCGACAGCCCGAACCGCTGATCAGGGCGGCCGACGAGGTAGTCGAGCACCTGAACCACCCGTTCGGTGGGAGGCGATTGTCTCCCCCTCGGGCGTCCCTCTTCAGGCGTCTTCTCCGGTCCACCCATTGACCACTCCCTAGAACGCGTTCTATTGTCGAAATACCCAACATCTACCAAATAGGTACATATTTGTACCACGACGCTCTGGACCGGCGACATAGTCGGAACTGTGAGGAGCCAGCGTGCTGACGGACCCGTTTGCCGAGGCGATCGCCGAAGCCGAGAAATTGATCGAGACTGCGCCGCACATCAGATCCGAACAGGATCTACTGGAGGGATACCAATATCTGGCCGGCGGAATCATCGCGACGACGCATGCCGCCTGGGCCGGCGAAAAGACCCATCCGAGTTTCATCCAGGGCACCGGACCATTCACCAAGATGGGCCTCGACAACCCCGACACTCTGTACTTCGGCGCCCGAATCAACGACGACAAGGAATACAAGGTCACCGGAAAGCGCGGCACCACAGCCGATCTCAGCTTCCAGGTGTTGAGTGGGAACTACACCAACTCGAACGTTCCCGGCAGCGAAATCGCCTTCGACGACCGCGAGCTGGAGATAGATGACGACGGTAACTTCGTCGCTTGGTTCGGCCCCGGCCCTGCCGACGGCCGAGCCAACTACTACACCCTGGCGCCCGGATCCTCGCAGCTGGTCGTTCGCGAGGTCTACAGCGACTGGAGTCAGCAGCGCGGTGTGATCCGCATCGAGCGCACCGATTCGATCGGGATCGCGCCGCCACCTCTCACCGCCGAAGAGACCGAGAAGCGTTACGCCCGGGCTGGGAAGGCACTGGTCACGCGGGTCAAGACGTGGCTCCAGTTCCCGGAGTGGTTCTACCTCAAGCTCACGGTCAACACCATGACCGAACCACGCCTGACACCGGGCGGGCTGGCAACGCAGTACTCGTCGGTGGGACATTACGAACTCACCGACGAGCAGGCGATGATCATCACCGTTCCCGCCTCCGACGCACCGTATCTCGGCTTCCAACTGGGGAGCCTCTGGTACATCTCACTGGACTACGTCAATCATCAGACCTCCCTCAACAACGGCCAGGCACAGGTCGATCCGGACGGGATGGTTCGAATGGTGGTCAGCGAGAAGAACCCCGGTGTCACCAACTGGATCGAAACCGTCGGACATCCGCGCGGCATTCTGCAGTTCCGTTGGCAGCGCGTGTCCCGCGAGCTGACGCCGCAGGACGGTCCCACCGTCGACATCGTCGCCGTCGCAGATATTGCGAAGCACCTGCCGCATTTCGACACCAACGCCATCACCGCCGAGGACTGGGCAGCACGCATTGCCCAGCGCCAGGCCGCCATCGACAACCGAATGCTGGGGTAATCATGACCGCCTTGCTCGAAGACCGTGTAGTAGTCATCTCCGGAGTCGGCCCGGCACTCGGCCGCGCTCTGGCCCTTCGATGTGCGTCGGCCGGCGCGAGTCTTGTTCTCGCAGCACGTACGCAATCGCGACTCGACGACGTTGCGAAAGAAATAGTCGATGCCGGTGGGCGCGCCGTCACCGTTGCCACCGACATCACCGACCAGGCTTCCGCCGAGAATCTGGTGGCCGAGTCCATTGCCGCCTACGGCAAAGTGGACACTCTGATCAACAATGCATTCTCGATTCCGTCGATGAAACCGTTGGCTCGCACCGATTACCAGCACATCCGCGACAGCATCGAACTGACCGTTCTCGGGGCGTTGCGCCTGACTCAGCTGTTCACGCCGGCACTTGCCGAGTCGGACGGCTCCGTGGTGAACATCAATTCGATGGTGTTGCGGCATTCGCAAGAGCGTTACGGCAGCTACAAGATGGCGAAGTCGGCCCTGCTCGCCATGTCGCAGTCCCTGGCCACCGAACTCGGCCCGCAGGGAATTCGTGTCAATTCGATTGCACCCGGCTATATCTGGGGCGACACCCTCAAGGGATACTTCGCGCACCAGGCGGAGAAGTTCGGCATGACCGTCGAGCAGATCTACGAGCACACTGCGTCGAACACCGACCTCAAGCGCCTGCCGACGACGGATGAAGTATCCGATGCGGCGATCTTCCTGGCGTCCCCGATGGCCAGCGCGATCACCGGCCAATGCATCGACGTCAACTGCGGCGAATTCCATCACTAGGAGCACCATGACTGAACGCACTCACGTCGGCACCGTCGAGGATCTCCACGCCTCGGCGACGCGGATGACCGGCCTGACGGACTTCGGCGTCGACGATTACACCGAGGCTCTGTCGGTCCTGCTCGAGTCTTACGACCGCGACGAGGATCTGACGCCCTTCGGCAGCAAGATCTCTCGGGTATTCCTTCGCGGCGCCCTGGTGGCCCGTCTCCTCAGCGAATCGGCGTGGAAGGAGCATCCGGAACACGCCGACGTCAAGATCGAGCGGCCGATCTTCGTCACCGGATTGCCACGCACGGGCACCACTGCCTTGCACCGCCTCCTCACGGTCGACCCGGCTCACCAGGGCCTCGAGATGTGGCTGACCGAGTTCCCTCAGCCTCGCCCGCCTCGCGATACGTGGGACTCGAACCCGGTCTTCGCCAAGATCGAGGAGACATTCGGTCAACACCACGTCGAGCATCCCGAATTCATGGGCGTGCACTACATGTCGGCCAGCGAAGTCGAAGAATGTTGGCAACTCTTGCGTCAGACGTTCAAGTCCGTGTCGTACGAGTGTCTGGCCAATCTACCCACGTACTCCGCATGGCTGAAGGACCAGGAGTGGTCGAACGCCTATGCACGACACAAGAAGAACCTGCAGCTGATCGGTCTGCCCGATCAGGATCGACGGTGGGTCCTCAAGAACCCGAGCCACCTGTTCGCGCTCGACGAATTGATGGAGGCGTACCCCGACGCGCTTGTCATCCAGACTCACCGCTCCCCTTCGACGATCATTCCGTCGGTATGCAGCCTGGCCGCCCAGGCGACAGAGGGTTGGTCGAACACGTTCACCGACAAGGTGATCGGCGAAAGTCAGCTCGAATTGTGGGCCAGGGGGCTCGAGCAGTTCGACAGTGCACGCGCACACCATAATCCCGCGCAGTTCATCGACGTCGACTATCAGGACTTCGTCACCGATCCGCTGGGAACCGTCGAGAACATCTACACGCATTTCGACATCCCGTTGACATCTACCGCCCAGCAGTCGATGGAGGCCATGCACGAGGAAAGCCGCTCGGGTGCTCGCAAACCGTCGCACAAGTACACGCTCGAGGAGTTCGGCCTGACGAAGGAGCAGGTGGAAGAGCGATTCGGAGCTCGCTGACCACGGTTGGTCGACGACCTTGCTGACGACTGAAGCCCCCGCCGAACGGCGGGGGCTTCAGTACGAAACTCGGTCAGCTGCTGAAATGCTCACCGAGCAACCGATCCAACTCCGTCGGCGCCTCGTCGGGGATCCAGTGGCTCACACCCCGGAGAACTTCGAACCGGTACGGACCGTCGACAAACGCGGGGGTGAGCGCAGACCCTTTGGGTCCGATGGCGGCGTCGCCGTCACTCCAGACGTGCAGGGTCGGCACGGTGACCCTGGCAGTTGCGGGGTTCGGCTTGGTCATCCACATCGCGCGGTACCAGTTCAGACCGCCGCGTAGCCGACCGGGAGCCAGCATGGCGTTCAGATCGCGCCGCGCGTTCTCCGGCGTCTGCCCGCTCGAAATCAGGAACTTTTCACCCGCCGACGTGGAGGACAGAATCTTCTCGGGGACGAAGGGCAATTGGAACGCCCCCATGTACCACGACTTCAGTCCCTGTGTGCTGGTCACCATCGCCTTGATGAACGCCAGTGGGTGCGGAACCGACACCGCGGTCACGGTATCGAGCAAGTCCGGCCGTTCGGCGGCCACCTGCCATGCGACTGCGGCACCCCAGTCGTGGCCGACCAGGTGCACTTTGCCCACCCCGAGTGCGTCGATCAGTGCGACAGTGTCAGCGGCGAGTTCGGACCCGCGGTACGCCCAGCGCGCTTTCGGCCGCGCGCCGGGTGAGTACCCTCGCTGATCCGGTGCGACGGTCCGGAAGCCGCGGTCGTGCAGTAGCGGTGCGAGCTGATCCCACGAGCTCGAATCCTGCGGAAATCCGTGCAGGAGAACCACCACCGGACCGTCTGCCGGACCTTCGTCGCGTACGTCGAAGGTCAGCCCGGTCCGGGAGTACGAGGTGAGGCGATCCGCCGGTGTAGTCATAGCGCCACGCTAGTCTTCGCGGCCCTGGTAACCGGAGCCTTCTCACCGGCACGCAGGAACTGACCTGTCTTTTCGATTCCGAATCCGGGGGCGAATTCGCCGTCGCGGTAGACGAGTCGGCCGTTGATCACCGTAGCGACCGCTGCGTCGTCGCTGCGGTTGACCATCCGGCTGATCCCGCCGTACTCGGGCACGTTTGCCTCGAACAACCCGTCGACCGACTCGTCGAGCCCGGCCGGGTCGATGACAACGAAGTCCGCGCGGTCACCCTGGCGCAGATGTCCGGCGTCGATGCCGTACCAGTCCGCCAGTTCGCCGGTCAGTCGATGGATTGCGCGCTCGATGGTGAGGAACGGCTTGCGGTCACTCTGAGCGTCCTTGACGCGCTTGAGGAGCCGCACGGGGTAGTTGTAGAACGCCATGTTGCGCAGATGTGCGCCGGCATCGCCGAAGCCCATCTGCACACCGGAACTCGCGGCGAGTTTCTTCGCGAACTTGGGCCGGTGATTGGCAATGGTGGTGCGCCAGCGAAGATCTCGCCCGTACTTCACCACCAGGTCGAGGTACGCGTCCACCGGGTGCACTCCGCGGATGTCACCGACCTGACCGAAGTTCTTGCCGATCAACGTCTCGTCCGGGCATCCCACGATGACCGCATCGTAGAAATTGCGATGCCAGATGCGGGGTGAGAACTTGTTGTCGTAGTCCTTACGGAATGCGCGACGGTACGACTCGTCCTGGAGCAGTTCGTTGCGCTCCACCTGGTCCTTGAGGTGCAAAGCGGCGGCGCCGGCACCGAACTCCTCGAACACGACCAGGTCGATTCCATCCGCGTAGACGGTGAAGGGAACCGGAAGGTGCTGCCACTTGAAATCGGTCTTGGCGAAGCGATTGAGCAGTGGGGCCGCAGCGAGCATGAAGTACACGATCACCGGGTAGGCCTTCGAATCCGCACCGGAGAGCAGCGACGTCTTGAGCGGCTTCTTGCGTCCGATCGCGGAGCTTTCGGCGAAGAACGCCGCGACGTTCGGATGCAGGTTGATGGTCGGAGCGCTCTGCAAGATCTTGCCGCGATCGCGAAGGATGCGGTTGAGGAATCGGAACTCTTTCCACCGTGCATACGTCGACGGCAAAGAGCGAGAACGATATTCGTCGCCGTCGATCTTGTCGAGGGCATTGGTCATCGACGACAGGCCGAGCATCCCAGCGTCGATGGCATCCTCGAGCATCGAGCCCATCCGGCCGAGTTCCGAGCGAGTCGGCTTGACCTTCTTGTCGGTGCCGCGCCCCAGTCCGAGTACGTGCGTGCGGATGTCGGAATGACCGATGAAGGCCGCGACATTGGGTCCGAGGGGAAGGGCTTCGAGGGCGGCGGTGTACGCCGCGGGACCGGTCCAGGTCTTGTTCGCTTCGAGGATGCGCAGCACCGCGTCGTGGGGAACTGCTTCGACCCGGCTGAACAGATCCGCGATCTCGCGCGGGGTCGAATACACCGTCGACAGCGAGCAATTGCCGAGCACGACCGTCGTGACGCCGTGGCGAACCGATTCCGGAAGCCCTGGACTGACCAAGGCTTCGGCGTCGTAGTGCGTGTGGACGTCGACAAAGCCGGGGAGAACCCATTTGCCGGCCGCGTCGATCACTTCTGTGTCCGGCCCGATCTCGAGGCGCGTCGTGGACACCTCCGCGACCACGCCGTCTCGAATTCCGAGATTACGACGCAGACCTGGAGCCCCCGTCCCGTCGAACCACAACCCGTCGTTGACCACGATGTCGAAAGCAGACACTGTCGGACTCCTCGCCTCACGTATGTGTTACCTCACGTTATAGACAGCGTTGAGTAAAAGTCAATGAACCCTTCGAACCAATACATAAGATGACGGAATGGCTGCAGTCCCCCGCTCCCCCGAAGACCGTCAGAGGCAAATCCTCGAGGTGGCAGTACAGATGCTGCGGACCGAGCCTTTCGACCAACTGTCGATGGATCGCGTCGCAGCCGAGGCCGGTGTCTCGCCGCCACTGCTGTTCCACTACTTCAAGAACAAGAAGGGTTTCCAGAACGCCATCCTCGAGGCCGCCTCGGCCGATCTCGAAGATCGAATGCGACCGGATCCCGAGCTACCCATCACGTCCCAGCTGCGCTCAGGTATCGAGACATTCGTCGACGCCGTTATCGAGCACCCCACCATTTACCTCGCCGTGATGCGTATGGCCGGCAGTGGCGACGTTCGAATGCGCACGATCTACCGAGGCATGCGCCGCACTTTCACCACGTGGATCGTCGCTGCGCTGACGAATCTAGGCATCGAATCGAATGCGACCGTGGAGGCGACAATCGCCGGGTGGCAGGCATTCATGGAGGAAATCGTCGTCAACTGGATCGACGAGCCGACGCTCGAGCGAGGCGAAATGGTCGACCTCTGCGAACGAATCTTCTACCACTGCCTACCGGCAGCGGGCATCAGCGTGGAGCAAATAGTGGCAGCCACCGTTGTCGCGACGGCCAGTGAGTCCGGCGCAACACAACTGTGATCTTCGTGCCGGGGTTTCACAGGTGGTCACGATTGGGTATCTTGCTTGCAGTGGCACTGGACCACGACCCCAACACATGAAGGATCCAACATGGAGTCTGTCGAAAACGTATTGCCCGAGGGTGTCAAGCTCGAAGACGTCTTGAGTGTCCTCAAGGTCGCAGTTGCGGGCATCGGCCTCATCAGCGCACTTTCGGCATTCAGCTGATCGCAAAGCGTCATCGACAGGCCGGACTTCGGGGAGTCCGGCCTGTTTTTTGTTTACGTTCCTGAACAATCCGTGAACTTTTCAGCAACTTCAGCGCAAAGCGGTCATTTCGACCCAAACAAGCGTCCAGTTTGCTAACTTGTGTCTGCGACACAAGGTCGTACAGAAACACCACGCAGACACAACCTTGTACATACAAACCTGTACATACGACACGGAGGACCGAAACATGGGTTCCATCAACACCCTCAGCGCCGTCATCGACATCATCAAGGTCGTCCAGCCGTTGATCGCCAAGCTCAACCTCAGCTGATTCGCTTGGACCACCCCCCTGCCAGGGCGTAACTCGAAATGGGGCCGACATCGTCGGCCCCATTTTCCGTAGGTGCCCTATCTCAGCCGAGTGCCTTCTTGATCTCTCCTGCCAGTACCGACGCCAGCTGCGGCGGCACCGCATTGCCGATCATCGTGCGCACCGCTCCCCACTTACCCTCGAAGACGTAGTCGTCGGGAAAGGTCTGGAGGCGAGCAGCTTCTCGAACGGTCAACGATCGCGTGTGTTTCGGATGCACGTTGCGTGAAGCCGAGATCATCCCGAAAGTGGTTCCGACCGTGGACGCCGGCTCGTCCCACCGGAGGCGCTTGTACGTCGTGTTGTATCCGGACGACGGTCGCATGGCCGGATCTTCGTTGTCGTGAGCCGACATTCCTTCTGGTACATCACGCAGCCACCGCAAGACGTGCTCGGGATGTTCGACGGCCCAGTGCAGCGGGTCCGTCTCGCAGGCCTGCCCGGATTCCAGCGGGGCCAGATCGACGGTGGCATCGCGGAAAGTCCTCAGCGGCACAACATCATTCACGCCGTGAGTCTTCGGCGGGAAACGCAGCGGCCCGATACCACTGTCGCGGCGGGTCGCCACGATGAACACTCGTTCCCGGAACTGCGGGACGCCGTAATCCTGCGCATTGACCGTGTTGACCGACGCGTCGTAACCGCATGCAGCCATCTCGCCGAGAATCCGGTCGACGACCATCCCACCGTCCGGGTCTTTCATGCTCAGCAGCAGCCGAACATTTTCCATCACCACGACCTTCGGCCTCACCAGATCGGCGAGCTCGAGTAGGTTCCGGAAGAGATGGTTACGCGGATCGTCGCGGTCTCGCCGGCCGGCGAGACTGAAACCCTGACACGGCGGCCCCCCGGCCAACACATCGATATTCACCTGTGCCAGAAGATCTTTCACACGGGCTTCGTCGATCGCCCGGATGTCCTCACCGAGGCACTTCGCGCCGGGGAAGTTCCGATCGAAGGTCGCGCGCGCCTCCGGCACGACTTCGATGTATCCCTCCACCGAAAACCCCGCCATCCGAAAGCCTTCGGCCATACCGCCACAACCGGAGAACGCCGTCAATACGGTGGGGCCACCGTTTCCTGCCCCCGCGACCGCACGCCTGGCCACCGAGGCGGGGTCGTTGACCGGTGTCGCTCGACGCGCACGGGTACTACCGCTCGATCGCTTCCGGGGGGCCGCGTACGTGCCCTCACGCTTGGCTGCTTCCAACGCGGAGAGGGCCGTGAGGACTGCTCGCTCAACCGGTGGCTTCGGATATGCCTTGTCGAGTTCCCACGCGGAGACGACTGCTGACGAGACTCCCGCCTGGCGGGCGAACTGGAACTGGCTGATCCCCACGTGCAAGCGCCGCGATCGCAGGTCCTGTCCCGAAATCAATTCAGTGCCTCACTCATGTGGTCCGCTCGCTCCGGCAGCCCAGACTATCGCAGCCGACCCCGCGAACCGGGACCACACAAGAGAGACCGGCAGGCGATATGCCTGCCGGTCTCCGACACGAGCGGATGACGGGACTCGAACCCGTGTGAACGGCTTTGCAGGCCGGTGCCTAGCCACTCAGCCACACCCGCGTCAGTGAGTAACTCTGCCCCGAGTCGCGGCGCCGAACCACAGTTCCGCTCAGCATGATTCGAGTGCAATCCCACCAACTGTTCCAGTCTCTGGGAAAACCGTGAGCCCTTCGGGAACAAATCGGTCAGTCTCGATGCTGACTCCCTCGGTGGGCGCAGGTCATTCGATTGCGGCCCGAAATTCGACCGAACGACCGAGCAGTTCGCCAGACCCAGACAACCCAGAAGGTTTCATGAGTGCCGAGAACACCGCCGTTGCCCCGCCCGTGAAGGCAGCTCCGCCCTTGGAGGCAGCCCCGCTGGAAATGAGCAGTGTCGACCGTAAGCCCAGCGTCGGGAAGATTCTTGCCCTCGGTTCCATGACTGCGCTCGGGCCCTTCACCATCGACATGTACCTGCCCGCGCTGCCGGATATCGGTGCCGATCTCGGAGTCTCGTCGTCAACGGTTCAGCTGACGATCACCGGAACCCTCATCGGCCTCGCACTCGGACAGCTGTTGGTCGGGCCGCTCTCGGACACTCTCGGCCGCAAGAAGCCGCTGCTCGCCGGGATCGGTGTGCACATCCTGGCTTCGCTGCTGGCGGTCTTCGCACCGAGCATCGCGGTCCTCGGCATCCTGCGGGTTTTCCAGGGCATGGGCGCGGCGGCCGCGGCAGTGGTGACCATGGCGATCGTCCGCGACCTCTACAGCGGTAACACCGTTGCCGTTGTGATGAGCCGGCTGATGCTCGTGCTCGGCGTTGCGCCGATCCTGGCGCCCAGCATCGGTGGCGCCCTCCTCGTCGCCCTCGACTGGCGCGGGATCTTCGTCGTACTGGCACTGATCGGCGTCGGCACAGCGATGATCGGTGCGTTCGGACTGTCCGAAACATTGCCGAAGGAAAAGCGTCGCCCGAGCGGATTGACGTCGGTTCTCCGTACCTACGGTTCGCTGCTCGGCGACCGCACGTTCATGGTCCTCACGCTCGTCTCCAGCGTCGGCATGGCGTCGTTGTTCGCGTATGTCTCCGGCGCGTCGTTTGTCTATCAGGATCAGTACGGCCTCAATCAGCAGGAGTTCGCACTGCTCTTCAGTGCGGGCGCTATCGCGTTGATCGGCGCTTCGCAGGTCAACGTTCGACTGCTCGATCGCTGGACTCCTCAGCAGATCACCAAGTGGGCCCTCGTGGCTGCGGTTGTCTCCGGGGCCGTCGTCATTGCTGTCGCGGTCCTGGAACTCGGCGGACTCGCCGGATTCGTGATCGCACTGTGGGTCATGGCCGGCGCCATCGGGTTCGTTCTGCCCAACGCCCCGGCACTGGCCCTCGCTCGTCACGGCGAAGCGGCCGGTACTGCCGCCGCAATGCTCGGTGCATTCCAGTTCGGCGTCGGTGCGGCCATCGCGCCGGCAGTCGGTCTACTGGGAAACACGAGCACAGCCCTGGCCGTCACGATGACGGCGTGTGTGTCGCTCGGTCTGATCGCTCTTCTGGCTACGACCCGAAAGAGTGAATCGGTCTAACCGGCAGCGGAGAACCACTCGCTGTAGAAGGTGGCAAGTCCCAGGACGCACGAGATCGCGACGAAGATCCAGAATCTTGCGATCACGACGGTTTCCGGCCAACCGAGTAACTCGAAGTGATGATGGATCGGGGCCATCTTGAATACGCGTCGACCGGACGATCGGAAGACCAGAACCTGGATGATCACCGACAGGATCTCAGCGACGAACAGGGCGCCGATGATGACCATCAGCAGCTCGGTGTGCGTCGTGACAGACAGGCCGACAACCAGGCCGCCGAGTGCCAAGGAGCCGGTGTCGCCCATGAAGATCTGAGCCGGGGCGGCATTCCACCAGAGGAAGCCGAGGCACGCCCCGCCTGCGGCGGCAGCGACGATCGCTAGATCGAGAGGGTCACGAACGTCGTAGCAACCGGCGGCAGGCTCGAGGACACACGAGTTCCGGTACTGCCAACCGGCGATGACGACGTAGGTCCCCAGGATCATGCCCATCGAACCAGCCGCGAGACCGTCGAGGCCGTCGGTGAAATTGACGGCGTTGGACCAGGCGAACACCAGAATGCAGAAGAAGACCACAAAGCCGATGGCACCCATGGAGAACACCGAGATGTCACGAACATGGGACAGGTACTGGCTTCCGGGAGTGACTCCGTTGTTGTTGGAGAACTGCAGGAACAAAATGCCGAAGATGATGGCACTCGCCAGCTGACCGACGGTCTTCGCTGTCTTGTTGAGCCCGAGATTGCGCTTCTTACGGATCTTGATGAAGTCGTCGAGAAAGCCGACGATTCCCAGTGACGTGGCGAGCGCGAGAACCAGCCAACCGGATGCAGACAGCCGCGGTAGCCGCGAGCCGAATCCGATGATGTGTGCCGCCAGGTAGCCCGCCCACATACCGGCGATGATCGCGATCCCGCCCATCGACGGGGTGCCACGCTTGCCCTGATGACTCTGCGGACCCTCGATCCGAATCTCGTGCCCGAGCCCCTGCCGCGAAAGCACACGAATGAGAAACGGAGTCAGGAAGAGCGCGACGAACAACGAGACGCCACCCGCTACGAGGATTGAAATCACCCGTGGGACTCTACAGACGTAAGCGGCTGCGACACACAATCAGACAAGGCACCCGACCGCTTGCCAGCATGGGATGATCGAACTTATGTCTCCCCCCGCGCCGCTCCCCCTCGACCCCATCGAAGAGGCGCATCGTCAGTGGACGAAGCACGGTTGGAGCGATGTCGCCGACGGTATGGCTGCGGTCACGTCGGTGATGCGTGCGCAGCAGATCATGATGGCGCGGGTCGAAGAGGTACTCAAGCCTCTCGGGCTGACCTTCGCCCGCTACGAACTGCTGACGCTTCTCACCTTCACCAGGTCGGGCGCACTCCCGATGGCCAAGGCAAGTGCCCGACTCCAGGTTCACCCCACCAGCGTCACCAATGCCGTCGACCGTTTGGAGAAAGCGGAGTTGGTCAGGCGGGTCCCGCATCCCAGCGATCGCCGTGCAACGCTCATCGAGATCTCCGACGCGGGTCGCGCACTGGCCCTCGAAGCCACCGAAATGCTCAACAGCAAGGTGTTCGCTCACCCCGGACTCCAGCAGGACAAGCTCGAGCAATTGGTGACGATCCTCACTGAACTTCGCAAGACTGCGGGTGACTTCGACACCGGCGGCGCACCGACCAAGTGGTGAACCGACCACCCGTACACACAAAGAAACTGCCCTCACACTCTCGACGAGTGTGAGGGCAGTTTCAGCGCTGTTGAAATTCGGCGCTGTTGAAATTCAGCGGTGCTTGAATTCTGCCGACCGCTTCTCCACGAACGCGGTCATGCCTTCCTTCTGATCCTCCGTCGCGAAGGTCGAGTGGAACACCCGACGCTCGAAGCGGACGCCCTCGGCGAGGGTGGTCTCGAAGGAGCGGTTGACTGCTTCCTTGGCCATCATCGCAATCGGCAGCGACATCTCGGCGATGGTGGTTGCGGTCTTCAAGGCATCGTCGAGCAGATCGGCGGCCGGAACGACCCGGGCAACCAGGCCTGCACGTTCGGCTTCTTCTGCGTCCATGTTGCGGCCGGTGAGGCACAGCTCCATGGCCTTGGCCTTGCCCACGGCGCGCGTAAGGCGCTGCGAGCCACCGATACCCGGAATGACACCGAGCTTGATCTCGGGCTGGCCGAACTTCGCGGTATCCGAAGCGATGATGAAATCGCAGAGCATCGCAAGCTCGCAGCCACCACCGAGCGCGTATCCGGAGACGGCGGCGATCAGCGGCTTACGAGCTGCTGCGACGCGATCCCACGGGGTGAAGAAATCCTCGACGTATGCGTCCATGTACGTCTTGGACTGCATTTCCTTGATGTCGGCACCGGCGGCGAAGGCGCGCTCGGAACCGGTGATCAGGATGGCTCCGATGCCGCTGTCCGCTTCGAGGTCGGCAACCGCGGCGACGACCTCGTTCATCAGCTCGGAGTTCAGCGCGTTGAGAGCCTTCGGGCGGTTGAGCGTGATGACGCCGACGCGACCCTTACGCTCGAGGATGATGGTGTTGAAGTCGGTCACTACTGTCCTTCGGTCGAACGGTCACGGATGTCGTTGATGATGGCAGAGAAGTCCTGACCGCCACCGCCTGCGGCATGGAAGCGACTGTAGAGCTCGGCGGCCTTGAGTCCGATCTCCGCATCGACGCCGTTGTTGCGCAGCGCATTTGCTGCCAGACCCAGGTCCTTGTCCATCAGTGCAACAGCAAAGCCAGGCTGGTAGTCGTTGTTGGCCGGGCTGGTGGGCACCGGTCCCGGTACCGGGCAGTTGGTGGTCAGTGCCCAGCACTGCCCCGAGGCGTTGGACGCCACGTCGAAGAGCGCTTGGTTGCTCAGGCCGAGCTTTTCGCCCAACACGAACGCCTCGCTGATCGCGATCATCGAAATGCCGAGGATCATGTTGTTGCAGATCTTGGCTGCCTGGCCGACACCGGCGTCGCCGCAGTGAACGACCTTGCGGCCCATCACGTCCAGCAACGGTGACGCGGCTTGGAAGTCAGCCTCGGAACCGCCGACCATGAATGCCAGCGTGCCTGCGGTAGCCCCGACGACTCCACCGGAGACCGGTGCGTCGACGCTGCGGTGACCGGCCGCTTCGGCCTTGTCGTGTGCCTCGCGGGCGTCGGCGACGTCGATGGTGGAACAGTCGATGAACAGCGTGCCCGGTGTTGCCACCGGTAGCAGCTCTTCGTACAGACCCAGAACGTGCTTACCGCTCGGCAGCATCGTGATCACGACGTCGGCACCGCGAACGGCGTCGACCGCCGAATCCGCCACCGATGCACCGTCTTTGACTGCCTGCTCCAGCGCCGCAGGTGCCAGGTCGAAACCGACGACCTTGTGTCCGGCCTTGACAAGATTGGCCGCCATCGGGCCACCCATGTGACCGAGTCCGATAAATCCAATGGTGCTCATTAGTGATGCTCCTTCGGCGGTGATCAGTTGCCTTGCGGTTGAGGGGCGAGTCCGAGCTCGTTGTCGCCCAGCGGGGCGAAGTAGGCGTCGACGGATTCTGCCGTGACGTCGTCGAGAGTTGCCGGCAACCACTTCGGGTTTCGGTCCTTCTCCACGACCTGGGCGCGAATGCCCTCGACCAGATCGTGTGAGGCGAGCGCAGCGGTCGAGACCCGGAACTCCTCGTTGAGGACTTCTTCCAAGCTTGCTGCTTCCTTGGCATGTCGCAGGGATCGCAGGGTCACCGACAGTGCAATCGGGGACTTGCCGAGAATCTGCTCCGCTGCCTTCTCCGCTTCGGGGATTCCACTTGCGCGAAGACGCTCGACGATGGTGGATACGTCGTCGGCGGAGTACGCGGCGTCGATCCAGCTCTGCTGGGCCAACAGTTCCGACACCGGAGCCGGCTCCGCGTACTGCGCCACGGCGTCGGCAACCGAAGACGACGCGAGTGCGGCGATGAACGTCTCGATGTTCTCCGACGGGATGAAGTGGTCAGCGAAACCTGCTGCGATGGCATCGCCGGCGCTCAGTCGCGCCGTGGTGAGCGCGATGTGCGTCCCGAGTTCACCGGGAGCACGCGAGAGCAGGTAAGTTCCGCCCACGTCTGGAATGAAACCGATTCCGGTCTCGGGCATTCCGATCATCGAGCGCTCGGTCACGATGCGAATGTCGCCGTGTGCGGACACTCCGACGCCACCGCCCATGACGATCCCGTCCATGATCGCGACGTACGGCTTCGGGTAGTTCGCGATCTCGGAGTTGAGGATGTACTCCTCACGCCAGAAGTCGAGCGAACCGGTCTTGCCGTCCTTGGCGTCATGGTAGATCGAGACGATGTCGCCGCCGGCGCACAGACCACGCTCGCCGGCGCCCGTGAGTACGACTGCCTTGACGTCGTCGTCGGACTTCCATTCCTCGAGGGCCTTGGCCATCGCCTTGACCATCGAGTGGTTGAGGGCATTGATCGCCTTGGGACGGTTGAGAGTGATGAGCCCCAGCCCGTCACGCTTTTCGATCAATACCTCGAGCTCGTCGCTCATGCTGCTCCTTGCTTTCCCTGACCTGATGCGACCACGCTGCGGGCGATGACCACCCTCATGATCTCGTTGCTGCCTTCGAGGATCTGATGAACCCGAAGATCGCGGACGATCTTCTCGATCCCGTACTCAGCAAGATAGCCGTACCCGCCGTGAAGCTGGAGAGCCTTGTTGGCTACGTCGAACCCGGTGTCGGTGGCAAAGCGCTTGGCCATCGCACACAACTCCACGACGTCGGACGCTCCGTCTTCGAGTGCGGCAGCGGCGCGCCACAGCAACGTCCTGGCCGCTTCGAGTTCGGTACGCATGTCGGCGAGCTGGAACTGCAGGGCCTGCGACTCGATCAGTGCCGAACCGAAAGCTTTGCGGTCCACCAGATATGCGACTGCCTTCTCCAGCGCCGCCTGGGCCCCACCAACCGAACAGGCGGCGATGTTCAGCCGGCCGCCGTTGAGACCCTTCATAGCGATGCGGAAGCCGCTGCCCTCTTCACCGAGCATGTTGGCGGCAGGAACTCGCACGTCTTCGAAGATCACCTGACGGGTGGGCTGCGCGTTCCAGCCCATCTTGACCTCGTTGGCACCGAACGACAGTCCGGGCGAATCCTTGGGCACGATGAACGCCGAGATCCCCTTGGCACCGGCAGATCCGGTGCGCGCCATCACGACGTACACGTCGGAAGTGCCTGCGCCGGAGATGAACTGCTTGACGCCGTTGAGGATGTAGTCGTCACCGTCGCGAACGGCCTTGGTGCTCAGGCCCGCAGCATCGGAGCCAGCGCCGGGTTCGGTGAGGCAGTAGCTGCCCAGTTGATCCATCGAGCAGAGTCCGGGGATCCATTTGTGGCGCTGTTCGTCGTTGCCGAACTGGTCGATCATCCACGTGACCATGTTGTGGATGGAGATGTACGCTGCGATCGACGGATCGCCCTTGGCCAGCTCTTCGAAGATCCGGGCAGCGTCGACGCGACTCAGTTCACTGCCACCCACGTCTTCACGAATGTAGATACCGCCCATCCCCAGGGACGCCGCCTTACGGAGGACGTCCACCGGGAAATGCTTGGTCTGATCCCACTCCACTGCGTTGGGCGCCAGATGCTCGGCCGCGAAGTCGCGGGCAGTGTCACGAATCGCCCGCTCGTCATCGGTCAGAGTAAACATGGAAAGTGTTCCGATCAGTTCATCGTGGGGATGACGAAGTGGTTGGTCTCTTCCTTCTTGCCGGAAGGCCAGCGCTGCGTCACGGTCTTGGTCTTGGTGTAAAAGCGGAAGGAGTCGGGACCGTGCTGGTTCAGGTCACCGAATCCGGAGCGCTTCCAGCCACCGAAGGTGTGGTACGCGATCGGGACCGGGATCGGCACGTTCACGCCGACCATGCCGACGTTGACGCGAGCGGTGAAGTCACGCGCGGTGTCGCCGTCGCGGGTGAAGATGGAGACGCCGTTGCCGTACTCGTGTTCGGTCGGAAGACGCAGTGCCTCTTCGTAATCGGCAGCGCGGACCACCTGAAGGACGGGTCCGAAGATCTCTTCCTTGTAGATGCGCATGTCCGAGGTGACGTTGTCGAACAGGGTTGCGCCGGCGAAGAATCCACCTTCGTGGCCTTCGAGGGTGAAGCCGCGGCCGTCGACGACTGCCGTTGCGCCCTCGTCGATGCCGATCTGCACGTAGTTGTTGACGCGGTCGAGGGCATCCTGGCAAACGAGCGGTCCGAAATCGACGCCTTCGTCGTCACTGCGACCGATCTTGAGCTTCGCGACGCGCTCCTTCAGCTTCGCAACAAGAGCGTCCGCGGTCTCCTCGCCGACGGGAACGGCAACCGAGATGGCCATGCAACGCTCGCCGGCGCTGCCGTAGCCTGCACCGATCAGGGCGTCGGCAACCTCGTCGAGGTCCGCGTCCGGCATGACGATCGCATGGTTCTTGGCGCCACCGAAGCACTGTGCGCGCTTGCCGTGAGCTGCGGCCGTCTCGTAGATGTACTGAGCGATCGGCGTGGAGCCGACGAAGCCGACGGCTTTGATGCGGTCGTCGGTGAGCAGGACGTCGACAACTTCCTTGTCACCGTTGACCACGTTGAACACACCTGCGGGCAGTCCTGCTTCGAGGAACAGCTCGGCCAGGCGCAGCGGGACGGAAGGGTCACGCTCGGAGGGCTTGAGGATGAAGGCGTTACCGGCGGCGAGGGCGGGGCCGGCCTTCCACAGCGGGATCATCGCGGGGAAGTTGAAAGGTGTGATACCGGCGACGACGCCGAGCGGCTGACGCATGGAGTACACGTCGATGCCGGTGCCGGCACTCTCGGTGAATTCACCCTTGAGCAGGTGCGGAGCGCCGACGGCGAACTCGATGACCTCGAGGCCACGCTGGATGTCACCCTTGGCGTCGGCGACGGTCTTGCCGTGCTCGGACGAGAGGAGGCGGGCCAGAGAATCCATCTCGGCCTGAGCGAGCTGCAGGAACTTCATCAGCACGCGGGCACGCTTCTGCGGGTTGAACGCTGCCCACACCTGCTGCGCCTCTTCGGCATTGGCGATGATGGCTTCGGTCTCGGCCTTGCTCGCGAGGGGAACGCGGGCCTGCACCTTGCCGGTGTTGGGATCGAACACGTCCGCAAATCGATCAGATGTCCCGGGAACACGCTTGCCACCGACGAAGTGCGTCAACTCGTGAACCGTCGCATTTTCAACCATTGTGCTAACCCGTTCCTTGCTCGTATGGACCGCCCAGGAGGCAGCAGTGAATATGTCTACCATCCTATAGTTGGATGTCCATGTATGTCTAGAGCCCAAGGGCTGTGCGCCTTTATTAACCGCGGGGGGTTAATAAAGGCGCACAGCGCGGAGCGCGGCTGCCGCTTCCTGCGCGACTACTGCATCGGTGACGTCGTATCCGTCCGATCCCCCACCAGGTCCGCCGGAAACTGCGACAACCTTGCGCGCCGAGAGATGCACCGCATCGACGCCGACGGCAGCGATTGCCGGGATGTCGTCGACGGTTATTCCGCCACCGGCCATGATCTGGATCCGGCCCGCGGCATGTTCGACCATTCGACCGATCTCGTCGAGTCCCTCATTGCAAGTGTCCGCACCCCCGGACGTCAGCACGCGGGTCACGCCCAGGTCGATCAGTTCGTCCAGCGCGGTCAGACGGTCGGTCACCACGTCCATCGCACGATGTACTGTCACCTCGACTCTCGCCCGGTCCACGCATCCGATGATGCGGCGCAGCACGACGGTGTCGATCGAATTGTCTTCTGTCAGCGCGCCGATCACGATGCCGGAAGCTCCACCGGCCACAGCAGCATGTACGTCGTGCTCCATCACCCACACTTCGTCGGGTGAGAACACAAAACCTCCGGCGCGCGGACGGATCAGCGGGTGAACCGCGATCCCCACGTCCGACACAGCCTCGATCACTCCGATGCTGGGCGTCAATCCCCCCGTCGGGCCGAGTGCCGCACACAACTCGACTCGAGTCGCTCCCACCGAACGCGCGATCCTCGCCCCCCGCACGTCCTGCACAGCCAGCTCCAGAACCGTCATGTCAGAAGGACTGCCACGACGGCTTGTGTTCGAGCGCATACCGGTAGTAGTCGGCAAGTTTGAGTGAACTGGCCGCAGCTTCGTCGATGACGACGGTGACATGGCGATGCAATTGCATCACCGAAGCCGGGCAGAAAGCAGACAACGGACCTTCGACGGCAGCGGCGATCGCGTCAGCCTTGCCTTCTCCGGTCGCGATCATCACCAGATGCCTTGCATCGCTGATGGTTCCGAGCCCCTGGGTGAGCACGTGATGTGGGACGTCGTCCACACCGTCGAAGAAGCGTGCGTTGTCGATCCGGGTCTGCTCGGTCAGCGTCTTCACGCGGGTTCTCGAGGTCAACGACGATCCGGGCTCGTTGAAGCCGATGTGGCCGTCGGTACCGATGCCGAGCAACTGCACGTCCACTCCCCCGGCCGCCGCGATGCTCTGGTCGTACCGGGCGATCTCCTGCTCCGGGCACGGCGCTTCACCGTTGGGACTGGACACCATCGCGGGATCCAGGTTGACGTGATCGACGAGCTCCGACCGAATCACCGAGTAGTACGACTGCGGATGGCGTTTCGGCAATCCCAGGTACTCGTCGAGCAGGAATGCCCGAGCCAGCGAGAAGTCGAGTTCGGCGTCGCGATGCCTCGCTGCCAGTTCACGATAGGTTCCGATCGGCGACGACCCCGTTGCGAGACCGAGCGTCGTCGCCCCGGCTCTGACGTAGCCTTCGACGATGTCCGCGACGGTCGAGTCGACCTCCGCGGGTGTCGGCTGAATTACGATTTCCATGATTTTTCCTTTCCGGCGGCTTTTCCGCCGAGTAGTACACGCCCCAGACGCAATTGACGATCGGTGACCAGGATGTCGGCTCGGCAGCCCACGGCCAGCGATCCGATCAGGTCGCCGAGCCCCAGCAGATGCGCTGGGCTCCGAGTTGCCGCTGCGACAGCATCTTCCAGCGCGACGCCGCCGTCGAAGACGGTGCTGCGAAGCACGTCGAGCAATCTTGCAGTCCCTCCGGCGATGGCACCGGAACTGCCGTCGGTGGTCGCGAGTCTTGCTACACCGTCGGCAACCGTGACGTCGAGCGCACCGAGTTGGTAGTCGCCGTCGTCCATTCCCGCCGCGGCCATCGAATCACTGACCAAGGCGATCTGGTCCGGTCCGACAGCGTCGAAGACCATCGACACGGTCTCGGGCGCAAGATGCACACCGTCTGCGATCAGTTCCACCACCATCTCGCCTCTCGCGGCAGCCGCCAGGCACGCCGCGACGGGACCCGGAGATCGATGGTGCAGGGGCGGCATCCCGTTGAAGAGGTGGGTCGCGCTGATCTGTCCGGCCCAATCCCCGTGCACCGCAGCATCGATGCGCGCCGACGTCGTTGCCGCGTCGGCATCGGTGTGACCGAAACTCGGCACGATGTTGCGATGACGCATGATCGCGAGCAACTCTTCGAAATTCTCGGTCTCGGGCGCCAAGGTCATGGACCGCACGGTCCCCCGCGCAGCGTCACACACGGCTTCGAGCAGATCCGGATCACCGGGAATGATCGCTGCCGGATCCTGGGCACCGCAGCGGACGCCGTTGATGAACGGCCCCTCGAGGTGGATACCCAGAAGTTCTCCGCGTTCGACCAGATCGGCGAGCATCGTTGCTTGTCGCACCAGATCTGCGCGCGGTGCGGAGACCAGGCTGGCCAGCATTCCGGTCGTGCCGTGCTCACAATGGTGCGCCGCCGCGCGGCTCGCTCCATCGGCGTCGGTGTTCGGGAAACCAGCACCCGCGGCGCCGTGGCTGTGGACATCGATCAAGCCGGGCATGATCACCGTGTCGGTGCGTTCCGGAATGACGACGACGGGTGCGGAAGCCACGTAGTCCGCAGCCGAGCCGACCCAACTGATCTTTTCGCCGTCCACGACGACGACTCCGTCGTGAATCTTCCCGGCCGGAGATCCGATCACCGTTCCCCGCAATACGATCGGATCGCCGACAGCAGCAGCCGAGCCTGATGTACTCATGCCGACTCGCGAATCCGCGCGACGGCCGCTCTACCCTCGATCGGGTTTCGCGCGCCCCGCGCCGCCGCGGCCATGTCCTTGCACACCGCCAGATCGAGAGAGGCCAGTTGCGCGCGAACTGCGCCCAATGCCGGGACCGACATCGACAGACTCGTCACGCCCAAACCGACCAGAACCGGAGCCAACAGCGGGTCAGACGCGGATTCTCCGCACACACCAACAGGTTTTCCGGCATCGGCGCCCGCCTGACCGACCATCGCGATCAGATCGAGGACCGCCGGCTGCCACGGATCGAGCAGTTGCGCCAGGCCTCCGGCCATACGATCCACGGCGCAGGTGTACTGGCTCAGATCATTGGTACCGATACTGACAAAATCGAGGTGCTCGAGGATATCCTTCGCCCGCAACGCTGCAGCTGGAACCTCGATCATCGCTCCGACCTTGCCGATCCCCCGCGAACGCGCAAGTTCTGCAAAGTCTTTCGCCTCGTCGGCCGTAGCTACCATCGGCGCCATGACCCACAGATCGGCACCCGTCGCATTGCCTGCCGCCGCGAGGGCGTCGAGCTGGCTGATGAGCGTGTCGGGATAAACCGTGCCGACACGGAGCCCGCGGATACCAAGGGCCGGATTCTCCTCGACCCCGAGATCGAGAAACGGCAACGGCTTGTCCGAACCCGAATCGAGAGTGCGGACCACCACCTTCTGTCCGGCGAAGTGCCCGAGCACCGACGCGTACGTCTGTGCTTGCTCCTCCACCGACGGCGCGTCGTGACGCCCGAGATACGAGAATTCGGTACGGAACAGTCCGACGCCCTCGCAATCCGCCGCTCCGGCCCGCGCGGCGTCCTCGAGGGTTCCGATGTTGGCCGACAACCTCACCGCGAACCCGTCACGCGTGCGTCCTGGACCCTGTGCCGAAGCCGACTGCTCTGCCACGAACGATGCTTCGAGGACAGCGCGCTCGCGCGTTTCTGCCGAGGGATCGATGGTGACCGTCCCGGTGGTGCCGTCGAGGATGAGAAGTTTCCCCTCCGCCAGCAGATCGGTTCCCGAACAGTTGACCACGGCCGGGATTCCGAGCGACTTCGCCAAGATAGCCGTATGGCTGGTCGGACCTCCTTCGGCAGTCAACAATCCGACCACGTCACTGGTGCCCAGCGTCGCTGTATCCGCCGGAGCGAGGTCGCGCGCCACCAGTATGTACGGGTAACCGGGAGTGGGGATTCCGGGCATCGGCTCCCCTCGAAGAACGGCCACGGCTCGCTGCCCGAGATCGCGCAGATCGGTTGCCCGTTCGGCCATGTACCCGCCGAGCGCCGTGAGCTTTTCACAGAAGGCGTCGAAGGCGACTGCGACGGCGTGTGCGGTCGGCAGCCCCGATTCCAGGTTCGCCTTGGCCGCCTTCACGATGCCCGCGTCGCGCGCCATCGCAGCCGACGTCGTCAGGATCTCCGCGGAGACGCCCTCGACTGTCTTTGCACGCGAGAGCAGTTCCTCCGCGACGGCGTCCAGTGCCTCACGGATCCTGATCAGCTCCGCCTCGGGACTGCCCGTGATCGGGTCCGCCGCCGAGGTCGGCTCAGGCGTGGAGAATCGCAACCACGGCGCGCAGACCGAACCCGCGCTCACTCCGATACCCGCGATGCGGCTGTCCACACTCGCCGCCATCAGGCTTCGTCCAGTTCGGATGCGAGAAGCTCTGCGAGCGAACCGACCGCAGCGTCGGCGCCGTCACCGTCAGCACGCAAGGTCACCGAATCCCCGAATGCTGCACCGAGAGTCATGACAGACAACATGCTGGAGGCATCGACGGGTTCGCCGTCGCCGAGCGCGATGGTGACGTCTACCGGTAGATCGGCTGCGGCGCGCGCGAAGAGCGCTGCGGGTCGTGCGTGGAGTCCGACGCGGGATCCGATTGTCGTGGTTGCGATCGCCATGTTCAGCGTCCTTCCAGTTCCTTGTCGAGCTTGTTTTCCAGTTCGGCGACGAGCGGGGCGTCGGTGCGGCTGTCACCTTCGGCAGCCAGTGCCAGTTCGGCCTCGAGCAGCGCTGGGTCGGGCTCACCTGCGGCCACCTCGACCTCTTCTTCTCGTCCTGGCGTGCGCAGATTCCACTTCTTGATGACGAAGCTGAAAAGGAAGTAGTAGATCACGGCGTAGCCGAGTCCGATCGGGATCAACATCCATGCGTTGGTTGCCTTGCCGAAGTTCAACACGTAGTCGAAGAAGCCTGCGGAGAACGTGAATCCGTCGTGAATCCCGAGCGCATTGACCAAGGCCATCGACGTTCCGGTCAGGAGCGAGTGGATGACGTACAGGGGCCACGCGACGAACATGAAGGAGAATTCGAGCGGCTCGGTGATACCGGTGAGGAATGCGGTCAGGCCGGTGGAGAGCATGATGCCGCCGACGAGCTTCTTCTGAGAAGGCTTGGCGTTGCGCCAGATTGCGAAGGCTGCAGCGGGGAGGGCGAACATCATGATCGGGAAGAAGCCGGTCATGAACGTACCGGCGGAGGGGTCGCCGGCGAAGAACCGGTTGAGGTCACCGCGAACGATCTGACCGCTCGCGTCCTGGTAGTCGCCGATCAGGAACCACACGGCGGAGTTCAAGATGTGGTGCAGGCCCGTGGGGATCAGGAGGCGGTTCGCTGCGCCGTAAATGCCGCCGCCCACAACGGTATTGGAAGCAACTGCTTCACCGACCCAGTTGAGGCCGGAGTTGAACAAGGGGTACACGAATGCCATCAGGACACCGACCACAAGACCGGTGATCGCTGTCAGGATGGGAACGAGCCTGCGCCCGTTGAAGAACCCGAGATAATCGGGAAGCTTCGTTCGATAGAACCGCTGCCACAGGATCGCCGACAGCAAGCCCATCACGATACCGGCGAGCACACCGTAGTTGATCAGGGATTGATCCCCGTTCGGGTCCGTCTTCCCTTCGAGGACGATCGGCGACATCGCCTTGAACACGCCGTCGATCACCATGTAGCCGACGACGGCTGCCAAGGCAGTCGATCCGTCGGCCTTCTTGGCCCAGCCGATCGCGATACCGACGGCGAAGATCAGCGGCAGCCACGTGAAGACTGCTTGTCCTGCCGCAGAGATCACTGCAGCAGCACTGTGCATCGAACTGAATCGCCCGAGCAGGTCGTCCTGGCCGAGGCGGAGCAAGATTCCCGCAGCCGGCAGAACGGCGATCGGAAGCATCAAGCTTCGGCCGAGGCGTTGAACCCCGGCGAACACTTTCGATTCCTTCTTCGGGGTGTCTTCGAGAGTCATCAAGGACCTTCTTCGTTCGCCGGGCCGCGTCGCGATCGGCCGCTGGTTCTGGAAATTCGGGTGTCGTACACGTGCAGGTTTCGTGAAAATGCAGGTCACGGTTCTTGCTCGGAAGTGAGGCCGAAACCGTTTTGTCGAAACTGTTGTGGAGCCGGACTTCCAACGGGTACTGTCCGGTCATAACCAGTTGTAGTTTTACCTGGTGGAGGCGAGTTGTCAACACCCAAATGTGACATACGTAACCGGGATAGCCTTGACCAGCAACTAGTCAGCCCACCTGCACGACCGTTCAACGATCACGACCAACCCGACAATCAGGAGCAGCAAATGTCGAAAGCGGAAGCAATCATCAAGGGCCTCGGCGGCGCAGAGAACATCGTCGAGATCGAGGCTTGCATCACCCGCCTGCGTACCGAGGTCAAGGACGGAGCGAAGGTGAACGAGTCCGCTCTCAAGGCTGCCGGCGCACACGGCGTACTCAAGGCCGGAACGGTTGTCCAGGTCATCGTCGGGCCCGAGGCCGACACCCTTGCCGAGGACATCGAGGACATCCTGTGACGGTCGTCCTCGCCCCGCTCCCCGGTCGGGTCGTCGCACTCGCTGACGTACCGGACCCGGTGTTCGCTCAGCAGATGGTCGGCTCGGGCGTCGCGATCGAACCCGCCCGCGGTCAGGGCCCGCTCACGGTCGTGGCGCCGATCAGCGGAAAGATCCTGAAACTTCACCCCCACGCGTTCGTGATCTTCGGCGAGAAAGCCACCGGCGTGCTGGTCCATATCGGCATCGACACGGTCAAGCTCGAAGGCGACGGATTCACCCTCATCGCCGCCGAGGGTGACACCGTCGATGCGGGTGATCCCATTGTCAGCTTCGATCCAGCGCACATCGACACGACCGGTTACTCGGCGATCTGCCCGGTAGTCGTGATGGATTCCAAACCGGACACCGTCGAATCCCCTTCCGTCGGTGGGGACGTCGCCACTGGCGACACTCTGTTCGACTGGTCGGCGTAACGCAAAGGGCGAGCACACCGGAAGGTGTGCTCGCCCTTTCGCTTCGAACGATGACTATTGGTCGCCGCGCGTTTTGGGCCGCGCTTGGCCCTGGACTTCCATCTGCAACTGGTAGCGGTCGGATCGGTACCAACTGCGAGTGTGCTCGACCGGTGCGATCTCGCTGAACGACACTCGATCGAAGTACAGAACCGGAGCGCCCTTACGAGTGCCCAGGAGAGTCGCGATCTCCGTACTGGCACCATCGGCACTGACTGTCTGCTCTGCCCGATCGATCGGCTTGTCGTACTTGTCGGCGGTTGCCCGATAGATCGAACCCGTCAAGTCCATGTCGAGTAAACCCGGCAACAGTTCGGGATTGAACCAGCCGTCGTCCACGCTCACCGGCTCGCCGTCGGCAAGGCGCAAGCGCTTGACGTGGTAACCGTCGGAACCCGGTCGCATATTCAGTGCGGCAGCAGTGTTTTCGGGGACCGGCCCCTGTTCGCTGACCAGGACCACTGTCGTGGGGTGATGCCCCTGGGCGCGCATTTCCTCGGTGAAGGATGCAAGGTGCAGCTTGGATTGGACAGCACGGTGCGCAACGAAGGTTCCCTTGCCACGCACGCGAACGAGGTGTCCGTCATTGACCAGTTGCCCGATTGCCTCGCGAACGGTGATCCGACTGACGCCGTAGTCCTGCATCAGGTTTCGCTCGCTGGTCATCAAGTCGCCAGGCTGGAGTTCTTGGGTGCACTTGCGCAGGAGAATGGTGCGCAACTGTTCGTGTTTGGGTATTGCGCTGTCGCGCAAATGAACGGGCATCACAGCGACTGTCCCTCCGAGAAATGAATAGTCGTCTATTCGCCGACGACAACGACCTGAAATCGCAGGCAGGTCCCGACCGGACCGGTCCAATTAACGATACTGGAATTTACGACAGGAAACTAGCACCAGTCCGGAGTTGTCCGATTTCAACCGTCCAACCGTCGGTAGATGGACCGTATTTCGTCCAAGGCGACGTTCTGCTGAGCCATGTCCAATCCCAATGCCGCAACCGCCTCGCGCAACCGCCTGATATCCAGATCGTCGATCGCCGCGCGAAAAGGCACCTTCGGTAGCGCAGGGAGGGCAGCCGCGATTCCGAACCAATTCTCGACGTCCACCGAAACAGTCGACTCGTCTTCCACTCCCCCGATCAACTGCTCCAGGTCGACCCCGCGAAGTCTCAGCAACCTGAGCGGATCGGTGTCGATTCGCTCCGCGGTCAAGAACGCCACGGCCGCAGCGTGTTTGCACGGCCAACCGACATCGGGGCAGGTGCAGCCGAAGCGAAACGCCGACGGACCGTCCGGTATCAGTTGAGCAGCAAGCATGTCCGGCACAACGCCGGACACCAGTGCGGCAAGACTTCCCGGCACTCGGCGGATCTTGGTGATGATGTCGTCGATATCCGATTGATCGAGGGTGTCGATCGACAGCGTGGAAACGAAAGGTTGAAGTTGGCTGCCCTGAACCTCGGCCGTCACCACTCCCGGTTCGATGTCGAGCGCCAAAACCTGACCCGAACGCGCATACGTTCGCCCACGCGTGACACGAGGTTTGTCGCCGATCTCTTCGACGACGCGGACAAAAGCCTTGCCCCAGAACGTTCTCCCGAACGCTGGACGAGGCTTGACCGGCGCGGGTGCTCGCCGTCGGGACCCGGTGTACTCGCTGAAATCGGGGCCCTTGCCGCGCGGACTCATTCGCCCACCGCGTCGTCGCCGAGTCGCAACAACTCGTCCAATTGCTCGACGCTCATCTCCGTCACCCAGTTCTCACCAGTCCCGACTGCAAGTTCGGCGAGTTCACTTTTACTCGCGATCATCGTGTCGATTCGCTCTTCCAAGGTTCCGACGCACACCATCTTGCGTACCTGAACGTTCTTTCTCTGACCGATGCGGAAGACACGGTCCGTCGCCTGGTTCTCTACCGCCGGGTTCCACCATCTGTCGAGGTGAACCACATGGTTGGCCGCCGTGAGATTCAGACCCGTGCCGCCGGCCTTGAGCGAGAGCACCATGATGGGCGGGCCGCCTTCACCTTGAAATGCCTCGACCATGGCGTCGCGCCCGGCTTTCGACACTCCGCCGTGGAGAAACGGAACTTCGGTGGTGAACCGGTCGGCCAGGTACGGCACCACCAATTCGCCGAACTCACGAAACTGTGTGAACAACAGAACCTTCTCGTCGTCGCCGATGACCGACTCGACGATGTCCTCGACCAGTCCGAGCTTTCCCGAACGGTGTTGCCCGCGGCGCATCACCGGCGAACCGTCGCGCAGGAAGTGCGCGGGATGATTGCACACCTGTTTGAGTTTGGTCAGCGCAGACAGGACGGCGCCCTTGCGCTTCATCCCTTCCGTCCCCTTGATCTGCGCCATCATCTCGTCCACCACGGCGCGGTACAACGCGGCCTGCTCTTCGCTGAGATTCGCTCGAACCGTCATCTCCAACTTCTCCGGGAGATCCGCGATCACGGCGGGATCGGTCTTCACGCGCCGCAGCACAAAGGGGGACGTGACGGCTCGCAGTCGCGAGACGGCAAGCTGATCTTTTTCCCGCTCGATCGGTACGACAAACCTTTTGCGGAACATCTGCTCCGAGCCGAGTACACCGCGATTGGCAAAATCGAGGATTGACCGCAGCTCGTCCAGTCGGTTCTCCACCGGCGTTCCGGTCAGAGCAACGCGATGATCCGCGGGGATGCTGCGAGCAGCTCTCGCCTGAGATGTTTTGGCGTTCTTGATGTGTTGAGCCTCGTCGAGCACTACGCGCCGCCAGTCGAGATCCTTGAGGGCCGCGACGTCGCGGGTCATGAGCGCGTAGGTGGTGATCACGAGGTCACTCTCACGAACTGCCTGTTCCAACTCCGCCCCGGTAGCGCGATCCGAACCGTGATGAACGTAGACGCGCAAGCTCGGCACGAATAGCGCCGATTCACGCTGCCAGTTACCCACAACCGACATCGGGCACACCAAAAGGGTTGCTGTCTTGGACTTCTCGTGCGCAAGTAACGCCAACAGTTGCAGCGTCTTACCCAGACCCATGTCGTCGGCCAGAACAGCGCCGAGCCCGAGAGCACTCATGTACGCCAACCAGTCGAGACCGCGTCGTTGATACGGACGCAAAGTCGCGTTGACCGTCGACGGTACCGCGACCTGCCGCGGAGCCACCGACTGGTCGAGCAGTGCCGAGGCCCATCCAGTTGCTTTCACTTCCTCGACCGGCAGGTCTTTGAGGTCGTTGGCGATCAAGTCCTTGATCAGATCGACGATCGCTCGGTCCCCGCTCGAGTGCCGCTGACTGACAAAACGAGCCGCGCGGGCCAGGACGTCTTTGTCCGCCTGAACCCACTCGCCGCGCAACTGGACCAGATCGGACTTCGCATCGACCAGTCGGGTCATTTCCTCGGCGGTGAGTACCTTGTCTCCGAGCGCCAATTCCCAATCGTATTCCAGCAATTGGTCCATACCGACCGTACGATTCTCCGCAACGATCGGAGACGCCGCCGAGGTCACCCGCACACGCAGGGATGGAGACACCACGTTCCAGGCACGCGGAAGCAGCAGCGTGATCCCTCGCTCTCGCAGGACTATCGCGCCGTGTCCGACCAGGTCCATCACTACAGGAGTGGGCAGCAACAGGTCGAGACTGTCCTCGTCGCGCGGCACGTCGCGAAAACGTGGGTAAGCCTTGATTGCCTCTTCGAGTTTGCGGCTGCCGAGCTGGATACGTTTGGGATCGGCCCGGTGCAGTCGAACACGTTCGGGCGCTTCACCTTCAGGACGCAAACACACTTGCAGACGCCACAGCGCATCGTCGTCGGGATCGGAATTGTCGTCGAGTTCAGGCTCGATCAGCCGCAGAACCAGGTCCGGCTCTCCGGCGGTGAACGTCGACCCCCATTCGGCGAGTCCCTCGGCCGCTCGTACCGACACGTCGTCGAAAGCATCCCCGGACAATACGGCCTGCCACAGCGGGGTCTGCACCACCGGATGTGAGTCCCCGAGAGCACGACGGACGATCGGGTCCGTGAGTTCGTTCGTGATGTCTTCGATCGTCGCCCTCGGCGAACCGACCGCCCGCTGCACCGGCGGCATCGCCACGACCAGTTCGCCGATCCAGGCGCGCTGGCGTTCCCCCACCGACAACTGCCAGCGTGGCCACCAACTTCCTTCAGCCCGCGTCAGTGCGGGGACCACCCGTCCGGCGCGCACCCACCGGTCTATTCCTCGCGCCACATGTACGAGAAAGTGCAGATCTCCCGCAATTCGCTGATCGTCGGCCTTGAACCGCAGCAGGAGATCGACTGCGTCTGGCGGCGCCAACGCAACAGCTGCGTACTCACTCTGCAAAGGCCCGCCAGGTACGGGCGGCATAGCGACATTCACACGATGACGGAACTTGCGATGCAGGACAGCACTGACCGGATCACGGGGATCGTCGGTCCCGGCACCGTCGTGCCCGTCGACCCACAGTTTGAGCCCCGATCCCGGTGACCAGAGTCCGTGCAGCATCCGACCATCCAATCAGGTGCCACCGACACCACTTCCCGCCTACCGGGCAATAGGCTGGCAGGCATGACGACGGCATACGGCTTCACCGAGTACGGCGGACCGGACACACAGTCCTACTTCGACGTCACCTTGCCCCCGCCCGGTGCCGGCCAACTGCTGGTCTCGGTCCGCGCGGCGGGTGTCAACCCAGCTGACTGGAAAGTTCGTGCGGGTACTCGAAAAGACACTGTCCCGGTGACGCTGCCTGCGGTTCTGGGCCGCGAAGTGTCCGGTGTTGTCATCGGAGTAGGTCCGCGGGTCACCGAGTTCGAGGTCGGCGACGAAGTGTTCGGCGCTACCGCGACCGGCTTCGGCGGCTACGCCGCGTCGACATTGCTCAACGTCTCCTCGACAGCACACAAGCCGCCTACCGTGTCCTGGGCCGATGCCGCAGTGCTGACGGTTGCGGCAGGAACGGCCTACGACGCACTCCACGATCTCGGTCTGAAACCCGGGGCGACACTCCTGCTGCTCGGCGCCGGCGGCGGCGTTGGTCGCAGCACGATCGCGCTTGCTCTGGCGCGGAGTATCAACGTGATCGGTGTCGCGAGCGAGTCCAAGAGAACCGCGATCGAGGAAGCGGGAGCACGTTGGGTTGCGTCGGGGGACGGCTTCGCAGACGACGTGTCCGCGTTGTCCCCAGTCGGAGTGGACGCGGTTTTCGACCTGGTCGGCGGGGACACTCTCACTCGCGGCGCTGAGCTCGCCCGACCGGACGCACCGATCCTGAGCATCGCCGATCCTCTGGCGGCGAGCCGACTCGGCGGCGGTGGTGTCGAACGCCGAAGAACTACAGCAGTATTCACGGAGATCGCGGCGCTCGTGGCCGACGGGATCCTCGACCCGTCCGTGTCCGGGCGGTACCCATTCTCCCGCGCTGGGGAAGCGCTCGCTGCAGTCGAAGACGGTCATGCCGCCGGCAAAGTGGTGATCGAGTTCGGCTGATTCCTGTCGGCCCCCGATGGTTCAATCACCGTCTACGACGGACGGCGTTGAATCACCGTCTACGACGGACGGGGGCACAGGTGGTTGCACGGTTATTTGCGATCCTGTCGACGCTCGCGCTCGTATGTCTCGTCGCGTCCTGCGGATGGTTCGGGGACGAGCGTCTCGAGTCGGCCCCTGGCAGCCCCACGCGATCGGAACTGGAAGAGTTGCTGTCCCGGACAGCGATTGTCGACACCCGACCACATCCGGGTGGATACCAGCGCGGCTGCGGTAACGGCGAGGCCCCGTTGACTGAACTAAATGCCGAATGGTGCAGGTCTGAAGGGGTGGGGTCGATGTGGGTCGGTAGCTTGCGGACATGAGCGAAGGGGAAAGTTCGAGAGATCTGTCGGGGCTTGTGGTGGCCCGAGTGGGTCGGTTGATAGCGACAGGTCAGGCGGCGGAGCCTTACGTCTTGCAGGGCAGCGACGGTGAACGAGTGGAGTCCGTCGAGGTGTTCTTCCGGGAGCTGATCGCTTCCGGGAGGTCGGTGGCGACGGTGCGTTCGTACGGTATGGATCTGCTCAGATGGTGGCGGTTCCTTCACGCTGTGGACGTGGCGTGGGATCGTGCCGATCGGGTCGATGCCCGCGATTTCAGTTGTTGGATCCAGTTGACGGCGAAGGCACGACAAGGATCAGTGGTGCCGGCCAGCGCCGAGGCGGCTGCTACTGCTGCGGCATCGCCGAATCCTGTCACCGGCAAACCGGCTCTGGGGGCCGGGTACTCGCCGGCGACAGTGGCGCACAGTGAGACGGTGCTGCGAAGTTTCTACGATTTTCATCGGGACGCGGGGACTGGCCCGCTTCTGAATCCGTTCCCTCTCGATCTCTCTCGCCGGTCGAGACGGGCTCATGCGCACCACAATCCGATGGATCATTGGGCACCTGAGCGTGTGGGGCGCTACCGGCCTCGGGTCTCGCAGCGGATTCCCCGAGCGATTCCCGAGGATCTGTTCGATAAGTTGTTCGCGGCGTTGTCGTCGGATCGGGACCGGGCGTTGGTGGCGTTCTGGATTTCATCGGGGGTGCGAGCGTCGGAGCTGTTGGGAGTCCGCGAGTGCGATGTCGACCCGGGGCAGCAGTTGATTACTGTGGTGCGCAAGGGAACACGTGCGGTGGAGCAGGTACCCGCGTCGGCGGACGCGTTCGTCTGGTTGCGGTTGTATCAGGAGCAGTTGCGGGGCGAGGTGCCACTCGGACGGATGCAACCGTTGTGGTGGACACTGCGAAGGCCTCGCCGCCCGTTGAACTACCATGCGGCGCATCGGATGTTCGAGCGTGCGAATGCTACCCTCGGTTCGGATTGGACTCTGCACGACTTACGTCACAGTGCAGCGAGGCGGATGGCCAACGACCCGCACTTGTCCTTGGTGGAGGTCAAAGAGGTGTTGGGGCACGCCCATTTGTCGACGACCGAAATTTATCTGACACCCGATAAGGACGAGGTGATCGCCAGCGTCCTGGCCCACCACGCTCGTACTGCTGATCAGCGGGAACATCCGCGGGCTCCGTCGCCGCCTCCTGCTCCTGGATACGATCCGGCAGCGTTGAGCGTGCTGTTCGGGAGGCCGTTGTGAGCACTGCCGTCAAGCACATGACCCGCCCGGAACGCTTCGAGGTCACACCGGTGCCGCATTCGAGGATTCGCCAACTGCACAAACAGTTTCCACCACGCGAAGGTGAACTCTGGTGGCCGCACACCGCTGCCTCTGCTGAGGAGGTCGAGGCCCGACTGAACTGCTCGGTGCTTGCTGAGGCTGCGGTCACCACCCGAGCCGGACGGCACCGGGGCGTGATCAAGATACTGACCTGGTTGGCTTCGGTGCCAGGCGATACCTGGCAAGCCCGGTGGCTCGCCAGCGGCGCCGAGAACATCCGCGGGTCTCGTTACGGCGCGACAACCTCCTGGGCCGATCTCCCGGTGGAATGGATTGCCGGACACGGGCGCCCTGTCAGACATGATCGCAACGACCTGGCTGCAGGACTGCTGATGTTGCTGTGCCTGGACGTGATCCGGCCGCAGTTGCCGTGGATGCTCTCCCGGGCGCACCCGTTTCTCGCGCCGATGATGGCAAAGCTGCGAGATCCGGACGGATTCGCGCGGTTGGACGAGCTTGCTGCCACTCAGCCGGATACCTCGCGAGACGATGCACGAATCGCAGCGACCAGAATCGCGACCCTGCTGGTATCCAAAGGCGGGACGGTCGCGGAGATCACTGTCGGCGATTGCGTGGAGCTGATCGAAACGATGGCGCAGGTGCACTCCCGCCGCGGTCAGAAGAAGATCGATTTCTACCTGCGACTACGTGCGATGGGCATCTTTCCCGAGGATGCACCACACAGCATCCGTGCGTTCGGCGCTCCGGTCGGACAGTTGACGATCGAACAACTCGTCGACCGCTACCCGATCGAGAACCAACCGATCCGAGCTCTGCTCATCGACTATCTGCGCGAGCGTCAACCCGCGCTGGACTACACCAGTCTCAACTCTCGTGCCCGAGGACTCGCCGGGCTGTTCTGGAGCCGCGTCGAGACACTCGCCCCCGGTATCGACACCCTGGCGCTGCCGCCTGACGTTGCCCGAGCATGGAAGGACGACCTGAGATCGATCACACGCACCGCCGTCGACGCGGCGGGACGAAAGCACGAAACAACTTCGCCCCGAAAGAATTACAAAGACAATCTGTTGCAAGTGCGTGCGTTCTATCTCGACCTCGCGCACTGGGCCGTCGAAGATCCGGCACGCTGGGCGCAGTGGGTGGCGCCCTGCCCGATCAGCGACGCCGAGGTCAAAAGAGGCAAGGAACTCAAACACCGTAAAGCGCGGATGGATCAGCGCACTCGCGAGCGATTGCCTGTCCTGTCGCAGTTGGTTCGGTCCGCAGCTGACCGCCGCGCGGCCGCAGCGGCTCTACTTGTTGCGGCGCAGAACACCGAACCAGGTGAGGTGATCGCGGGAACCGACGGAGAACTGCGACGATCCTTGATCCGTCGGGGAACTGGCCGCGTCGTATGGGCCGACAATACTGTTACCGGTGTTCGCCGCGATCTCACCTACGAGGACGAGGAAGCATTCTGGGCATTCGCCACTATCGAAGTGTTGCGGCTCAGCGGTATCCGTCATGAAGAGCTCCTCGAGCTCAGTCACCACAGCATCACCGAATATCGACTACCTAGTACCGGTGAACTGGTTCCGCTGCTGCAGATAGCTCCATCGAAGACCGATACCGAGCGGCTGATCTTGGTCAGTCCCGAGCTTGCGGAAGTCCTCAGTGCGGTAGTTCAGCGTTCGCGGCAACCCAACGGATCGA
>OBMY01000010.1_pt1 | contig 70519 bp, 71 predicted proteins | sample 1641151 | NCBI WGS metagenome assembly OBMY01 (sample SAMEA104232313, study PRJEB22302) | sediment metagenome | biome: forest; feature: aquifer; material: sediment | place: USA | collected 2011-08-07 | depth 0.01 m
GTGTCGACGGCCATCGTAAGCTCCCCACTGGCGGCCATTTATGGCGCATTTTGTGGCCATGGTTTCTCCCCGCGTACGGCCAGATAGTTCCCCACCTGCTGTGAGTCAGATTCGGTCCCGGCAACGCTGGGTGGATGAAATCGAGCAGGGAGATCATGGAAATTTTGGAGGCGTACGACCTCACGGGTAGTTATCGGGCGGCGGCGGAGCTGGTTGGGTGTGATCACCACACGGTGGCCCGGTATGTGCAGATGCGCGCTGCGGGGCAGCCGCCGGACCGCCGGCGGCATCGAGCGCGGGCGATCGACGACTTTCTGCCGAAGATCGAGGAGTTGGTGGTCCGCTCGCAGGGCAAGGTCCGCGCGGATGTCATCCACGAACGGATCGTCGCGCTCGGGTTCACCGGCGGTGAGCGGACCACGCGCCGGACGGTCGCGGAGGCGAAGGCCCAGTTTCGGGCTGGTCGGCGGCGAGTGTATCGGCCGTGGGTAACCGAACCTGGGCTGTGGTTACAGTACGACTTCGGTGACGGGCCAACGATTTCCGGCCGGAAGACGACGTTGTTCTGCGCATGGTTGGCGTGGTCGCGATTTCGGGTGGTGATCCCGATCTGGGACAAGACATTGCCGACGGTGGCGGCGTGTTTGGATGCGACATTCCGCCGCTTGGGCGGGGTTCCGGTCTATGTCCTCACCGACAACGAGAAGACCGCGACGATCGATCACGTGGCCGGGATCGCGGTCCGCAATCCGGAGATCGTGGAGGTGGCACGGCATTACGGCACGACGCTGCGGACGTGTTTACCTGCTGATCCGGAGTCGAAGGGAGGAAGTGAGGCGACGGTGCGGATCGCCAAAGCCGACCTGTTGCCGAAGGAGGTGAACCTGCGCGAGCAGTATCACTCTTTCGGTGAGCTCGAGTCGGCTTGCCGGCAGTTCTGCACCGACGTCAACACCCGCGTCCACAGCTCTACTCGGCGGCGGCCGGTCGAGCGGCTGGCCGAAGAGTTGCAGCGGCTGCATCCGCTGCCGAAATCTCCGTTCACCGCGGTGTTCGGCACCACCCGGCGGGTGAACTGGGAGTCGACGATCTCGGTGGAAGGGGTGCGGTATTCGGTGCCGCACACGTTGATCGACACTCGGGTCTGGGCCCGCTTCCATGGTGAGGAGCTGATCGTGACCGCCGTCGACAATGATGGCGGTGCAGTCGAAGTCGCGCGGCACCGCCGCGGCCAACCCGGTTCACCGGTCCTCGACAACGACCACTACCCACCCCGCCCAGACCGCGACGCCGCCGACCGGGTGCCCAAGCCTCGTACCGCCGCCGAGCTCGCCTTCCTACAGTTGGGCCAGGGTGCCAACAGCTGGCTGGTCGAGGCTGCCGCCGCGGGAGCGCGCCGCATCAGGGCGAAGATGGCCGAGGCCGTGGACCTTTCGAAGCTGCACTCCCCGGACGCAGTCGACAGAGCGTTGGGGACGGCGGCGATGACCGGCCGGTTCGCCGATCGGGACCTGATCTCGATCCTCGACTACCAAGTCACCCACGAACACGCTGATCCGGTCCGTCGCAGCGAGAACCACACTCTGCAACCGGGCACCGCCGCCTGGTCCACCTTCGGCCAGACACCAGCGCCGGCCAGCCCAGCCACTACTGACGATGAAAGCGATGACGCCTGATGAGCACCCCTTTGCGCACTGTTACCAGCGCTAACGGCGACCCGTTGGCCGAGGCGATCGACCTGACTAAACGCCTGAAACTGCCCCATATCCGCAGGTCCTTGAGCGATATCATCCCGACCGCGAAAGCCCAACGCTGGGACCCCGCCGAAGTCGTGCGGGTTCTCCTCGCTGAGGAAGCCGCCGGCCGGGACCGGGCGAACCTGCACACTCGCCGCAAACGCGCGGGTTTCCCTACCGGCAAGACCTTCGGCGACTGGGACGAAACGAAATCGTCGATTCCCCGCGCCACCCAGGACGCGCTCCGCACCCTGGAGTGGGTCGGGCGGCGTGAATGTTTCTGCGTCTGTGGGCCTTCGGGAACTGGCAAGTCTCACTTCACCGAGGCACTCGGGCAGGCCGCAGTCGAAGCTGGGCTGGCGGTGTCTTGGTTCACCATCGAAGACCTCGGTGCCCTGGTCCGCCGGCACCGTGCCGACGACTCCATCGCCCGAGCCCTGACGAGGATCATCCGCTCCGACCTGATCATCGTCGACGACATCGGTCTGCTCCCGGTCTCTGAAGACGCCGCCGAAGGATTCTATCGCCTCGTCGACGCTGCCTACGAACGCCGAGCGATTGCCGTCTCGAGCAACCTGCACCCCTCCGGCTTCGACGAGATCATGCCCAAAACATTGGCCACCGCCACCGTTGACCGGCTCCTGCACCATGCGCACGTCGTCGTCACCGACGGCGACTCCTTCCGCCTCACCGAAGCCACCACCGGCAAGGGGGTGAAGCCCTTCAGCTAACCCAAATCAGAAAGCGGGTGGGGAAAAACAACTGGCCGCCACCGGGGAGAACCCGTGGCCACCAGCGGGGAGAACTACTGGCCGCCTACGGGGAGAACTTCGTGGCCATTGACAGAGGCGATCGAAGAGCTCCGAGAACAACCACGCCGGGCAGCCCTCCCCCCGAAGCGCGTCGACTGCGTCTGGTTCGTCGTCGATCCAGGCCACTATCGGGCTCGTCTCTGCGTAGTGGTTTTCCCACCGCCACCAATGCCGACGTTTGACATCAAACGCCCGACGCACAGTTCCGTCCACCCACAAGCTCCGTGATTCGATATGACCGGGCGGCAACGACTTCGCCCGGATCCACCGATCAGAGGTCCGATTGAATTGGTCCAAGCGGGTTGTGCTGTAAGCAATGGTGAAGCCTGCACTGTCGAGCGCCCGAACCAACTCTCCGCCCGCGCGGTTCAGGGAAGCTTCACCGAAATGGGTATGAAACCGCTTCCAATCTCGATCGGCGTATGACGGCGCGGCGATCAACCCCTCGAAATTGTGCATATCCGCAACGACGCCATCGATGTCGACAACGACAGTCGGCCCCGGGCGAGGAGCATCCAGCCACGGTTTCGGACGATCAAGAAAGCTTCGATTCTCCGTCATATCCCCAACGATATGGGCAGACACAGACATTGAGCACGGTCCCGCGACCCACCCGTACGAATCCTCCGATGCATCTAGTTGGCAAAAGGCCCTGTTCACGCACTCGAACAGGGCCTTCTTTGATGCTTCTGGCCTTTAAGGCTCACCGGTCAACACAACTGACCGCGATTGCCGATCGCCCACGTTTACCCCACCCTCAGTGCCCAAACGAGAACCGAGCGACCTCTCGATCTCTGCGATGTAGACAACAGCAAAGCCGACCACTACGACCGCGACGGCCACGACCAACCATCGCTGTCCCATCCAACCCGCCGCCACGCCAAGATTGAAAATACTGTGAGGCACAACTAATCCCAAGAGCGATCGATAACGGTAGTACGCGAAAACAGCAAACCCTCCCCACAACATCGCCCCGACTGCGAACTCCCACCCCTGATATATGTGTAAGGCTCCACGAAGAATCGCTGAAATGCAGATCACCACGATGAGGTTGATCCGGAATCGCAGACCTACCAATACCGCTAGCCCGGCAAAGAAGACCTCTTCCATCAACCCCGCCAGCAGGACCGGCTTCACGACGTCCCAGGAGAACCAGCCACCCTCGACCGAGGGACTGCCGGTTGAGCCCTCACCGACAAATGCCCGAAACGCAATTGCCAGAGTCTGACCGACCGCCCAAATTCCTGCAGCTCCGAGGAACCGCCGACGACGGCCCACACCTGCGAGCCACGGCGCAGATCGATCGACCGGGCCCCAGAATCTGCGAACAACCAAGAACGTGAACCACCCGCACGCCACCGCCACGCTAGTAGCGATAACGTCCTCCGCAATTCCAGGATCGGGCGAAACATCCACTGCCGCCCCCGAAGTTGGATTGAGATACTTGTCGATCGACGTCCAAATTACGTTGGACCAGAACAACAGCAGGATTGACGCGGGGACACCGATCGGCAGAACCAAATGCATCCGCTCGCTCCACCACGCCCACCAACGGCCCGTCCCCCCACCTGAAGCGCTCTCCTCCTGAATCGAAGTCGGCAGCTGCCTCATCCAAACTCCCCCACCCGCTCGAATTTCACGATATTGACAACCCACACTCAATCAGACTGGCGATCCACAGTTCTACACCGTCACAAGGTAATCCAACACGCAACGCAAGCGCGCAACTGCAAGCAACAGCGAGACTGGACGACAGCTCGGGGAGATGAATCAATCAGGGTGCGCTGTAGTCAACTACCCAAGCGCCCTCGGTCCGGCGGAGAGGCACCAGCCAGCGGTGGCGATGATCTCGCACGACCACCTCAGATCCCTGCATCCCCATCACCAGCGGAGTCGAAAATACGGCCGATAGCGGAACCAACTCAGCCAACAAAATCCCCTCACCGTCACGCGCGAAATCCAAGGCAACCTCCAATTTGGTCGTAAACGACGACAGCGGCTGCGCGCTGTAATCATGAGGTGCCCGGCGAGCCGCTAGTTCAGGCCAAACGTCGCGCCGCGGGCTTACCCCGAACTTCCCCAGCCCCCGCCACAATAAAATATAGCGACCCCGAACACCGATCTCGGCGAATTCGCTGCGCACCACCATCGGGATCGCAACTGCCAAAGCTGCAGCCAATCGCGTCTCTCCCCGATCGACCGTCGACAGGCTGTCCACGGCCAGATACCTGCTTGTGCTGTCAACGGCGCGGTGCATCAACATCGGCCACGGAAGGTTGACCTTCGCATCCCATTCCAGCGCCAGCCTGTTGATCGCAGAACCCACCGGATACCCGAATTCAGACCTGAGCGCATCCTCAAAGGACGTGGAATAGGAAGATTCCTCGTAGGGGATCAACGTCGTCGACAAGTCCGAAATCAGCTCCGGGTCAACCGCATTCACGCAGGCGCGCAATGCCGAGACGTGGACAGCAGGATCAGACGCTTGCCTGTAGCCCTCAACCCTGGCTGTATTACGGGATGCCCCACGAGCATGAACCGACCACGCACCCAGATACGAGAGCTTTTGTCTCGCCGTCAGAACTGACGATTGCGCTATGGCCCTCCGGATTTCACCCAATGACAGCGATGTTTCCTCGCTCGGATCCCCGGTCAGCACGTGTAGTTACATCCCCTCGACAATGATGTTCGGACAAGCGGCGTCTGCTTTGCCTGGCGAGCTGGCCGGTACCAGGTGAGGAAGTTCAGGTTCGTCATCAAGGGACACCGGGCCGTCCCACGGAGCTACCAGTGACGAGTCGTATTCCCAACCGTCACAGGACAGGTCGTCGACCCAGATCGCCGTCAGGGAACAGTCGAAATACTTCTCCGCGAACGCCATGATGGCCGGGAGCCGATTCTGATCAAACCAACCTCCCCTACCGACCTTGATGTCGCATCCGAATGCGCTCGGCCTTATCCTGGCGACGTATTCGCCTGGCGCTGAGCGTAGGACCACGTGATGATAGGTGCCCACCTATGATTCCCTTCTCGTTCTGCCGACAAAGATGCCCGCGTCGCTCGAACTGGACAGTTCAAAATGACGCGGGCATCCATTGGCTGAATTCAGTTCGGTGTGACCAAGACCTGCAATTCGCCTACCCGCCGGTCGTACATCGACGTCAATGGGGTGGGGGCTACACCGCCCATCGTGCCGCCTGGCCAAGTGGCAGTCCACGTGACCACCCAGTTGCTGGTCGCGCTGACCTTGAAGACGTCTTGCGGCTGTCCGATGGACGATTTTGCGAGACGATGCCCGCATGTGGGCGATGGAGTTCCGCTGGCGGGCGAAAGAGGGCTGGCGTCAACAGCATCGGTATACGGAGTGAACGGCAGCAATGCACCCGGGCACAGTTGCACGTCTCCATCGCCGTGATTGATGAGGACACCGGTGTTGATGGCGTTCGCGGTGACGGTTACCACACCCGAGGTGGCTGCCCTGTTGACCGGACCTGTCGTGGATTCGCGAACGTCGTTGGGGCACATGAAAGCCCAGCTCTCCTTACCCACGAGACCGGTACGTTGACCTCCACCTGAGTTCGCAGGTTCAGGTGTCCAGCACATCGGAGGCTTTTCGAGCTGCATAGCGGTGATCGCCATAGACACCGTATTCATGATCTCCGCCATTGAGGGCGGCGTCGGCGGGACCTCGATACCGGGTGCCGCAGGCGGTGCGGGGCATCCCCCCGGTGTGCCGAGACATGCGCCTTGCAGGATCGCGTTGAGGGTCCCGGACGGAGGTGCAGCAGCGGGGCCGGCGCCGCCAGTACCCGCACCGCCTCCGCCGCCTCCTGCGTTGCCAGCCGCGCCGCCTCCCACGGCCCCCGCGCCGGCGCCGGCGCCTGAGCCCGCGGGCGCACTCACGTAGCCGCCACCCACTGTCACATTCACACCACCGGGCGAGGACGATACGTCAACTCCACCTCCACCTACGCCTGGCTGCGCCAACGCTGACTGACTCCCCGTGACCAGAACGCCGCAAACCAGTGTCGCAGTGGCGAAAATTCTCATTGCTAGTCGCATGATTGCACCTTCTCAACTGTTTGACTTGTGACGCGCCAGCCATTCGAATCAGGCCACGCGGGGTTCCGAACGGTGATGTTGGTGGACTCGAACTGGCCGCGGTCGGGCTTCATCGCACTTGATCCGTCCGGAAATACGGCATTCCAGCCGGAGATATCAGTGCAGGCCTGAACGTGAACCCAGGCGGCTTCCGCGCGGGGTTTTCCCTGATCATCTACCGGTGCGCTCAGATCCGTCACCGAGGATTTGATGACGGAAATAGCTCCGGTACTGGTGATGCCCTGTGACCGTCGAAGCATGATGTCCCCGACTCGGTCGTTCAAGACTGGGTCGCCAGCCACACCGCTGATCGCATCCACAGAGGCTGTTGGGTCAGCTTCAATGCTTCCGAGGGCAGCATAAAACTCGTTGACCTTAGCGATCGCTTGGCTCCGCGCTTGCTCGTCGGGCGTCTTCGCCTCGGTCTTGCCGTCTGGACCATCGAAAGCGGGGTTTCCGGTCGCAGTGAGAGTGACGTCCGGCTCGTCGGAATTGCTGGAACAAGCTGCGACGCCGGCTAGTAGGGCAACAGCTGCGACTGCTGCTGCTGTGGTTCGTCGAATTCTGTTGTGGGCCATGTTGTTGTCTCCTAGAAGCTTCCGGCGCTGCAGGGTGTTCCGGGTTGTGTGTAGTCGGCTGTGACTCTCCATCCTGCTGGGTCGGGCCATGACGGGTTCGTCAGGATCGGTTTTCCGAGTTCGAGTTTGTCCACAGGCTTGCTGATGCAGACGTCCATTTGGAGCGTGGCAGTTCCCGCTGTCGGTGCGCCGGTCTCGTCGATGGGGATGTCGTGTTTGGTAATCACGTTCTTGAGAACTTTGAGATCGCTTGGTGGCGTCGGGTTTCCGTTGCGGCTGGTTGTGATCTCTTTCTTGGTCCTGTCGAGGAAGCGGCCTGCCGCGACGGCATCGAGGTCAGAGAGCGGGGCAGCGGGGTCGGAGTTCAATCGTGCGAGCACGGTGTAGTACTCGCTGATCTTGGCGAGGGCACCTTCTCCTGCTTGCTGTTCAGGTGATTTTCCCGATCCAGGGGGGCCGGTAAAGGTCGGGCCGCTGCTGGTGTTGAGGGTGCCGGGCTCCGGGCTGAGGATGCTGCAGCTTGCGGTCAGGCAGGCCGCCGCAGTGAGGGTGAGCATGGCTGCGATGCGGCGGTTCATGATGCGGCTCCGATGCGGTAGTCGGTGGTGGTGTCGAGCTGTCTGAGGAGTTCGTTGGTCTCCGGGTGTGCGTCGACTTGCAGTTCGTCGAGTTCGCTTTTGAGGGTGTCGATGAGGGTTTGGGTGGTTTCGATGTCCCCGGAGAAGTGGGTGGCGATGATGGCCGCTCGCCAGCAGCCTTCGTGAGCACTGTCGACCGCGAGGCCGGCCCGGGCTGCCTTCCCTGCGGCATCGAGGTCCTGGGTGACCTGTTCGCCGCGGATGTAGCGGCCGGCAAGCTCTTCTGCGACGTCGGTGATCGCGGAGATCATTTCCTGCTTTATGTGATCTGCCCACCGGTAGGCAATCGGGTCGTCGCTGGTGAAGGGCTGACCGGTCACCAGCGCGAGTGCGGATTCAAGGCGTTCGGTTGTCGTCGTCGCAGGGTGAGCGTCGACGAGCTGGTTCCAGTAGTCCCAGTCTGTGGTCACTGAAGGGTGGAGGCGAAGTGGCGTTCGGCCGGTTCGGTCTCCGGACTTGATGAGCGCTGCGTCCCCGGTGTCGGTATCTCCCATCCAGCTGCGCAGTCGTGTGACGGCTTGGTTGCGGCGGCTACGGAGCCGCGCGTTTGCCGTCTTCGCTTCTTCGGCAGTGCTGGCCGCGTTGACGAGTTCGACGTCGTGCGGCCACATCTTTGCGGTGAGCTCACTTGCGGGCACTCCGCCGTCGCTGAATGCCAGTAGAGCTGCGATTTCGGTGAGGCTTCGCGAGTTCTCGCGGTCCGTCGAGCCCGGAGTAAGTGGCGCGAGGGTGGGTTCTCCGAGGACGCGAATCCAAATGTGTGGAGCCGCGGGAAACTCGGGATGGGACGCAACAATCTCGGTTTCGGTCTCAGCCGCAGAGTCGGTGTCTATGTCGATGTCACCGACTGTCTCGGAGTTGATTTCCTCAAATACGTTGTCGTCGTTCCGAACTACGGTGAAAGCCGCAGGGTCGGTACTGGTGATGAGATTCTGAGTCGTGATCTCGCAGTCGAGACGTGCCCCCGCCCAACCGAAGTCCGCGGCCTCCGGTTCGACAGCTGGGGAAGAATCATGGGCGGTGGTGGCATACAGACTGACAATGCTCTCGTAGCTGCCTTCGTCGAGTGTGGTGACAGTGAGCTGTGCTGATGCGATACCTGGGCGGACCAGTGTTGCAGTCCCGTCGTCGGCGACATCCAATGTCCAGTCGGAGCGAGTGTTCGAGTTCTGCGTTGTGACTGCGGCGAACGCGATCCGCGGGGCGTTCTGGGCGATCGAGGTCAGGATTTCTGTTTGTTCAGCTGTCAACGGGTCGGAGATGAGGACGATTTCCGGAGCAGTCAGCTCGCTGGTCTCGTACACGCTCCGTGCATGCGCAATGGATGCAACCTCGTTCTCGTCGAGGATGCCGGCGTCACGTTCGAAGTGGCGAGCCAAGCGCGCCAACACCTGATCCGTGTTGTCCGAGTGCGTAATACGGCCAGTGTTCACCGCACCAGGGAGGTCGCCGCAATATCCAACGACGTTGAGATGAAGGGAATCGGCCAGCGGCGATACGGCAAGCTCAACGGCCATCGCGCGAAGTACACCTTCGGTGGCGGTTGGCGTGCCGGTGATGGAGAGATGCCCGATTTCCTCCAAATTGAGCATCAGCTCTCGTCCATCGTCGCTCGTTCCCATCGCAGTCAGGGCTGGGTATGGGCTGACGTCGATGTCCGGAACCGAACGAGGGAACGCCCGTGGGTCGACCATCCACGTGTCGTCGTCTGATTGCATCCATGGCTGAGGCAGAGAGATCTCCTCGAGCAATCCGAGCTCGATCGTGTCGTCACCGATGAAAACGGCAAGGAGACTGGGGATGGAGATCTCGTTCGTTCGGCAGTACTGCGCGAGGTTCCGCAGTGCAGTGTCGACATGGGCCGTGGTCAGCGGATCGACGGCGGCAGTCAATGCCTGTTCGGCAAGAATCGCTTCCTTTGCAGGCAGGGCGATGCGCTCGCCGCGGCGGCGGCGATGCTGTTGTTGCCGACGGCGTAGCGCGAGGTGACCGGTCAGGCCGGCGGCGGCGAGCGCGGAGATACCGAGGGCGATGTAGACGACGTCGGACGAGCTGGAGGAGTCGTCTTCTACCTCGGCGCCGATAACGGATGCTTCGGCATCAGGAGCCATATTCGCAGGCATCTGAGGCTCGACGGGGTCGAGTTGCCAGTTCGGTGTCGCTGCAACTTCGGGGAGCGGTTCCGGTGCCGCGTCGGGCACCTGCGCCTGGGGAGCTGGCCCCGGCGCCTCAACCGGCGCAGGTACGGCCGCCGGCTGGGGGGCTGCCTCCGCTGCCGGCACGGGTGTTTGGGCGGACGCGGATGGAATGATCAATTGCTGTCCGACTGTGATCAGGTCACCGGCTGGCGACCCGTCCGCAGTGGTGATCTCAGAGAAACGCAAAGGATCGCCGAGCTCTCGATCGGCGATGTCCCAGAGTGTGTCTCCAGCTTGGACGGTGTAGGCCCCTTGTACGACGTCCTGCACTGCCGCAGGGAGTTGCAGCGTCATTCCCTCTGCGAGGAATCCCGCTTCGGGCACAACGTCTTTGTTCAGTTCGAGCAGTTCGGTGAACAGCCTCCCGTCGCCGAGGTGAGTTTGGGCGAGTCCCCACAGTGTGTCTCCGCGGACGGTGGTCACGGTCGGGCCGGCGGGTTGAACTGCGGGCCGTGCAGCGCGCGGGTCCACCTGAGTGTGGGCGGGGCCGCTCGGGTCTTGCTGTGCGGCGATCGGTGCGTAGGGCGCGGGTGATGCGCTGTCCGCTGGTTGCGAGAGTGCAGGTGTAGCGGTTGCGGTGCCGGCTGTCAGCAGAAGCAGTGCACCACTGACGAGGAAAGTCGCCGTTTTCTGTTGCGACCCGAGAAGCCGGATCTTCGGCGCCTTGACGCCCCGGAGTGTGGCTGCGAGCTCGACAAGGATCGGGAGGGTGAATGTCGCCCATGCGGCCCAGCCGACGAGGGGCAGAAGTGCGACGAGGAGGCTGCCGTCGTCGGGGCTCGAGAGCAGACTTTCGAAATCCGAAAAGGGTATGTCGAGAGGATTTCCACGCAATGCCCACAGTGCTGCGGGGATACCGGCCACGAGCAGAAGCAGAATCAGGAGGTACCCGAGTCCTGCGAGGCGGGATCGAACTGTGCGAGCACTCATGGCCGGTACACCTCCCCTGCGTTGGTGCGGTTGAGGTTCACGGTTGCACTACCCGTGATCAGTTTCGACGGAAGGGGCAAAAGCTTGTTGTCGTAGACGATGCGGGTGGTGATCAGCAATGTGCGAGGCCCGGTGGGGATGACCTCGCCCTCGACACCGGCGTCGGCGAGGTAGCGTTTCGCGGCCGCCACTGCGCGTACGGGGTCGACAACCGTATCGATCCCTCGCGCACTGAGCGATCCGACGATTTGCTGTCCGGACGCGCGGGCGGCGTCTTCGGCGACGTTGTCCGCGCGTTGGGCTGCGGTGTGCATTCCACCGCCGTCGACGATGAGTCCCCACACGAAGAATATGAGGATGGGAGCGAGTATCACGGTCATCAGCGTCACGGCGCCCTTGTCGTGTTCCTCGGGGAGCCTGGAAGTGAGTCGCTTACGCAGTGCAGTAATCATCTGGTGCGCTCCCGGAAGGTGTCGATGGGTGAGATTGCAGTGACCTCGATAGTTCGTCCTCCACTGACGCCGGGCCATCCGAGGGCGTCGTAAGAGACTTCACAACTGACGGTGACTTCGACGGTGGCGGATACTCCTGGGCGAGTGCGAAACCCGGTGGTATCAGCGCTGACGTTCATCGTCGTGCATTTGAGTCCTTGACCATCCATGGAGTCCAGGGCCGCTTGGTATGCGAGGGGGTTGGCTTGAGCGGCGGTACGTGAGAGCGATGCTGCTCGGGCGGCTTCTCCCGCAGCGTGCTCGACCTTTTGATGCGCCTGACGGTTGATGCCGTACGCGTACATCCAACCGAGGAGGACGAGGAGGACGATGATCGCGAGGCACAACTCGATGGTCACATCTCCTCGATCGTTTGAGCGGGCGCGAGCGATCCACTGGCTCAGCTTCATCCGACACCTCCGGGATTGGTCACGCGCTCAGTGGGTTTGGTGTGGTCGACGGTGATGGCGAATTCCAGCCCCGGTACGAGGGACGGGGACTTTCCGGTGATCGTGACCGTGGTCTCGCGGAGTGTCTTGTTCACCGACACGACCGGCGCTTGAAGGTCACCCGATCCGGATTTCGCGATGCACGCGTTCGCTGCGGCGAGGCCGAGCGCCTGGTTCCCTTGCTGAGAACGCGTGGCTTGCAATGCTTTTTCGGCGCAGGTGTTGGCGACGTCCCGTCCGTGGAAGAACAGGGCGGTTTGCAGCATCACGGAGAACATCATCAGGAAAGCGACCATTGCGATGACGGTGACGAGCGTGGTGGGGCCCCGGTCGTCGTGGCGCCACCGGTCGATCAGCTGTTCCAGTGTCATGGCTGTCCGTTTCTCTGCGGTCCGGTTGGCAGGGGTGGGCTAGGTGGCGAGCCCTTTTTGGGCTGCGGTACTGCGGTTGGTGTCGACGCGATTGCGCGCGAACATGGCAGTCCACATCGCGGCAACGACGAGGGCTATGGAGAGAGGGAATGCGGCCGCAAGTATGCCGAGCTGGACTGCGCCCGAGGTCTTCTCGTCCGTGATTACACGGAAACTCCCGAGCGTCAACGTGGGAACGACGAGCGCCCCAACCATGGGCGGCAGATAGAACTTCGCCCCGTCATCCAAGATGTAGAAGGCACCGAACACCAGGAGATAGCTCGTCACTGCCAATACGATGATCGTGATAATCATTGGCCTTCTCCTTCACCCCTCGGGGCTTGTAGGTCTGTGAATTCTGTTCGTATGACGCAGATCCAAATCACTCGTTCAGCAACGAACAATCACGACGGAAGGTGGCGTAGTGATAAACGTAGGAAGCGCCCCCCGCGAGTGCGACGACACCGACTGCGGCCACGGCTCCCCAAAACGGGCCCAATACGCAGAAAGAAAGTGCCAGCACCATAACTGACCACCCCGCCCACAAAATCACTTCCTCCAGCGGTGTCCCACCACCAAGGATGATGAGGAGCAGCATTCCGAACAGCAAGAGAATCGCTACCGCTGTCAATATCGTCATCACAGCATTTCCTCCCGTCCCCTGCGGTTACTGCCTGAGGTCGTGCATCGATAGCGCCGAGCACTGAAGAGCGACGTTGCACTCCATGTCCTCAGCGCTATCGATAGGCCCATGGTTTTGTTCTCCAGCATCCGAACTGCGCTCGGCAGTTTCAGTCGGGGATGGAGTCCGCGCGGGACTGGATCTTCTGGACGACTACGGCGCCGGCAGCGATCGCCGCGACGGCGAAGATTCCGGCGAGGATGACGTACTCGAGGGTGGAGGGGCCGCGGTCCGAATTTTTACCGCCTGCACGCTGCAGGAGGCTGCCTGCGAGTGCGGCGACGAACATCATCGTGAGTGTGAGGTAGGAGGTGATGGCGGCGCGGGTTGCGCGTCGGGTGGTGGTGATGGCTTTGGTGGTCATGGCGTGCTCCTTATTGGTGTGCTGGATGTGTAGCAGTTGTCCTGGACTGGATGAGTCCGGTCGATGGGTCCTTCTTTGTTTTGCCTGTTCAGAGGGCACTCCTTTCTTGTTGTTGGTTAGCCGCTGATGACGGTCACGGCCGGGATCAGGAGTAGTGCCATGAACAGGCCGGCGAGGCCGGCGAGGGGCATGGCGAGCTTCTCTGTTGCCTCGACGGCGGCGGACTGTTCAGCGGAGGTTTGTGCGGAGCGCAGGCTGGCGGCTTTGGCTCGCAGTGAGGTGTAGACGCTGGCGCCTTTGTCGCCTGTCATCGTCATGATGTCTGCGAGGTCGCCGAGTTCTGCGAGTCCGAGCTGCTGCGAGACGCGGGTGAGAGCACTCCAGGGCGCTTCGCCGGAGCGGCCGGCTTCGTACAGTTCCTCGTCGAGTCGTAGGAACACCCAGCTGTCTCCGACTTGGGCGGCGATCTCGAGGGATTGCGTGGATCCGATTCCGCCACGTCGGCATAGCGCGACGAGGTCGATGTAGGAGCTGAGGGCTTGTGCGAATTCGGCGCGAGCGGCAGCGGCGCGGCGCCGAATGTCGATGTCGGGAATCATGAAGAGGAAGACGGCGGTCGCGAGTGAGAGGATCGCCGGCATCGACCATGCCAATCCCAATCCGAACGCGGTCAGAACCAGATTCAGTATCGGGAAGATCAACAGACCGAAGAATGCCGCGACAAGTTTTTCGCCGAGGACGTGCGCCGGATCTTTGTGCAGCAGTGAGAGGTCCGATGTGGGGAGGGTGAGGAATCGACTGTCTTGTAGGTAGGGGTGTACGCGCAGGCCGAGCTTGTTGGCGAGCCCGTCGACGAGTGATGTCCCTGCTGTGCTTGCCTTCTCCGGCGCGGGTCCGGACATCCTGGACATCACGTCGGTGAGGGCAGGTTGGGCTCGCAGGAAGTACAGGGCCACGAGATAGATGCCGATTGTGCCGACGCTGGTATAGACGATGATCGTCATGGTGATACTCATCGCTGCGCTCCTACAAGGTCAGTGCGTTCGACGCGGTCATTGGTTCCGATGAACCGCGGGTAGGTCGGCGGCTTGGTGGCTTGCTTCATCCAGTACAGATCCGCAGCGAAGAGCGTCAGCAGGATCAGTAGGACGATCTGCATGCCGCCTGAACGGTATGGCTCCATGAAATTCGTGAAGGCGAAAGCTGCAGCAAGGACGGCGATGGTGATGATGGTGACCCATTTGGCTTGTGTTCGAGTCGATTTGCGGTCCGCTTCGATGCGCCGGCGGCGGGCGACGGTATCGCCCACGTCTTCGGCGAGGCCTTCGAGAACATTGGCCAGACCGACACCACGCAGTTGCATGGCAAGGAGGAGGGCGCCGCAGATCTTGTCTCCGACGCTGTCGTTGAGGTCGGATGCAAATCGTGTGACCGCTTCGGCCGGTGGGACATTGTTGCGGAGCCTGTTGATGAAGGCAGTGATCTCGTCTTTGAGCGTTTCCGGGATAGGAGTCGAGATGATGGTGTGTTCGATTCCGGAACCAGCTCGCATGCTGCTCGACAAGTTGCGCGTCCATTCGTCCATCGCGGCCAGACGGCGGATCTGGTGTTCCGCTTCCGGTCGGCTCAGGAGGTAGGGCAGACCCACGAGAAGGGCCGGGACGAGGAAGAGCGTGAAGAGCCATCCACTCAGGTAGTAGACGCTGGCACCTGCCACGATCCCTACCGCCAGGAGCATTTGGGTGGTCCCGGATATCTTTACTCTTTCGCCCTTACGTGGACGCTGCCGAGTGGGGGCTGTGGGATCGCGGCGGTCCCTCCACCCCAGGACAAGGCAGCCGACTCCCGCGCACAGAAGCAGGACGAGGAAAACGCCGATTTGCTGGTACATCATGCAGCTCCTTCGTCGTCGAAGAGTTCACGTTCTTCGTCGAAACTCCGAAGAGTGTCGGAGGGGAGGTTCAGTCTCTTGAATCCGCCGGCGAGAAGCTTGCGTAGCAGCGGCTGTGGGATGGTACCGAATACCCCTGTGCCGTCGGAGTATCCGCGGTAGATGGTGGAAAAGCTGGGTAGCTTGTCGTCGCCAGGTTCGACGTAGACGACTTCGGAGACGTACCGGACTGCGGTTGTGGTGCCTTCGCGGTTGACCCTGACCTTCGTCGCCAACTGAACGATCACGTCGACGTGTTCTGCCAGCTGCCGTTCGATGTATTCCGCGGTGGCGTTCATCGGGGGCTCTTGGGCGAGGTTGGCGAGTCGGTCGATGACGCCGCGTGCGGTGTAGGCGTGGGTAGTGAAAAGGCCACCATTGGCTGTTTGGAGCGCCTTGACCAGGGCGAGGATCTCGTGTCCGGCGATTTCGCCGACTACGAGGTAGTCGAGTCCCTGGCGGACGAACTCATAGAGAATTGCGCTCAGGCTGAAGCCGCCGGCGAGCTGTCCGTCTGGACCGCGTTCGCCGCCGCCCATGATCATTTCGGCGTCGACGACGAAGTCTCGCCGGCCGGGCAGTTCGTCGAGGAAGAGTTCTCGTTCGGTTTCGGCCACTCCGATTCGTGTGTGAACGGGGAGTGCGTTGGCGAGAGCGCGGGCGAATGTCGTTTTGCCGAAACCCATTCCGCCGCCGACGCCTGTCGACGCTCCGCCTCGCATGGCGCATCCGAGGATGTGCGCAAGTTCCGGAGGCATCATGTGGTGATCGAGCGATAGTTGCTCGAGGGTGATGTTGGTCAGGCGGTGGATGCGGATCGCGACGGAGGGCCGGATGGTGGTGTACCCCAGGACCGAAAGTCGATGGTTGCCTTGCATGTTGAGTCGAAGCGAGGGATTGATTCTGGAGAAGGGCCTGCCACCGTTATCGGCCCTGGATGCGAGAAGGCTCATCCACTCGAGAAGTTCGTCGCCGCTGTCGACGACGGAAGCTCGGTATTCGTAGTGCCCGTCGGGGTATTTGACGTATACGGCGTCACCGTTGAGGTAGATGTCGGTGATGTCGGGTTCTTCGACGAGATCTTGGAGGGGCCCGAGGCGGAACTGAGCGTCGAAGATCGCCTTGATGAGGGCATGTTCTTGGTCGAGGTTGAAGGCTTCGCCGCCGGAGCGGATCGTCTGTTGGACGTGGTTTTTCACCAATCCGGTGATTGTTTCTCGGCCGTATTCGCGTTCTTCGTCTTCGGTGAACGGCACGACGAGTTTGGTGTTCTTCGGATCGTTGAGCTCTCGGTCACGCTTGGTGCGGTGTTCGCGCAGTAGCTCGGCCGCTTCTCGCTGCAGGGCGCGGACGAGTTGTCGGTCGACCGCGATTTTCGGGGGCGTACTCCGCCGCGACCGCACGGCCTCGCCCGGAGGACTATGGCGTGGTGCTGGAGGTAGGTCGTGAAGGTGGTTGGTGCGGAAGAAATCAGCGGTCTCTGCCGACACCGGGGTTACTGGTTCGGGGGAAGCCGAGTGCTGATCCACGGAAGGAAGCGTCGCGGAGAAGAACGGGAGATCGGTGATGTTCTTGTGCGTACTCTGTGCTGTCTCGTCAGTTGTCATCGTCGGTCTCCTGTCACGGCGAGGCTGGACTTCCAGTCGGCCTGGTGGGTGGCCGCGAACTTTTCGATCTTGGGCCACGTGGTTCGGTGCAGCGCATGGAGATACAGCGATCGGCGGCGGCGCCACTTGGTCAGCACCTCGCCGTCGGAGAAGACCTTCGCGTCCTTCGAATCCGGGATGACGGCGATGACATCGAGTCCCGTGACCTTGGCTACTTCGTCGGCGTTGTATGGAGATTCACCGATGAGGATGAGTCCGAGGCTTGCCGTGGACTGTGTCGCTGACAGTTGTTGACGCAATCCGTTGATCGAAGCGCGCAGTGCCGCCAGCGCCGGACGGGTCGTGCGGGTAACGATGGCAATGGTCGTGGCGCTGACGATCATCTCGACCGGTGAGCCGTGTTGTCCGATCCGGCCGGCGTCGACGATGACGTTGGCATCGTCGACGGCAAGTCCTGCGAGATGGATTCCGAGTGGACTCCAGACACCGCGCATTGCATCGACTTGAGCGGAATGTAGAAGGCCAGGGAGGACAGAGACCGTGGTGTCGGGGAAGGTGATCACCTCGGAGGCCAGCGCTGATTTGAGGCGTCCGTGGCGGTTGGCGTCGACGAGGTTGATCAATGATTTGTCGTGGTATCGGCCGCCGAGGAGATATCCGGCCAGCACGGGCGAGGATCCGATTGGATCAGCTTCGACCAAGAGCGTGTTCTTACTTGGTGAATTCAAGGCCAGAGCGAGTGCTGTCGTGGAGACTCCTGGTGCCCCGGATGCAGAGATGAGTGCGAGGTACATGGGAAATCACCGCACTCGGTTGTCGAGGACGATGGACACGCGCTTGGTCGCAGCCCGCGCGGCGACCCAGTTTGCTTCGGCTTCCGGGACCAGGAGGTTGAGAGTGGTTTCGCCCGCTTCCGCGATCGTGGTCGTCGAGTAGACCTGCGCCTTTGTGTTGATAGGTCCAGTAACCGGCGGGTCATCGCCTTCTCGGGGTGTGTCTACGACGCGGATCATGTCTCCGGGGAGAATTGCTTCCGACGGTAGGTGTGGGTATCCCACGGTGATGCCGACCATCGTCAAGCCTTCTCCGGGCACCACCTGGTCGGTGACGGCCGCGGGCATCAGCACTGTTCCTGCCGGCAATCGAGTGCCGGCACTCATTCCGATGACACGACCTCGTTCACCCGCCGAGAGGGCACCCAGGTCGGCGTCGACGTTGACGGTTTTCACCGTGAGGTCCTTCGATTCGATGATTTGGCCCTGTTGGACGTCGCGCGCGAGGACGAGGACGTCGGTCGTGGCGCGCATCGCGCTGACTGCGGCGAGCATGCCGATGACGGCGACGACGACAAGGGCGACGCCGATTGCAAGGTAGATCGGGCGTCTGCGCACTCGCGCGCGGGTAGTCAGGTCGGGTGGGCTATCCGGGTCTGCGCCGTTGTGTGCTGGTTGTTTGTCACCGGACGAGCGGATGGAATCGATCTTTTTGGTCAGTAGGGATGCCATGTGTGGTGGTCCTTCACAGTGGACGAGTGGACAGGGTGGGCAGGTCGTACGGGGACAGTAGGTCGGGACCTGGACTGGCTGGCGCCAACTGCGCTGCAGAACGGTTTGCCTCGGCTTTTCGGTGGCGGTACGTTCGCCGCAATCCCTGTCAATCTTGGTGACAAATCTAAAAGCCAATCTGGATGGCATATTAGAAGGGTTGCGGCATGGTGTCTAGCGATGGACGGACCAATCCGATGAGCCGCAACGTCCTGCGCGGCTTCGATAAAGACGCATTCGCAGCTGCCCGAAAGGCAGCTCGGATGTCCCGTGGCGATGTCGCCCGCCTGGCGGACACGACCGCCGCGACCATCCGCAACTGGGAGATCGGCGCCGTGTCTCCTCAGATAGATTTCCTGGCCAGAGCCACGAAGGCGTTGAACATCCAAGTCGGCGACGTCGTCGTCACGGATCCGGAGCAGCGCTTTCTCAGTGACTATCGATGCTTGGTCGGACTTACCCAACCCCAGCTCGGCAAAGTGTGCGGGTTGACGACCACGACGATCACGCGCATCGAACGCGGTGAGATCGCCCTCACCGACAAGATCCAGACTGCTTTGGCGGAGGCGTTGGGGATTTCTGGGGAACAGGTGAATCGGGCGTATCTGAAGGCCAAGCGGCGACCTCCTGGAACGCCTGCTTGAGCCTCGCCGTAAACGTGGCATGGCTATCCCCCTCTGGAGCAACTCCGAGGGTCTCCCCACCCCGGTGTTGACTCGCCTCCCTGCTGGTTTCACTCTCCTGCCTGCCACGCAGCTGTGAGTCTTTCGCGAAACAGCACAGCAGGTTTGTGTGACCGGCGCGAGTCTGGCCGGTACCACTAAAGAGTGTTACCTGCGAGTATTGACTTTTCGCCGTAGGTCAGATTTTGGGTGTTTGTCCCGTTACAGATACTCACGAAAGGTCATGCATGGATACCGTTCGACCGCCCAACCTGGGCGATTACCTGCGCGCGTTGCGCACCAGATCCACACCGCAGCACCCGGACGGTCTGACAAGGACCGAATTCGCGGCGAATATTTTCTGGAGCGTGAGCCATATCACGCAGATCGAACGTAACGAATCGCCGAACCCTTCAGTCAAATTTCTGGAAGCGACATCACGGGAACTCGGACTCGATCCGGCCCAGCGCCGACACCTGTACAACCTTGCTCGCCGCACTCAAACGGAACGGGAAACATCGACCACCCCGTGGACGATCGAGCAATACCGATCACTCATCACACCCGAGATGCGCACGGTCATCACAGCGCTCAATCCACATCTGGTGGCTTATCTGGATGAGCGATGGAATGTCATCGAATGCAACGCTGCCTATGATCGCGCCTTTTCAGGCCTTCTCCACGACGGCAATGTTTTGCGCTGGTTCTTCTCCACACCGCAGTCCAAGCAAGTCATGGTGGAGTGGGAAGCCGAAACGACCTTGACGGTGAACTGGTTCCGCGCATTGATGGGACGCTATTACAACCCTGAATGGGCGATCGAAACCCTGGAAGAACTGAGCAAGTTCCCTGCATTTCGGCGCCTGTGGGACAAAGAGGATGTTCGATTCGGCCGACACCAGCCATTCATGCATCTGCGCGATGCCGACACCGGCGAGGAATATCGCGTTCACGTCCAGGTACACACGGAAATGCGTGGTGACTACCCCGTACAGATGTACCTAGGCGTGCGAATCCCGGGAACCGAATAGCTGCTCAAACCTCTACAACCAGCCTGTTTCAACCATCGTCGGGTCTGTCCAGAAAACGGTGTAATTGATTGGTTTCTAACTACTTTCGTCCGGCAGACAGCCGTCCGTCGAACGTTATCTCGAAGGCATTCAGTGCTGCCTTCCATCGGTTGGACCAGCGCCTGCGGGCGGTGCCTTTCGGGTCGAGGCTCATGATGGCCAGATACACGCATTTCAAGGCCGCGGCCTCGGTCGGAAAGTGTCCACGGGCCTTGACAGCCCTGCGGATTCGGGCGTTGACACTTTCGGAGGTTATCTGTAGTCCTTCGGCTTGCCGGGTCTGTGGTCTGCGGTTTTGTGTGGTGGACGGTGTCCATGAGGCAGCTGTGGTTGTGCTTGTGTGGCCGTTCAGCGGGGCGGATCTGTTATCGAATCGCGATGGCGGGCTGACTGTGTGAGGCCGTCGTCGCGGGATCGGCCGAGTGCCAGTGCGAGTTGGCGGCGCAGGCGTTGGTTTTCGTCGACGAGTTCTTGGTTGCGGCGCACTGCCAGGTCCAGGCGCTGGCGCAGGGAGTTCTCGTTGGCGCGTTGTCGCGGCGGCGGGTCCTTCTCGTGCTGCGGGCGATGTAGTGCGCGGATGCGGACGATCTCGTGTTTGAGGTCGGGTTGGGTATAGAGCCATGAACGTGAGACCCCGGCGCGGGCTGCGACGGTTTCGAAGCTGATCGTGGTTCCGGCGCGGTCGAGTTCGTGCAGGGCGGCGATGGCTTTGGACCGGGTGAGTTCGTGGCGTTGTTTGGCGGCGGTGACGATGTGAATACTGTTGTCAGTTCGCATGTTCGGCTTCCTCTGACTCTGCGGTCGGGGTGTCGAGTGAGGTGATGATGGTGTCGAGGTTGTCGAGCACTTGGCGGTTCATCTCGACGAGGCGTGTGTGTCCGCGGGCTTCGGCTGCGGTGATCAGCTCCAGCGTCTGCTGACGGTGGGTGTGGTGCTGGGGTAGAAACTCCGGGGTGGTGAGGAACATGGGGCAGGTCAGGCAGGCGTTGGCATGTGGGCAGCTCTGCTGGACCGGCAACCCGCAGTAGCCGTTGGGCAGGGCCTGGGTGGCGCGGCCGAGTCGTTGTTTCGCCCAGGCCGCTTCAGCGAGTGGGCCATCGGGATCCAATGTGACTGTGTCGCCGTGGATGTCGACTTTTCGGGCGGCTTCCCAAGCTCGCCGGACGGTGGTGTCGTGCATGCGGGCGTAATGGGCGGTCATCTGTGGTGAGTCGTGGTCGAGGATGCGGCGCACGACTTCTTGGGGGACGTCGCGATTGATCAGGCGGGTGCCGAGGGTGTGGCGCCACTGGTGAGGTGTCAGATGCACTCGGTGGCCGTGCTCGTCGCGGATGTCGCAGACGGTCAGCCATCGGTGTAGCGCTTCGCGATAGGTCGGAATCGCCAGTGGCAGATGCCCGTCGATGTTCTTGGTCGGGCGCGGAAACAGTAGGTGAGTGCCGCCGGGCCAGCGTTCGGCGACGCTGCGACGCTGATCGCCGATAGCGTCGGCGAGGTCCGGGTCGATGGGGACCAGTGCGTCGCGTTTCATCTTGTGGTTGAAGTAGCGCAGGTAGGGTGCGCCGCCGGCGTCGGTGGTGACGCAGTCACCGCGTAACCTCAGGGCGTCGGTGATCCGGAGACCGCAGCGCATCAGGATGACGGTGATCAGCCGATAGGTGGGATCGGCGAACTTGTCGATGTTGTCGGGGTGTTCGAGTTGGGTCATGACGTGTTCGGCCAATGCCTTGGGTAGTTGTTCACTGCGTTTGGGGTGGTCCTCGGCGAAGAACATTGATGTCGCGGGAAGCCTTGTGTCCCAGTGGTGTTGGCGAATTGCGGCGAAGTATCCGTTGAGCAGGCCGATGTGCCCTCCTCTGCGCTGCGGGCTGTATTCCTGGTTCAGGTGGGCGAGGTAGCGTTCGAGCAGTTCCCGGTCGATCAGGTCGATGTCGTCGATACCGATCTCGGCGAGGAACCGTCCGAATCGGGCGATGGCGAGCACCGGGCGCCCGCCTCCGGCTTCGAGGCTCAGCCCGCGTGAGAGCCGCAGTCGGATCCATCGTTTGGCGGGTTCGCGCAGCCAGTGCTGCGGGATGCGATCGAATCGCAGGGTATAGCGGCCTTCGTAACCGAGCCGGTGCATCCGCCAGATATCGCGGGGATATTCGGCTTCCCAACCTCCGGCCTCGGCCAGGTCCGAGACTGTGGCGTGGGCGTAGAGCAGCAGGCCCCGCGATCTCGTGTCGCTCAGGAGAACGGCCGAGCGCTCTCGCCATTGGTTGGTGTCGTGGTCGAGCAGCGAAGTGACGGAGGCGGCGACCAGCAGCCGTACCACTCTGGCGACCACGGTCGGTGTCAGCTTGCCGCGCCGCTCGGTGTGGCGTTGTTGGAGCACGTACTGCATTTCCAACTTCAACTGTGGTGGGAGCATCCCGAGCTGGATCATTTCGTTCGCTGGTGTCTCGTTGGATTCGAACCGTGCGGCGAACTCGCCGATAGCGGGGCGGCCGTTGGCACGCCAGGTAGTGGTGTGGGAGTGACAGAACGCCGAGGTGGACTGCGGCCATAGTTCGCAGTGGCCGATCCGGCAGACTGCCTCGGCACGAGGTGCTTTCACCGGCTGCGGATCCCGCAACCACCTCGCCAAGTGCGGTCGGCCGGCACGTTCCCAGCGCTGCGCATGCAGCTGACACTGCCCGCCGCGAGCTGATCCGTAGCCGCAGTCCTCGACTCGACAGGCCTGATTAGGCCGATGTTTGCGCCAACGTGGATCGGTCGAGGTGGCGAACTTTTCGATGTCGGGGCGTCCCGCATAGACCCACCGCTGATAGTGGCCCTGACAGAGTCCGTGGCCGCGGGCGCTGCGGCCGCAGTCTCCGACGCGGCAGGTCCCGCCGCCGAACACCGGGTCGGTGGCGGCGAATTGCAGTACATCGCTGCGGAATTCGCCGCGAACACCGGCCATCAGCTTGGCGAGCAGCCCGGATGCCGAGTCATGGTGTGGGGCAGTCACAGTCTCACCTGGGCTGTCCCGGTGAACCAGCCGGACTGCTCCATCGCTTTCCGGGCGTCCTCGATGGTGAGATGCCCGTATGTCGCGGCAGTGACGGTGACGTTGGAGTGGCCGAGTAACTTCGCCACCACCTCGAGGCTGATCCCGTCGCGCAGCATCCTGGTCGCGGCGGTGTGCCGCAGCCAGTGCGGATCGAAATCGGTGCTCGTGCGGCGGCGCAATCGGCGGACCAGGTCGTAGACCGCGCCGTAGGTCAACGGGTGGCCGCGGGGACGGCCCCAGAGATTGACGAATACGTAATCACTGTCGAGGTCACCGTATTCGCTGTGAAGATAGTCGGCATAGAGCCTGATCAGCTCCGGGCTGACCGGAACCGTTCGAGGTGTCGCCGATTTGGCGCGAGCTCTGTTGTCATTGTCGCGCCGCAGGACGGTGATCTGCCGTTCCGCAGCGGCAATGTCGCCGTGACGCAGCCCCAGCGCTTCACCGATCCGCATCCCGGTGTCGTAGAGCAGTGCCAATAGAAACCGGTCCCGGAGCCGATCACACGCATCGAGCAACGCCTGGACCTCAACCGGTGTCAACACCCGGGGCAGCTTCTTGGGCACCGTCAACGACACCGCCCGTCGAGGTCGCGGCATGTCCTTGCTGATGTGGTGCAGAAACGGTTTCCAACCTGCGCGTGACCCGCCGATCTGCCAGGTCGTCAACAACTCGCCGACATCGACGCCCTCGCGTACCGCGTGCAGATAGAACGCAGCCAACGCCGACAGCTTCCGATTCACCGTCGCCTCGCCGCAATGATGATCCACTGACGGTAATACGGCAATTCCATCCTGGCGCAACGTTTTCGGCAACCGCAACCACGCCACGAATGCCCCGACATCCTCGACAGTCACCGACTGCCATTCCCGTTCCCGGCCGGCCAGGAACGTGAACCAGTCTTTCAGGTCATGAGCATAGGCTTTGATCGTGTTTGGTGACCGCTCGATATCGGTCAAATACTTCAGATACCGCTCCACCGGAGCCACCGGCACGTCGTCGTCACCGAGGACAGTGAACGATTCACGCGGTGAGTGCGGTGAGAGCACCTTCACGACAAGCATTTCGACTCCCCAGGATCTGCTTCATGGACCGCTGCAGATAACCACGTCCGGGAAGCAGACACGACCCCGTAGAGACGTCGTGGTCCACATGAAAGNCACCGCCTGAAGGACTACAGATAACGATGGCGTTGGTCGTGTAGATGACCTGCCGGATGGCGTTGTCGAATTGTAGGAACGGCACGAACTCAGCCCAGGCATTGGTCCAGAGCCTGATGATCGCGGGATAGCGTTTCTCCCATTTGTCACTGAACTCTGCGAATCGGTCGAGCGCGGCCTGCTCCGACGGCGCCGTGTAGACGGGTTTGAGGTCCTTGGCGATCTCGGACCAGTCCTTGCGGGAGGCATAGGCGTAGGTGTTACGGAGAAGATGGACCACACAAGTCTGCACGATGGTCTGTGGCCACACTTGCTCGATCGAGTCGGGTAGATGCTTGAGACCGTCGCACACGACGATCAGAACATCCTGCACACCACGGTTTTTCAGCTCGGACAACACCCGAAGCCAGTACTTCGCCCCTTCCCCGTCGCCGTGCTCACCGGCCCACAATCCGAGGATGTCGCGGGTGCCGTCGACAGTCACCCCCATCGCGACGTAGATCGGCCGGTTGGCGACGTTGCCCTCGCGAATCTTGACGTGGATGCAGTCGATGAACAGCACCGGGTACACAGGGTCCAACGGCCGGTTCTGCCACTCGGCCATGCCTTCCATCACCCGCTCGGTGATCGTCGAGATCGTCTGCTTGGACACATCGGCTCCGTACACCTCGGCCAGGTGTGCAGCGATCTCACCGGTCGTCAAACCCTTGGCCGACAACGAGATCACCATGTCCTCCACGCCTGAGAGCCGACGCTGCCGCTTGGCCACGATCTTCGGTTCGAAGGAGGAATCCCGGTCACGGGGCACCTCGAGTTCGACCGGGCCGGCCTCGGTCAACACGTTCTTGGTGCGTCTGCCGTTGCGGGAGTTGCCGCTGCCCCTGCCTGCCGGGTCGCTCTTGCCGTATCCGAGGTGGTCGTCCATCTCGCCTTCGAGCGCGGACTCCACGACTAGCTTGGTCAGCTTCGACAGCAATCCACCATCTCCGGTCAACTGCAGCCCTTCGGCTCGCGCCTGCTCGACCAGCTCTTTGAGCCGCGCATCGCTGATACCCGGCTGAGCCGAGTTCGTCTCTGTCTCACGATCAATCACATCAGTCATAGTGGCGTATCTCCTTTCAGAGTTACACCGTTGTTCTTACAGTCCCCCATCGTCACGAAGGCCGCAATGGTCTCGTTCACGGGCTGCGGGTGGGTCCAATTGGCGGCGTGACCTGCGCCAGGAATGGTGAGGACTGGAACTGCGAGCGGTAAATGGTCGTACAACTGTTTTGCTTTGACCGCAGGCGCGGACATGTCGTGTTCGCCACGGATGATCAACGCCGGCACCTCGATAGCACTCAACCGGTCGACGACATCGTCGCGTTCGATCAAGCACTCTGCGGCCGGCCGAATCGCTCGACGATCGCTAGTCGTCCATTTCTCGATCCACGGCGCCCACGACTCTCGCGAGTCACCACCGATCAATTGCGGTGCCAGAGCTTCGACAAGCGGTTCGATCGGGGCATCGCTGCACCACTGATCGAACATGGCCTTGTATCCGGCTTTCTCGCCATCGGTGCAGGCAGATGCTTCGGTGTCGAGTAGCAGGAGCGCTTGGACTCTCTCGGGAGCGAGCAAAGCCGTCCGTAGCGCGGTGTAACCGCCCTGCGACATTCCGCCGACGATTGCTGTCTCGATCTCGAGATCGTCGAGGACCGCCAGGGAGTCTCGAGCCAAATCCCAATACGTGAATGCGGCGCCGTGATCGGTTGTTCGTCCGTGCCTGCGCGAGTCCCAGGCAACCACCCTGACATTGCCGGCGAGGGCATCGATCTGCGGGGCGAACATCGACGAATCCATGAAGAATCCATGCCCGAGCAGCAGGACGGGCCCCTCTCCCCCACTGTCGGTGTAATAGATATCGGCGTCGGGCGTTCTCACGTTCGGCACGAACCCGATACTAGGGGTGACCTTTTCCGACCGGGGATTCGAGTCCGCTCACGTGCATACACGGGAGCGGTAGATTTTCAGGCTCCGTGGGAAGATCCAGGGCCTCTGCGGGGCGGCGTAGAAGGCGAGGCTTCGGCTAGTCCGGACCGCCGGTAAGTCCGTCGAACACGTCGACTATCCGTGTTCGCAGATTGGGTGAGCCCACATCAACCGAATGAAGTTGAGCCCCGCCAATGAATGTCGCGCACACCTGATCAGATAGTCGGTAGCTTGCGGGACGGTCGCTTATCTCGCCTGACTCTATGGAGCGGACAACCAATTCATCAATGCTCTTGTGCCACTTCATATATGCAGTTTTCCCGCCCGTAACGGATGGTTCGACAGTGAGAAGTAACCCAGCACGCAGGATGGGATCGGCATCGATACGGTGCGCCATCTCGCTGCAGAACCGCACCAGCTGGCGGTAGGGGGACCTATCACCAGCCTCTCCGAGAGCCACGTACTCGTCATTCACCATATCTGACCATCGTTCGATAACCTGTTGTGCCAGTTCCTCTTTGGAAGAGAAATGGAAATATATTGCACCTTTGGTCAGGTTCCCATTTTCGATGATGGTGTTGATACTTGCCGCGGCAAATCCACAAGCATCGAACTGACGTGCGGCGGCGTCGACGATTTTCTCGCGAGTAATCCCCGCCCGTTTCTGCCGTCGCCTTCCTTTGACCGCGCCCCCGACGACGGATGGGCTGGGTGAACCGAAATGACCTGGACTCATCGGCTCTGATTGGACGACGGTTTCACGCATTCCCTCTCACTTTCAGCAGTGTCTTCTCGCTACATCCTGCAGAAACAACGGAAGCATTTGCAATCTGCCTATTGTCAGCGTTAGTGCGCGATTGTGCAGATCGGAGGCCTGACTGATCCGATTCTGTCCTCGCGACCCATTCTCCGATTGCAGTCAGAATCCAACTTCTGGACACCTCTCGGTCGACGGCCACCACCGATGTCAGCGCTTCGAATGCCAGCGTGACGGCGACCGAAAAATCAGGATGCGGAGTGTCCATTGCTTCCAGTGCGATGTCGTTGGCTGCGGAGAGCGCGAGGTGCAGGGCGTCTGCTGAGATCACCGCAGGGTCTTCTACCAGCGCTGTTGTGGATTGGTATGCCGATATCCAGACCTGTGGGTCTAGCGGATGCTGTGCTGCGGCGCGGCACATACGGGCAGCTTGCTCCAGTTCGGACATGACCGGCTCGGTCAGGATGGGCGCGAGCCTGCCAGTCAACCCCCATTGCGAGTCGAGGAGATCGGCGAACCAGTGCCAGCGCATTGATTCCGGTGCGTCATCGAGAGCAAGCTCGACCGTTCCGGCAGCAAGACACATAACAGCGTCGCCGGGTGTCATGGTGTTGAGCGCGGAGGCGAATGTCGTGTTCATGAGCAGGTCCCGTCTGGGGTCTCGGGTCGAGACCGGAGATGTCTGTATATGAATGGAACGTGATGCGATTTGTAATCCGCTGTCAAGAAACGCTTTTCAGCGTCCAAGGGAGATCTTGCCGAGATGTAGTACTTCAGCCGGTGTCGGCAATGTCGATCGGGCGCAAATATCCCTGCGGTTGACTGCCACGGTTTACCTCTCGCCGCAGCTGGCCATCCGCCGGGTCGTATGTGAATGCCCTCCCGCCGGCCCCTGAGAAGAAGAGACCGCGCCGCCGCGAGGCGCGTGCGGGCGCCGATGGCGAGCGCAGCATTGCATCGTCTACATGTTGATTTGGCTTGATGGATCGATCAATCAGAGTGGGACGCAGTATGTCTCGGCTGGATTTGTGGCGGGAAATGCCGCCAGGGCCTACACCGGGGCACCGCGTACTCAGAGTGCGCAGCATGTGGCGCGGCGGGCGGAGTGGTGCCGCGCCATTCCTATGTCCCGACCGAGAACCAGACAACTGGACTCGTCCGACCCTCCGGTTGAGCGCGGCGGACGCGCGAGCGCTCGATGTCGCATCTTCCGGCAATTCCTCGTCGAGCGAGATCGGTTCCAGGTCCCGACCCGACAGGGGCTCGACAGGAGACAGTTCGTCGGATTCTTCGCGAACACCAAGGACTTCAGCGGCCGTTTCCTGTGGGCCACTCTCTTCTGTCGATGAATCGCTGTTAGCCGCTGCATCACGTGCAAGTGCGCGCCGGTAGCGGCTCAATTCGGTGACTGCCGAGTCGTATTTGATGGAAAGCCGTGCCGCGAGCTCGGAAGGAGACCAACCTTGTTCGAACGCAATGCGCACGATCTCGCGTCGCTCGCAGAGGCGTAGCGGCAACTGCTCCCCACCGAGCCGGCGGATCACGACTGCCTCGTCAACGGGAACACCTCCCCCACCGTGTCGCGGTTGAACTCGTTCCTGACTCCGCGCCTTGGGGTTGTCGATTTCGTCGTCGTCCCACCCGAGCGGCGGTACGACGCCATCCGCGCGTGATCGGTCACGAATTTCGGCATCCGGGCCCGGGTGCATGGACAGCTCGTCGTAGATGCCGGCGATCGCCTTCCATAGCTCACTGGGGATGAGGCTCTTGGTCGGCATGCCAGTGACGACGTCGATGTCGACGCCGAGACGAGCTGCCAGGAGACCGTCTCCATAGCCCATTGCGTTCAGTGCACGCAGACGTCGGTGCGCTCCCACAGCCGGCGTGAGATCGCGGCCGCGGCTGGGGTGGAAGGTGATTGAAAGGACGGCGTCGACGACACGTCGTGGTGCTGACGTCGTGGAAGTCTTGCGCAACGCCCGGATGATTTCGACGGGCAGTGATGCAAGTTGAGCGATCAGCTCGGTTGTCATTCCGGCGCACATCAGAGCGTTGACGTGGTAGCGAACGTCTGCGAGGTCGACTGATGTATCGACGTGACGGGCAGGTGTCCAAGCCTGCCCGTCACGTCCCCCTGAACCCGATTGTCGCGATGTCTGGAACCACCCGTCGTCGCGACTGGGTGTAGTAGACCGGGCGGGGATTCCGGCTGTATTCAGTCTAGCTACCGACGCTTGGCGTGCAGAGGAACGGCAGCCGCGTCGGCTGCTGGAGATTTCGGACGTGCGTTGTGGTGCTGCGGTGCTGGTGGTCATCGGAAGCTCTTTTCCGTTAGCGGCTGGTCAGGCCGCATGTACGTGTGAACAGTTCGTACTCGAGCGCACCGGGTGGTCGAGAACAGCGAATGCTCGCTGGTTGAGGCCGTTCTGGTATTTATCACTGGAATCTAAACCCGGTATGCAACGATGGTATCTACATCTTCAATAGGATGTCCAGCGATGAACGGACAATCCAGGTGAGACTGCCTTTGAACGGCTTCCAGCCGAAGGCCCTCGAAAAGGCTCGAACCGCGGCCAAGATCAGCCGTGGCGATCTCTCCCGCGCAATCGGCGTGGACCCGACCACCGTTCACAATTGGGAAACCGAACGATCGCAACCGTCGCCTGACCATCTGGCGCGTGCCGCTGAGCAACTCGGCATCCCTCTTGATCAACTGATCGTCGTGCCAGAGAAGAACAGGACGATCGCTGACCTGCGCAATCTCGCGGGAATGACCCAGAAGGATATCGCCGGCCGCACGGGCCTGAGCACCACGACGATCGGCAGGATCGAGCGCGGCGAAGGGACTCTCGCCGATCGCCACGCCACCGCACTGGGCGAGGCTCTGCATGTGGAGATCCAGACGATCCGTGCCGCGTTCATCCGAGCTCGAACCAGACCTCTCCGCCCTCTTCCCAAGACCAGCTAGCGCGCATCCCGGACCTGCGAGTTTCCTCACCCTTGATCACCCACTCGCAGCCGCTGCTGACGACGACGATCAACTGCCTGGCGTAAGCCGCTGACCGCCAGGGCTACCGCTACCGCAAGCACTGCAGCGACGACGATGAGCCGGCGGAGATCGAGGCCAGCGCCTTCCGCGCCAGGAAGAGCCAGCAAGGGCGATTCCGTTGCGGCGATGATCATGTTGTGTTCGAGAAGCCAGGCCGTGACCCTTGCCGACATGGCCGGAATGGCGCCGACGACGATCCCGAAGATCAGTGGGGCTGCCATCAGCAGGGACATCTGATCCGCGTCAGACAGTCCTGCCGCGTTCGCCGTACCTGGGGTGGGCCGCTGGGGTTCTGACTGGCTCTCGAACATGACCGATCTCCTCGTGTCGCCGGAATTGGGCTTCTACGAGTAGGAAGATCCGGTCGAGACGTCCTGTGTGACACGCGTCGGCAAACAAATTTCGGACCCTGGGCGGCGCACGTGACGGGCGGGTGATTGACACGCGTGCGGTCTTCGTCAGATGCGGGGAAGTATCACTGAAACTTCATTTTGAATCTTCAATAATTACACCCAAAGTGATATTATTGGTGCATGAAAGGTGATGATCGCTTCCTCGCGCTGGCTGACCTCGCCCAGGACCAGTGGGGCATGTTTACCTCAGCGCAGGCCGCCGAGTCGGGCGTTAGTGCGCAACACCTCAAGCGGTTGGCAGACCGATTCATCCTCACCCGCATCAGACATGGCGTGTACCGGCTGACAGGGACGCCGATTCACCCCACCGATCACGTGCGCGCCCAGTGGCTTGCACTCGACCCGACACGCTCGGCGACAGAGCGCATCGGCAGTGCCGATCCCCGCGGGGTCGCCTCTCATCGAACGGCTGCCGACTTGAGACAACTCGGCGACATCGATGCTGACATTGCAGAGTTCACCGTTCCGCGCCGGCGCAACACACGTAGCGACGGAGTCCGTTTCCACGTCGCCACACTGGACCCCACGCACTGGTCTCTACTCGACGGCCTGCCCGTCACGACGACAGCAAGGACGATCGTCGACCTCGCATCTTCTCGAACAGACGGTGGACACCTCGCTGGCGTGGTGTGGGATGCATTGCGCACCGATCAGGTCTCGCGGGGACAGTTGGAGTCCGAACTGCGCCCATTTGCGTACCTCTACGGCGCACCCCTCGGTGACGGAGCAGGGTTGATCGCCGCCCTCATCGACGATGTCGCCGCCTCGGACCTGAGGTCCGCACCGACCGATACGAGAGCCTCTCGCCAGGAGGAAGCCGCTGGCGAGGTCGGGCACGGTCCCGGCGTCCTGAATATTCTGCGTGATCCCGCCCTGCCCGCCGCACTTCGCGCGCTGCGTAAACAAGGAATCGTATAGTGGCACAACACTATCCGTCGGCAGCAGCATTTCACCGGGCACTGCTGGCGCGCCTGGGAAGCCAGGCAAAAACATCCGGTCGCACGACTGAGGAACTTCAACGCGAGTACTTCACCCAGCGGTTCCTGGCGAGGGTGTTCTCGTCACCTGATTCGCGGTGGATCCTCACCGGAGGCGGTGGGATGCTCGTTCGCATCCCTGGGGCCCGTCACAGCCAAGACGTCGATCTGCTTCATCCCGGAACAGACATCATCGGTGCCGTCGACGAACTACGAGCTCTCAGCGTCCGCCCGGACCTGGACCGGTTCACTTTCGAGATCGAGGCGAAAGGATCACTGACCGGCGTCAGTCGGGGTGCTCAATTGAAAGCAACCGTTTATCTCGGTACTACGCGCGTAGGAAACTTTCCGATCGACATTGCGATCGAACGCACCTTGATCGGACCGGTGGAGCGACTGCAGCCGCGCCCCGCCGTCGAGATCGCAGACGTCTCGACGCTGCCGGCCTTCACGGTCGTACCTATCGCTGACCAGATCGCTGACAAACTGTGCGCGATGTACGAACTTCACGGGCCTCAGAAGGTCACTCCCTCAACGCGATTCCGTGATCTCGTTGATCTGCTACTCATCATCACCTCATGCACGGTCGACGCCGAAGACACTGTGAACGCACTACGGGCCCAACAAACCCGCCGCGTGCTCACACTCCCCCACACGCTTGCATCTCCCGGGCCGAGCTGGGCCGCCGGCTATCGTGCACTCGCGTCGAAGACATCGTTGAAATCCGAGCTTCATACGCTCGACGACGCACTCGCCGAGCTCAGCCGTGCACTGTCTCCATTGCTGTCGGGGCGGAGATCCACAGGGACATGGGACCCCGCCGCGCGGCAGTGGGTGCCGGCCGAGCTCGACTGAGGTCACACCAGTTCAGGTACCTGAACAGGCTTGCGGATCGAGACGTAGGAACTGTCCGGAATCGCAAGATCGCCCACCTCGTCGGTGTCACTGCGCCAGGTCAACGAGAGCAACGAGTCTTCGATGATGTCGGGCTCGGGTTCGGTGTCGACAACGACCCACTCGTCGGTGTCCTCCATCAACAACAGATCACCCAGTGCCACGTCAGCGGCGCGAACATCCTGGACAGGTCCGTATTGGTCCTCGTGTTCGTCTCCACTGGCGAATGCATAGTCCGATTCCTCGCTTAGAGCCGCATCATCGACCGCCTCCTTGACGACGGTGAGTCTGGTTCGGGTCTGGTCGAGGTTCGACTGTTCTGTTCGGATTGCAGGATCGGCCAGTTTGTCGAGAAACGCCGCCGCAGCTGCGGGATCGTTTTTCGCGAGCGTCGGCCTGCGGTAGGTGTCGAGGTCGACGAAGTCCGCCATCGCTGGTCGCTTCGTCGGAGTTTCGGGCGCCCCCAACAGACCCAACAATGCGGTCGGCGATGCGATTCGGCGATCGGTATCGCGGTTCATCCGTGCTCGCTTGAGTACCGGGTCGAGGTCCGGTCGGTCACTGGCAAGGACCCAGTCAGCGGCGACGTAGTCGAAATAGGTCAGAGGTGCGGGTTCTGACGTTTCGTCGGAGGCGTCGATGTCCGGGAGAGATTCCGGAGGAACGATCAGCAACCGCGGGTGTCTGGTCACCGGTGGCCGGAGCCTGTCGAGGAGATCGGCGTCCGGAGTACCGTCACGGGTCTTTCGTGGATCCGGCACGCGGTAGCACTGGATTTCGAGCGGCTGATAGTTGTCGGTGACAGTGGTGCCTCGCCCGCGGCACTTGCGCGGAACGCTCGTGCCGATCGTCGGAGACTGCCACATCATGGTGGCCGCTTGAGGTGAGAGCCGTCCCATGGAGATGCGCATCGCGAAGTTGTCGCGCATGTCGCCGAGGAAGTAGATCGCGTCGGGACGCTGAGTACCGAAGACCAGATGCACTCGCGAGGTACGCGCTTTGCGTGCCATCGACGCCAGCATGGCGAGCACCGGTGGTTGTCTCGGGCCGCCTTTCGGTTTGACCGAGGTGTACCAGTCTTCGACATTGCCGCGGAATTCCGCCCACTCGTCGAGGAACACCAGCACCGGTTCGAAATCCGCTTCCGTTGCCTCGCCGGTGACGATCTTCTGGTAGCGGTACTCCATCAAGTCGCGTGCACGATGCACCATCGCAACTTGCTGCTCGATGGTCGTGGCGACCACTTGGACGTTGGGCCAGTCCTGGAAGCCGAGGAATTCGACATATTTTCCATCGAGCACCCAGATCGGCCATCCGCGGCGCGAGAAGTTGACCAACAGGTTGTGTGCCGTCACTGTCTTGCCGCTACCGGGAGGTCCGATCAGCATCAGATTCGGATCGATCGCGGGGCGCCACACCACCTCGTTGCCGTCTTCGTCGACCCCGTAGGGGATCTCCACCGAGTCGTAGCTGGCCAACAAATCGACATCCGGGTCGATGTCCGGGGCGGGCAGCCAAACGCTGTCGGGGAACGCAGCACGTTGCTCGAACGTGACCTCGTCCGTGTGATGGTTCCACTTTGCACGCCAGCGTCCGGGGAACATCGCATTGATCGCGCGTTCGACACGAGTGCGATAGCCATCAGACACGAGCTTCGATCCGATTTCGTGCCGCACCATCATGGAGGTGACTTCACCGGTCTTGGTATCGACATCAATCGCAGTCACTGTTGCGGTCGGTCCCAGCAGTTGCCCGACATAGCGTTTTGCACGCGCCACCGCTTCACTGTCAGAGGGCTCTCGTTCCGGCTCCGCTGCGGGTGTGAAGATCAACCGCCGACGGTTGGGATCGTGCTCGGCGAGCGCAAAGAACCCCCACCCCTGGTCTTCGAAAACCTCGCAAATGTCGTCGAACCATGTGTCGTCGTTCAGCGGCTGCGCCGACGTGTAATACACGGTGAGTTTTCCCGGCACGCCCGGAGTCCCTCCGCTCCACTTCGATACCGACAACACCGCCCGCGTCGCTTCCGGGATGCCCATGACGGGGCAGAGTCGTTCGATTACTTCGTCGACCTCGACATCGCGCAGTTGTTTTTTCTTCCCCGCGACTCCGGCGTACACCGCGCCTATCGACAGTCCTGCGGCCGCCGGAATGGACAAGGCGGCATACCCGAACAGCGGCGCCCCGGCGCCGACACCCACCGCCGCGCTTCCGAGACAGAAGCTGTCGCGAACCCAAGTCCGCGACCGCGCCGGCAGTGAACTTATGCGAGGGGTACGAGCGAATCTGGCGGGAGCCTTTTCCTGCGCAGGACTCGTCATCGCCGACCCCCGATCACCCGACGGCGATCGAATCCGGTCTGCATCTGCATGGCGCTCCTCCTGTGGTCGGCCAACCGCGCGCACGCGCAGTTGCCTCGAATGGTTCTTCTACTCACAGGAAGATCCCGCCAACCCGAGCTGAGTGACATCGCGGCCGAAGAAATCTCTCTCCACTTTCACTCAAGCCGGAACAGCTACGTGTAAATCCGACACCGCCCCGCATCAGATGCACCACGAGTGAGATGTTCATGGGAGGCATCCCATGGCACTCCCACGGCAACTCCCCTTCGCGGAACTCGTAGAACAACTCGCGCTCACATCAATCGCGAAATGACACCGTCACCCCTTGACACGTGGGTTACGCTCCGAACAGCGCAACGAAGTGAGCATGGATCGGAGCGACCCCCGCGTAGGGGATAAATTCTCTCCCCGGCAACTACACCGATTCGCGCTGCTCAGCAGGTTGCGGGGCTCCGGAACGAAGATCCGAGCCGTCCATCTATCCCACGCCTCAGCCAACAGACAATCTGAAAAGAACCTTCTCCCGTGGGCGTCCCAAGCCCGTCCCCTTAGCCAATCAACGGCCACGCACCTGTTGTTCAACAGCCTGCGATGTGTCCGGTCGCGAGCCGTTTCGCGCGAGTCTCACCCACACAAGTTCGAGCAGATTCCCGCATCGCAAGTTTCGGCACACAAGTGGGGAACGTCCCCGCCGGTCCTGCAGATGCCTTTCGACCCTGACCCAGGGTCGACGGGTCGCGCCTAGGGTTCCCGGGCAATGGCTTCAGGTCAGGTCCGCTTGCGGCTCGCGATCTCGTCGGAGAGCCGCTGCACATGGGCGGCGTCCGCGTCCCTGGCAAGGGCGACGTAGTGGTCCATGACGGCCGGCCGGTAGCGCAAGGGCAACGTCTGTCCTGGGGCGAGTCGTGTCAGCTCGGTGATCGTGAGGTCTTCGTCTGCGATACCGCGGAACGAGATGCCGTCGGCTGTCTCCACGTCGAACATCAGGACCACGCGTGGATTGCTGTTGACCTCCCGCCAGTCGACGAGAACGCCGAGCGCAAGCGCCCCCGTCCGCAGTTCCGCATTGCGCTTGCGTGCATCACTGCTCATGAGCGGGTTCGGGGCGACGCCCGGAAAGTCGGGCCCGACGCCGAGCGATTCCCGACTCAGGTCAGGCCTGAGCTTCGACATCACATCGTCGAGCGTCATCTTCGAATCGTTGCGCTTCTTCTTCCAACCGAACATCCTGACCCCTCCCTCACAGCGGCGCCGGAATCTCGGCCTGGAGCTTCGGCGCTCGGTGCGATCGTAACGGCCGGCATTGCCCGAATCAGACAGATGCCCGACGCAAAAACATGCCGATGCCGACTCGTTGGATCCAGCGCGGCGATCTGCGGTGGTCTCCAGGTGGCGGGGTTCGACGCTGATGTTCGGATCCGAGCACTGGCCGTTATTGCCAACGATCATTCGAGCTGGTCAACGTACATTGCTGGCGAGATCCTGCAATCCGAAAGTCGTCATGAGCCCGACCTCGCGGAGATCGCGTGGTCGAGCTGTGGCAACAACACCGGGGCGAACGGATCGAGCAGTGATTTCCTCTCCGGATCGCAGCCAGAGCGTTAGTGCGGGAGGGGAGCCAGCATTACCCGCGCGGATTTGAAGCGATGCAACAGCTGCGCCGTCAGTTTGAGATGTCGGGGCCTAGTGTCCTGCGCCGGTAGTAAGTTTCCGATATGGCTCTCGGAAACGAGTTGGTCGCTCGCATCGAGCGGACCGTGGACTTCTACGGTCCCGGCCGTCCGATTCCGGCAGACGAGCTTCACGTGCGATTGCATGCACTCGACATCGTCCCCGACAAAGACTTCACCGAGTTCGTGGGACGTTGGGGCGGATGCTTCGTGGGCGTGTCAGTGCACGCATGGGACAACGCCGAGCTTATCGGTCGTGAGACATGCATCGAGCTGACCATGGGGGCGCGTGACGCATACGGCGCCCTCATCGACGGGGTGGTGTTCGCTGACGACGGGTCGGGGAATCCGATCTGGATCGCTGCGGACGGAAGCGTGCGCTTGGTCGACCATGACAACGCGAACACAGTTGTTCGACTGGCTGCCAGTTTCCGCACGCTGTTGGAGGAGAACGTCGACGACTGACTCACGAAGGCATCCGCGCGATTCCGGCTGCCCCTCGTCGCCCTCGCAGGCTGCATGTCCGCGGTGGTCGCCCCAACGACCGTACCTGTCACCGAGATGATCGAAGGCGTTGCGGGCGTCGTGGCTGGGGCCGGCCTACGGATACACGCATGTCGCCCCCTCGACGGGGCACTAGTTCATCGGACGGCTACTGCGCTTACACGCCAGACGCCGATTTTGACGGCACTCATGTAGACGGCGAAGGTGTTTTTGCTCAGTTCTTTTCCATCAGGTCCGGTGGCAGTTTGTGTCACTGCGAGCACACGGGAAACTTTGGCTGGTTGATCAGCAGGGTGTTCGTCGCCGGCAATGCTCGCTGTGGCAATGACGATCGCGTGGTCGTCTGCCCAGTTCTGCCATTGCTTACCGGTGATCGGTGCAAGCGCAATGAATGAGTCGGCATTCGCGGCGTAGTACCTCTCGTCGAGAAGTGGCGCCGCCCGTTGAGCTGCCGCGGATTGGTTTACGTCCTTGCCTGGGGCGTAAGAGAGCATGGTGCGAGCGACGGCGAGCATGACCGATTCTGCATCGTTCTCGTTGGCTCCGGCCAGTGTGTCGGGGAGCGCTGGAGGCGGAGTGGTGGTCAGGGCTGGAGGGGCGGTCGGAGGCGACGGAACTGTCGTCGGCGCCGAGCCGGATTGGCTACCTTCAGCGAGGACGTCTGTCGATGGGAGTGTGGGTACCGTCCACGAGCTGTCGGCCTCGGCAGTCGTTTCCACCGGATGATCTTCGGGTTCGTCGCTTCCTCCGCACGCTGTCAGTACCAACGCGGCAGATGTGAGAGCAGCAAGAGCGAGCGAGCGATTGCGAGTAATCATTATGAAGGTTCCTATCCGAATCGTTTGACGTACATCTCTTCGCCGGCCCAGCCGGAGAGCGGCATGATCGAGACGCTTTTCCCCGATTCCGGGGCGTTGAGCAACATGTCCTGACCGTTTTCGGTGCCGTAGAAAATGCCGACGTGATGGGTGTCGCCGCCTGCGCCGAAGTAGATCAGGTCACCTGGGCGCTTCTGGTCGAACGGAATGTCTTGGCCGCGGGAGTCGTACAGCTGGCCGGGGTTGGAATGACTTCCGGTGAAGTGAGGGAGCAAAATTTGGCCACCGGAGGCTTGGTAAACCGCGTACAACGTCAAGCCTGAGCAGTCGAAGCCGACCTTGTTCGAATCGCCGTTCGCATCTCCTGCCCCGCCACCATCACTGATGCCTTTCGTTGGACCGTTCTGATCTCCGCCTCCCCACGCGTACGTTGTTCCGATCCATTGGGAGGCCGCAGCGATCACGTTCGCTCCGAACGGCCCACCCGGCTTGAACTGAGGTCCACCGGGGTTCGAGGTCCCAGGCGCGCAGGCGCCGCCGTCGATGATCGTTGTTGCGGCGCCACCCTTGACGATGTCTGCCAGCTCCTGCGGCGTCAGGTCTTTACCTGAACCTTTGAACTGCGAAGCTAGTTGCCGAGCGAGCGTTTCGTCGTCGGCGTATGCCTCCGGGTGAGCCGATCCCTGCACGGTTTGGGCGGCGACGGTGACTGGCATGGATTGCCAGCCCGAAACTTTGAGCAACGCGTCAAAGAATTTGACGTTCGCCGTTACGGGGTTCATCAGGTCTTCCGCGGTGCCCCAGATGCCGACTTGTTGTTGGTATTGATTGACCGAGAGGTGGTCGCTTCCGACGCCGTCGTGGGGATATTGCAGCGACTCGGGCACGTTGGAGCTGGCGAGCATTCGGTAGGTCGATTCCTGGCTCATGGTGGCCAAGGCAACTACGATTCCTTGATCAGGAACGCCCATGGACTCGCCTATGGCGACAGCTTGTTTCGCCAGCGCCGTTTGGCTTGCGTTGAGACCGCCCGTGCCGGCGGGGGTGGATTTCGCCACCAACTCTGCATCGGGCTGAGTTGGGGCGGAGGCTGCTGCAGGGGAGGCGGTTCCTCGTTGCTTGAGCCAGGGAACCGGGTCGACTCCACCGCCCATCGACCATTGTCCTGGGTAGATACCAAAGTGCAGGTGCGGACCGCTGGATTGTCCTTCGCTGCCGACTTTGCCGATGAGTTGGCCTGCGGTGACCTTGTCGCCGGCTTTGACGAGCACTCCTGCTGCGGTCATGTGCCCGTAGAGAGATTCGACGGTCTGCCCGTCGATGGTGTGCCGGATGCGGATCCAGTGTCCGTAGCCCGAGGCCGGTCCAGCGACGACGACTTCACCGTCTCCTGCAGCGTAGAAGGGGGTATCCAGCGGGGCCGCGTAATCTTGTCCGTCATGCATTTCGCCTTCTCGCATGCCGAACGGCGAGCTGATCGTGTACGTACCTTCGGCCATCGGAACTGCCAGAGATCCGGGTTTCAGACCTACCAACGATCCGTCTGCACGAATGTCGGTACCGGTCGGCTGACCGCAGGTGGTGTCCTCACCGGTGAGGGACAAGATGACGAGAATCGGCGCCATCAGCACGACCATGCACACGATCGGCACGGAGATGAGGATCCACCACCACTTCTTCGACGAACTTTCCGAATCGGGGGACGGTGGTGCGGCGAGGAGCGTCATCAGCGAGGCCGCCGGGTCAGCGAGCTCGGCTGCGGGGTCCTCGCGTTACCCGCTCCTGCTTGAGCTGCCGCCGCCATCAGTCCGGCAGTTCTGGAGCCGGATCCGGTGGGAATGTTGACGGCGGGAACAACTGGAGCGGCGGGCGGACGTACCGGCGCGGCGGTCGGCTTCGGCGCCTTCGGGGCGCGGGTGGGAGTGGTGGGCAACAGCAGCGGCGCACCGGAATCGGTGGTGAATTCGCGGAAGGACCGACCGTCTGGTGCAACAGTTTTCGAAGCTGAACTGCGAACTCGTCCACGCTCCGGAGCAAGACCCGACGGCGCCGTGCCAATCGACTTCTTGATGCCCGGTTTGTCTGCGACAGCCGATTTCGAAAGTCGACTGCGCACCGCGGCCGCCGCGCTATCCGCACCGGTTCCACGGCTCGGTGAGCTCGTAGAGGACCGTGAACCCGAGGACTGTGAACGGGCCATCGTGGCCGGGTCGGAGAGATTGTCGATCGACTTCTTGGCCTTCTTCGCTCCGGAGACTGCTTTCGTGCCCGCCCAGACTGCGGCGGCGACGCCTCCCGTTACCGCAGTCGACGTCGCTGTGCCAGCTACTGAGCCAACGGCCTTGGTTGATGTAGTCGCTTTCTTCGCGATCTTGCCTGCGCCCTGGACCGCGGCCTTGCCGCCACGGTAGATCTGCCGGCCCTGCGCAGCCATCAACGCGATATCTCGACCCGACGTAGGGGTAGATCTGGTGATGGATGTCGGTGCGGCATCGGGTCGCTTCGCCAAAATCGACGCCAGACTGTCCGACATCCGTTGCAGACCCTTGATCGCGCGACGGAAGAGGAGGAGTGCGACGATCAGGAAGATGTCGACGAAGAAGACGGTGCGGATGAGATTCGATTCGTCTGAAGCGAAAAGGTCTTGGACGACGAGCACGTATCCGACCAGGAAAACTATGGAAAACATCATCTGCAGCAGCGACATCGCGACGTTGGCGATCGTGCGCCAAAACTGTCCACGCATCGACGGTGCGATGGCAACAACGATGCCAGGGATGGATTTGATGGCGTTGCCGATCGAAACCCCTGCAGCGAGAACCAACCTGCCCGCCAGGTAGATCGCGAAGAGCATCAGCAGAGTGCCGGCGAAGATCAAGAAGAGCAGACCCATCGCTTGACCAGGGCCAGGATTGTCGGCGTATTGCTTCATCGGACCGTCATCGCCATCACACGCCGCGATCGCGTCTTTGATGCGATCTTCAGGCTTGTCATCCGGATTGAGCAGATCCAGGGCCGCCCCCGCGCCGGGAAGAATGTCACCAACCTTCTCTTGCACCTTGTCCATGACCCCGGGCCCGTCCGGGGTCGCGGCGTAAGCCTCGTCGAATTCCTTGACGCACTTGCCGTTGTTGTCCGGCGCATCAAGCACGACCCCGAAGTTGATCAGCTGAGTGGGCTGGCGCAGGAAGGTATCTACGAGGGTCGATTTGATGGTGTCGATCTGCTGATCGGCGTTGCCGCTGGTATTTCCACCGTTCGCCAGTCCCGACGCGACTTCGAGTCCGGCATCGCGTGCAGCGAAGACCAGGCCGTCGTTACCGACGACCCGGTCGAGGGGGTTGGCGAGAAATCCGACGGCCGCGGCCGCGATGACACACGACATGAGCAGTTCGTAGATGCCCGTGGAGAAGCGCCCGCGTACGAACCACACGGCCACGCTGAATCCGGCGATGGTCAACATCAGTGGGGTGAGCGCGAATTGGTCGGTGATCGAGGTGACGGAGTCTGCGATGGTGCGGACCGGCGTGAGAATCATTTCGATCCAGTCGAAGGACAACGCGTAAGTGATGAACCAGATCGCCGTCGCCATCATGAATCGGAAGACCTCGTATTCGAGGGTGATGATGTACGCCCAGATCATTCTCCAACCGCCGCCCATTGAGGCGTTGCCCTTGTCGATCGAGAGGAAGTAGCTCCAGGCGTCGATTCCGTGCGTGTCCTTGAGCGCCATCCATGCGAAGAACGGTGATGCACCTCCTCCTCCGCTGGGGTCCGCAGCCGCGGGCGTAGCGAAAATCAGCAAAAGTGCACCAAGAGCGTGCCATCCCGCGGCCACCCGAATGAGCAGGCGGCTCCACCAGCGTGACCACAGCCAGCGAGAGATCGGTTTGCTCACGTACATGATGACGACCAACCAGGATTCGGGAATCCACGCTTGGGCGATCCGGCTGGCGGAGTGCAGGAGCCAACGCAGTGAGTGTGTGACCGCGGCGCGGACGCTGAAGTACTCGCGGGCTTCGGGACTGCCCTCGACAGCGTCCTGGTCGAGGGGGTGCGCCGCGGTCGAGGTCATGCCTTCACCAGCTTCTTGTTGTCTTTCGGGGTAGTCAGCGCGGCTTCACGGCGCGATTCGGTGGCGGGGAGAAGAGTTTTGATGCGGCCGACGTTTCCGCTGCCGTCTCGCATGTAGCCCTCGCCTCGGCGGTGCGGCTCGACGTAGCCGTCTTTTCCCGTGACCGGCGCTGTCTGCTCCGTGAGCTCTTTGACCAGGTCTTGGTTCTCTGGGTCCAGGCCCAGCCACTCGATCGCGCGCTTGGCGAGGCCTTCGTCGGTGTGGCGATGAACAAATCGGGTTTTGATGAGGCCGCGAAGTTTCGGCGTCCCGAACGCGCAGTCCTGATCACCTAATCCCACTGCTGCAGAGGACTTTCGGCCTTGAAGTACGAAATCTTCGACAATGTCGATACCGTCGTCGGCGTTGAGAAGGTGATGAGCTTCGTCGACGAGGAACAGCGCCATCTGGTCGGCGTCGGCGAAGCACTGACCGCGGGCGATCTTCGCGATGAGTGTGTAGACGGCGTGACCGAATCGCTTCTCGAGCGGCAGATTGTCGTACAGGTGCTGCTTCTCTGTCTGCAGCTGGGTGGGGAGCTCCACGCGGTGGGTGCGGAAGATGATCGCCGGCGCGGTGATCGGCAATGCCGGAAGGTCTTTCGCGAAGAGCGCTGCGGCATAGGTCAACCGGGCGTAGACGTTCATCTCCTCGCCGAGGTCGTAGGCACCGTCGATCAGGCAGTCGGCGGAGAGGAGGTGCTCGGTGAGCTCGCCAAGCCCTGCGTAGGGGTGCTTCGCGCGATAGGACGGTTCGAGCACCTTGGCCAGCGCCTTGCCGTGCGTTGATGTCGGCTGGATTCGCAGCAACGCCAGCATCACCGATTGCGTCATCTCCGCCGCGATGTTGGGCGGGAAGATCCGCAGTGGGTCGGTGCTGTAATCGGGCTCGACCAGATCGACGATGACCGCATCCGTGACCGCCCGAGCCCAGTTGGCGTATTCACCGAGGTCACTTTGATCGATACCGATGACCTGGCCGCCGCAATCGACGACGTGACCGGCAATCACCTTCATGGTGACGGACTTTCCGGATCCGAGCTCCCCGGTGACAGCCCACGAAGAGGACTGGTCGCGGAGGGACTTACCGAGTATGTCGTTGTGTACCGCACCGATCCGGGCTGCCGTGATGTTCAGTGCGAGCAGAGGTCCGGAACTGTCGCCCAGATCGTTGCGAGTGAACGGCATGTAGGCAGCAAAATGTGTCGAGGTGGTGATGTGCCCGAATTCGCGCACGATCTTCGACGAGGGAACGCCGGGAATCATCGCCCACCACAAGTCCTCTTGAAATCCGAGCGGCGCGACCAGCTTGTAGTCCTGATGTTCAAAGGACTTCTTCACTGTTTGGGCTTCAGCGAGGGCCTGCTCTTCGGTGGGCGCGCCTACGGCAAAAAGCGCTGTCCAGGCGACTTCGACCTCGTCACGGTTGGTTTCGAGAAGCGAGCTGTACTCGGTCAGTGCAGAGGCTGCGATATCGAGAGCGCCCTGTCCGCCTGCCAGCTCGCCTTCCCGCTGCTCGTACTGTTCTTTGAGGTTTTCCAGCGCACGCTTGTTCGCACGCATCACGTCAGCGCCTGCTGTCACCTTGAGTCGAGCAACGAAATCGACGTCGATGTCTCCGAAGTCATCCGCCAGGGAAAAGAATTCCGAGCCGGGAAAGAGGACACCACCGGAGGGCATATCCGCTAGCGCGAGAATCACCTGGTACGACGCCGGCCGATCATCGATGTCGTAGGGCTGGTCGACCTTGAGAACTCGACTGAATGTGGGAACCTTCGGACGCCACCAAGTCGTGGGCGCATCGCGATCTGATTGCGCGCCTTCGTCGAGTCGTGCTGGGGCGAGCGCCGCTCCCGATTTCGGGGAAGGCGTGGACGCGGCGCCAGGCATGTCTCGATCGACATGGAGGCCGCGGGTCATGGAGTGCTGCCAGAGCCAAACCATCTGTGCTGGTGTTGCCGGTCGAGCTTCGAAGACTGCGGGGATATCGGCGACGATGAGATCCGCTTGGCGAATACGCGCCCGGACCTCGTCTTCGGGGACGGAGGTTCGAGGGAGTCCGATGAAGTCCGACAGCGACGTCCATGCCGCGTGCGTGGCGGCTTTTGCCTGTCCTGCGAGTCCGGTCGTTGTCAGGGGGATGCTCAGATAGAACACTCGTTGGCCGGGGCGATAGAGCTCGATGGAGTCGAGGGTCGCTTCGCATTCGATCGCCCAGTCTGTGTGGACGTCGAGATCAACCCCTTCGGTCATCCTCGCCACGACCGCTTCCGCACTCAGCGACGACGCGATGCCCATCAACATCGATTCGCCGGGCAGTGCGCGCACGAGCATCGTGTGCAGAGTCCGGGCGGTGCGCTTGTCGACGTTGGGTCGGTAGCCGTAGTCCATTCCGCTCAGTACGTAGTCGGCCCACACGACACCGGATTTCGTCCACCGGATATTTGCTGCCATCGACAGAGTTGGCTGTTCCATTGCGGCGGATCGCTTTCTACTCGGGGTTTCCGGCGTTGGCCAGCGCAAGGAGTTCCTTGACGCTTGATCGGCCGGGGCGCGGGGCGGGGTCGTTTGGTGAGAGGGCGGGCAGTTCATGTTCATGAGGTCGCGACCGAGTGCCGACAGCGTTGTGTGCGACCGGTACAGATTCAGAAGGGGATTCGGGTTCCACAGCAGCGACGAGTTGGTCCTCGATGCGCGGATCGGCAGTGATGTAGCCGCCGGCGTGAACAAGGTGAGGTGCTCGGATATTCACGCGTTTGCCGTTGATCTTCAGCTTGGCCTCAGGCGGCGCGAAGACGGCCTTTTTGACCCCTTGAGCGACAGATGCTGGGCTTCGGCCGGCCAATCGGAGCTTGCCGACGACGAACACCGTGCCGCCGCAGCATGCGACGAAAAATCCGACGTTCCACGTGATGTTGTCGCCGAGCCACAACGGATGCAGGAGCCACAGGATTGCTCCGACAGCGGCGCCACTGACTGCTTGCGGGACTGTGTAGGGGCCGAAAGGGAGCTTCTTACCGTCGGGTGTGCGGCCGATCAGCTGAGGGATTTTCCGAGCTGTTGTGAAGTCTTTGATGACTTCGACGTTGTTGTCGTCGTTCATGTGGGCACCGACTCGCGTGAGGAGTTCTGTCGGTGTGCTCGTGTGGTCGCGTCCGTTGCCGCGGTGGTTACCTCGGACATCTGCAGTCCTCCTTGTCAGGGTCGGTGAAGGGCGATTCGAGTGGGCGCGCGGTCGCCGTTTACACCGGCAGATCCAGACTCGGGTCCGGCGCTTCTACGACCTGCACGACAGAGATGGCCAGGTCCTCTCCGGTTCGGTCTTTGAGGGAGTCCATGTTGAAGACAACCCAGAGCGCTGCAGCACCGATGAGGGCGGAGACGACCAGCCGGGCGATCGTGAAGGACTGCATCAAGTTCCGGAGAAGGAAGTACAGGACCAGGCAGCTGGCTGCAGATTGGAGGGCGACCTTTCCGTTGTTGGTCAGCTCTCCGATCTTTTCGAAGACACCGGCGGCGACGATCGCGGTGTTGGGGTCAGCGGCGGCGAGTGCGAGGGACATGATGGGTCACCTTTCGGTTCGAGGGGTCAATTTCCTGAAGGGGAAAACAGTGGGACTTCGCCGACAGCTGGAAGCGACGATCCGGGTGTTTGGCTTGGCGCGGGAGCCTGAGTCGGCGCTACGGATGTCGGTGCGGAAGTCGACGGAGCGTTCTTCGGAGTCGACGGGGCCGGGGCGCTCGTGGTCGACGAATTGACTCCGCTGCGAGGAGCAGTAGCGGCAAAGAGCGGCGTTGAGTCGATGGCGCTGACTTCCCAGCGACCGCCGCGGGAAGTCATCGTCAGCGCGTACTGACCGTTGACAGATTCGGCGTCGGTGATCTTCAAAGATGCAGTGATCAACAAGCGCACGACGTCGCCATCTGAACGCGGTGCAGCCGAGTTCGACGCACTGAGATCGACCGAGGAGAGCACATCGGTGAGTGCGATGCTGCGGTATGGCGCCGGGACGATCGGTGCGATGGAGACCCCCGGCGTCAGGTAGCGAGCAACCTCGCCGTTGCCTGTCAGAAGTGCGGCGAGGAACTGGTTGGCCGAGGTTCCGATCGGGTGATTCGCGACTCGGAACTTATATCCGAGTTGAAGGTCTACAGCTGTCGACGGCTGCGCAACTTCGGAAGGAAGTGTGGCGGCGCGCGCACCGGATTCGGTCACAACAACAGGAACTTGGAAGTAGCGCCGAACGATTGTTGCGGAGGCATCGTTGGCGGGGCGTACCGAGACCGATACCGTCACGGCGTAGGTTCGTGCGTCGCGATCGAAGGCAATTGATGCGATGGCGGGGTCCGTCGCAACGTAGAGCGCAGATGCCGGAAGATTCGGTGGCGTGGCAACGAACCGTTCGATCTCACGCTCGCTTCCTCGGCTGCCTTGAAGCCACGTCACGACCAGTTGACGGGCTACATCTTCGGCTTGGGCTTGTGCTGCGGTGTCAATGCTTTGCGCTTCGTTGTCAGTTGCTTTGACGACTGCCGGAGTTGACGACGAGCCGAATACGACGAGCAGCAGTGAGACAATTCCTGCGACGAGAGCGGCGATGATCGCACCGCGAATTGCACGTGTAGTCCACTGCTGACGAAGGCCCCACTGGACTCGCTCTGCGCGGACACGCTCCTCTACTTCATCGACGATCGTCTCGGTGGAATCGGCGGTTGCGGAACCATCCTGCTTCCGTTTCGGAGTGCGCCCGAAATTGTTGATCTTCTTCCAATCAATGTTCATCGGATACCTGCCTCGGACGGCTGCTCTGACGAGTCGAGTTCTGATTCGCCATCCGAGATGTCGGCGCTCATTGCCCGCGCAAGCGCTGCACGAGCGGCCGGCGCCTCTGCGAATACCAACAACGAGAGCGCGGCGCTGGCATCTTCGTCGAATGGGTTTCGTGTGAGAGCCGCAGCGACTCGACGGATCTCCTCAGCAATGGCATGGGCGTAGCCGAGATCGTGCAGTAGCGCTTGCATCGAGTCGTGCATCCGGTCCTCCTGGCGACTGGCGAGTGTGAAAGCCGCACCGATTTTGTGGGCTTCTACTTGTAGGAAGATCCGGGCGCGAAGACCTGAGTGACAGAGCTCGCCAAACTTTTTTCAAAGTTTTTTCCGAGCGCGGTCAGTTGCTTGTTGCCAGAGGTTCAAACGTGCACGTCGATGCCTTCGATGCACGCGCATCTACTCACGGCAAAGCTCGCGGCAACAACATCTCCGGCAACAACAAACACTCCCCTGGCAACAACAAACATGCAGGTCAGAGGCAATATAGGGCTGCTCTACTGGGCGCGAGACCAACCTCGCACGCGCACAGAGGAGACCCGTGGAAATGTCCACCCACGCAGCAACCGCCCCCAGCCATTCGTCGTCCGCCTTGCCGTCCCATGGCGCGGCTCGAGGCGACCTTTACAGCCGTCTGAACACCGAATGGATGCAGCTGTGCGCACGACCCTCAGCAGCGGCAGAGGTGCTCACATGGTCGGTCAATCAGCCGGCCTTGAATCAGGTTCAGGAACTCAACGACTTGGCCGGCGCCCATCGTCTCGATCGCGACGCCGTACTGCTGGCACTGTTGACCCTCCACCAGGAGGGCAGCGTTCTCGCGGGGCGAGCGCTGTTGCAGCTGATGCTCGGGAAGTTGATCTCGTTGACCCGTCACGCGCGGGTGGCCGGCTTCGATTCCTACCACGCTTACGACGAGCGTGCGGCCACCACAATCGCCACTTTCATGTCATTGATAGCCGAGTATCGCCCGTCCGGAGAGAACATTTATGCAGCTCTCTTTTTGCGGACTTTGAAGAAGATCGCACACGAGAACACCTTTGCCGGTGAGATCCCCGCGTCGGATCTGATGGATCGTTCCGATGCTCCTGAGGCGGAAACCGAGAACCCATTTCTAGCCCAGGACTTGCTCGCTTGGGCTGTACGGAACGGAGTCATCACCGGCACCGACCGAGCTTTGATTCAGCGCGCATATCTCGACCAGACCGACACCGATCTGACATCGATCGCGGCTGAGATCGGCATGACCTCGGCCGCACTTCGTCAGCGGCTCTATCGCGCTGTGTCGAAGATTCGGAACAGCGTAGGAACTTCGAATCAGACGTCCGATCATGCACGCTTCGCCCGTGCATCGCGCAGCGCCCGGCCGATCGAACAGGCTTTGTGATGACTCGAACTCTCGACGCAGTTTCGTTGCTGGTGTGCTTCCTGATCGCTGGCTTCGTGATGAAGGAATCGTCACTCCTTTTCGAGACTGCTGGAAGTCTCGACGCAGCGCTACGTATCCCTTCCGTGAGTCATCCCGAACTTTTGGGACAGCTGATGTCGCTCGCTCACCGCGCCGTCTTCACGGTCGTCGACCTTCTGCCGAACACCGTGACCGCACATTCGGGCAGCGGTCTTTCCACTTTCCCCTCGCTGTAATCGATGACGAAAAGAGATCTGTCATGACGACCATCGCTTCCCCATCTACCGACTACCGACGCGCCCGTTCGGTAGGTTCGGCGGCCCTTCTTACAGCAGCCGTGGCGTCAACTCTGCTCACGATCTCAACGCCGGGGACCGCTCATGCCGCACCGGCTTCTGCAGGCTGCCCCACTGCGGAGGTGGTCATGATGACGGGGACGTTCGAGACAGATTCGGGAGCAGATTCTTCGGTGGCGACGGGCCTTCTCAAGCAAGTGACTGATCCGCTTGTTCAGCAGTTCGGAAGCTCCATCAAAGTCACTTACCCTGCCTACGAAGCATCCGCGTTCAACAAGGGCAAGACTTACGGAACGAGTAAGGCCACCGGAATAGAGGCTGCCGCGAAAGTCATGCAGACCCGGGCAGCGGAGTGCCCTAGTACTGTTTTCGCTCTCGGTGGTTACAGCCAAGGGGCGGATGTCGCGGGCGATCTGACGTGGCTAATCGGGCACGACAAGGGTCCGATTCCCGCGGAGAAGCTGATCGCGGTCGGCTTGGTTGCCGATCCCCGACAGAGTCCGAGCGAGGACAACACTCTCGTCGGTCCAGCTGTCGACGGAGTCGGTATTGCGGGGGCGCGGCCAGGCGGATTCGGAAAGACAGCCTCGGTAACGCGGTCGTACTGCGCACCTGACGACCTCTACTGCTCGACGAACAGCAACAAGGACGGCTTACTTGCCGGTCTCGGCCGAGTACTTTCACAGCCCCCTACTGCATCCGGTCCACAGCAGAGTGATGGCTCTCAGCCCAACACAGCGGCCCTGCAGAACGCCCTGGTTTCGGACTACTCGAAGGTTGATCTCCCGGGCCTTGCCGGCAACGTCGACACTCTGCAGAAGCAGCTCCAGTCTGGTTCTCCCGACCTCGCCAGCGTGAGCGCAGCGGCATCCGATATTGCAAACACTCTGGTCCCTGTAGCGGATACGACCAAGTGGGTGACTCAGAATCCCGCCGTCGAACAATCACTCAAGTCAGCGGACGCATCGACGCCCGAGTTCGCGGCCGGCAAGATCGTCGAGACGGTCAAAGGTATCGATGTGGCCGGCGCATTGAAGGCCGCCGATTCGATAACGAAGGCAGTCCAGGGAGCCACAGGCGCGGCGCAGGTGCCGCAGTTGCAGGCTTCCGTCGATGCTCTCGCCAATCAGGTTTCACCTTTGACGTCCACCCCAGCGGATGGGCTCTCCGTTGCCGCGAACGCGCTCTCGATCATCAAGCCGAGTGTCCTGATCGATCAGGTCACCCACATCGGGACGAATGCCTTCGCATTGGCCAACAACATTCCAGCTGTCGCCGACATCTTCACGACTCGGATCCCGCAGATCGTTCTCGATCCCGCGCTCGATCCCATGGCGAAGGTCAAGGCGGTGCACGCCGAGTTCGACCGAATCAATGTTCTCTTCGAACCACTCGTCAAGCTCGCTGCAGGACTGGACTACAAGACCGCAGCATCACTCATCGCGATGATCCCCGACCCGTCCGGTACCGCTCAGATCGTGTCGATGATCGTCGGACTCGTCGGCAACCTCGATATCATCGGTTTGGCCAACTCCGCCGGCGAACTGCAGAAGCAGCTCTGGCACGCGATCGAAACCGGCGATGTCATCGGAGCCGGTCTGGGTGCACTCCCCCACATCCTCGACTTCGCGAAGATCGCGGTAGGCACGCTCGGGGGTGGACAGAAGACTGATCCGGCCAAACTCGGAGCAGCGTCCGGATCGTCGGCGACCGGCCAGCAGCTAACTCAGCAGTCCCAGACAGGGGACCTTGGTGGGCTCGCTTCGAATCTCACCGCGCTGGCAGGTTCTGACGGCGCCGATGCACTGGCACAGATCGGGACTGAAGGACTGAAGTTCGCTTCGTTCATCGGTTCCGGAGCTCACCAGAGCTACGGAGAAATGGTCATCGACTCCGCTGGAACGACCGCTCTCCAAGATCTGACCAATCACTTCCGCGACGCGATTGCGAAAGTGACCGCCTGACTCGCCTGTCCTCAACTCTGCACACAAGGTCAGCAGTCAAGAATGAACCGCACGGCCAGGGAAGGGTCTCGCCGTCTACCGGTGGGGCCCTTTTCGCTTCTCTACGTTTGGCCAAGAGATTGGTTCACTCGGACATTGTGAGTCGTTAACGTCACCGTGCTTGCCGAGTCTCAAGAGTGAACCTCGATGCTGGTGTAGCGGAAGGTCCCAAGGACTCGGCCGGCATCGACCCGCCAAGGTCTGACGTTCGTTTCAGCTCCCCCTTGATGAGTGCAGACGACCGCGGTGGTGTCGAATTCAGCTCCGATGACGATCCCGTCACCCTTGCTGAGAGCTCCTTCGGCAACCCCGGGAAGAGGACTCCAGTTCTCCACAGTTCCGTGGCGAAGATTTTCACGAGCCCATCTCAATCGCTGATCGTGCGCCATGTCTGCAATCTCGCCGGGGTCGCCACGGACGCCGCGGACGCCGCGGAACAAGCGGATCCGCGTAGCTCCATGCCTCTCGTGCAGGTAGTCGGCAAATGTCTTCCCAAACGCCGCCGTCAGGACGAGCCAGTCATTTGCAAGCGAGGGATCAGCGAGGAGCCGCTGGTGTGCCTCAGCAAAACCGGCTTGGCCAGAAGGTTCATCGTTGTCGCGATAGAGATCGAATTTTGGGTCCACCACGGTTATCTCCCGTTCGAGGACGAGCCTTGGGACGTAGAGCCCGACGGGCCGACCGCCAGACTTGATGTCGATCTTCCATTCAGCAAGGCGATGTACGAGGACTGACGTATCGGCGACACTTTCATCGAGTTCACGCGCATTGTCCGCGACATTGCGCCGAAATTCGTCGGTATCGGTACTGAAAATCGCGTCGCCCAACCAGCTTTGAAGTGGTTCACGCTCCAAGAAGTTGCTGTCTCCCCGTTGCTGCGCTTCACGGTGCATAGAAGCGATCCTGCCTGCCAACCACGTCTACTCGCGGGTCCGACGCGCCTCAGAGCAGCACGTGCGGCTGGCGAACCTGCGGTGATGTGGCAGGGACCGATGTGCCTGATCGCCGATTCGCCATTCGAGCGGAGGGAGTTCACCGAGCCGCGTGGGTAGTCCATGGCAGCAGATAGCCTCCACGCCATGCCTCCCCCTTCACCATTCAATGACAGCGGCCACAACTTGTTCGTCGTCCACCTCCATACGGCGGCGACGAGCACTGGCGACCAATGCGTGCGGGAAATTGCAGCAATAGATACCGATAGCGGACGATCGTGGGAGATCGCGCTGGCTGGTGAAGGCGCGCTGGCAGACGACGCTCAAGCTGTCCCTGAACTCACGGCACTGGCGCGCAGCATCGCAGGCCGAGTCACTGGAGGGTTTCACCCGGATGCGCACACGAGACTACTCAGACGTCTGTTCACCGAACTGGGTCTTTCTCCAGAGTGGCACCAGAACTCCGATATCCGTCAGCTGACAGCCGGCGCATTGGGGATCCCACCAACCCATATGCCCACCACGGAACAGACCTGCAATCTATGGGGTGTTTCTGTACAGGCGCGCGAAAGCGCCGTCCAAATGGCTGAAGCGGCGGCAGCGTGCTTTGACGCGCTTGCCTACTTTTCTGCCGGCCACGGACGCCGCATCGTCGATATCCAACTGAATTGAGACAGCTATGACATACCGAATGTCGAGACTGAAACTGCCTGCGGGACTGAACCTGTTCTTGCGGCGACTGCGCTGGCGCCACGTCGCGTTCCTGTGGCTCGTCGCGGCCCTTCTACTGACTTTGATCAATAGGGAGGTTGAGACAGGGACAGTCATGCATTGGGTACTTGCGGTCCCTGTCGCCCTCTCCCCCGTGCTTGTTCTTTCCCTTTGGTTACTCGCAAACAGGAAGCGCTGAAGGCGCCCTCGTCGCTTCCCTCGTCATGTTGCGGGTTCGTCGTCTTTGAAGAAATATCCGGTCAGCGCCGCAGCGATCAGGTGCGAGCGGGATTTTGCGCCCAGTTCCGCCACGAGGTGATCGATCACGTCGAAGTCGGCATGAAATAGTCGGTAAGTCACCTGCGTCTCACTATCGTCACGTGACGTTTTGGCTCGAATGCCCCGGGCTGCGAATAATCCCCCACCGATTCGACCGCCAGGGTAGAGCAGTTCCGGAAGTCGATCATGAGTCGCCTCGATCGCGACGATGAAGATCTGACCGTTCGTCATCCCCGTGCTCGCCCGCATCTCCTCGAGCTTCGCATGGCACCTTGCCGGCACCCGAACACTTGACGACTTCCCTCCCCCATCCAGGTCCGAGGAACGGTCGACTTGCTCCCGATCTTGTTGACCTCCAGAAGGTTCAGCCTCAGCGGGGCGCTCCACATGCGCGGGCACTTCCCGCCCTTGTTCAATTTCGTCGTTGTCACCCTCGATGTACGCGGAAGCGATGCTCTCGAGCGATCGGGCCGCGGCCGAACGGAAGGTCCCGGCGAGTGGTCGGTGCCCTCCAGCCGACTGAGACGGGCCTTGGTTATGCGTGCTAGTCACGTCAATCTCCGATACTGAACAGGGAACGAGACGCGCTCGCTCAAACCTAAAGTGATCTTGCTGAGAGTTATACAGCCCTCCCTGGACAGCTCGGGTGCGACGAGACACCTCACCCAAGACCCGCGAATCTTGCACCCAAGTCATATCCACAGCCGTTAGAGAAACCTATCGGATCATTTCGATACGACCAAGACGTAAGCACCTAATTGCCTACATATGCGGAAGTGGCAAGCTCGATTTCATCACAGAACGATATGCATCGCGTCCCACACGCATCCCAATCTCCCATCAAGTCCAATTCGACTGGCGCTTTATGCGGCATTGGGACGCCTCTGGGACGCCTTCGAAAGTGAGTGGCAACGTTTGCGAAGCAGCTTGGCTGGTATGTCGGTATGACTGGCATGCGATCGTCGGAATGCCTTCAAGTTCCAAACAGGGCGATAAGCATGATTCGTCGGGACGCAACTAGTACTACTGATGACACACCACCGGTGTGGTGTCATCATTGTTCTATGACCGTTCCCGGCAGCGAGATGGGCCTCAAGCTCAACTCTGCATGGGTCGACGATCTCCGCTGGCACCGCGACCAATACAGGCAGTCTCGATTTCAATGGACGAGCAGCGACGCCCTGTTGGCTGCGACCGAGTTCACTCGCGGACGCCAAAGCTTCACCACCCTGTCTGAACTGCGCGAACTAAGCCAAGCGCGACGCTCAGCCGCCGCATACGCCACAGTGTGCCAACGGGCATTCGGCGAGGCCGCCAGACATGCGCGCAGGGGCCTCGAAACGACCACATCCTGGTCCGCAGTTGCTCGCGAACTGGACACGACTGTGGTCACCTGCTCGGCGAGTTCCCACTTTTCGATCTGGTCGCAGGCGCACGAACGCACAAATCCCCAGGTAGCCCGGGTGCAAAAGATCGTCGACGGGCTCTATTTCTCTAATCCCCTGATCCGCGCGTGGGAGCTCAAGCAGCTCTGGGACCTATATGCGGCTGCCGAGGACATCCTCGAAGACACTTTGGTCGATCTAGCCGTCGAACTCGACGGATTTCGCCGGGCTGACGACATCGCTCAGGCCGCAGATGTCCGCACCGTCGCCGGCCTCGGACATCGCATCAAGTCACAGCGTGCACAGCGGGGGGCCATCGGCGATCCACGACGAACCCCACATCAGTACAGCTAAACAGCTATTTCACGCACACCTTCACGCAAAGCAAGCCATGTTGAATCACGCAGAGTGAGTAGTGAGTCCGGGCTCTAGAATTCTGATCACGCACCCGGTCACCCTCGCCTACAAGCAGGCGGATCCGTACGCCAATTGGCAACTGATTCCGCCTGTGGCACAGCATGTAGACCCGCACCACATGCCGTACGAGAACCCCAGGTGCCACCCCGCACGCAAGCCCATCCTTCTGCACGCACATCATCCTGCGAGCGGTCACGCAAAACATCACGGATGCACACCCGCCCATCAAACCGCTGTGCGCTCCGCACCCGATCATGCGGGGTCTCACGCATAGAGCCACGTTGTATCTCCCGTGTTATTCCACGCAGACATGCACGCAGAAGACCACGTTTCTTTACACGCCATTTGGTCCGCGTGTCTTCACGCATCATTACCCGCATTTCTTCACGCATGATTTCACGCAGTGCCTCACGTAGTGACTCACGCGCGTTCACATACGTGCCCACCTGCGGTTACATCGGCATGCAAACACGCGGCCTCGCACGCGGTGCCGCATGCCGATCCACATGCCTGAACACATACGGCCCCACACGCGTGGCATACCGCGAGTTGTCCAGGACCCCTGCTAACTTTCCTTACAGACCACTCGTCAGAAACCAACGTCCATTGGGAGAACCACCATGTCTGTAGATGCCGTTCCAACGACACCCACTCATCAGCAACTGCCTGCCTGCTTCGGATTCTTCAACGGTAAAGGGGGAGTGGGCAAGACCTCACTCTGCGCGAACACCGGAGGCTTACTCGCTGCCGGCGGCTACCGGGTTCTCTTGCTTGACTTCGACCCCCAGGCCAACTTGTGCCGCGACCTCGGGTTCGTGAAGGAGGACGGCGTGCCCTTGTTCTCAGCCCTCTTGAGCGGGTCGGCACCGCCGATCATCCAAAACGTCGGTGGTCGCGAGAATCTCGACATCGTTCCAGGCGGCCCGGCAATGTTCGACCTTGCCGCAGTCATGGTGTCCAGGCAGCAACGCCAGGGAGGCAAACGACTAGGACAGCTTCTACTGGCCATGTTGCTGCAAGTGGCCGCAGACTACGACGTCATTATCTTCGATACCCCTCCGACGGATCTCACGATCATCGAAGCAGTGATGGAAGTAGTCCACGCTGTGGTCATTCCAATCCGCGCAGATGATGCCAGCCTCGACGGCATGGAAACGATCGCCGGCCAGTTCTCGGCAGCACGAGACGGAGATCCGGAACGAAACCTTCCTGCCGTGAACCCCCAGCTCCAACTCGGCGGGATCTGCCTCTTCGGCGTCAGCTCACGCGCAACCAAACTTGACGCAACGATTCGGGAAGCAGTCGAGGAGATGATCGGCGATTCGGCCCCGACTTTCGAATCTCGGATCCGCACGATGGAAACCACCGCCTTCGACGCGCGACGCCAGGGACTTCTGGTGCATGAGCTCGAGGAACGATCGGCCGGGGAAACCGCATCACGGATCGCAGCGCTGAGGAAAGGCACGAAACCGAAGGATCTGATGCTCTCGCGAAACGCCTCTGGCCTGGCCGAGGACTACTCGAACCTCACCCGCGAGATCCTCGTACGGATGTCGACCATCACCGCTGAGAGGGCTTCGGCATGAGTGAAAATAGGGTCCGCAACCGCAAGAGCATTGCCAAGTCTTTCGCCCCGAAGCCCAACCGAGCAGAGGGACTCGCTGGTCTCTTGCCCCCGGCCGGCGGGCTGCAGCCTCGCCGCGCCGCGAGCCCACAGACACCGGACACGGCTCAACCCCAGATCGACTCCACAGCTCCTCACCCGCCGGCTCCCAAACGAGTCACCGACGCCCCTCAACCCGCCGTCTCGGCGCCTGAATCTCCAGTGCGGGTGCAGCCGATGGAACCCGAAGCTGTCACCGCTCCAGTCGCACCACCCCACGCGACTCCTGTTGTAGTCGAACCTGCACCCGCAGTCACCGAAGCGCCGCCAGCCCAGATTCTGGAAGAAGGAAATCCGCCGGCTGCAGATACCTCGAAGGTGACTGTCACGGCCTACCTGGATCGCAGCACTCGCGACGCCTTGGTGAATCGTGCCGCCGAACGGCGATGCGATCACGCCGATGTTGCCATCGAGGCATTCGACGCAGTAGGCATCGAACGACTGCGAGCCCTCTTTCAACCCGTAGCAGGCAGATCGTCCTCAGGGATTCCGGTCCATCAAGAACCGTTCACGGTCAAGGGGCCCGTCGAGACCTGGTTCCGATTCACCACCGCTCAACGTGACTGGCTTGACGAGCAAGTGAAGGTCGTCGGTTCCAAATCGCGCAGCCGATTACTCGCGGGCGTCTTGTCGCTGCACCTGCGGTCGCCCGCACAGTAGTGGTGAACGGCCTCCGAGGAGCAAAAAGTAAGCCTCGGAGGCCGTCTCTGCTGTCAGGCCCACATGAACGGCAGCGGAGGCGGCATCGAATTTCCAGGCTTTCGTAGCCTCGAAACGGATCGTAGATCTGGGCGAGCGCAACGGCCGATTCGTGTCTTTGAAGCCGCTCCCCACCCCGCTCCCCACCCCGCTCCCCACCTATGTGGGGAGCGGTTTTTACCTTCTGAACTGCTGTTTTGTTCCACTCCCCCCACTCCCCACCAACTTCGCAGATAGGTCACACGTAGTAGTGGGAAGTGCATGCCTCGCTAGCCTGACTCCGCTCCGACTCAGCCCGTCCAGGTCTCGCGACATGATGCGCACGAAGATTTGTTGACCCCATCTGTCACACGGCGCGGGGCACGCGGATCTTCCTCTAATCAGAGGCATTCCTTGCGAGGGTTGAGGGGATTTCAGACATGAGCAGCGCCATGCACGACACGCTGACACCGCCAGCGTCACCGTTTCAGAATCAGTTTCGATTTACGCTCATCCCATGGGACGACCAAGTAAAGGCGCGCGCCGGTGCCTCTCCGTGCGCGCACCCCTCAACCAGGCCGAGGTCTACGAACGTCGAGCAGACGAACTCGGGATCGATCTCGGGGACTACTGGGTGCTCGTCATGGCGCGCGCCTCGAACCTCGACATTCCTGACTACATCCTCAAGAAGTTGGATCCGGAGCGACTCCGCATCCACGACTCCCGCTATGCACTTCATCGGACGCAGACTGCTCGCGACGCGGCCGACGGCGAACTTTCGGTTCCAGCATGAGTTGGCCCTAGACAGCGAAAAACCCCCACTGCTTTGCCGGCCGGAGGGGGTTCTTCGATTCGATTTCAGTCCCGGGAAGCGACTTGCGACGTCACTTTCCGAACTTCACTTACTCAAGTCCAGAGGACTTATGGCCATTCTAACCAAATCCCGAGCACACTCGCCATCCTTGGCGACGAGTGTCGTTGAGGCAATCGCATGACGGCGGCTGCAGCGAGCGGCGCAGCGACCGGCCCTATGTCGTCGTTCGACCGCGTGCGCAACGCGGTCGACTCCAATGGCGGGGTCCAACACCGAGGCCCTCACGAGTTGATGGCCTTGTGCCCTGTCCACGCGGACCGACATGCGTCTTTGTCAGTGAGCTGGGTCAACGGTCATCGCGGCGGCATGGTGCTTTTGCACTGCCACGGCTGCAACGCCTCTGCCACGGAAATTGCCGAGGGCCTGGGCCTGACCATGGTCGATCTGTTCGACGAACCGCTTCCTGAGCGCGATGCACTCACTCGGGTCGGCCGTTCGACCCAGCAACGGAGTGCGGGCCGACGACGCCCTAAAGGCGGGCGGTTGCCAGCTCGAATCGCCGTAGCTGCACCAGCCCCAGAGGTTGAGCACAGCTGGGATCGAGTCAAGGTCTACCCATACGTGTCTGCGGACGGCACCGTCGTCCAAGAAGTCATTCGTGAGGAATGCAGTTCCTGTGACCGCGCACGTCACAAGCAGTTCCGGCAGTTGTTTGTCAGTGCCAACGGCACCCGACTCAAGCGCAAGCCCGAAGGTTTCGAATCTGTCCTCTATCGACTTCCCGCCCTGTTGTCTGCCTTGGCCGACCGGTCACCGGTCTGGTTGCTCGAAGGGGAGAAGGATGTCGAGACCGCCGAGAATTTGGGTCAGGTCGCGACCACCAATGCGCAGGGTGGGCTGAACTTTCCCGTTGCCTGCGCTGAGCTCTTCGAAGGTGCAGAGGTCCGCGTCGTTCTCGATCGAGATGGCGCCGGATGGAAGCGCGGCATAGAACTTGCGTCATTGCTGGGCGGAGTCGGCGCCCAGGTTCAACTGTTACTCCCTGCCACCGTCACCCCGAAGTCTGATTTCACCGACCACGTCGAAGCTGGGCTGTGGTCGGACGAGGACGAGTGGGGTGGGTTTACTCCGGTCCGTCCAGGAGAAGTCGCCGCACATAGCTTCGCTGCTGACGTGGTCGAAAAGCAGACCCTTGTCGAGGTCGCGCTCGCCGAGGCTGCAGCGCGTGTCGATCTAGCTGACACTCAGGTCGAGTCCGACGAAGAGTTGGTACGCGCTCAGCGCTGGGCTCTGGAGGCTGAGCGCCGTTTTGAGCATCTGAGCGAGCTCGTGGACAAAGTCGTTCAGCAGGCAGCCGAGGAAGGCACCGAGTGGGCCGGCGAAGCCGTCGAGTCCGCGACGATTGCTTGGAATGCTGCACGGGTGGCGGCGCGAGCTGCTCACGAGATCGCAGGCGTCGCGATCCCTCCACTGCTGCAGGATCCGGAGCTCGAACCCACGCCAGTCACTGAAGCTGGCGCGGACGAGGCCACCACAGCGAACGGCCCGTCTGCGACGTCGGTCGTGGTTCTCAATGGCATCCGCGGAACCAATTTCATCGCCCCTGTCTATCGAATCATCGAAGGAAACCTCGTCGAGATCGTCACCAGGAAAGACGGCGATCAGCAGGCAAAACTGGTGCTGGACATCGATGCTCGCATCGTCGAGATGGAATATCTCGAAGTCACCGACGATGGGGTGGACGTCGACGAGCCTGATTTGATGGGCCGCGAAGCGATGGCCGGTCAGAACGAAATTAACCCAGCCTCGCCGCAGGAGCTGACTGCGGTAATCATCGGATACACGCATCCGGACAGCCGCGAGTTTCTGCGGATCCGGATCCCGGCAAAGGAGTACCGGGACTGCGCGTGGGTGGAAACTCTGCCAGGCCCTCCTGCTTACGACAGCCGTCCTAGCGGCGTTGCAAAGCTTCGTGACGCACTCAAAGGCGCTGGCGGACGCGAGATTCGGCGCGTTGTACGGTATCGATCCACCGGATGGCGACGGGACGAGCAAGGAAAATACTTCTTCGTACACGCAGGTGGTGCCATCGACGCAAATGGCGGACGAGTGGCGCCGGTCCTCCTGACCGGGCCTTTGAGGATGTACGACTTGCCGGCACCCAGTCCGGATCCTCAGCGGATCCGGGAGGCGTTTTTGCTGCACTCCGCCTCGATGCTCGAACGAACACCCACCCGAGTCTCGGCAGCACTTCTCGGCCACGTCTTCCGGTCCGCGCTCGGCCCGAACCCTTGGGTGCTCGCTCTGATCGGCTCCCCGGGCAGTTACAAGACCTCGATCGCCTCCCTTGTGATGCACCACTGGGGAGAAAAATGGGACCGTCGGCGCCCAGCGACATCGATGTCCGGCAACGGTGACACCTTGAATGCGTTACGCATCAAACTCAACGCCGCGAAAGACGCCTTGTACTGGGCAGATGATGTCGCTCCGACACGCGATTTTGGTGCTGCACAGAAGTCCCTCGAAGAGTTCGCCCGGCTCGTTCACAATGGCGAGCAGAGGAGCCGCAGCACCAGGGACGGTCTCGGAGTCCTCGATGGCACACCGCCGCGGGCGTCAGCATTGATCACGTCTGAAGTCATGCCGCGCCCTGGATCGGGAGCCCAGCGAATGCTGGTCGTCCCCCTTCAGGCTGCCGAGATCGACCTCGAAGAGCTCAAGCGGCTCGACGGCGCCGACTCTCGGCACGGGCGGGCTCTCCTGATGGCAAGCTTCTTGCAGTGGCTGTGCCCACGGCTGGAGGAAATTCGCGAAGAAGCATTCGCCGAGGGAAACACCTACGGCAACCAGCTGCGCGATAGTGGCGAAAGCGTCCGTCAGGCAGATGCTTTGGGCTCCTTGTGGGCTGGATGGCACGCGATGTCACGCTTTCTCGTCGATATCGGCGCCTTGACAGAAGGGGAAGTTGCGCAAACAGGCGACCTTGTCACTCTCGGATTGTCCGATGCCGCAACAGCTTCGACCGACCCCGATCTTCCGATGCGTACCGGCGGACGAGTGCGCGAGCTGCTGGTACACGCATTGCAGACTGGTTTGGCGTTTGTCGAAGATGTCGAAACCGGGGAAGCGCCGGAATGGCCGTTGGCCAGCCGACTGGGTTGGCGCCGAAGTTCGATGGGCGTCAGCAACGACGGAGCTCAGCGGTGGCGCGAGGAAGCCCGCGGTATCCGTCTGGGTTATGTCGTGTCGAACCCTCGGCCGTGCGACGGGGACCCACAGCTGCTTCTCGAATTGACCGGACTCGAGCAGGTACTCAAGGCCGCCGGCGGAACGATGACAGACGGACTGCAAATCGATCGCGGTACGGCGTCGAGGGCGTTGTACGACGAAGGTGTGCTGATCGCGGAAGAGCGAAAAGGACGGATGCCTCGCTACACCGTGCAGCGCATGATCAAGTGCGAGAACCGGCGTCAGCGCATGGTCGCTCTCCGGCTGGACAAACTTTTCGGCAACGACGGCCCCGACAATATCGATCCCGAATCCGGATGGGGCGGACCAACGGACCCGACGCCCGATGATCAGCCCACCGACCAGCCGACTTCGAGCCACTCCGTGATTCCGGATCTCTTCGAGGGCTGGCTGAGTAGTCCAACCAGTCCAGGACACGGAGTAGCTTCGACTGATTCGTCCACCGAAGCAAAGAGCCTGACCAGCTCGATTACCGACAAGGAGCCTGAAATGGCGATTGAAACCGATGCAGAGGGATTCTCCGCAGACGGGTTCCAGATCTCACCTACATCTACCTGCGCTCTCTGCCATGGCGACGAAGCTGGCTGGGAGATCGACGGACTCGTGATGCACCTCCCGTGCTGGTGGCAGAGCACCGCCGCTTCTCGGGCGATTGCAGCTGGCACAACCGGAAATCAGGAAGAAATCACGCCAGCTCCCGAACCTTCACCGCCGGTAGCGCCGGCACCGAAAGACACTGAGACTCGCACGAAGGTAGTGAAGACGACAGGCAAGGAGAAGGCGGCCGCGTTCACTGCGCCTGCTGCAGTACTCGATGTCGACGGAGTGTGGCTGCCGGACGGCAGTCGTCACGAGCTGGCTACTCCGATCGCTCATGTCGGAGATGTCGCCGAGTTGGTCACGACGCTGAATCTCGGGACGTGGACGTCTGACACGTGGTCTGTGCCTGGTCAGATCTGGATCACCGATGCGATGGCCCAGAAAGTTGGCATTGACACCAGCACGTTGGGAAAACGCAACAGGAATGATCGACTCAAGGAGCTGTCGGCCGAATCTGCATTTGTGACTGATGCACTGGCTCAGGGGTGGCAGCTTGGCGGGCAGCCGGGTGACCGGCTAGGGACCTGGACTCGTGTGTGGCGAGGCGAGGCACGCGGCGTGTGGGTAGCTCTGATCTCCGGGATGAGCCAGGACCCGAAAGAGATGCCCGTACTTGGTGACTCTCCTACCGCAGCAACGTTGGCAAGGCGGCTTGCGTTGTTGGCCGGGGCACTCCGATTCCCGTGGGCTGTGAGTCCCGCATCGACCGGGATCGACTTGATGATCGCTGCACGGCCCAAGGAATGGAAGCGGATCTTCGCGCCGTCCGATTCGGATTTTGCGAAGAAGTTCCAGATCTTCGAAGCCGATATCGACTGGTCGCGGACTCTGTCCGATGCCGAGGCGAAATGCCGCTATGTTCATGCCTTCGATCGCGGCGGTTCCTATGCTGCCGGTATTGCTGGTCTCGAATTGCCGATCGGGGAGTCAGAGCATCACCCAGATGGGATGGTGTTCGATCGCAAGCTTCCCGGGTACTGGCTGATCGAGATCCCCGAAGCAGCGGACTGGCGTTACCCGAATCCCTTGAATCCGATGGGGCTGTCTATCTCCGAACCGAAGTGGGTGACCACTCCGACTCTCGAACGCGCTGCACAACTCGGTTACGAGCCGGAGATCTTGGAAGCGTTCGTCTGGCGAGATCACGGGCGAGTTCTGGTGCCCTGGTACGAACGCATTCGCGATGCGCGAACCGCCTTGGATATCGAGGGTGACACCGACGCACTGTTGGCACGTGAGCAGAACAAAGTGATCTACACGCACACCATTGGCATGCTCAACTCCGACATGCATTTGGCCGGGCGACCCGGCTACTCGCCCGAGCGACACCACCACATTGTCGCCAAATCTCGCGCGAACATCATGTATCGGATCGCGAAGATCGGCGAGGACAGCGGAGTGTGGCCTGTAGCGGTCACCAAAGATACTGTCCTGTATGTCTCCGACGAGCGCGATCCACAATTGGCATGGCCTGGAGATCAGAAGCAGTTCGGACGAGGGTTCGGGAACTACAAGCCGGAAGGATCGGCACTGTTATCCGACCACCTGCAGTATTTGGACGGCCAAGGCTATCGGGGAAAGTCGGAGCTGATTGCCCCGAACGAATGGGCAGCTAGTGCGGAGGGGAGTGATTCCTGATGGCACGCAACCCACTCAGTAGGGCGTCGTATTCGCGCATCGCAGACAGTCTTTCCGACTTCGGGTCTGTCGTGGCCGGCCGAATCAACATCTCGCGAGCAGCCAAAGAGCTTCGTGTCACTCAGACTGCCATCCGGGAAGTCTTGAGGGGGGAACGAGGAAAACTTCAGGGGGAGTTCTTCGGGAAGTTGACCGGCCGGCAAGGGGCCGACATTTCCGGACAGCCAAATGCGTCGAACCTGAAGGCTCAGCTGCTGGCCGCTTACGGACCGGGAAAGCGCAGCGAAATCAACACCGCTGCAGCGGCACGTGATTTGGGTGTCTCCAAACGAACAGTCGAGCGTTGGCTGGCTCCCGAGGGCCGACAGCGAATTGCGAAGCCACGCACCGAAACCCTGAATGCACTGGCCCGCAAAGCGAAACAATCCGCGTCCACTCGAACCTCACGTAAAGAAGCGATGTCGAGCGTACGCAGCAGCGCACGAGGAAAAGCACTGTCGAACTTCGGTGGGAAGATCAAGATCGACGCCGTACAGGGGCCCGGCACCCGAGAGTATGCGCGCGACCGAATGATCACCTTGGCCCTGACACCCGACCAGGTTGAATCCATGTGGAGCGCCTACGAAAATGGGGGCGACAAGGGAATGATCAATTGGATGAACAGCCGAGCCCAAGACTATGTCGGCGGCTGGGAGTTCTACCAAATCAATAGCTTCGACGTGGAACGGTAAGCGAGCGATGCCCTCTCGGCGAGGACCGCGGTGGACACGCAAGCGACTCGAAATGATGCTCCGGACTTGTTACGGCGAGACCGAGCGCGGGGGAGTGGACGTCGCGGTCGTCGCCGAGGCTTGCAGGGTTTCAACGCGCACCGTGCGACGGTGGCTTTCTGGCACCAACCGCCAGCTTGCGGCGATCCCTTCTGCTCGGTTGGCGCAGTTGCGTCTGCCGGCGCCGGATTCGGAGCTGCGCAGCCAGCAACAAGCCGACTATGCCCGTGACGCCATAACCTCGATCGCACTACCAAAAGGTCGAGGAATTTTGCCAGCGTGGCGTGATCGTGGATGGCTCGATACGCATGTGGTTGCGATCGTGGACCTCGCGGGCACGCCGTGGCGGCAGGTTGTCATCAGTAACGGTTCAGCGCGGTCGGTGAAGGAGTTCCGCCGTAGAGGCTCCATCGTTGACCTCACGACGCTGCCGACCCGTTTCCATGGTGTTGTACTTGCCCACGAGGTCCTGCAGGAGGTGGAGCCATGGCGTGTGCACCCTCGCTCTGAAATCCTGCCTCAGGGCCGAACCCAGGTCTGGTCCGATGACGCGCCGGCTGTCGATCTTGCGGTGTTAGCTGTGGCGAGAGAACTGAAATGAACGGCAGATAAGGACATGAACATGAATCCCACCAGCAGTGCAATCGAAGCTCGCGTCAGCGCGGTCCTGTCCGAGTTCTTGATCGATGAACAGGCAGGGGCGTCGCCGGCCGGCGCGACTGATGTGTCGTGGCCGGCGGAGAACATTCCGTCGTGATCGAATCCGTAGGCCCACAGCCTTGGCAACGCGTCAAAGATCCACAGTCATTGCCGACGGCATCGAAGCCGGCGCTCCTGGCGGGGCACTTGCGCGACCTCGATGACGAAGCGTTAGGCCGGTTGATCCGTGACCACCTCGTGCCGCTCGACTCCGAACGCGGATATCGGGTGCGGTGGAACAGTTTCTGGGCGGCCTTGGGTTTCGACCCAGTTCTACGAGAACGTGCCACCACTATCATCAATGGGTTTCTGGACCTGGCCGAGTCCGCGCTCGCGGCAGATGATCAGGATGCCAATCAGGCCAAACGGACCGGGAAATTCTTCGACCGATGCGAAGGTGCATTGGATCGCATTCTCAACCGCGCAGACGAACCACTGGCTTGGGCCGGCGCCGCCGCTGCATCGTTCAATCCGGCTGCACGGATCGTGATCGACAAGCTGATCTCCGCCATTGATCAGCACCGCCGCGATTGCGACAATGAAAACCTCTGGGCGGCACTCGATCACATCAAAACTGAAGATCTAGGCACTTCAGCACCGCGGCTCCGTCGCTCTCAATATCGAGAGTGACGGAGCCTGGTTTCGAAACTCGACCTCTTGCAATCCTCGGCCCTAGCTGGTGAGGTTCACTCAAAGTTCCCGTTTTGCGTCATATTCAGCGATGGCTCGTCGCACGTCCGCAGACACGTTTTCGCGGAGCATGCCAACCACCTGGTCAGTCTCGACATCAGGTGGTGATGAATTGATTATGTTCGCAACCATCTGCGCCACCAACGTCCCTTCATTTGAGAGAAGCCGACTAATCAGCTTGAGGCGGATAGCATCTCCATCTTCCGGCGTTGTTCGGGCTATCTGATTAGCGATAACGGCGCGCACCCACGGATCCCTGTCTCGGGACATCGCCACGAGCGTGTCGTAGCGGCCAGACAGTCCCTTGCCGACAACAACCTCGACCGCCGCTGCACGCTGATGCGCGTTGCCCTGCAAAAGATCCCATAGTTCTTCATCTGAAATTGCGGCTGGACGAAGGGCAGCCAATGCACTCGCTGCCCGGCCTCGAACATCTTCATTTCGGAAGAACGGATGGGTCGACGGCGGTGTAACCATCAGTCATGGAGCGGCGGGACGAGCCTGTCGACCACTTCAGTAGGGATACGCTTGCTATGTCCCCTCAAACCCTTCAATGATTTCGTCAGGTGAGCACGGAAAGGCGAAGGGGTAGTGAACAGTTCCGAGATAGGTTCCCACACAGCAACTTCTGGATGCCAGGCGTTAAGCAGTATCAGCGTTGCCGCGAAATCTGAGCCTCCAATGTTGAGGTTTCCGTTCGTCAGATCAAGAATTTGTTGTTCAATTCCCGAGACTAACTTGTCGATCACCGTCTTCACCGTATCGGCGTCAAGATCTCGAACGTCGCCGAACGCATCGAGAGCTAGGACATTCCCATCTCTAAGTTTCTCTCGAATCCTCTCCCTATGAGTGGGGTCGCCCTCAGCTAGGACGCGGTCGATGGCTTCCTTTACCTCTGAGCTGTCTTCGTTTCGCGCGGCCAATGCCGCTCTGTCGTCATCAGTCCATGCGGTGGTGGGAATGTTATTGATTACTGCGGCCCAGTCATGCGCAGAACCAATATCGCTTTGTTCTGGCAAGTCTTTGATGTACTCAATCACTTCGCGTAGCGCATCGGCCGAGACCACTGGCGCGAGGTTTTCCAAAGTATCCAGGAGGACATATTCCAGGGAAAAACTCGGTTGTAGTCGTGATGCCAACCCCCCGAGGTCGCTCAGGTTGGACAAAATCCATCGAACATGTTCGTCGGCCTGCGCTGGTTCGAGAACATCAGAGGCGGTTGAGACCAGTTGAAGGTCTGCGTGCAGCGAGGTCCGGGTCGCCCTATCGAGTTTCACCTTGCCTACGGCTGCGCGGACAGCTTCTGCCGGCCCCACTCGGAGTAGATGACGCGCAACTTGTGCAACCACTTTCTCCTCACTAGCGTGCCGCAGCGCTGATAGGGATTCAGCAAGATCGTCCTGCGATCTGTACGAAGTAAGAACGTGCTGGGCCAGTAGTTTATGAGAGTGCTGCCAGGATGAGTGATCCGCCGCCAGCCCAGCGAGCAGAGCCGCGGCTCGAAGCCTCAGGAAAGTCGAGTCAAATTCGGTGCTCTTCGATTCGCCCACCCACTGTTGGAACAATGAGTCGAAATTGCTCTGAAGGCCGGCGGCAACCTCTTGATTTCGCCACCACGATGCAAGGGTGTCCCGCCCCTTGATCAACTCACCAATATCGGAGGCCCACGGGTCCAGCCTGAAGATGAGGTCCGCGCCGGACCCTGTGATTGCCATTGCCGTGGGATCGTCAACTGCAGAGGCGCGGACCTTCTGCACGTCGAGGGCCAACAGCCGAGCGCCTTCCAGATCGCCAAGTTCCGCCAGGCACCGGGCCTTATGCAAAATCAGCCAAGCCTGATCGATGGGCCTGTATTCAGTACTCGAGAGGGCGCTCTCGATTACCCGCAAGCCTCCTTCCGGATTCGCTTCTTCGACCAATAGCGCACATGCGCATACTGCCGCTGCAGCGCGGTCATGCGGTTCTGTGGCCTCCTCAATAATCTGCTTGAGGGGATCAGAGTCAACATCCTGAGAAGGAATCGCTCTGTCATCACCAAGCAAAACGTCGTGCAGGGCTGCGTAAAAACGCCAACCCCATTTGTTCGATTTCCGACATTGTTCAAGGTCTGGTGCCGGGCTATTTTCAAGGGATGTTTTTCTCCTGCTTTCGGGTTGCGGTACCAGATCGTGTAGTCGCATCTTGACCAAAAGCGCGACGGCCTCCTCCGAGCTAAGTTCCGCCACTTCCAAGTTCGGGTGTGGGGCCACCAATCGTGGCGCCAGCATGGCGTAACGAAGCCGATCAGCCGCCAGGACCTTCACGCCACCCCATGCGCTCCCTTCCCATTGCGAACTGATCCGCCCTTCGGTGGCGACCTCCAAGAGCTCCGCGGCGTGATCCGCGTCAACGGTGGAATGAGCAGGAACGAGGATCTTGGAGCCCTTACCCGTGCTCACGACGGCGTCCTGTGTCACGTGAACCCAATACAATTTCTTGGTGGTCTCGTCGCACAGCAAAAGGATGAACGGAACCGCGTAGTCGAGCCAGTACTTCACGTGTTCACTGTCCGCGTCACGGAACCACCATCCGACGATATTTCCGTCATCATCAGTCTCCGGCTCATCGAAGAACGAGGGGCCATACTTCACTTGAGCTCCCACGAGTGCACCGTGATCCATGAGATCGGCGGTTCGCGCCTGCAGCAGAAGATCCGAGCCCACTTCGCCGGCAGGATTTTGTGCAACATGCCAGTCAATTTTAAGGAACTCCAAAGTGGCGAGCGCTTCCCCGATATTCCCTACCTGGGTGGTCCTACTTGCTTTCATTCTCTGTTCCCGCCCTCACTCAACGAATTTCATCTTCTGCGATAAAGAAAAGCACATCCTGCGTGTATGTCCCCGACACCGGGTGCGGCGGGGATATACACGCAGGTGAATGCATGTTTTTGTCGGATATCGAGGGTAGGTTTGGAGGTGTCCAATTGCTGACGGGCGGATTGACCCCCTGCCCCATTGTTAGGTCGGAGATTCGAAGTGACGTTGACGATTTCGCACACTGCCGCGGATGGAACGCTGATTGACGGGACCTCTCGCGGTGATGGTTCCGGAGATGTATTGGCGGCGCACGGGTGGAGGTGGTTTCGCAGTATCGGTTTCTGGGGGATCCGGAGCAGTAGGGATCGGGCTCCGAAGGTTCGCCTGATCGAGATGACTGCAGAGGCGTTGCGCGCGAGTGGTTTCGATGTCGAGATTGATATCGACTCGACAGCGCGGCCGACGGCCGAGGTCGAGGCCGATCGCATTGATCGTCAAGCTGCTCGGGTGGAAGCGCTCGAGCTGAAGGCGGGGCGCCGGTCAGAACAGGCGGAATCGGCGTGGGAGGCAGAGCAGCGCGCGGACCACCGCGAGCTCGACGGCCACGAGCGAACGCTCTTCGTGGTGCGTGGCGTGAAGCAGATCGAGAAATTCCCTCCGGACGAGGGCACCTACCGTCAGTCGCTGATTACCCGCATCGCCGAGCGGGCCGAACAGATCACCTATTGGGAAGAAATCCGCGCCCAGCAGATCGCGTCAGGTCAGGCCAACAATTTCGGGCCGGACACGATCGCGAAAGGAGATCTGGTCAGGTGCTCGGGTGTCTGGTATCCGGTAGTTCGGGTCAACAAGAAATCTGTCACTGTTCCGGCGAGGATAGGCGGTGATTGGACGGACACTATCCCGTATCACAAACTTGCTGGACACAGACAGGCGAAGGAAGCCGAAACAGCTTCGGCCAGTTCATCTTCCATCAAGGAGGTTCGGTCGTGAACAGTCTTCGGGACGAGATTCACAGCGGAGAGTTTCGGCAGTCGCGCCACTATCCGGTTGCGCGTTCCGTGGAACGTGTTGCTGCCCAAACATTTACGCGACTCAATCCCGACACCGAGTGGCCACCGGCTAACGGCCACTTCGCGGACGTATACCGCCTCGCCAGCTGGCGCCTGCTCACACCGCTCGAGACTGTCGCCGCTCTCGATTACGAAACCCTGACGGCGAGCTCCTGGGCCGCTCTGCCGGACGATCAGCGCGAAGCCTGGTTCGAGCATGTGCGCGGCACCAATTCTCGTCTGTCACGCACCCGGATCGGCAGATTCACGGCCGAGGCGATCACTGCCCCTTAGCAGCTAAAACCACGGGAGGCCGGCGCTTTGCGCCGCCTCCTGTGTCTATGCCCCCGGCACCGGGTGCGCCGGGGACATAGACACCGGTCAAAGCGCCTTTTTGTCGTATGCGTGGGGTAACTTTCAAGTGTTCGTCAGTCCAATCCATCGGGTGAATCTGACCAGTTCGCCCACCGACCCAAAGGGGTTCCGCAATGCCAGCTTTCCAAATGACCAGCCCGTCCGATGTTGTCGCCGGTGCCGTGGCTATGGGTGGCCATCTTCCCGAGGACGAGTTGGTCATCATCACCCTCGATGTGCACCCGTGCAGGGTCGCCATGCTCCCCCTCCTCAACCTGCTCCCTGGCGTGTCGGAGGGAATTCTGAGTTCCTTGCGTGTGACACCAGCTCTGGAAGAGTGCCAATCGATGCTCGTGGTTGTCTTTGGCACGCTCGAACGGGGCAATGACGTAGCCGAAGCGCTCGAAGCATTTCGGCCCGATTCAGTTCCGCCTGTGTTCGTTTTCACCGATGGTCTGGTACGCCGATGGACGGGCGCGGGATCACTTGCCGCACAGTCGGGTACACCCGTCGATCTCGCAGCACACCCGCTGATCACCGAAGCGCTGTTTGAGGGAACAACGATTCTCAAAACCCGCAGCGAGATCCGAGCAGGGTTTACAGCCGCACAGCACGGTCCGGAACGCGCTGCGGCGGCCTCACGGGCCTTCGGCGCCAAGCGCATCGTTCTACGCGCCATGGAGCCACAGCGAGCGGCCGATCGGGTATTCGATCTGGCACTTTCGCACTACCTGGACGGCACGTCACAGCATGGCATTACCGTTACCGATGAGCACGCAGCCGTTATTGCTGCTGCCATGCATGACGTGACGGTGCGCGATCTGTTGTTCGCACACATCGACGAAAACAATGCCGATGCAGCCGCCGAGGTAATGCGGCAAGTCGGCGCACTGTTGCCCGAGGATTTGGCCGGTCCGCTCATGGTGTTCGCCGGAGTCTTCAACTGGGTCAATCGCCGCTCTGCGCTGGCACGTGAAGCACTGACGAGCGGCCGCCGACTCGACCCGTCCCACAGCTTCGGGAAGATGTTCGAGCAGGTTCTCGACAACGGTCTGCACCCCGCGATCTGGGAACAATTGCGGACTGCGGCAGTTCTGGCACATCAAACCCAGGCGCAGTAGATAACGAATCGGTGGCGCAATGCATTTCGTGATTGCGCCACCGATTTTCTTTGCGCTGCACCGAATGGAGCCGAGCGCCGATTCCTTTTCGCCGCGATTTTCTAAATTGCGTTTTAGCACAACGGAAACACCCGCAAGCCCGGCCGCGCAGCGGCGGGAATTTCCGTTATAGGGCGGCTTGCCGCCCGTGCGTCCGGGACCCGGGCGTAGCCCGGGTTACCCCTCCCGACG
>OBMY01000001.1_pt33 | contig 64632 bp, 48 predicted proteins | sample 1641151 | NCBI WGS metagenome assembly OBMY01 (sample SAMEA104232313, study PRJEB22302) | sediment metagenome | biome: forest; feature: aquifer; material: sediment | place: USA | collected 2011-08-07 | depth 0.01 m
CGGTGTCCGTGTCGCTCTGACCTGGACAAAGTTACGCGAAGATCAACACAACACCAAATCGCCAGGTCAGAGCACTGACGCCGGTTAACAGGCGATACTTTTCTCGAATTTTTACTTCTCGCGATGACTTTCTGCGCCCACTGCGGTCTGTATGAGCAGGAACCAACAGGAACCGAAGCGTTCAGTAATCAGTCAACCGAGTTCAAGGAGCACCCAATGTCTCGTCTTCTCTTCGTCAACATGCCTGTCAAGGACGTCGTCGCTACCCGTGCATTCTTCAGTGGCCTCGGCTTCGAGTTCAACGACATGTTCAGTGACGAGAACACTGTCTCGATGATCGTCAGCGATTCCGCCACCGTCATGTTCCTGAACGAACCGCGTTTCGGGGACTTCATCGCCGACGACATCTGCGACACGTCGAAAGCTCGTGAAGCACTGATGTGTGTGTCGGCCGACAGCAGGGAGGAAGTCGACACCTTCGTCGACGCGGCGATTGCTGCCGGCGGCAGCAAGTGGATGGAGCCCCAGGATCACGGCTTCATGTACGGACGCGCATTCCGCGACCTCGACAATCACGTCTGGGAGGTCATGTGGATGGACCCGGCTGCGACTGTTCCCCAGCAGTAACGCACAGCAACAGCAGTAACGAGCAGTCGCGCGGGTCCCTCCATACTGGGGGGGCTCGCGCAACTCCTTGCCCCTACAACTCGGCAGGGCCCCTACAGCTCGGCAGGCAATCCGAACCGTGCGAACAGACTCAGATCGAAGAAACACGTCACGTGCGAGATCCCGGACTCGGTGACATCGAGAACGTGCAACTGGAAAGCGCGGTGAACACCATCGGGCTCGCGCATGTAGAGGCCGAACGCCGGCTGTCCGTTCGCAGCGGTCGGAAGCAGGCGCATCGCTCCTGGTCCGTCGGCCGGGCATTTGGTTCCGATGAGTTGCCCGATTGCCTCGGGGCCCTGGTACCAACCCTCGAACGGAGGCATCTCCCAGATGGCTTCGCGCGTGAACAGTTCGACGATGGCCTCGACGTCGTAGCTCTCGAAGCTGTGCACGTAGTCGCGAAGCAACTTCCGGGCAGCCTCGGTAGTCGGTTCCACGAGATCGTCCTCGGTGGGTCCGATGTGATTGATCTGCGCGCGAGCCCGCTGCAGCAGGCTGTTTACCGCAGTGGTTGTGGTGTCCAGCGCCTCCGCAACTTCCGACGCCTTCCACTGGAGAACGTCACGTAGAACCAGAACCGCACGTTGGCGCGCGGACAAGTGCTGCAAAGCGGCGACAAGGGCGAGCCTGACCGAATCGCGATTGACGACCATGACGGCCGGATCATTGACGTCGCCCAACGCAGAATCGGCAATCGGTTCCAACCAGGCAATCTCGTTGCGCTCGATCAAATCGTCGGCCGGGTCCGAACTAGGTGCGCCGAGGCCGGTCGGGAGGGGACGCCTCGATCTCCCCTCCAGCGCGGTCAGGCAGGTATTCGTCGCGATGCGGTAGAGCCAGGTCCTGAGAGATGACTGGCCCTTGTAACCGTCGAACCCGCGCCAAGCCCGGATGAACGTCTCCTGGACCTGGTCTTCGGCGTCGTGAATCGACCCCATCATGCGATAGCAGTGCGCCAGCAACTCGCGGCGGTACGGATCGGCAAGAGTGAGGAAATCACTGTCCAACGCCTGATCGACTGTCATTTGTTCAGACTAGTGGCCGAGCGCCCGAAACACAGGCGTCGGCGAGAATTCGATCAGGCAGGCGCCTGCACCGCAGTCAACCTGGATCTCTTCCGGAGAACGAACCCCAGTGATTCGTAGAGTCTGATCGCATTCGTATTCGATTGCACTGCATGGAGAAATGGCAGCTCGCCGCGCTCGCGAATCCCGGCAGCGACGGCACGGATCAGCGTCGTACCCAGGCCTCGCCCCCGAAAGTCGCTGTCAGTGCACACCGCACTGATTTCCGTCCATCCCGGAGGGTGCAACCGCTCCCCCGCCATGGCAACAAGTCTTCCGTCGACGCGAATGCCGTAGTAACTGCCCATCTCGACGGTACGAGGAAGAAACGGTCCTGGCTTGGTGCGCTCGATCAATGCCAGAATTTCGGGAACGTCGCCCGTTCCGAGAAGTTCGACCGACGGATCAACGGAGACTTCGAGTGCGGATCCGTCCATCTGCACCGAGCCGAACTGATCCACAACGCGCCACCCTTCCGGCGGGCGGTGATCAAATCCTCGCAAACCTACTGTGCCGCCAGGACCTACGAGCGTGAGTAGGTTCTCCCAGTCCTCGGCGTCCAACTCGGGCGGATGACCGACAAACGGCGCGACCGTCGGGTCGTATCGCGCAACTCTCCCTGCCCAGCGAGCGAATTGCGCATGATGTCCGCGAAGTCCTTGTCGCACAGGATCGTCCAGCGGATGGGTGTCGACATCCGTGTCAACTGTCTCGACAAACGACGCCAGGGTCGCCTCCGTGGTCATCGAACCTCTTCCTGCCCTATTTGCCTGTGATGGAGGCGAACGAACCTCCCCGCCCACCTCTATGACAACGCTAGGAACACTTGCTGTCGTAGTCGCCGGATAGAATCAAGATGATTCTGACCTCGACCTGTATTTCCGGCGTCAATCAGGGCTCGATTGCAGATCTGCACCAGGACATTCGTCGCGACGCCTCACCAACCGGAAGGCTATTTGGCATGAGCAACTCCGACCCGATCAGGTCTGCATTCGACCAGTTGCCCCTGAAGGAGATGGACGCTGCAACGCTGGTCTTCGCCATCGAGAGCGCCGTCGACGAGCTGGCGATCTCGGGTGAAACCCTACGGCTCGCCATGGAGGTCGCGACCCTTGCGCACCTCGATCAGTTCAGAAAGAACGGGATCAAGTCCGACGAGGATCCCTACATCGTTCATCCCCTACGAAATGTATTGCGGCTGCTTCGGTACGGGTGCTCCGATGTCGAGATCCTGAGCGCAACCGCGCTTCACGACACGGTCGAAGACCGACCACACGCCGTCATCGCGCTCCTCGGTGGCCAGACTGCAGACGACATGTCCGCATCCGAAGCGCAGGAACGTGCGTCAACACTCATCGCCTCGCGCTTCGGCCACAGAATCTCCGAACTTGTTGAGGCAGTGACCAATCCAATCGACTACCCATGCGACAACACCACCGCCGGATATCAGGATCACGTCATCCGCGCGATAGCGGATCCCGCAGTGTTCCTCGTGAAGTTCAGTGACTTCGTCGACAACGCGGGAAGCGTGAAGTACCTGAGCCAGACCGACAGGCTGAGACTGGTCACGAAATACGAACCACTCGTGGAGCACTTCAAGCGGACTTCACTTGCTCTCGGCAACGGATTGCACCTCCCCCCCTCAGGACTCGACGCGATCGCAAAGCACATCGCAACCATCGAAGGCGATTTCTCGAATACGGTCCGACCGGACATAAAAAATACTCGCCAGTAGTACCGATCAGTAATAATCGAGCAACCCAGAGAATTCTCCGAATATGCGATTTTGTTACCAGTGAGTATTCACTTTCTTGCCGATTTCATTACCATCGTGATCCGTGTCACAAGTCCGAATTCGATTGCACCGCAATGATTTAACGCCATATGTGTAACCGTGGTTCACGTTGACTAATATTCTTCAATTCGCCCAGGTGACATGAGCGTCGACATACTGCATTCTTAGATAAACCAGGGATTCCCTGGAAGCAGACACAATATGTTGCTGATTCGTGATTGGAGCGGTTCTGAGTCCACGCCTGCAGGGTGGCGCACAAGGCACACAGTGTCTCAGCGCACACAGCGCCTCGGTGCACACAGTGCTTCAGCGCAGGGGACTCGACGAACCGGAAGGGCAATCACTTGCCGACGCGCAACCGGGGGAAACACAGCGCATCGCGGCGTAGTTCACGAACCGGGGAATCCGGGTATGTGGGACACGGTCGGCTCATATCGCAACGTACGTGACGAAGAATCTCATCAAGGACGGTGGCAGTGACAATGTTCAAACGAATCGCAGTGGTCAATCGAGGTGAGGCCGCGGTCCGGCTGATCAGGGCTGTACGCGAACTGAACGCCGAACACGACTACGGCATTCGCGTCATTGCACTGCACACCGAGGCCGAGCGCCGCGCCATGTTCGTCCGCCAGGCCGATGAGGGCGTGACCCTGCGCAGCACCGGCACCGGTAGCCCGTACCTCGACTACGCCGAACTCGAGCGAGCACTGCTCGCAGCCAAGGCCGACGCAGTCTGGGTCGGCTGGGGCTTCGTGGCCGAGGATCCCGCCTTCGCGGAGATCGTCGCGAAACTGGGCATCACGTTCATCGGCCCGAGCGCCGACGCGATGCGCCTGCTCGGCGACAAGGTTGCCGCCAAGATCCTGGCCGAGAAGGTCGGCGTACCGGTCGCCCCGTGGAGCGGCGGACCGGTCGAAACGCGCGCCGACGCTCGTCGTCATGCTCAGTCCATCGGATATCCCCTGATCATCAAGGCCCGAAGCGGCGGCGGCGGACGCGGTATCCGCAAGGTCTGGGCCGAAGACGAACTCGAAGTTGCACTCGAGCGCACGCAGGGCGAAGCAGAGCGGTCCTTCGGCGACCCCGTCGTCTTCCTCGAACGCCTTGTCACCGATGCACGCCACGTCGAGGTACAGGTCATCGCCGACAACCACGGCAATGTCTGGGCTCCGGGCGTTCGCGACTGCTCGATTCAGCGTCGCAACCAGAAGGTCATCGAAGAATCCGCCTCCCCCGTCCTGACCGAAGAACAGTCGGACCACCTCAAGAAGGTGTCGGCCGAACTGGTCAAGGCAGCCGGATACCAGGGCGCAGGCACGGTCGAATACCTCTACCAGCCCGAGAACAAGCTCTTCACGTTCCTCGAGGTCAACACCCGTCTGCAGGTCGAGCACCCGATCACCGAGGTCACCACCGGAATCGATCTCGTCAAACTGCAGATTCTGGTCGCCAGTGGTGACGAATTGGTCGGTGACTGCCCGCCCGCATTCGGCCACGCCGTCGAAGCCCGCCTCAATGCCGAGGACGCGGACAACGATTTCGCGCCGGCACCCGGCACCGTTCAACTCCTCAAGTTTCCGCTCGGCTCCGGCATCCGGGTCGACACCGGTATCGCTGCCGGGGACGTCATTCCGCCCGACTACGACTCGATGGTCGCGAAGGTCATCGCCTGGGGCCGCAACCGCTCCGAGGCACTTGCGCGCCTGCGTACCGCCCTTCGTGAAACCACTGTCGTACTCGACGGCGGCACTACCACCAAGTCGTTCCTCCTCGATCTACTCGATCGCGACGAGGTCATCTCGGCATCCGCGGATACCGGCTGGCTCGACCGCACAGGCGCCCTGACCGGCACCACTCGTCGCGCGGACGTCGCACTGATCGCCACCGCCATCGATGCTTACGACGCCGAGGAGTCCCTCGAGCGTGCGGCCTTCCTCGCCTCGGCACGCGGCGGCCGTCCCCGCGCCAACCACGCGATCGGCCGTACCGTCGAGCTCAACTACCAAGGTCAGGCATACAAACTGACCGTCGGGCGTATCGGCCCGCACCGCTACCGCGTCGACGGAGACGCCGGCGACATCGAGGTCGACGTCGATCGTCTCGGCGACTTCGAGTCACGGCTGGTGATCGGTGATCGGCGCTTCCACGTCGTTTCCGTCGTGAGCCCGGCTCGCTATCTCGTCGAGGTCGACGGCATCAGCCACCAGATCAGCCAGGACGACGCCGGAGTGGTCCGCGCGCCGGCTCCCGCCGTCGTGGTGGCTGTACCGGTCGCGGTCGGCGACGACGTCGAAGCCGGCTCCACCCTGGTCGTACTCGAATCCATGAAGATGGAGACCGCCGTTCGCGCACCGTACGCGGGCAAGGTGCGTGAAGTTCTCGCTACCGTCAACTCTCAGGTCGATGCCGGCGCGCCGCTCCTGCGCGTCGACCAGGTCAGCGAGGAAGCTGTCACGGAGAAGGCTCCGCGAGTCCAATTCGATCTTCCGGCGGCAACTTCCGGTTCCGATACCCGCGCAGATGCATTGGCACAGCTGGAAGCACTGACCGCGATGATCAGTGGCTACGACGTCAGCGGTAAGCACGCAAATGCTGTTCTGGCCGAGTACGACGCACTTCGCAGCGCACTCGAATCCGAGGACCGCGAACTGGTACAGGCCGAACTGGCTGTGCTGACCACCTTCGCCGACATCTGCGAACTCTCGCGCAACAAGCCCACCTCGGGTGAGTCCGCGAAGGACGAATCCGTCCACAGCCCCCGCGAGCACTTCCACACCTTCCTGCACTCACTCGACTCCGAGCGCGAAGGTTTGCCGGCGTCGTTCCGCACGAGACTCGAACGGGCACTTCGCCACTACGACGTCACCGATCTGGAAGATCGCCAGGCCGTCGAGGAAGCGGTGTACCGACTCTTCCTGGCTCTGCAGCGCATGGAAGCCCAGATCCCCGTCATTGCAGCACTTCTCGAAGGCTGGCTCGTCGGCGACAAGGCTCCCGGTTGCTCGGCGCAGGAGCTCAACGAGGTTCTCGATCGACTCATCGTCGCGACGCAGGTCCGCTACCCCGTCATCGGCGACGTCGCCCGCAACCTTCGCTTCCGGTTCTTCGACGAGCCGCGCATCCGCAAAGTTCGCGAAGACGTCTACGACGGAGTACGCGGCAACCTCGCCTACCTCGAAGAGCAGCCGGACGCTGCAGATTTCGACGAGCGAATCGCCAATCTCGTCGCCACTCCCGAACCGCTCCTGGACCTGTTGGGTCGAAAGATCGGCCTCGGCAACCGCGATGGCGGCCCTCTGCTCGAGGTCATCACGCGTCGCTACTACAAGATTCACTCCTTCGAAGACGTCCGCGTTTTCGAGCACGTCGACCGCCGTTTCGTGACCGGCAACTTCGACCTCAAGGGCGACGGGCTACATCTGGTCTCGACGGTGGCCGAATTCGACGCTCTCGGAACGGCTCTCGACGATGTCGCAACAATCGCGCAGGATGCTCCATCCGGTCGCGGCCTGGTAGTCGACATCTACCTCGACTGGCCGAATCAGCCCGCCGACGGCGACACGCTCGTCGAGACGCTGCGCACCGAACTCTCGCGCAACGAGACGATCACCCGGTCCCGCCGCGCGACTGTGATCATCTGCAATCCGAATGGGGAGCCGGTCCGCTGGGTCACCTTCCGCCCGATCGACGGTGAACTGGTCGAGGACAACATCATCCGCGACATGCATCCGCTCACGGGTCAGCGTCTGGACATGTGGCGTCTGAAGAACTTCAACGGCAAGCGTCTGCCGGCTCCGGAGAACACCTACCTGTTCCACCTCTCCGCCAAGGAGAACCCGAAGGACGAGCGCCTGATCGCTCTCGCGGAAATCCGTGACGTGACACCGCAGCTCGACGACGAAGGCCAGATGGTTGCGCTTCCGGCCATCGAGCGCACACTTGCCGCGTGCCTCGACGGCATCCGCCGTGCGCAGTCCCAGCGCGGAGACAAGCGTCGACTGGCAGCCAACCGCGTCGTGCTGTACGTGTGGCCGGTCGCCGACGTTCCCAGCGAGCGCTTCTCGGTGATCGCTCAGAACGCAGCCCGACTGACCGTCGGCGCCGGGCTCGAAGAGATCACGCTCATCACCCGCCTGAAGGACCGAAAGGGCGGCGCGCCCAAGGAAGTTGCGCTGCGATTCTCCTACCGCGCAGGTGCCGGTGTGGTCATCAACAAGACCACGCCTCCCACTGAACCGCTGCTCCCCCTCGACGCGTACGCCCAGAAGGTCCAGAGTTCGCGGGCACGCGGCACGGTGTACCCGTACGAGCTGATTCCGCTCCTGACCGGCACCAAGGGCACCTTCGTCGAGCACGACTTCGACGAAGCGGGCGTCCTCTCACCTGTCGAGCGTCCGTACGGGCTCAACAAGGCCGGCATCGTCGTCGGCCTCGTGAACACTCCGACGCCGCGCTATCCCGAGGGAATGACCCGTGTCGCGCTCTTCGGTGACCCCACCAAGGCGCTCGGTACCGTGGCCGAGGCCGAATGCTCACGCGTGGTCGCTGCCATCGACCTGGCCGAGAAGTTGAACGCCCCGGTCGAGTGGTTTGCACTGTCCTCGGGTGCCACCATCTCGATGGAGAGCGGCACCGAGAACATGGACTGGGTCTCCCGTGGCCTGCGCCGGATCATCACCTTCACCCAGAACGGCGGTGAAATCAATATCGTCGTCACGGGAATCAACGTCGGCGCTCAGCCCTACTGGAACGCCGAAGCCACCATGTTGATGCACACCAAGGGCATTCTGGTGATGACCCCGGACAGCGCGATGGTGCTGACCGGCAAGCAGTCTCTCGACTACTCCGGTGGTGTGTCGGCCGAGGACAACTTCGGTATCGGTGGTTACGACCGCGTCATGGGCCCCAACGGCCAGGCGCAGTACTGGGCACCCGACCTCACTGCGGCGTGCAAGATCCTGTTCCGTCACTACGCACACTCGTACCTCGCTCCCGGCGAACGGTTCCCGCGCCGCGCAGCGACGACGGACCCCGTCGATCGCGACGTGCGTAGCTTCCCGCACACCCACCCGTCGAGCGACTTCGAGACGGTCGGCGACATCTTCTCCTCGGCGAAGAACCCGGATCGCAAGAAGCCCTTCGACATTCGCACCGTGATGCGTTCGGTGGTCGACCAGGACCACTCTGTTCTCGAGCGTTGGGCCGACATGGCCGGCGCCGACACGTCGGTCGTTCTGGACGCGCACCTCGCCGGACATCCGGTCACAGTGGTGGGCATCGAATCCCGCGCGATCCCACGTAAGGGGCACTTCCCCGCCGACGGTCCCGACACTTGGACGTCGGGAACGCTGTTCCCGAACTCGTCGAAGAAGACTGCCCGCGCGATCAATGCTGCGAGCGGCAACCGTCCGATCGTGGTGCTGGCCAACCTGTCCGGCTTCGACGGTTCCCCGGAGTCGCTGCGCAACATCCAGCTCGAGTACGGCGCCGAGATCGGCCGCGCCATTGTCAACTTCGACGGACCGATCGTGTTCTGCGTCGTCTCCCGCTACCACGGCGGCGCGTTCGTCGTGTTCTCCGGTGCGCTCAACGACAACATGGAAGTTCTTGCTGTCGAAGGCTCGTTCGCGTCGGTACTCGGCGGCGCCCCCGCCGCCGCAGTGGTCTTCACCCGTGAGGTGAACACCCGCACCAACAACGACCCGAAGGTGCAGCAACTGGAGGCAGACTTGGCAGCAGCCAAGGATGACACGGAGAAAGCACATCTGCGCGTAGAACTGAACGCTCAGCGCATCGCCGTCCGCTCCGACAAGCTCGGCGAAGTGGCATCCGAATTCGAAGCGATCCACAACATCCAGCGGGCCCGAGAGGTCGGCTCGGTGGATGAGATCGTCCCTGCCGCAGAACTGCGTCCGCAGATCATCGCAGCAGTCGAACGCGGCATGAAGCGCGCACTCGCGCAGTAAGTTTCTCCGCACGTCGAGCGGTCCCGCGAAATGCGGGGCCGCTCGATTTGTGTCCAGGCAGCGCCTGCGTCAGACGCCCTCGAGCGCCTCTCCGATCTCTTCGAGGACGTGATTGTGCTGCTCTGTTGCGAGCAGATGCCCCGCTGCAATGGTGACTGCCACGGGCCACTCGATGATCTCGAAGGCGACCATCAGTCCCATCACCGCAAAGTAGGCGATCTGCTCGGGTCTCGGAACAGGGATGGCACCGACGATCGGTAGCTCCAACTCGTGGCTCCGTGCCGAACGGACGGATTCGACTACCGCGCGGTGATCGACGGGGTTCGTGTGGTCGACGGTGTTCTGGGACATGTCACGATTCCTCAGGATTCATCTCGGGTCGCCCGGGAGTTCGGCGACGTGTCACTTCCAGCAGCGACGCTCACAAGCGTGTCCGATTCACCGGTGTCCGATTCACCGGTTTCCGCTTCTTTGATTTCCACGTCGCTGATTTCCACGCTGTCGCGGGCGCTGACTCCCCCGGTTCGGGAGGTGTACGCAGTGCTCGTTCGCGTCGGGATCTTGCGAATCGTCGACTGACCGTTCGCGTTCTCCTCAGTTGCGGCAATCCGCTCCAACGCCCGCGGGGCCAGCGCCGCGAGCAGCGTCGCCGCCGACGCGCAGACCACCGCTTGGCCCCAGGCGATGGGACCGAGCGGCGTGCAACCGAGAAATTGGCTCACCACGGGTGTGCTGACGAGCGTCGCCAGCGCCGCAGCGGATCCGGCAACGGTTGCGACCACCAGCGGACTGGGTGATTCGAGCAGCGTCTGCCCCAGTTGGGTGCCCACCAGGGCAACCAACGCCACCGTCGACGCTCGCCGCCTCCTACCGCTCGCCCGGGCCAGAAGCCACGCTGCCAGCGCACCGATTGCCGTGGCACCGCCGCGGACAGCGATCGTCTGCCACAACGCATGAGCGTCCATCTGTTCGGACTTCTCGGATCCGTTCTCGGACGGGGTGCTCACCGCAAGCGCGGCAGCGGGCAAGGCGTCCGTCATCAGATTGACCAGTAGCAACTGCCTTGCGTTGAGCGGTGATTCGCCGGACAACGCAGAACCGATCAGCGCGAATGCGACTTCACCCGCGTTGCCTCCGAGCAAAACCCCTACCGCTGATCTGACCCGCCGCCACAATTGACTGCCCTCGTCCAATGCGTCGGTCACTCCGCCGACACGGCCGTCGAGGAGCACGATGTCTGCGACGCCGCGCGCCGGATCACTGTCGGTCGACGCCACCCCGATTCCCACGCTGGAAACTCGGATCGCCGCAGCATCGTTCGCGCCGTCACCGACCATGGCGCACACCCGCCCGTCGGTCTCCAACGCTTGCACGATCTCGACCTTCTGCTCGGGTGTCACGCGCGCAAAGACGCTGCTGCCGCGGACCGCATCCCGTCTTTCGGCGCGAGAGAAGTTCTCCCAGTCAGGACCGGTGACAACATCCTCGCGTGCGACGTCCAACCCCAGTTCGGTGGCGACCGCGGCCGCTGTTGTCGGATGATCCCCGGTCAGCACGCGCACTTGCCGTCCGTCGCCTCGAAGTTCTCGAACAAGTTGCGTTGCTTCGGGTCTGAGCGTGTCCGAGAGTCCGAGAAGGCCGACCGCTTCCAACCCCTCGGAGCAACACTGTTCGAGAAATTGCGAGTCTTCGCCTGCGCGTCGCGCGTCGTGTTCCGACAACTCGCGCTGGGCGACGGCAACCACCCGCAGTCCGCGTCCGGCCATGCTTTGAACGTGCTTCGCCGACACAGCATTCGGATCTCGTCCTGCTTCGGTCACGAATTCCGGCGAACCTTTGAGTGCGATCCGCCTGCCGAGCAAAGCTGCCGAGTACGGCCGCCCCGACCTGAACGGAACGAGGTTGTTCGCCTCGACGTCACCGAAAACCGAAGCATCGTCCAGAGCTTGCTGGGCTGCATCGACGACGGCGGCATCCGTCGAATGAAACACGCGATCGTCGCGACTTCCCAAGGCACTGCGCGCCGCAACTTCCAGAATCTCGCTTTCGTCCCAGCCGTCGACGCGTTCGACCGCGGCCACCCGTAGCTTGTTCTCGCTGAGGGTTCCGGTCTTGTCGAAGCAGACCACGTCGACACGACCGAGCGCTTCTATCGATCGTGGCGCACGAACCAACACTCCTGCTGCAGTGAGCCTTCGCGCTGCGGCCTGCTGAGCCAGAGTGGCAACCAGAGGCAGCCCCTCCGGCACGGCAGCCACAGCTACGGCCACACCTCCGGTGACGGCGCGGCGCAGACCGGTACCACGAAGCAGACCCGCGACTGTCACCAACGCCCCACCGCCGATACTGGCCGGCAGGGTCGCCCTCGTGAGTTCGCGAAGTCTGTTGGTCAGGCCCACAGCAGGTCCGGATCGGGACACACCGACATCGGCACGCCTGGTCACCGTTCGGGCTCCGATGGCCGTGACCACGCCACGACCGGATCCGGCAAGCACTGTTGTCCCTGCGTAGGCCATGCACCGTCGCTCGGCCAGTGGCATCCCAGGGGTCGGGTCGGTCTGCTTGTCGACGGGCAGGGACTCTCCCGTCAACGACGACTCGTCGACTTCCAGTGATTCGACGCTCAACAGGCGACAATCTGCGGGCACGATGTCCCCGGACTCGATTGCCACGACGTCACCGAGTTCGAGCGCGTCGGCCGCTGTCTCGACCGTGCCGTCGTTGGTTACTCGCCGAGCTACCGGTTCCTGAGTCCGCAAGAGCCGCTGCACCGCCCGCTCCGAATGAAGCCGTTGAACAGCGGACATCGCGGCATTGCCGACCAAGACCGAGCCGACCAGGACGGCGTCTACCGGTGAACCGAGGACTGCACTGGCAGCGGAGCCGGTCGCCAACACAGGCGTCAGTGGATCCGCCAATTCTGTTCGCAACGCCGACAATCCGTCACGGATCAACCTGAACCGTGCGGGCGCTCGCACACGAGCTTCCGCACGGTGCGGTGTATGTCGGATGGATTCGGATAGTTCGCGAACGACAGCATCACCGTCCATCTCATGCCAGGTATCGCTCGGAGTACCGACAGGGACGGGCGCTTGAATCACAGATCGGGACAGGGTGTATCCGGTCCACAGTCCCGCGGCCGAACCAGCCGTGACCGGCCCCGGCCCTGCCCCTCGAACTCCCGGAAGCATGATCAAGGCACCCAATGCCGAAGAACCTGAGGAGAGTTCGACACCGCGCCTCGTCGCTGTTCGAGCAGCCGGGAGCGCATGGACAACCCGCCACGCCCCGGCCAAGTCGGTGTGGATGTCGGCACTCACGTGCTCGCCACTCGGTGGTGAAATCCCGATGCGTAGCACTGCCTGCCCCGCTATCGCCCTACTCGACACGATCGCAACTGTCCGACCCTCGGCCACCAACGCCGAGAGAGCCTCGCGCAGGCCGGCTTCGGCAGTCGATTGCGCCGGATAGAGCTCGTCGAATCCACTTCGCAGTGATCCGAGCCCGTCGTCGTCGATCGTGACGGCTGCGACCCCGGCCGCACGTATTTCGCCTATCAGTTTTTCCGCCAGACCTTTTCGCACGGGTCGCACGACCACTTCGGCGCCGCCGATGCGGTGCCTTCCCACTCCGACAGTTCCGTCGTTCAGAGCTTTCCTGGCTTGTTCCCACACTGCGACGCGATCCGACTCGGCCACCTCTCGTATGTCGGAAACCCGGAGCGAGTCGTCGAAGAGGACGCTCGGATCGACGAGGACGGTGTCAATACGATCGAGCATGCGTAGAGCCGCAGAGTCCGAAACGGCGGTGTGGTGCGTCCGACACAGACCGTATGACACACCAGCAGCGAATGATTCGCGCGACATCCGAAGCGGCCGCGGCGCCGAAACCTTGATACTCGTCGCGACGGTGTCACCGCCGGCGGACACGGTAGCCAGTGCAGCCCCGGCCGCCAGCTGAACCCCAGCGATCCTGTCGGCATAACGCTCCCCCGGACCACTCGGGTCAGGCCTCGTGGAAGCACCGCGACCGCCAGGTTCGAATGACCACACCCGCCGAGAGTTTCGCGCCGCCAGAGTTTCGCGCAGCAGCATCGTCCGCAGCCCGAAATCCACGCCCAATGACGCAGGCGCATAGGTCAGAACATCCGCGAACGACGTCGCCGACTCCAATGCGAAGTCGGTGAGCGAACGGCCAAGGCGCTGTTCGATTCGCCGACGCACCCGGGGTTGATAATTGATCGCCGACGCGGCCGCCGAGACATAGGCGGAACCTGGGATTCGCGGGGCACCGAATATCGATCCCGCTGCTGCAGGAATCATCCCCACACCCGCCAACGCGAGGGTGCCGGTCCGCAACGCCACGTCACTGACAGCGGTTCGCGGAATCGTCGAACCGCCCACCAACGCGAGTCCCGACAACGCCAGGCGCGGCGGCAAAGTTGCCACCGACACCGCACGCCGGGCCATCGCTGAGAACATCAGTGAGTGGATCGAGTGTGCGAAGAACTGTGAGTTCGATCCTGTGACCGGCCGGCCGCCTTGTGGGAGTTTCCGCTCGATTCCTTCTTTACCTGTTCCGGCTTGCTCGTGCGGCCAACCGCCTTGACCTCGCGATCCGGCCGACCGCTCTTGCGATCCCATTCGTGGAGTACCAGGGCCGTGCCGCCGACTGCCAAGAGCACCGGCCATTCCACCAATCCCGCCGCACCCACGGCCGCCATCGTGAGAACCGCCGTCGGCGTCGAGGAACTACCCGCACGAATTCCGTCTCGGACACCCTCCGCCGATCCGCGTATCCCGCCCGTCACTCCACCGATCACTCCACCACCGACGGCTCCGGCCACCGTCGTCGTTGCGTCTGCCACACCACGAACGACGCGGGTGGCTTCGTCCACAATCATCATCGGACGCTCCTATCAGCAGTCCATCGAAGAATTCAGTATTTGAGGCCATACCCAACACCGACGGCGGCAATCACGATCCGATACATTTTTCGGCGAACCTGGCGAGGGCGCGCCATCGCCAGCGCCGTGAGAGGGTACGGTGCGGGATGCAGCGACCACCTTCATCGACGGGAGTTCCACACAGTGGCGATCATCGGAAATTCGGACCTCGACATCTTCCGACTTAGCTTGGGCGGCAACCCTTTCGGATGGACAGCAGACGAGAAGACGTCCTTCGAGATCCTCGACTCGTTCGCCGAAGCCGGTGCAAACTTCATCGACACCTCCGACTCGTACACGGCGTCGGCTCCCGGCAATTCCGGCGGGGAATCCGAAACGATCATCGGGAAATGGATCACCGATCGGGGACTGCAGAACGACATCGTCGTCGCCACCAAGGTGGGTAGCCATCCCGATTTCAAGGGCCTGAAGGCCGACAACATCGCGGCCGCAGCTGAGGCGTCGCTGCAGCGACTGCAGACGGACTGCATCGATCTGTACTACGCACATTTCGACGACCCGCAGACTCCGCTCGAAGAAACGCTCGAAGCCTTCAACGCGTTGGTCGTCGCCGGCAAGGTTCGCTATCTCGGAATCTCCAACTACAGCCCCGACCGCGTCCGGGAGTGGCTGCGAATCACCGAACAGAACGGTTACGCCGCGCCCATCGCGCTGCAACCGCACTACAACCTGGTTCACCGCAAGTCGTACGAACCCGAACTTGCCCAGATCGCCACCGACAACAACATCAGCGTCTTCCCGTACTTCGCTCTCGCTTCCGGCTTCCTGACCGGAAAATACAAGACCCGCGCGGACATCGAAGGCAGCTCCCGCGAACGACTGACCGCCGGATACTTCAGCGACGCCGGACTCGACGTCGTCGCGGAACTGGCGACAATCGCGCAGGCACACGACAGCGAGATCTCGACCGTCGCGCTGGCCTGGCTGCTGACTCGACCAGGCATCACCGCACCGATCGCGAGCGTCAGCCGGCCCGAGCAGCTCCCGGCGCTACTGGACGCCCCGAATCTGGTGCTCTCGTCGAACGAACTGGACACTCTCGAACGGGTGTCGGCGGCAGTCGGAGCCTGAGATCAGGCAGTTTTGAGATGAGCGCCGAGGGCCGTGTTGTTGATCGTCCAGAACGACCAACCGTCATGGCTCTCGGTGTCGCCTGAGATGTGACCGGTGACAGCATTTGCGGCCGCGGTCGGATCTGGGAATCGGCGGCCTTCCATCGGTCCGCGCATGATCTCGACGACCTCGGTGGTTTCGTCGAAGCGCCCGACCCAGCGATATCCGTGGCAATCGGCTGTCATCTCGAGGCGATTGTCGACGACTTCGATCTCCTCGACACCGCTGGCGCGACGCTTCTTCGCGGCGACCGGCGACGTCTTACGCTTGGTCGCAACCGGGGTCTCGACGTAAATGCTCGGATCCTTGACCGCGGCCAAGCCCAGCGCATCCCAACGATCGTGACCGTGCACGACGCGCCCACGCGGAATCGCGTGATGGCCGGTGCGATTACGTCCGGGGCTGTCCATGATCCACAGGTCGACCTCGGCACGGATGTCGTCGGCGACCTCGTTGGAGGGCAACATGTAGAACTCGTGCGGATCTGCTGCCAGATCGACGAACACCCAGAACTCGGAGCGGGTGTCGTCACTCGCGAGCGACTCGTCCTGACGCCTGGCCTGCCAGTCACCGTCGAGCTTGGACCGCACGCGGACGATTCGGCTGACACCGTCAGCGCCCGTCACCTCGACGGGATTACGACGTGAGTGCGTGAGACGGACAGCCTTGCCCCCACGCTGCGTAGCTTCGGAAATGAACGCATTGATGCCGCGGCTTGCGGTGTCTTCCATGATCGACCTGTCTCGAGCGGGTACGCCCGCATCACCAGATCGGCATCGGGGTCGAGCATTGAGCGAAATCCCGGCCCTTACTTCGATCGTGTGGCCGGTCAGTACCCCCGACCTTACAGCTCCGGCGACGGCCTGACTACGGCGCCCGACGCTCGTTCCCAGAGGTCAGCAGTGCAATGTCCCCGTAAAGCGCCGCCCGGTGAGCGAACATCAGCTCTTCCACACCGTCGAATTGATCCCCGACGTAGTGCGTGTTTGCAGCCGAAAGTTCACGTGATCCCGAGCGCGCAAGTAGGTCGTCGATCCGGCTGTCGAGGCTCGCTGCATGCGCAACCGCGCGCTGCGAACTCAACTGATCCTCGGCCCGTGCGACCAGGTCACCGATCCGCGCGAGGGCCGCCACGCGCTCGACCAGCTGGTCCCAGACCGCGCCGAGCGCTTCCCTGCGCGAAGCGATTCCGGCTCGGGTTCCCTCGTCGCGTGCCAGTGCAGCCGCGTCGTCCAACTCCGCAAGAATCGAACGCAGCGCGACGGTGTCGACCGCGATCTGGGTGATCTCGTCGGCCAGGTCGAGTTGGTTGCGTTGAATGACGAAGTGGTCGGAATGCCACGCGCTGGAGCTTTCGATCCGGTCGAACAGATTCCCGGCGAGGTAAAGCAAGGCGTCGTACTCACCGGCGCGTCCCTCGGGTTCTGAATCGACCAGTCCGTCGAGGACTTCCGCGATGCGCCTTCCGGCATCGGCGATGACACCGGTTCCCTGGACCTTCCCGAACTGGGCGGCGAGTTTGTCGAGTGCTGCGTTTCCACTGCTGGCCACGACACCGAGCCCCACCGGCAGCTTGGCTGGAACCGGTGTACGGGTGAGCCCGGCAAAGAGAGCCTCGCGTTGCTCGACGTCGAGATGCAGGCCGTCGCGCCGGTCCTTGCGGATGGCACGGACACTGCTCGCGAAGTGACGATTGGAATGCACGATCGCCGACCGCATCGACTGAACGCGCTTCTCGAGCGCCTGCACCCGTCGTTCGAGGACAACCTGAACAGGGCCGATGCGAGTTGCGAGCAGTCGACGCCTGGTGCGGGCCAGCTCGTCGGTGAGATACCGCAACGCCGAGAAGCCGCCGATCTCCGGGAACGAACGTCCGACACTGCGCCGGTTCGCCAGGATCGATCGCGTCGACTCGTCCCCATACCCCCCGGCAATCAGCAGCGCGACATCATCGGACAACTCCGGCCGGTTCGACTCGACTGTCCCCGCCGCACACCACTCCCTCACTCGGGTGGAGATGAGCGTTCGCCGTTCGGTCACCGACGCCACGACAAAGACGTCATCAGTTCCGTCTGTCATCTCACGCCTCCTTGTGGTCGCCGGCTACCACTGTTCCAGAATCTGCCGACACGCGCCCGACCCCTGCGACCCAGCTCGACGCACCCCTGCCATACCGTAGGCGGGTGACCTCCCTGCGATCAGACGCGCACGCAGGTCACTCGCGCGCATCGAAGACTGATCCAGCAGTTCAACCGCTGCTTCCCGACCTCGCGATCGAACAACTTCAGTCCTTGTTGCAGGTTCGTTCCTGGACTCTCGCGGAATGGTTCGCGATGGCCGACCAACGCGGATTCCTCGCGCCCGCTGCCAGCGTTCCGCTCTTCATGGAAGCCGCGCTGAAGTATCCCGAGCACCGCGAGGCGCTACTTCGCCTCGCCGGTCGACGCGGGCAGTACCTGGCGGAGCAGAACCCGGATTGGGCCCAGCTACGAAGAATCGGATCACGCCGGGACGAGCTGTGGCTTTCGCCCGATCCGGACGACCGCACGGCCTGGTTCGATTACATACGTACGGTCGACCCGGAACTGGCGAGCGAAGAGCTCGAGATCGCTTGGGACGACGAGGCCACGGCAAGCCGGCTGCACTTCCTCGACCATCTCGACGTCGGGCTGGGTGAACACGACTACGCACTCCTCGAGCGTGCACTCGACGATCCAGCCGTGCGGGTCCGTGAGCGTGCAATTCAACTACTACGGCAACTCCCCCGATCTCCGTTTGCCTCTCGAATGGTCACTCGGGCTCGGTCCTGGGTGCGGCTCGAGACGAAGCCCTTGCGGCCGCGCCTTGCCGTCCGATTGCCCGGCTCGCTCGACGACCTCGCATTTCGTGACGGCATCGAAGACGTCCACTACAAGAACAAGGGCATCCGGCGCTGGTGGTTACGGCAAGTCGTGACCGCCACTCCGCTGACGCTGTGGGAATCTATGGCCGGTTCGCCACGCGAGGCCCTCACCATCCCCATCGAGAAGCAATGGCGCGCGGTGATGATCGAATCATGGATTGCCGCAACCGTTCTCCAGAAGAACACCGCGTGGGCGTCGGCATTCCTGGAGCGGGACGGGCGCACGACCGACCGGAGAATCGTCGCCATCGCGGACCCACGCGAGCGCGTCGAGTACATCGTTGCCGGCCACGCGGACGAGTACCTTCTGGGCGTCGACGGCAGCGCACTACTCGACGGCATCGACCGCCCATGGCCCCTGGCCGTCGCCGAAAAGTTGTTGAATGCCTTGGAGAACGAAGCGATGGAGCATGCTGCGACGGGTGAGGACTTGGGCATCCACTCGCGTCACAGTCACTTTTCCACCCTGCGAAGCGTGCAGGCGCGCTTCCCTTTCGACGCCGTACCGCTTCTGCAGGACGCGGCGGCACGAACGAGCGACCCCGGGTGGCAACAAGCGTTCACCGACAGCGCCGTCAACATCGAGCAGCGCCGACTCCGCTTGGACGTCCTGCGCAATCACCGCTGAACGACGAAGGGGCCGCAGCCTTGGAACGGAATGCGGCCCCTTCGTCGTTCGTGAAAGATCAGACCACGCTGACCATCTCGTGATCAGCCACACCGGCGGCCAACACCCGAAGGTGATCTTCGGTGCTGCCGAGGGTGTGCTCGATGGCGACGAGACGGCTCACGTAGTGCCCCACCGGGTACTCGGCGGTCATACCGATACCACCATGCATCTGGATCGCCTCCTGGCCGATGAGCCGAGCCGAACGCCCGATTTGCAACTTCACCCGCGAAGCGATCACTGGATCGACGACGCCGTCGGCAAGGGACATCGTTGCGTACAGACTCATGCTGCGTGCCAACTCGAGCGAGACGTACAGGTCGGCGGCGCGGTGTGTCAGTGTCTGGAACTTTGCGAGGGGAACCCCGAATTGCTTACGCGTCTTGAGGTATTCGGTGGTCAGGCGTAGCGCCTCTTCCATCGCTCCGACAGCCTCGGCGCACAGCGCGGCCTGCTCACGGATCTGCGCGGCCTGGATCAGAGCAGTAGCGTCACCGCCCTCACCGAGTGCTTCGGCCGGCGTATCGGTGAACTCGATCTGCGCCCCGCGCAACCCGTCGTGAGTGGCGTAGGACTTGCGTACCAAACCGGAGGCATCGCTCTTGACGAGGAACAGTCCGACGCCACCGCTGGGGAGCGCAGCGCTCACGACCAAGATGTCCGCCGTCGCGCCGTGGCCGACGGGATTCTTGATACCGGTGATGGTCCAGCCGCCGTCGACCTGGGCCGCCGCGGTGGCCCGTTCGGTTGCCGGCCAACGGATTCCGGGTTCCTGGTCGGCGAACGCGAGGAACGTGGTGCCCTCGGCCACTCCGGGAAGAATCGACGAGCGCTGCTCTGCGCTGCCCCCTTCGGAGATGAGCCCGCCCGGCGTCACGACCGCGTCGAGTAGCGGCTCGGGTGCCAAGCGTCGACCGATCTCGGTCATGACCGCGCCGATTTCCACTGGGCCGGCGTCCATGCCGCCGTCGTCCTCCGAGAATGTCAGGCCGAGCAAGCCGACCTCGGCCAACTGCTTCCAGACCTGCGGGCTCCACCCGGGATCGGAGTCGATGATCGCGTTGCGCTTCTCGGCGTCGTAGCTACGCGCGAGGAGATCCTTGGTGGTGTCGCGGAGAAGTTTTTGTTCGTCGTTGAGTTCGAAGTCCATGCCACGCCTCACAATCCGAGGATCGAGGAGGCGATGATGCTGCGCTGCACTTCGCTCGATCCGCTGTAGATGGATACCTTGCGGTAGTTCAGGTACGTCGGGGCAGTGTGCTGCGCCCAGCTCGCGGAGGCGATGTCGCTGCCCGCGTCGTACGGCAGTGAATCAGGGCCGGCCACGTCCATCAGCAGTTCGACGCTCGCCTGCTGCAATTCGGAGCCACGAAGCTTGAGCAGCGACGACGCCGGGTTCGGCTGGCCGTCAGCGGAACTGGCTACCACCCGGAGCTGAGTGAGCTCGAGGGCAAGCAATTCGTTTTCGAGTTCGGCGAGGCGAGCAGCGAAGAGCGGATCTTCGAGCAGTGTTCCGTTGCCGACCTTGACCTCGGCAGCGCGGGCCTTGGCCTGGGCCAGACGAACCTTCGAGAAACCGACGCGGGTGACACCGGTTCGCTCGTTGCCGAGCAGGAACTTGGCGTAGCCCCAGCCCTGGTTCTCTTCACCGACCAGGTTCTCTCCCGGAACGCGGACGTCCTCGAAGAACACTTCGTTGACCTCGTAGCCGCCGTCGATCAGCTTGATCGGGCGGACCGTGACGCCAGGCGTCTTCAGATCGACAAGGATGAACGAGATGCCGGCCTGACGCTTGGGCGCATCGGGATTGGTGCGCACCAGGCAGAAGATCCAGTCGGCGTACTGTCCCAGCGTCGTCCAGGTCTTCTGACCATTGATGACCCAGTCGTCGCCGTCGCGGACCGCACGGGTCTTGAGCGAAGCGAGATCGGAACCGGCCTCGGGTTCGGAGAATCCCTGGCACCACCAGATGTCGAGGTTCGCAGTCGCCGGAAGGAACTTCTCCTTCTGCTCCTGCGAGCCGAAGGCCGCGATGACCGGACCGACCATGTTGGCGTTGAACGCCAAAGGTTCGGGAACCGACGCAAGCTGCAGTTCGTCGAGCCAGATGTTGTGCTGGACCGGGGTCCAGTCCTTGCCGCCCCACTCGACCGGCCAGTGCGGTACCGCCAGACCGTGAGCGTTGAGGATCTGCTGCGCCTCGACCATACGGTCGCGCCCCAACTCCTCGCCGTGGGCGTACGCCTCCCTGATGTCCGCGGGGATTTGCGTACGGAAGAACGTCCGCATCTCGTCGCGGAACGCTAGTTCCTCGTCGGTCAATGCCAGGTTCATCGGGATTCCTTCGCACTCGAAACCGGATTCATGTTCGGTTCGACCGTACCCCGACAGCTATGGAGGCGGAACAGGTACCGCAAAAGACGGCACTCAGGGTCGACCCCCTACACGGTTTTCAGGACCAACAGGTAACCCCCGCCCGCGGCGTCGATACTTGTTTCGACATTCAACGCGGGAGCCAGACGCGACAACCGATCGATCAACCAATCCGACGCTTCCTGGGCGTCGTCCTTGCCGGGGCAGCGAGCGACGGCGACGCGGCCACCCTTTCGCTCGAGCTGCTCCACGACCCCGACGATCGGAGCGGGATCCACGACGAACAGCCGATCCGGCCATTCCACAACAGGTTTGACCGCACCCTTCTTGGTGTTGCATGCGCGGTGCGCCAAGCGTTCGACGCCACCTTTGGTCTTGCCACCCTTTTTTGCGGTGTTGATGCTGTCGATACTCGGGCCGCGCGGATCATTGACGGACATGTCGGGATCGACCGGTTCGTCACACAGCCAGCAGCGCCAGGATTCACGTTCGCCGACTTCTTGAAGGGTGCTCATGTGGCAACGGTACCGTGCGCACTTTCGGCTGTTACCGCTACCAAAAGTGCGCACGGGGCCGAAGGCCCTACATGTCTGCAATCGCCTCGAGCGGCTTCGTCTTGGCCGCTCGGTTGGCCGGCCACAGCGCCGCCAAGACACCCACCACACCCGAGCCGATCAGCATTCCGACCACCTGACCCCACGGGATCGTGATCTTGTCGAGGCCCTGATCCGCGAGAGTGCTCACGAAGGCCCAACCGAACGCGATGCCGAGAACAACTCCGACCGCCGCGCCGTACACCGCGATGAGCACCGACTCGAGGTAGATCGTGCGTCGCATCTGTCCGCGCTGCATGCCGACAGCTCGCAGCATTCCGATTTCTCGTCGCCGCTCGACCACCGAGAGTGCCAGGGTGTTGATGATGCCCAGGATTGCGATCACGACCGCGAGTGCAAGCAGTCCGTAGAGGATCGCCAACAACGTGTTGATCTGCTGGCCCTGAGTTCCCTTGAACTCCTCACGATCCTGCACCTGGACGACGACGTACTTCTCCGTGGCCGTTTCGAGCTCGGATCGCAGCGTTGTCAGATCCGCGCCAGGCTTCGCCTTCACCAGAACCACGAAGTCCGGCAGACTCTCGGCCGGCATCAGCTTCCGATACGCCTCGTCCGAGACGATCCACGAGCCGATCAGCTGGTTGTCCTCGAACACTCCCGCGACAACCGTCTGGTACTCGACGCCGCCGGGACCGGTCAACGTCTGGGTCGAACCCACAGTCCAGCCCTTGTCGTCCGCAGTCGACTTCGAGACGAGCATGTTGTTGCCGGTCAGATCGACCGTGCCCTCGAGGATCTTGTATTCGAGCACGCCTTCGATCGGGCCGTCGAACGAAGCGCCCTGCTCGTCCTCACCGTCGACCTTCGCACGCACTCCGTGCAACGACGTCGCGCTCTGCACGTCGGGCACTTGTCGGACCGCGTCGGCCGCACCTCGCGGCACGCCGATCGCGTTGGGACCGGTCAGGATGTAGTCGGCCGAAACACCCACGTCGACAAGAGCATTGATGCTCGCCTTGGCCGAGGAACCGAACACTCCGATGACCGTCACCAGCATCAGACCGAGAGTCAACGCGAATGCCGTTGCGGCCGTGCGACGGGGATTGCGCACCGCATTGGTACGAGCCAATCGCCCGATGGCACCGAACGGCTTGGCGAACACGGCACCGAGCGCGCCGACGATCGGCCGCGACAGCGCGGGAGCCCCGAGAAGCACCGCGATGATCAACGAGAACGCACCGAGGCCTACGATCAGCGCCGCGCCGCCGCCGGTACCGCGAGAGCCGAACACGAGCAGTGCCACACCGATCACGCCGAGAATCGCACCGATCAACGTCCGCACTCGCAGTGAGTCGCCGGTGGAGGCGAACTCCTCACGCATGGCCGCCACCGGCGGGATCTTCGACGCACGACGAGCCGGGGCGTAAGCGCTGAGCGTCGTGACGACGACGCCGACCACCAACGCGACGATGATCGTGCGGGCACCCACCTGGAGCGGGCCTTCCGGCAGACCGACGTCGAATGTGTTGAGGAGACTGCGCAATCCGTAGGCGAGACCGATACCGCCGAGCAGACCGATGATGCTGCCGATGAGTCCGACCACGAGCGCCTCGGTGACCACCGAACGGCCGACCTGCGCTCGGCTCGCACCGATCGCACGCAGCAGCGCCAGCTCACGAAGACGCTGCGCCACGATCATCGAGAAGGTGTTGTAGATGATGAACGTTCCGACGAGCAGAGCAATCGCGCCGAACGCCAACAGGAAGTAGTTGATGAAGCTCAGCGCCGAGTCGACCTCGGCCTTGGTCTCCTCACGAACCTGGTCGCCGGTCTGCACCTTGAGATCGGGGAAAACCTGCTCGACGCGTTGCTGCAGTTCCGTCTGCGACACCCCGTCGCCCGCGACGTCGATGTACTCGACGTGTTGGCCGTCGGTGAAGAGTCCACGGGCCTGCTCGTCGGTGAAGAGCGCGCCGATGAACCCGCCGGTGTCACTGCCCGCCCCCTCGTAGATACCGGACAACGTCACGTCCACGATTCCGCGGGCCGGTGCCAGAACCTTGGCGGAGTCCCCCACCTTCAGTCCGGCTCGCTCGGCGGCGCTGGTGTTCAGCGCGACCTGACCGGTCTGCGTCGGAGGCGCGCCCTCGACGAAGGTGTCGGGTTCGGCAATCGCCTGGCCCGGCGGTAGGTAGGACTGACCGATACTCGGCGCGCCGCCGGTCTGAACAGCGCCGCCGTCTGCGTTGATCAGGACGATCTGTCCACTGACGGCCGGGGCTACCGCTCGAACGCCGTCGACTGCGGCAAGTTTGTCGACATCCTCGACCGGGACGCCACTGGTGTTGCGCTCTTCCATCGATACCCGGACGTCGACGCCCTGGGCGGTGTTCTCGAAGATCGAATCGAAAGTCTTCTGGAGGGTGTCGGTGAAAACGAACGACCCCGCGACAAAAGCCGTGCCAAGCACCACGGAGAGAACCGTCAGCGCAAGTCGCACCTTGTGTGCCGCCAAGTTGCGCAGGGAAACCTTGCGCATCGGCGAGTTACTTACCGAAGCCATGTGCTCAAGCCCCGGCTTCCACGTTCACGACCGCCTGCGGAGCGTCCAGACGCTTCATCCGGTCGAGGACCGAATCCGCCGTAGGCTCGCGCAATTCGTCGACGATCTTGCCGTCCGCGAGGAACACCACCCGGTCGGCATACGCCGCTGCCCGCGGATCGTGCGTCACGATCACCACGGTCTGGTTGAACTCGTCGACGGCCGCCCGCAGGATCGAGAGCACCTCACCGGAGGACTTCGAATCGAGGTTTCCGGTCGGCTCGTCGCCGAAGATGATCTCCGGCTGACCCGCCAGCGCACGCGCACACGCCACACGCTGCTGCTGACCACCCGAGAGCTCTCCCGGCCGATGATCGAGGCGATCCCCGAGACCCAGCTTGGTCAGGACGCTGTTCAACCAGGTCGGGTCCGCTTTGCGTCCCGCGATGTCGAGCGGCAACGTGATGTTCTCGAGCGCGGTCAGGGTCGGCACCAGGTTGAACGCCTGGAAAACGAAACCGATGCGATCGCGTCGCAATTGGGTCATCTGTTTGTCGGAAAGCGTCGTGAGTTCCGTGTCACCGATGAGAACAGAACCCGAACTGGCGGAATCCAGACCGGCGAGGCAATGCATCAGCGTCGACTTACCGGAACCGGACGGCCCCATGATCGCCGTGAACTCACCGCGGGCGAAATCTGCGGACACCGAACTGAGGGCGTGCACCTGGGTATCTCCGGTGCCGTAGGTCTTGGACAGGCCGACTGCGCGGGCCGCGACATCCTGGGCGTGCGAACTCATGATCGCCTTTCCTGTTCACTTCGGTGCTACTTTGCGGGCGTGACGGGCGCCCGTGAAAACACGGACGCCCGCAATGGTTGGTTCCATCCTGTCGGGTGGCGGGCGCGCCCGCCATCGGGGACCACCCTGATATCTGCGGCCGAGCCGGTCAGGGTCGGGGGAATGCGACCCCTCATGCTTGTGCGCATTGACTGGAAACAGCGATACGAAGACCGGGCGCACATTAACCTTGTGACACCAATCACACGAGAGAGGCGGCCGAATGTCCGACGCCACCGCTGGAATCATTTTCGATCGGCTAGAGCACTGGGCGACGGTCAAGCCTGATCAAGCAGCGATGACCTTCCAAGGGACCGAATTCACGTGGGCTCAGTGGCGGGACCGCATCTTGCGTATCGCCGCCGCCCTCGCCGAATCAGGCATCGGTGCCGGCGACACTGTCGCGTTCGTCGACAAGAATCATCTGTCCTGTCTCGAAGTCACCTACGCCGCCTCACTGCTCGGCGCCGCGAATGTCGTTCCCAACTGGCGACTTTCGAGCGAAGAGCTGGATTACGTTCTCGCGGACTGTGGCGCTCGCATTCTGTTCGTCGGCAGCGAACTACTCCCCCAGGTCGTCGCGATGCGAGACCGCTTGACGGCCGTCGAATCGATCTTCGCCGTCGGCGGTGAACACGACGAATTCGAGCCGTGGATCGACGAGGTCACACCGCTGCACTCCCGCCCCGAGGTGAGCCCCGATGCCACCGCTCTGGTTCTCTACAGTTCCGGGACGACCGGTCGCCCCAAGGGTGTCCAGCTCACGCATCGAAACCTGTTCGCGCACAGCAACAATGTCCTCGAAATCCTGCCGGCCCACGAGGATCACCGATTCTTGATCGCGATGCCGATGTTCCACGTCGGCGGAACGTGCTACGCCATCATGGCAATTCACACCGGTGGCCGCTGTTACTTCACGAGAGAAGCCGACGGACCGTCGATCTTCGCCGGTCTCGCCGCCGGAGCCAACATCGCCTTTCTCGTCCCACCGGTCATTGCCGGAGTCCTGGCCGCAGGCGAGCAGGCGGTCGCCGCCTTCAAAGCATTCAAACGCATCACCTACGGCGCCGCCCCCATGCCGCTCCCACTGTTGCGCGCGGCACTCGCAGCGTGGCCGGACACCGAATTCGTGCAGGTCTACGGCATGACCGAAATGGCAGGCGTCATTACCGCGTTGATGCCGGACGTTCACCGCGACGAGTCGCAGGTCGAGCGCATGGCATCAGCAGGTACGGCGATCCCCGGCGTCGAGATGCGCGTGGTGGACCCCGTCACGCTCGAGGACGTGCCCACCGGAACGACCGGTGAACTGTGGTGGCGATCCGAACAGTGCACACCCGGATACCTGGGCAAGCCTGAGGCGACGGCCGAAACGATTACCGCAGACGGGTGGCTACGTAGCGGCGACATGGGCCGCGCCGACTCCGGCGGCTTCGTCTTCATCGAGGACCGCCTCAAGGACATGATCATCACCGGCGGCGAGAACGTCTACTCCCCCGAGATCGAACGAGTACTGGTGGAGCATCCGGCAATCGCCGAGGTCGCGGTCATCGGCGTTCCCGACGACCGTTGGGGTGAAACCGTCAAGGCTGTCGTGGTTCTCACTGCCGAAGCGCAGATCGACGAAGCCGAACTGATCACCTATACACAGGAACGCCTCGCAAAGTTCAAGTGCCCGACCAGTATCGACGTCGTCGAGATTCTTCCCCGCAATCCCACCGGAAAGATCCTCAAACGCGACCTCCGCAAACCGTACTGGGAGAACCGCGAACACAAACTGGTCTGAGTTCGCGTGCTGTAATGGGGCGGTGACTTCGCGCCGCCCCACCACACCCAATCCGACCGATCCGTGCCCGTGCGGCAGCGGCAACGCGTTGGCCGAATGCTGCGGCAAGTACATCAGCGGAGTAGCGCACGCACCGACCGCCGAAACCCTGATGCGTTCGCGTTACACGGCTTTCGCTGTGATGGACGACGAATATCTCACGCAGACTTGGCATCCCGACCATCGCCCAGCCCAACTCGATCTCGACCCCGACCAGAAATGGCTCCGGTTGGAGATCCTGGACACCGAACGGGGCGGGCTGTTCGATTCCGACGGCGTCGTGGAATTTCGCGCTCACTACACATTCGGACGCGAGCGGGGAATGCTCCACGAACGCAGTCGATTTGCGCGAACAGAGGGTAAGTGGCTCTATGTCGACGGCGATATCGGTTAGGTAACTCCGGGCACCGCCGCCGCGGATCCCGATAACGCGAGCCCTACGATCGAGTCATGACAACGAACCGGACGAGATCATTTGCCGCTGTCGCTGCCATCGCAGTGGGCGTGAGCCTGACTGCCTGTTCGCAGGACGCGGAGACCACTCCCACGGCAGCCACCTCGGCCGTCACCTCGACCTCGACCTCGAGTGCAGCAGCGTCGACCACAGAACCAGTCCCGACGGACAGCTCCGACAAGACGTCGGCTGCGGGCACCGAATCCAAGCTCACCGTCGTCGACATCCGAGTGGGCGAGCACGACGGATTCGATCGTGTCGTCTACGAAATGGGCGGAACCGGCACACCCGGTTGGCGCGTCAAGTACGTCGACGCGGCGACGCAGGAAGGCAGCGGTAAGCCCGTGGACATCAAGGGTGCCGCAGTGATCCAGGTCCTGATCGACGGTTCCGCATATCCCTTCGACAGCGGAGTCGAGCAGTACTCCGGCCCCAACCCGGTCCCCGGCGTCGGCGGAGTCGTGACCGAGGTCAACGGGTCCAACGTCTTCGAGGGAGTCACGCAGTCGTTCATCGGCGTGACCGAGAAGCAGCCGTTCACGGTCACGACGCTCAGCGACCCTCCTCGCGTGGTGGTCGACGTGGCCCGCTGAGGCCGCACTTGACCTGAAGTTTGGTTGAGGTTCTACCTTCGTGTCGTACCGGCCACGTAATCTTCGTGGCCGGCGACCGGAGGGGCGAAGTCATGAGTATGGAAGTCACCGCGTGGAACGCGATGTACAACGCGATGCACGCGCAAGAAGATCGGCGCCCGTTCTCGAAGGCGACACTGAAGCGGATCGCGACGTTCGCAGTTCCACAGAAACGCAACCTCAGCTGGTACCTCGTACTGAGTGTCGTCACTGCTGCGCTTGCCGTGGCAACACCTGTCCTGGCCGGGCGCGTGGTCAACGCGATAGTCGGCGGCGACGCCGTCGACGTGGTCGTCAAACTTGCCGCCCTGATCGCACTGGTAGCACTTCTCGAAGCCGCTCTGGGACTGTTGACCCGGTGGCTCTCGGCCAGCATCGGCGAAGACCTGATCCTGCATCTGCGCACCACCGTCTTCGATCACGTCCAGAAGATGCCCATCGCGTTCTTCACCAGAACTCGAACCGGAGCACTGGTCAGCCGTCTCAACAACGACGTCATCGGCGCTCAGCGCGCCTTCAGCGACACCTTGTCCGGAGTGGTCAGCAATCTGGTCACCCTGGTGATCACGCTGATCGTCATGCTCGGGATCTCCTGGCAGATCACCGTCCTCGCGCTGCTACTTCTCCCGATCTTCGTCATCCCCGCACGGCGCATGGGCGCAAAACTTGCAGCACTCAATCGTGAAGCAGCCAACCATAATTCGCTCATGAGCACCCAGATGACGGAGCGGTTCTCCGCTCCCGGCGCGACTCTGGTCAAGCTGTTCGGCCGCCCGTCGCAAGAATCTGCGGAGTTCGCGGTTCGCGCCAGGCGTGTGCGCAACATCGGAGTCCGGACCGCAATGCTGCAGTCCGTCTTCGTCACAGCGCTGACGCTGGTCTCGGCCCTTGCTCTTGCCCTCGTCTACGGACTCGGCGGTTTCTACGCGCTGCGCGGACAGTTGGACGCAGGCGCCGTCGTGGCGATGGCATTGTTGTTGACGCGGCTGTACTCGCCGTTGACCGCACTGGCCAGCGCCCGGGTGGACGTCATGAGCGCCCTGGTCAGCTTCGAGCGGGTATTCGAGATTCTCGATCTGGCGCCGCTCATCACCGAGAAGCCCGATGCACGCACGGTGCCGCAGGGACCGGTGTCCGTCGAGTTCAAGAACGTCACTTTTGCATACCCATCCGCGGACAAGGTGTCTCTCGCGTCCCTGGAGGAAGTCGCGATCCTCGACACCCGCGGCGGCGAGGACGTGTTGCACGACCTGTCGTTCCGCACCGAAGCAGGACAGATGGTCGCCTTGGTCGGCACGTCCGGCGCCGGAAAGTCGACCGTGGCGCAGATGATTCCGCGCCTCTACGACATCGACTCCGGTTCGGTCGAGTTGGGCGGCGTCGACGTCCGAGACCTCAGTACCGATTCCATCCGGGAGACCGTCGGCATGGTCACGCAGGACGGGCACCTGTTCCACGAGAGCCTTCGATCCAACCTGCTCCTTGCGCGACCGGATGCCACCGAAGAGGATCTGCGTGAGGTTCTGGAGCGCGCACGGCTCACCGACCTGGTTGCGTCGCTGCCCGACGGACTGGAGACCGTGGTGGGTGAACGCGGTTACCGCCTCTCGGGCGGCGAGCGTCAACGCCTGACCATCGCACGCCTGCTCCTGGCCCAGCCTCGCGTCGTCATCTTAGACGAGGCCACCGCGCATCTCGACTCGACGTCGGAAGCTGCGGTTCAGGAAGCACTCGGCGAAGCACTCGCCGGGCGGACTGCGGTGGTGATCGCTCACCGATTGTCGACGATCCGTTCCGCGGACCTGATCCTTGTCGTCGAGGCAGGCCAGATCGTCGAGCGCGGCAACCATGAGGAACTGCTCGCGCGCGGCGGCCGCTACGCCGAGTTGTACCGCACGCAGTTCGACACCAACGCCCGGAAGAACGGCGCCCTCGCACCGACGCCGATCTGATACCGCGCAGCGCCTTGCCCCCCACACAGAAAACAGGCGCTGTCCTCCTCGCGGAGGGCAGCGCCTGTTTCAGTCTTCATGACAGTCGTTGAAGCTGTATGTCAGTCGTTGTAGCGATCGCGTCCGCCACCGCGGCGGTCGTCACGTCCACCACGATCGTCCCGGCCACCACGGTCGCCACGGCCACTCGGACGTCCCTGCGGCGGCCCGAAATCAGGCTGCAGCTGGATCAGGACGCCGGAGATGCGTGTGCGACGCAAAGCTTCGAGAGTCTCGTTGGAGAGGTCGGCCGGCAGCTCGACGATGCTGTGATCCGGGCGAATGCTGATGTGCCCGAAGTCGCTTCGACGAAGCCCACCCTCGTTGGCGATGGCACCGACGATGGCACCCGGAACGACGCGGTGACGCTTGCCGACTGCAATGCGGTACGCGGCCAGCTCCTGGCCCTCGGGCCCACGCGAGCGCGGCGCCGGGCCATCGTCGAAACGACGGGGAGGACGTGGTTCACGAGGCTCGCGCTCACGACGCGGCGGTGCCGGCGGCTCGGGAGAAAGCAAGAATGCTTCGCCGTCGCGCGACTGCAACGCCAGAGCGGCAGCGATGTCGATGAGCGGAACGTCGTGTTCCTGGTCGTAGTCCTCGATCATCTTGCGGAACATCGCGAGATTCTCCGAGGCCAGGCTCTCGGTGATGGAGTCACCGAACTTGGCCACGCGCTGGGCGTTGACGTCGTCGACACTGGGAAGCTGCATCTCCGCAAGCGGCTGACGGGTCGCCTTCTCGATGGACTTGAGCAGATGACGCTCACGCGGGGCGACGAACAGCAACGCGTCACCCTGACGACCGGCGCGGCCGGTACGACCGATGCGGTGGACGTACGACTCCGTGTCATGCGGGATGTCGTAGTTGACGACGTGGGAGATTCGATCCACGTCGAGGCCTCGAGCGGCAACGTCGGTCGCGACGAGGATGTCGAGGGCGCCGTTCTTGAGCTGACCGATGGTCCGCTCACGCTGTGCCTGGACGATGTCGCCGTTGATCGCGGCAGCCGAGTGCCCGCGGGCCCGCAGCTTCTCCGCCAGGTCTTCGGTGGCCTGCTTGGTACGGACGAAGATGATCATCGCCTCGAATGCCTCGACCTCGAGGACTCGGGTCAGTGCATCGAGCTTGCGCTGATGAGCAACCTGAATGTAGCGCTGCGTGATGTTCGAGGCGGTCGACGTCTTGGACTTGACGGTGATCTCGACCGGATTGTTCAGGTACTGCTTCGAGATCCGGCGAATCGAGCCGGGCATCGTTGCCGAGAACAGAGCGACCTGCTTGTCGCCGGGGGTGTCGCGGAGGATGCGCTCGACGTCCTCCTGGAACCCCATCTTGAGCATCTCGTCGGCCTCGTCGAGAACGAGGTACTTGAGATTGGTCAGATCCAGGGTGCCCTTTTCGAGATGGTCGATGACACGACCCGGGGTACCGACGACGACGTGTGCGCCGCGGCGCAGGCCCGACAGCTGGACGCCGTAGCTCTGGCCACCGTAGATCGGCAGCACGTTGAGTCCGGGGATGTGCGCGGAGTACTTGCCGAATGCCTCGGCAACCTGAAGCGCCAGCTCACGCGTGGGAGCAAGCACCAGCGCCTGGGTCTGCTTGATCGACGTGTCGATCCGCGACAGGACTGGAACTGCGAAGGCTGCGGTCTTGCCGGTACCGGTCTGTGCGAGACCGACGACGTCCTTGCCTTCGAGCAGCGGCGGAATGGTGGCAGCCTGAATGGGCGAGGGCGACTCGTAGCCCACGTCTGACAGTGCCTTCAGTACCCGATCATCGATGTCGAGGTCGGCAAATGTTGGGGGTTCGGGGTCACGCTCAATATCACTCATTTGACCAGCAGTTTAGCGGATAGAGTATAGACACGACGACATACCGGGGGTGCTTTTACGACAGATCCACCCTCCCAGCGGGTTTCGCCTAGCGTAGAAAGCATGACCGCAGCCACCGCAGCCACCCCCTCCCAGACCGTTGTCGCGATTGCCCAATTCGCCCCGGGGACGGACAAGAAAGCCAACCTCGAATCACTGCGATCACTGGCTTCCGATGCAGCAGCACGCGGCGCGAAAGTTGTCGTGGCGCCGGAATACTCGATGTTCACCGCACCGAAGACGGATGAGCGTTTGATCGAGTCCGCGGAGGACCTGGACGGCGAATTCGGTTCGGCGCTGGCGTCGGTCGCCGCGGAGTTCGGAATCTTCCTCGTGGCAGGAATGAACGAGCGGATCGACGACGTGAGCAGAATCTCCAACACCCTCGTCGCGATGGACCCGAACGGCGAACTGGTGGCGACCTACCGGAAACTGCATCTTTACGACGCTTTCGGTTACCAGGAGTCAGCCGTGATCCGCGCGGGCGAGATCACCGAACCGCAGACTTTCGGGTGCGACGGCCTGACCTTCGGCCTCCAGACCTGCTACGACCTGCGCTTCCCGGAAGTCACCCGGCGCATCGTCGACGTCGGCGCAGACATCTTGCTCCTGCCCGCCCAGTGGGTGCCGGGGCCGCTCAAGGAAGACCACTGGACCACTCTCGTGCGCGCCCGGGCCATCGAGAACACGATGTACATCGCAGCGGCAGATCAGAGCGCGCGCGGCGGCGCGGGTGCCAGCATGATCGTCGACCCGATGGGCGTCGTGATGTGTTCACTTGGCGAGCAGGTCGGGGTCGCCACCGCACTCGTTTCGGCTGCTCGCATCGCCGAGGTACGCGAGAAGAATCCCGCTCTCGCGCTGCGGAGGTTCACAGTCTCGTCGCGGTGACCTGCAGCGAGTAGCGTCGAACTGGTCGGGGTTCGAGCTTCTCGAGGACAACGCAGTGACCCAGTATCGGGATCGATCTTCCGCCGGCAGATTTCTGGCCGGGCGGCTCGAGACCTTGCGTATCGACAAGCCCGTCGTTCTCGGACTCCCGCGCGGCGGAGTTCCGGTCGCAGCCGAGGTGGCTGCGGCATTGAACGCTCCGCTCGACATCGTGGTGGTGCGCAAGCTCGGCAGTCCGTACAACCCGGAACTGGCGATGGGCGCTATCGGTGAGGGCGGCGTGCGGGTCCTCAACCACGACGTCATCGCAGCGGTTCGCGTCTCGAAAAGAGAACTCGTCGCCGTCGAACGCGACGAGCGAACCGAATTGGAACGGCGGGCGCATCTCCTGCGCGAGGGGCGGACCCCGGTTTCCCTCCACGGACGCACTGCGGTGATCGTCGACGACGGAATGGCTACGGGCGCGAGTGCCGCCGTTGCCTGCCGATGCGCGCGCACCGCGGGTGCTGCCTCCGTGATCGTCGCTGTCCCAGTAGCCTCCCCCGAAGCCATGAGAGTGATCGCGTGCTCCGCCGATCGGGTCGTCTGCCCCTTCGTTCCTGCCCTGTTAGGCGGCGTCGGTGCTGCATTCGAGGACTTTCATCAACTCAGCGACGACGAAGTGCTGTCCTTCCTCGCCTGAGTGCACACCTCTCCAGCCTGAGCACAGTCCAAGAGATCTCTGAGAATTTGTGATGTGTGCAACATTTCGCTCCTCGGTGCCGATAGCCCAAATGGAACAAAAAGAATTCGGCTTTCTGGAGGAACCGTGACCATCTCGACCGATACCGTCGACGCCGTCGCAGCTGCGTGCCGTGACCGCCTGGGCGACCCTTCCGCCTGGGTTGCGTCAGACGCTTATCGACAGAGCCTCGCCCTGTGCATCATCGAATCCGTTCAGTCCACGTCGGGTCACAGCGAAGTGACCGTCGTCGATCGCTACCTGGCGTACCGGAAAGCCCGCGAGGACAAACCCGTCACGGATGGCGCACGTGAACTACTCCGCACCTTCGAGGAAGCCGGCAGTTCGGACCAGTGGGCAGGCAAGATCGGCTCGTACAAGCGTCGCTACACGGCGACGGGTGTCCCGATCGAGGCACGGCACATCCAACAGGTCGCCGAGAAACTCCATCACTTGCGCATCAACAGCGTCGAGGACCTGCTGTCGGCCGCCGATTCCGACAACGCTCTCGAAGCCGTTCACCATGCCTGGGTGGACGCGTGCGGAGACGGTTCCGAAGTGACCTGGGCCCATCTGTTGATGTTGGCCGGAATTCCGCACACCGATCTGGGGACCGCTGCCGACACCTTCATCAGCGCGACACTCGGCACCACCGAGTTGCCGGGAGACACCTCGGAGATCCTTGCAGCTACTGCAGAGCAACTCGGAGTGGATCCGGACCGATTGGACTACGCAATTCGGCGGTGGCTGTCCGTGCACGGTCGCACGCTCCAACACGTCGCCTGAGTACCTATAAACAGGCGGTCACACTAAACTGCAGGTCAGCGCCCGACCAGTTCTACCGAATAGTAACGACAGTGCAAAATGACGACTAATGTGATGCAATGCACATCAGAAATGTCAGTAGTCACTGGAGGGGTCAATAGTGCGCGAGTTCTCAGTTCCACAGTCGTTCTCAATTCCGGAGAACGTATCCATGGCCGACTCCGTGTTCCGTCACGCCGAAGAAGACCCCACATTCGTGCCGTTCAAGAGGCCGTCGAACGGTGGATGGGTCGACGTCACTGCAGCTGAATTCGCGAAGCAGGTCTCCGCAGTTGCCAAGGGCCTGATCGCGTCAGGTGTCGAGCTCGGCGACCGCGTCGCTATCCTGTCAGCGACTCGCTACGAGTGGGTCGTTCTCGACTACGCCATCTGGACTGCAGGCGGATGCACCGTCGCGATCTACGAGACCTCCTCCCCTGATCAGGCGCAGTGGATCCTCGAGGATTCAGCGACAACACTTCTGGTCGTCGAAACGGCCAAGCACGCGGAGACTCACAAGGAAGTCACCGACGGCGCAGAAGCCCTCCGCGAGGTTCTTGTCATCGAGTCGGGTGCGATCGACGAGCTGTCCAGTCGCGGTTCGGCAATCACCGACGAAGAACTGCACACTCGTCGTCACCAGGTCACCGCTGCCTCGCCCGCGACCCTGATCTACACCTCCGGAACCACCGGACGCCCCAAGGGTGTCCAGCTGACGCACTCCAACTTCTACGCCGAGTCCAACGCCTGCCGCCTGGCGATGCCGGAGTCCATGGTCCCCGGCAAGAAGACTCTGATGTTCCTGCCGCTTGCCCACGTATTCGCGCGGGCGATCTCCTTCGGCGCTTTCGACGCCAAGGTCACCGTCGCCCACACGTCGGACCTGACGACGCTGCTCGAGCAGTTCGCCGGCTTCAAGCCCAACTTCATCCTCTCGGTGCCCCGCGTGTTCGAGAAGGTGTACAACTCGGCTCGCCAGAAGGCAGTCGACGGCGGTAAGGGCAGCATCTTCGACAAGGCTGCTGCCACCGCCATCGAATACAGCGAATCCCTCGAAAAGGGTGGCCCCGGCCTGGCACTCAAGCTCAAGCACGCGGTATTCGACAAGCTCGTCTACTCGAAGTTGCGCGCAGCTCTGGGTGGCGAGTGCGAGCGTGCAGTCTCCGGTGGCGCAGCCCTCGGCGCGCGTCTCGGCCACTACTTCCGCGGCGTCGGCATCCCGATCTACGAGGGCTACGGACTCACCGAGACCAGCGCCGCAATCACCGTCAACACCTCGAGCGCGCAGCGCGTCGGCACCGTCGGCAAGCCGATCAACGGCCATGCAGCACGGATCGCCGAGGACGGCGAACTCCTCCTGCAGGGCCCGGTCGTGTTCGCCGGCTACTGGCACAACGAGAAGGCCACTGCCGAATCCATCGTCGACGGCTGGTTCCACACCGGCGACCTCGGCTCGATCGACAACGAGGGCTACGTCTCCATCACCGGACGCAAGAAGGAAATCATCGTCACCGCGGGCGGCAAGAACGTCGCACCGGCAGGCCTCGAAGATTCCCTGCGCGCGCACGCTCTGATCAGCCAGTGCCTCGTCGTCGGCGACGGTCAGCCGTTCATCGGTGCACTGATCACCCTCGATCCGGAGACTCTGCCCGGTTGGGTCGAGCGCAACGGCCTGCCCGCCGGCACCCCGATTGCCGATCTGGTGAAGAACGCCGACCTGATCGCCGAGATCGACTCGGCCGTTGCCGACGCGAACAAGAAGGTCTCCAACCCCGAGCAGATCAAGAAGTACACGATCCTCGAGGTCGACTTCACCCAGGAGACCGGTGAATTGACGCCGACGCTCAAGCTCAAGCGCAACATCATTCACGAAGCTCACAAGACCAAGATCAGCGACCTGTACGCCTGATCGATCGTCTTTCACGAGTCTGGCCCGGTTCGAATGCGAACCGGGCCAGACTCGTTTCACTGTCCGGCGGAGAGTAGTTCCTTTTCGATCTCGGATGGAAGGCCGTGCACCGCACGATCCTCCCGCTGAGTCGGCAGAGATTCCCGCTGCATCCACTCCCAGGTATCGCGCACGGTGTCTTCGACGGGCCGGCACCGCAGCCCTGCTTGCCCCGCCTTGGCGGTGTCGGCTTCGAGGAAGCCCGCGAACTCACCCTCCTGCGGCACCCAACACGGAAGTTGTGTCCACGGCTGCGCTCCAGCGGCCGCCAGCCTGTCCTCGTCGATCCACACGAGTTCAGCGTCCGAACCGGTGGCAACCACGCACGCCTGGAGGAGTCCGGAGGTAGTGGTGTGGCCGGACGGGCTGATGACGTCGTATGCCCCGCTGATCCCGGCGGCCAGTCCGGCCAAGACAAAGGTTGCGATGTCGCGGGCATCGACGTACTGCAACGGTCTGGTCGGCACTCCGGGAGCAACGACACGTCCGCCCGCCGCGATACGCTGCAGCCACCACGGCAACCGCCCGATGTCCTCGCGCGGGCCGAGGATCAACCCTGCCCTCGCGAGTAACGCGTCCGGGAAGGATTCCAGGACAGCGAGTTCGGCCCCGCGTTTGGCGGACGCGTAATCGCTGTAGTCATCGGAGGTCGCAGATGCGGCCACCACTGGTGAGGTCTCGTCTACGTGCAAGCCCCATTGGTAGACGGACCCACTGGAGATGTATGCGTACCGGTCGACGTGACCGAGTAAGACGCGCGCATTTTCCCCGATCACTCGGGGGCTACCCGACCAGGTGTCGACGACAAGATCCCATCGACGATCACCGAGCGCATCAACCATCGCACGCTGATCGGTGCGATCCGCGAACAGGACCTCCGCTGTAGGTGGTGGCGCTCCGGTGAGCCCACGATGGAGCACTGTCACCTCCCAGCCCCGGACCAAAGCGTTATCGACGAGAGCGTGGCCGAGGAACCGTGTTCCTCCGAGCATCAACAGCTTCATGAGGGCCATCGTCACTTGAAAAGCGTCGTGCGGCAACACGTTCGTCTGGTAGCGCAATTTCCGGCGACTGAGGCACGAACGAACCGCTCAGATACCTCGTCCGGGATTGAGAATGTTCTTCGGATCGAATGCGGCCTTGACTGCAAGCATCATTTCGCGTTCGGTCTGGCCGACCATGTCCGCCATGTACGGCGCTTTGAGAACCCCGATACCGTGTTCACCGCTGATCGTTCCGCCCAACGCCAGTGCGCCGGCAACGATGTCGTCGAAAGCTCCGCGCGCACGATCCTGCGCACCCGATTCGGCAGCGTCGAACACGATGGTCGGGTGGAGATTGCCGTCGGCGGCGTGACCGAAGGTTCCGATCGTGACGCCGTGGCGATCGGCCGCTTCACGAATGCATTCCAACATGGACGGCAACGCCGGCACCGGCACCGCGACGTCGTCGAGAAGTACCGTGCCCAACGCCTCGAGAGCCGGCAAGGCCATGCGGCGCGCGGCGGTGAACTCTTCACCTTCCACCGGATCGTCGGTGTGGAAAACCTCTCGGGCCCCGGCACTTTCGCACGCCGCGGCGCAGTCCGCTGCCTCGGCGGCCGCCGACCTACCGTCGCACTGGATGAGCAGCATCGCCCCGGCCGATTCGTCCAGCCCCATCTTGGTCAGCCGATTGACGGCGTCGATGGTGACGTCGTCCATCAACTCCATCTGACACGGTTCGGCCACTGCCGACACGGCGAGGACGGCATCGATCGCGGACTCCGCGGAATCGAAGAAGGCGACCACAGTGGTCGCGGCAGTGGGCGCCGTACGCAACCGCATCGTGGCTTCGACGATGACCGCGAGAGTGCCCTCCGACCCGACGAGCAGATGTGTCAGGTCCAGCCCCGCAACGTTTTTGCGCGTCCGTGCACCGGTACGGATCACACGCCCGTCGGCGAGTACCGCCGTCAGGGCCGCAACGTGATCACCGGTGACGCCGTACTTGGCGCAACAGATGCCGCCTGCATTTGTCGCCAGATTGCCGCCGATACTCGAGATGGACCGGCTTCCCGGATCCGGTACGTACCAAAGGCCCTGCTGTGCAGCAGCTTCCGCCAGGTCACCGTTGATCACTCCGGGCTCCACCGTGGCGGTGCGCGCGGCAGGATCGATCTCGAGAATGCGATCCATGCCCGCGACGCTCAAGACGATGCATCCGTCGAGTGCGTTGGCGGCGCCGGCCAACCCGGTACCTGCCCCTCGTGTCACCACGGGAACGGAGAGTTCGTGGGCCACCGTCATGACCGCAACGACGTCGTCGACCGTCTTCGCCTTGACCAGCGCGGCGGGCGTTCCGGCTGTGGTGAGCAGTGATTGATCCCGGACGTACGCGCCCATTCGGTCGGGATCGGTTGTCGCCCTGTCCCCCACCGCTTTCTGCAAGCGTTCACCCAACAGATCGATACTCGTGGTCATTGTGTTCGTCCTTCGTAGAATCCGCGCACATGGCGCTCGACCAAAACGGCGGCCTCGTCAGCTGCACCGCGCTCGATCGCGTCGGCGATACCCTCGTGCTCGGCCAACAGTGCGCCGAGCGTGGCCGCCGAGTTCTCGCGCGAGTCGAGTTCGCTCAGCAGGTAGCCGGCGATGCTGTCGCGGAGAACCGTCATGACCAACCCGAACGCCTTGTTCCCGCCCGCTCCGGCCAGCGCAACGTGAAAGTCGACATCGGCGTCGTGGAATGCGACCGAGTCGTCGGCAAGGGTTGCGACGCGCATCCGCTCGATCGCATCCCGGGCGCCGTTCGGCACCGCGACGACAGTGCGCAGCGCAGCAGCTTCGAGCAGCACTCGCAATTCGACAAGATCGCCCAATGGAACTGCACCCACCTGCAACGCCGTGCTGAGAGCTGTGGCCGCGGAATCGGCCGTATGCTCGTGCGTCACCCGAGGCCTGGCAGTAGAAGTGGTGTCCGCGCCGGTCAACAATCCCTGCGCTTGCAGGACACGAAGCGCCTCACGGACCGTCGATCGCCCCACCGAGAACGTCTGTGCAAGTTCCTGTTCGGTGGGCAATGCCTCGCCGACGGGAAGCGAGCCGTCGAGTATGGCAGCACGGATTCTTCCCGACACGGCAAGGCTGAGCGGCATGCGCGACAACGGAGTCGTATCCATGCCGCGACGCTACCACCCCTTGCCTGCTTGTCTGACAAACTGTTTAATTGAGGAGATTCGTGACCCGGACCACAACAGAGAAGGTGCCGACCATGACCGACAAGCTCGAATTGGATCCCGCGACCACCGCCGTCGTGCTCATCGAGTACCAGAACGACTTCACCACCGAGGGCGGTGTTCTTCACGAGGCCGTCGCACCGGTCATGGAATCGAACGGACTCCTCGCGAACACCGCCGCGCTGGTCGATGCGGCCCGTGCGGCGGGTGTCACCGTGATGCACGCACCGATCACCTTCGCCGAGGGGTACAACGAAATCACCTCGCATCCGTACGGAATCCTCAAGGGCGTCGTCGACGGAAAGGCCTTCGTGAAGGGTTCGTGGGGCGCCGCTATCGTCGACGACCTCACTCCGAAAGACGGCGACATCGTCATCGAGGGCAAGCGTGGACTCGACACTTTTGCCAGCACCAACCTCGATTTCATTCTGCGCAGCAAAGGAATTCGCACGATCCTTCTCGGCGGTTTCCTGACCAACTGCTGCGTCGAATCGACCATGCGCACCGGATACGAGAACGGTTACCGGGTCATCACACTCACCGATTGCGTGGCAGGCACTTCGGTCGCCGAACACGAGAACGCGATCACCTACGACTACCCGATGTTCTCGCACCCCGTCACGTCGAAAGAGGTGCTCGGCGCGCTCTCCTGAGAGGACTACCTGGAATGCGCGAGAAGGAATTCACGGCTGACGTTGGTGACACTGGCGTGAACCTTCTCGTGCAGCAGGTCGTGACCGGCGTCCTCGAACTCACGCATCTCGACGTTGCGCAGCGTCCGCGCCCAGTCCCGGACGGGATCGACCGGGGCGATCCGGTCGTCGGTACCGTGAACGACCAGGACTGGGATGCCCGCGTCGGAGAGTTCCGCCCACCCGTGTTGCTCGACCGCACTGCGCGGGATGCCGCACAACACCGCGGACGCGAATTCGTGATCGCGATGAGCCAGCACCGTCAGCGCAGTCACAGCACCTAACGAATGACCCATCACCGCCTGCGGAACGTCGGGCAGTTCCGCCAAGACGATGTCAGCCAGCGCGGCTGCATCGGCAGCAAGATCGGAGAGCGGAGCCCCGACTCCCGGATCACCCTCCGACAAACCGTGCCCGGTGTGATCGATCGCCCACACGTCAATCCCCGACGCCGTCATTGCGCTCGCGAAACGGTGATACTGCCCGCTGTGCTGACCGAGGCCGTGCAGAAAGACCAAAGACACAGTGGGCACTGCGCCCCCTGCCGCCGGCCAATGCCGAAAGTGCACCTGACCGGTTCGTCCGTCGAAGAAGGGCATGCTCGTCATTCTGCACTCTCCTACGGGTATCCGCGGGCGGTGGGCGATTACTGGTGGGTTGCCTTGTCGGTGAGCGATGGCACAATCTCCGTGTGTTCCTACTCGATGATCAGATCGTCTACAGCGCCAGCGACCTCTCGGCCGCGGCCTCGTGCGAGTTCGCACTGTTGCGGCAACTCGACGCCCGAACCGGTCTGATCTCAGCCGAGGCGGCCGAGGCGGATCCGATGCTCGAGCGGACGTCGAGCCTCGGCGACTCGCACGAGCGCGAACAGCTTCAGAAGTTCATCGATCAGCACGGAGACGGCGTCGTCGTCATGGCGCGACCGGAACACTCACGCGCAGGCCTGACCGCTGCCACGTTGGCCACCGTCGAGGCAGCACGATCGGGCGCGCCAGTCATTTATCAGGGAACCTTTTTCGACGGCCGATTCCTCGGGTTCTGCGATTTCCTCGTCCGCGAAGGCGACACCTACGCGGTCTACGACAGCAAGCTCTCCCGGCACGCCAAGGTGTCGGCACTTCTACAACTCGCCGCATACGCGGATGCGTTGGAGCGCAATGCAATTGCCGCCTCCGATCAAGTTCATCTACTGCTAGGCGACGGCAGCACGTCGTCGCACGACATCGGAGACATCGCGTCGGTATTCGCGGCACGTAGAGCTGAACTCGAACGAGTCCTCGACGAGCACCGCGCCGAGGGGAAACCGACACAGTGGCTCGACGATCGGTACCTGCGTTGTGGTCGATGCGACACCTGCAGCGTCGAGGTCGAAAGCCATCGAGACCTGCTGCTGGTTGCGGGCGTCCGCGGCAATCAGCGTGAACAGCTGATCGTCTCGGGGATCACGACAATCGACGAACTCGCCGCGAGCACCGGCCCAGTCGAGGGCATCCGCCGGGAAACACTCGACAAACTCCGTGCACAGGCCGCGGTTCAACTACGCCAGGAACTGTCCGGCGACGCCGAATTCGAGGTCTACGAACCCTCGGCGCTCGGCGGACTCCCCATCCCCGACGACGGCGACATCTTCTTCGACTTCGAGGGCGATCCGCTCTGGGCCGAGGACGGGTCCACCGATTGGGGGTTGGAGTATCTGTTCGGTGTGGTCGAAGGGCCTGCGGACGACTACGTGTTCAAGCCGTTCTGGGCACACGATCGCGAGGGCGAGCGCCAGGCGCTCCTCGACTTCCTCGATTACGTCACCGCGCGTCGAGAAGCTCATCCAGGCATGCACATCTACCACTACGCCGCGTACGAGAAATCGGCGCTGTTGCGCTTGGCCGCACGTCACGGTGTCGGCGAGCAGACCGTGGACACCCTGCTCAGCGAGAACGTGCTCGTAGACCTGTACCCGATCGTCCGCGCGTGCCTGCGGATCGGACAACGCTCGTACAGCATCAAGAAACTCGAGCCACTCTACATGGGTGAGCACGGCCGCGACGGCGACGTGACCAATGCCGCCGCTTCGGTCGTCGCCTATGCCGACTACTGCGAATTGCGGGACGGCGGACAAGCCGACCAGGCCAGGGAACTTCTTCAGGGTATCTCCGACTACAACGAGTACGACTGCGAATCCACCCTGCGCCTGCGTGATTGGCTCGCGGAGCGCGCCGCCGAACACGGCGTCGAACTTCGTGAGCCGACCGGGCAGATCAAGATTCCACTCGAGGAGCTCACCGAATCGGAGATCGCGCTCCGCGAATTCGCAGGACACAAGGCAGGTTCGACGCGTACCCCCGATCAGCAGGCAGCTGCTCTACTGGCCGCAGCAGTCGGTTACCACAATCGCGAGCGGAAGCCGTACTGGTGGGCCCACTTCGACCGATTGGTCACACCGATCGAAGACCTCGTGGACATCCGCGACGTCATGGTGGTCGAGCAGTCCGAAATCGAAGCGGACTGGCACAAGAGCACCCCGCGGCAGAAGAAGTTTCGTCGCCACATCCAATTGACCGGAAGTTTCGGCACCGGAACATCTTTGAGTCCGGGCAGTGATTTGTTCGCTCTCTACGCAACCCCCTCCCCCGATGCCGTTGCAAGCGAGAACCCCACCCAACGCGGCACCAGCAGCGTCAAGGTCACCGCCGTGGTCAAGTCCGAAGGACTCGACGTGGTCACCGTCGAAGAACTGCTCGGCGGTGACGAATACCTCGATGCTCCAGTCGCATTGGCACCTGGTCGTCCGATTCCCACCGGACGCATGGAGAAGTCCATCGCCGCTGCCGCATCCGGCGCCAGCGAGATCCTGCCCGAACTGCCACCCGTAGCAGCGGTCGACATTCTCCGGCGCAGCACCCCGAGGACACGCTCGGGTTCACCGCTCCCGCCCGTCGGCACCGACAACAGCTACGCGGACGCCATCACCGCCGCACTTCTCGACCTCGATGATTCCTACGTGGCAGTACAGGGTCCCCCTGGTACGGGCAAGACCTACACGGGCGCTCGTGTCGTCAAGACACTGATCGAACAACATCAGTGGCGAATCGGAGTCGTGGCTCAGTCACATTCGGTGGTCGAGAACATGCTCGGCGGCATTCTGAAGGCCGGCGTGGACCCTGCACTGGTCGCGAAGAAGGGCAGCCGCAGCAAGACCGCAGAATGGCAGGACATCGCATCCGAAGAATATGCGAGATTCATCGCCGAGGCCGAAGGCGTCGGCTGCGTCATCGGCGGCACTGCGTGGGACTTCGCGAACACCGATCGTGTTCCCGCCGGCAGTTTGGACTTGCTCGTGGTCGACGAGGCAGGTCAATTCGCGCTGGCGAACACCATTGCCGTCGCGATTTCCGCGCGAAACCTGTTGCTGCTGGGCGATCCGCAGCAGTTGCCGCAGGTGAGCCAAGGTACTCACCCCGAACCTGTCGACGAATCGGCACTCGGTTGGCTCGCCGAGGGACACGGCGCACTGCCACCCGAACTCGGCTACTTCCTCGAGAAAACGTGGCGGATGCACCCGGATCTGTGTGCGCCCGTGTCCGCATTGTCGTACGAGGGCAAGCTGCGTTCCCAGGAAACCGTCAGTGCGGCAAGGAAGCTCGACGGACTCGCTGCCGGAGTACACACGGTGTTCGTCGATCACCGCGGCAATTCCACCTACTCCCCGGAAGAGTCCCAGGAAATCGTTCGCCAGATCCAGGGCCTTCTCGGTACGCCTTGGACCGACCCGAGCGAGTTCGAGGGAACCAGGCCGCTGGAGCAGTCGGACATTCTCGTGGTCGCGGCGTACAACGCCCAGGTGGGCACCGTCGAGCGCGATCTCACCGAGGCCGGTCTCACGGAGGTCGAGGTCGGGACCGTCGACAAGTTCCAGGGCCGCGAGGCTGCGGTGGCAATCGTGTCGATGGCCGCATCTGCCGTCGAGGACGTCCCGCGAGGGATGTCGTTCCTGCTGTCGCGAAACCGTCTCAATGTTGCTGTCTCACGCGGCAAGTGGTGCGCGATCATCGTCCGATCACACGCGTTGACGCAGTACATGCCGAGCACGCCCGCAGGATTGGTGGAGCTGGGCGCGTTCATGAGGTTGACGAGCTAGCCAAATATTTTCACACCCAAAGCCTGTCCTACCCGAAACACTGCCCTTCGCCGCGGTAGGTGGGAACCGAGGTTCGGGTGCCGTCGGCTTCGACCACATACACGCGGTCGAAGCGCTCGCACAGCTCGCCGGCCTTGGCGTGACGGAACCATACGCGGTCGCCGATCGCGATGTTTCCGGCTTCCTTCCCGGTGACCGGCGTCTGGACTTCGCCGGCACCTTCGTTGCGGAGCAGTTTGAGACCAGCGGGCCAGACCGGTGACGGAACGCGGGTGGCTCCGGCAGGTCCCGACGCGATGTATCCGCCGCCGAACAGGGTCGTGACGGACGGCGTCGGCTTGCGCACGGCCGACAGTGCGAAGAACAGCGCCGGATCGGGACGGAAGGCGCGGTAGCGGTCGAACAGGGTCGGTACGTACAGTCCGGAGCCTGCTGTTACCTCGGTCACCACAGGATCGGCCGAGCTGACCTCCAGCGACCCCGTACCGCCGCTGTTGACGATCTCGAGTGCACCCACGGCATCGGTGACGGCCGCGACCACAGCGCCCCTTCTGGACGCCAATTCGCGGGCAGAGGCTTTCTTGACCCAACCGATCGGAGCACTGGTGTCCGGAAGGCCGGCAATCTGGGCTTCGTAGAACATCACTCCGACGACGGAGAATCCGCGTTGGCGCGCACGCGCCGCGAGTGCGGCGACCGCGCCAGGTTCGCGCAGTGGCGAGCGTCGTACGCCCAGATGGATCGGGCCGATCCGCAGTGACGCGTCGACGTCGAGACACACGCGGACAGGCGCATCCCCCGTCGACGCCGAACGAATGAGGTCCAACTGCGCATCGTCGTCGACCATCAAGGTGATCGATGCGAGAGCGGTGTCGTCGGCAGCGAGATCCGCGATGGCGCCACGATCGGCGGTCGGGTACCCCATCAGGATGTCCCGTGCGCCGAGCCCGACCAGCCACAGAGCCTCGCGCAGTGAGTACGCCATGATTCCGCGGAATCCGCCGGACGCGGTCAGTGTGTCGCCGAGAGTTTCAGCCAGAACCGTCCGACAACGAACCGATTTGCTCGCCACTCGCACCGGGGTTCCACCGGCGCGGCGCACCAGGTCGGCTGCATTACTGCGCAGTGTGGTCAGATCCAGAGCAGCCAGAGGCGGGTCGAGTTCTCGCGTGGCAGCAGTGAGTCGATCAAGGGTCCTGGTCACAGATGATCCAATCGTCGCGGCGTGCGACCAGTCAATCACCAATCCTGGACGTATGTCCAGGATGGCGGTTCTACTGAGGCGCGACCACGGCTTTGTTGGCGATTACCTGAACCATTTCTCCGAACTCGGCAATAGTCGCGTCGGAGTCACGATCGACCAGCCATCGCAGAACAAGGCCGTCGATCATCGCAAGACTCAGTCGCGCAATCGAACTCAACGGCTCCGTCCACACCGTGCCCGATATCTTGGCGCACTCTTCGAGAAACGACACCGCGAGCTCATCCATGATTCGGTACTGCTCAAATGCAACCGCCCCAGCACGTTCGGCTCCGAGATTGCGACTACGCAGTGCCTGCGCAGTAATTTCGTAGGTCAACAACTGGCGATCCGGGGTTGCCTCGATGGTCGGCCACATTCCGGTCAGGCCGATGTGCAGCAATTCCCTGAGCCCCTGCACGCCACTGAGATCCGGCGCATGGCGGACCTGCGCGAACGCATACTGCATCGACGCACTGAGCTGCAGAATGAGCGTTTCACCCATTGCCGCGATCAGCGCTTCCTTGCTCTCGAAGCAGTAATGAACGACGCCGAGCGATACCCCGGCCTCCTCTGCCACCGCCCTTACCGTCACAGAACTGACACCGCGCTGTTCCGCAATAGACAAGGCGGACTCGACCAATTGTGTGCGGCGTTCGTCCGCCGGGAGCCTGTTCAGCATCCAATGATCGTAGAACGCAAATGACAAAATCTTCGCGCAATACTTGCCTGGACGACCGTCCAAGTACATTATTGCGTAATGGCTTCGGACACTTGGCAGAACTGGGCGGGCACTCAAAGCGCCGCGCCGCGTCGCTTTGCGACGCCGACAAATACCCGTGAACTTTCGTCGTTGGTCGCCGAGGCCGCCTCGCGTGGCCAACGTGTGAAGGCCGTCGGCGCCGGCCACTCGTTCACCGGTGTCGCGGTCACTGACGGTGTCCTCGTCAGCCTGGACAACTTGAGCGGAATCGACTCGATCACACCGACCGACGACGGTGCGCTGGTCACTGTTTTTGCAGGCACTCGCCTTCATGCTCTCAACGACGCCTTGTGGCAACGCGGATATGCGATGGCAAATCTCGGTGACATAGACGTCCAGTCACTGGCCGGCGCGACGTCCACCGGCACGCACGGCACCGGCGCACGATTCGGCGGTATCGCCACACAGATTCGCGGAATCGAGATCGTTCTCGCCGACGGATCCGTCGTTACCGCAAGCGCCGACGAAAACGTCGAGCTGTTCGAAGCGGGCCGCCTCGGGTTGGGCGCAATCGGCATCATTTCGAAGATCACTCTCGCCTGCGTTCCGCGATTCACACTTCGCGCAATCGAGGAACCCGACACGCTGTCTCACATACTGGACACCCTCGAGAGCGATCGTCTGGGCTTGGACCACTTCGAGTTCTACTGGTTTCCGCACACCGACCGTGTCCTGACGAAGAGCAATACGCGACTGCCCGGAGATACCGAACCCGATCCAGTGGGCAAGGTCCGCGCGTTCGTCGACGACGAACTCCTCTCGAACACACTCTTCGAAGGCGTCAACCGCGTTGCCACCCTGGCGCCGGCCGCGATCCCGAGAATCAACAACGTGTCGTCTCGATTGCTCGGCGCCCGGGAGTTCACCGATCGCAGCTACCGAGTATTCGCGTCTTCGCGCCGGGTGAAGTTCAAGGAGATGGAATACGCGATCCCCCGCGAACACGTCACCGAGACACTCCACGAAATCGACCGCTGGATGAAGAAGTCCGGAACTAACGTCGCATTCCCCGTCGAAGTACGTTTTGCTGCCGCCGACGACCTCTGGCTCTCCACTGCTCACGGACGCGACACCGCATACATCGCCGTACACCAGTACCACCGACGACCCGAAACCGAATACTTCGCTGCAGTGGAGGCAATCGCGCGCGCCGTCGACGGCCGGCCGCATTGGGGAAAAATGCACAACCGGACCGTCGACGACCTGCGTCCTACGTACGACCGACTCGACGACTTTGTCGCCGTTCGAGACAAGTACGACGCGAATCGTGTGTTCGACAACGAGTACTTGCGTCAGGTGCTGGGCGACTGACGGTCAGCGCCGCAGCAGTTCCGCTTTTCGCGCATCGCTCGCAAACGAGGCTTTGATCGAGTTCCGGGCGAGGGTGTCTCGCTCGGCCTCGGTCAGACCCAGGGCTCGGCCCAGTTCGGTGAAATTGTCGTCGACATATCCCCCGAAGTAGGCCGGGTCGTCGGAGTTGACCGTGACGATCAAACCCATCTCGAGCATCGATCGAAGCGGATGATCCGACAGCGAATCGAACACCCGCAGACGAACGTTCGACAACGGGCAGACCGTCAGTGGAATCTCCTCGTCGACCAGACGCTCGATCAGGGCAGGATCCTCGAGTGCCCGGACTCCGTGGTCGATCCGCTCGGCGCCGAGAATGTCGAGCGCCTGCCAGATGTACTCGGGCGGTCCCTCTTCACCGGCGTGAGCCACAACGTGCAAACCCTCGGCACGCGCGCGGGCGAACACGTCCTCGAACAGTGACGGCGGGTTGCCGACCTCCGCGGAGTCGAGTCCGAGCCCGACGATCGGAGCCTGCAGGCGAATTATCTCGGAGAAGATCTCCTCGGCGTCTTTGACGGGCTGATCTCGGAGGATGGCGGCGATTGCCGCGCTGCTGAGCCCGAACTCGCGCTCACTCGATGCCACCGCATCCATGATCCCGTCCAGGACCTCGGTCAGCGGAACACCACGGACCACGTGCGCCTGTGGATTGAAGAAGAACTCGGCATGCGCGACGCCGGCGGCAGCCGCGCGGCGGAAGTACGCTCGCGTCAGGTCGGCAAAATCCTCCGCGGTGCGCAGGACGGCCATGTTGGCGAAGTAGAGATCGAGGAACGACTGCAGATCGGTGAACTCGTACCTCGACTTCAGATCGTCGATGTCCTTGTACGGCAAGTCCATTCGATTGCGCTCGGCAAGTCGGTAAATCTGTTCGGGTTCCAGAGAACCCTCGATGTGCATGTGCAGCTCTGCGACAGGTGTAGCCATGTCGGTGTTACCGCCCCTTCCAGACCGGGGCGCGCTTCTCGGCGAACGCCGTCGCGCCCTCGCGTGCATCTTCGGACGCGAACACCGGCGCCATGACCTGCAACTGCTTCGCGAAAGCTTCGTCGTCGGACCAACCGCCGGCCTTGACGATGATCTCCTTGGTGACCGCAACCGCGAGCGGTCCGTTGCGGGTGATGCGATCAGCCAGCTCCAGCGCGCCTTCGAGCGCCTTACCCGGCTCGGTCACCGTGTTCACGAAGCCGTAGCGGTAGGCCTCCTCGGCTGTGAAACTGTCACCAGTCAGGGCCAGTTCCAATGCCTTCTGGTACGGAATCCGCTTGGGCAGGCGCAACAATCCGCCTCCACCTGCGACCAGCCCTCGCTTGACCTCCGGGATACCGAACTTCGCTTCGGACGACGCGACCACCAGGTCGGTGGCAAGCACGAGTTCCGTGCCGCCTGCCAACGCGAAGCCCTCGACCGCCGAAATGATCGGCTTACGCGGCGGCCCTTCCGTGAATCCGAGACCGCGTCCCGGCACGAGTACGTTCTCGCCGGCCACGAATGCCTTCAGATCCATACCGGCACAGAAGTTTCCGCCGGCCCCTGTCAGCACCGCCAAGGACAGATCGTCGTCCGCATCGAGCTCTTCGACCGCAGCGGCCAATGCGTGACTGACCGCCGAGTTGATGGCGTTACGCGCCTCGGGTCGGTTGATGGTGATGATCAGTGTCCGCCCGCGCCGCTCGGTGAGAACCTCGTCCGCCATGATGTCCCTCTCGTTTGTCGACCACGCTCGCGTGACTACGCGACGTTGCGTTCGACAATACGGACGAAGCCATCGGGGTCGATCTGCGCGGTGTCGTGAGTGCAGAACCACCCCTGGGTGAACCTCGTCGAGGTCGCTTGCGGCGAGTTCCAATACCGACGCGTGACACTCGGTCCACGGCACAGCAACTCACCGAAACCACCTGGAGCGTCCGGGCCGTACAACGCCACTTCCATTCCACCGAAAGCGATTCCGACGCTTCCGAGGTGGGTGGGCGCCGACTCGGTTGGCAGAATGAGACCAGCCCCACAGGTCTCGGTTTTGCCCCACCCGATCACATGCCGAGCGGCCGGGAACAGGGTCAGCAGCTTGGATTCCTGTTCGGCCGTGATCGGCGACCCGCTGCAATCGATCCACTGAACCGACCTCGAACCGGCACGCGCCGCCGGTCCAAGGGTGAGCAACCGTGGCTCGAGCAGGTCCTCGGGCCGCCCGGTCACGATGTCGACGGTATGCACACTCTCACGCCAGAAGTCGCCGGCGAGGACCACCGTTCCACCGACCACCAACGTCGCGAGCACGTGCACGAATTGCCGCACCGACTTGAAGTCATTGTCCACCAACAGATTTCGCACACCTTCGACGCCGTAATCGCGCGAGTGCAGAATGCCGACGATGGCGGAGAGCACGTTCTCGTTGCTCAACTCGACGCCCAGCATTTCGCCCGAAGAATCGGCGGTGTACGCGAGGATCGCCATCTCCTCCGGGGCGGCACCGTCGTCGATGAACGGAACACCGTGTGGGAGTTCCCCGTCGAGCACCAACACCGAGCCACTGTCCGCGATGACGAAGTCCGCCGCGTCGTCGCTCAGATGAACACCCACGGAGACCGGAACACCGCCGGCGAGAATGACGCCGAGGCACGCCTCCATCCACCTCACCCCGGCGGCGACGCGAATGGCCACACGGTCACCGATCTCGACGCCTCGCGACTTCAGCCCGCCTGCGACCCGCGACGCCTCGGCCCACAACTCCGCGAAGGTGACCTGCTCGCCGTCGACCTCCTCCACCGCGATGCGTGAGGAGAATCGATGAACGGCGATATCGAGGAGTTCGGACAGCGACGGGTCGAGTTGGCTGTACCGAAGCACCCCGTCACCCGCACGGGTGACACGGGCGTCGGCGAGGAGCTGAGTCGAACACGGGTATTCCACAAGCGTCGACCGCATCGATACCTCCACGTCACTGACAACCCACCGGCCATTCGACTATATGACGTGGATCACAGTTCGTGGAGGTCTCTGGCGATAATCGTGGCAAACTTACTTTCCGGAGTAGACCGCTTTGCCCGGTCCGACGTCGAGGAAACTGCGGACAGCGCCGCGTAGGTCATCGGTGGCGAACAGCGCACCGGACACCCCGGGAGTCACCGAATCCGCGTGGGCGATCCCGCCGGAACGCCAGGCCGCCACGATCTGCTTGGTTGCGTCGTGGGCTCGCGTGGGCCCGTCCGCCAACCGGGCCACCAGGGCACGCGCCGCAGCATCGACATCGTCGTGAACGGCATTGACGACGCCCCACGAGTGCAGGGTTGCGGCGTCGTAGAGATCGCCGGTCATGACCAACTCCCGAGCCCGTCCGGAACCGGCGCGCTCGGCCAAACGCTGCGGTCCACCCATGGACGGCGTCAGACCGACCACTGTCTCGACCAGTCCGAACTTCGCCTTCGGCGCCGCGAGGATGATGTCGCAGGCCAAGGAGATCTCGAAGGCAGCAGTCAGCGTCAGCCCGTGCGCCGCGTAGATGACCGGGCACGGCAACGCCTCGAGCGGATGGCAGATCTGGGCGAACAGTTCGCGCCACAATTCCGCTCCCTGCTCCGGGTTCAGTCCGTCGAACACATGGACGTCGACGCCGGCCGAGTTGACCTTGCCCTCGGCGCGCAGAAGCACAGCGCGCGGTGGGTTTTCGGTCAGCGCTGCAACATCGGCGATGACGGCGTCGAACATGGCCTGATCGAACAGATTGAGTGGTCCGTGCGCGAACGTCAGGACAGCCACCTCGGCACCACCATCGGTGGTGAAGCGCTCGAGGCGGGTGGGATGCGATTCGGGAGCAGTCATGCCGCCACACTGCCACATCGAACCGGCCTACGATCGTCGGGTGGACGGTCTGAGAAATGCACTCGCGGACGTTGTGGGACACCGGTTCGTCGTCGACGACGCCGACGTGTTGGCGACCCGTTCCACCGACCAGACAGGGCGCTACAGCGGGCGCGCCAGCGCTCTGGTCCGGCCCGGAAATACCGCCGAAGTCTCGGCAGTGCTGAACGTGTGCCGCTCGCGCGGCGTACCGGTCACCGTTCAGGGCGGGCGAACCGGTCTGGTCGCCGGGACGGTGCCCGAGCACGACGACGTCCTGCTCTCCACCGAACGCCTCGAGGCGATCGGCGAAGTCGATGTTGCCGCCGGTCGGATCACCGTCGGTGCGGGAGTGACACTCACGCAGGTACATTCCGCGGCGGCCGCCGCACGCCTGAAATTCGGCGTGGACATAGCTTCACGGGATACCGCGACGATCGGCGGCATGGTCTCCACCAATGCCGGTGGGCTGCACACGGTTCGATACGGGAACATGGCCGAACAGGTGCTCGGCCTCGAGGTGGTGCTCCCCGACGGGACCACGGTGCGCCGGTCACCGAAAGTGTTGTCCGACAATTCCGGATACAACCTGCCCGCACTGTGGGTGGGCAGCGAGGGAACTTTAGGGGTGGTCACTTCCGTCGACCTGAAATTACGGAAGATACCGACTCACCGCGTCACATCGCTGACCGGTTTCGACACACTCCAAGACGTCGTCGAGGCGGGGCGAGTGTTGCGCACTCTCGACGGCGTCGACGCACTGGAGTTGTTGGACGGGCGCGGTCTCGAACTGGCCGCCCACCATTTGAACGCCGCGGTTCCGACGGGGCGACCGTGGTACCTCCTCGCCGAGGTGTCCGCGGCCCACGATCCGCTGGAAGACCTGGCCGAGCTGCTCGAACGCATCGGCCCACCGCAGACCCCGGCCGTGGCGATCGACGCCCCCGGCTCGACGCGCTTGTGGGCTGCACGCGAATGCTTCGCCGAGGTGGTCGGATTGTTCGGTCCCCCACTGAAATTCGACGCGGCGCTGCCGCTGAACTCGCTTGCCACCTTCGCCGAGGACGCCGCGGCGGTGATCGCGACTCGCGCCCCCGAGGCAATTCCGATCCTCTTCGGACACGTCGCCGAGGGAAATATCCACCTCAACGTCCTGAACTGCCCGAACGGCGACACCGTGTACCGCAGCGTCCTCGAACTGGTTCGCGATCACGGCGGAAACGTCAGTTCCGAGCACGGGGTGGGCTCGCTCAAACGCAAATATCTGGACCTGGCCCTCTCTGCGGAGGACATAGCCACGATGTGGGCGATCAAGCGAGCCCTGGACCCGAGCGACTATCTCAATCGTGCAGTGATGTTTCCCGACGCGCTTCGGCACTGACGGCCATCGCGTCGTCGTGTGCGTCGCCGCGCAGAGGTCGAGCGAAGCACACCGAAGCGACGAAGCCGATGAGCAGCACGCCTGCGGGCAGCCAGATCGACTCCGACATCGCCGTGCTGAACGGTTCACGGACGAACTCGGGTAGGTGACCCACTCCGGCTTCGGAACTGCCGCCGGTCAGACCCTGAGCCGCCAATCGTGCGGTGATCAGTGCTCCGATCGCGGCACTGCCGAGAACCGCACCCACCTGCCGGGTGGTGTTGTAGACGCCGGCGCCGGCGCCGGCCTGCATCGGAGGCAGGTTGTGTGTGGCGGTGGCCGCGAGCGGCGACCAGATGCATGCGTTGGCGAAGCCGATCAGGCCGATCGGCAGGAGCAGTTCCCAGATCGCGACGTCGGGAGACATAACCAATGCCAGCCAGCCCAGGGCGATCGCGAACAGCAGGAAGCCGGTGCCCGCGATGTAGCGGGGATGCGTCTTGTCGACGAGCTTGCCGATGATCGGCGCAAAAATGCCGGTCAGCACGGCCATCGGAACGAGGAGGAGCGCCGACTGCGTCGGGGAGAGTCCGCGAACTGCCTGGGTGTAGAACATCAGCGGAAGGACCATCGACGTGATCGCGAAGCCCATCGCGGTGATGGCGACGTTGGCGAGCGAGAAGTTGCGGTCCTTGAAGAGTTCGAGTGGAAGCAAGGGCTCGTTCTTGTTGCGCGACTGGTAGAACACGAACACCGCGAGCAACACCACACCGGCGCCGATCAGGCTCCAGACGAATCCGTTCCAGTCGTACGAACTGCCTTCCTGGATTCCGAACACGAGCAGGAACATGCCTGCGGCGCTGAGAATCACGCCGGGAATGTCGAACTTGTGCTCGCTGGTCGGCAACGACGGAACAAGCTTCCACGCGAGGAGGAAGGCGATGACACCAACCGGGACGTTGACGATGAAGATCCATTCCCAGCCGAGATTGTCGACCAACACACCACCGGCAAGCGGACCGACCAGCGTCGCAACACCGGCAACCGCGCCCCACAGGCCCATTGCGGCGCCACGCTTGTTCGGCGCGAACGTGCGTGTGATGACGGCCATCGTCTGAGGCGTCATCATTGCGGCGCCCAGACCTTGGAAAGCCCTTGCCACGATGAGCATCTCGACGCTGCCGGACAGACCACACCACAGTGAAGCGCCGGTGAACAGTACGAGGCCGATCATGTACAGGTTCTTCGGTCCGAACCTGTCACCGAGCCGGCCGGTGACGAGCAGCGGCACCGCGTACGCCAGCAGGTACGCGCTGGTGACCCAGACGACCTTGTTGATGTCGGTGCCGAGGTCCTCCATGATCGCAGGGTTGGCGACAGCGACGATGGTGCTGTCCACCAGAATCATGAAGAACCCGATACACAGCGCCCACAGCGCGTGCCAGGGATTGACCTGCTTTTCCATCTTCAGTCCTTAGGTAGTGCGGACGAGCCTGCGGAGCCGGCCAGCCGGTCGAGAAGTTCTTGTGAGAGCCAGGGCATTTCGCCGCTCTCGATGTCTGTCACCAACGCGCCGATCCACTCTCTTTCGGCGACGGTCAGTGCGTGGGCGTAGTCCGCGCCCACCGTGAAGATTCGTGGTTTTTCCGCCGCCTTCACCGCTTCGTAGTCGACCTCGAATTTCGCGATCGTCTTGTCGAGGTGCGCGAGACGAATTCGAAGCATCTGACACGCGGTGGACGCGGAGAGGTTGTGCATTTCAGCGAGCGCGAGCGGCAACCGCGGATACTCCCGCACCGGAACCGCCAACATCTCACGTAGTTGATGCTCGAGGGCCTCACGGCCCCGGGCGGTGATCTCGTACGTCGTCCGTTCGGGCCGGTTGCCCTCACGATCGGTCCCGATCGAAGCCAGAAGTTCCTGCTTCTCCAGCCGGGAAACCGTGTGATAGAGCGATCCCGGCTTGATCTTCACCAACTGATCGCCCCGGCGAACCGAGGCAAGTTGATACATCTCGTACGGATGCATCGAACGCTCGGACAGCAGGCCCAGAACGGTGATTCCCAGAGGCGTCAGTGACACGTCACCCATGAGTCCCCCTCCCTGACAAGCCGCAATTGACTATTTCTTGACTATTCCACCTGAAATAGTCCACATGGAATATACGACCTCTGTCCATCTCGATCAACCCGTTCGAATCGGACTAGCCTGTAGCGAGTGGACGAACATCACCTCGACATCATCCGACTCGCTTGGGCACGTGAACTGGGCCTCGGCGACTCGGCACTTCGGCCGGCACACACGGCCCGCGTCGTCGGCGACGACATCCACGTTCTCGATCTGGCAGGCTCAGGTGCGATCGTCGGGCCGCAGTGGTTCATCGAGCGCACCGAGGACATCTCCGTCGACGCCCTGCTGCAACCGGCGCGTCTGCTCGAGATCGCCGGCGATCACGGCGGCCGAATCACCGGCCCCGTCGATCTCGCTTTCCTCGGCGACTACACGGACGCGCCACCCGACGAGCAACTACTGATTTCCCACGACATCGACGATGCCCTCGCCGTCGCTGCGCTCTGCCCACCCGACGACAGCACCACAGCCGACCTCGGGAACCGGACGCGGTGGTTCACCGCCCTCACCGATTCCACCGAGGTGCTCGGATGCGCGGCGTACTCCGAATTTCAGGGATTCGTGGCAGATCTTACGACCCTGACTGCTCCAGCGCATCGCCGTCACGGAATCGGCTGCGCAGTAACGCTTCTCGCTGCGGAGGACGCTCTCGATTCCGGCTTGATCCCGCAGCTACGCACAAGTCGCGGCAGTGCGATCGGCGCGACGCTTCCACGTAAAGCCAAATTCGACGTTCTGGGGGCATACGCTCGGGTACACGTGCACCTGCCCAGTTGACACTCGAACGAGAGGGACCGCAGATGAGTACGGAAGACGGCGCGAGCGAACCGACATTCGTCGAAGAGGGTCGTGAATTCAAACGCGACACCAACTACATCCCGACCCGGATCACCGAGGACGGCCGCGACGGTTACCCCGTCGAACCCGGGCGATACCGGTTGATCGTGGCACGTGCCTGCCCGTGGGCAAACCGCGCCATCATCGTCCGCCGCCTACTCGGCCTCGAAGACGTACTGTCGATGGGCATCTGCGGTCCGGTTCACGACAAGCGAAGCTGGACTTTCGATCTCGACCCGGGCGGCGTCGATCCCGTACTGAAGATCCCGCGACTGCAGGACGCATACTTCGCCCGAGATCCCCACTACCCCAGGGGAATCACGGTGCCCGCCATGGTGGAGATCGCCACGGGCAAGGTGATCACGAACGACTACCCACAGATCACCCTCGACTTCTCGACGCAATGGAAGAAGTACCACCGCGAAGGCGCACCGGATCTGTACCCGGAGCCTCTGCGAAACGAAATCGACGAAGTGGCCGAGTACGTTTTTCGCGACGTCAACAACGGCGTCTACCGCTGCGGTTTCGCCGGTTCACAGCAGGCGTACGACGAGGCATACGACACGCTGTTCGCTCGCCTCGACTGGCTCACCGAACGTCTTGCCCGGCAACGTTTCCTGGTGGGCGACACCATCACCGAAGCCGATGTGCGCCTGTTCACCACGCTGGCGCGGTTCGATCCCGTCTATCACGGCCACTTCAAGTGCAACAGAAGCAAACTCAGCGAGATGCCGGTGCTGTGGGACTACGCGCGCGATCTGTTCCAAACCCCCGGATTCGGTGACACCATCGACTTCACACAGATCAAAGCGCACTACTACATCGTGCATTCCGAGATCAATCCCTCCGGAATCGTGCCCAAGGGACCGGAATTGACACACTGGCTCGAACCGCACGGACGCGAACAGTTGGGTGGCCGACCGTTCGGGGACGGCACACCACCTCATCCGCCCATCCCGTCGGAAGTGGTTCCGGCAGAGCACTGGGCCACCAGGTAGGTCGCGGGGGGCTACTCCCCTGCGTACGTGCCGAAACTCCAGTACACACCTTCGGGATCACGGCAGGTGAACCCCCGCGAACCGTAGTCCTCGTCGCGCAATCCCTGCGTGATCGTGGCGCCCGCCGCGACAGCGCGTTCGTGGAGTGCATCGGCGGCGTCCGCGTCGTCCACGACGATGTACACCGAACCGATTCCAGGCGGCAGGCCGGCGATCGCAGAATCGGTGCGCGGCGAACCCAACATGATGCCGCCACCGCCCGGCCAGTCGAGTTGGGCGTGGTCGACCACGTCTCCCTCTCCGTAGACGGCCTTCTCCACGAAACCGAAGGTGCTCACCAGAAAGTGGATTGCCGCACGGGCGTCGAGGTAGCGCAGCGTCGGCCAGATGGTCGTCGAACGAGATTCCGAAGTGGCGGTCATAACACTCGAACTCCTGCCTGGGAAAACTCACGAAGAAAACCGAGTCTCGTACGAGCCTATGGCCCCGGTGATCACCGCCGCCAGCGAAAACTTCACCTATTCTCGAGATACGGTCCACCTCGCTTCAGAGGAGGACAACTGTGGAGGGGCAGCAATGAGCAAGTCGACGAACAACGACAGCGGGCGTATCGAGAAGGTCCTCGTTTCCGTTCTCGACAACGGAAGCCGCCTGCAAGCGCCCGCAGTGGCCAAATACGTCAACCATGTCCGTAAGGCCCACCCCGACGAGTCACCTGCTCAGATCGTCGAGCGGATGGAGAAGATGTTCATTCTCGCCGTGACCGGCAGCGGCAGTGCCGTCGGCGCCACCGCCGCGGTGCCGGGCGTCGGAACGGTCGCGTCCATCGCTGCCGTCGGTGCGGAATCGGCTTTCTTCCTCGAGGCGTCAGCGCTGCTGACGTTGGCAATTGCGTCAGTGCATGGAATCTCCGTACAGGATCACCAGCAACGACGTGCCCTGGTCCTGGCAGTCGCCCTCGGCGAATCCGGTATGGAGATCGTGCAGAAGGCCACCGGAATCACAGCCAAGAACTGGGGAACGGCAATCACGAGCAAGATTCCCGGACCCACGATGAGGGGAATGAACAGCACCCTCGTGCGGAAATTCGTGACCAAGTACGCCGCGAAGCGCAGCGCACTGATCCTCGGCAAGCTCGTTCCGGCCGGAATCGGTGCGGTCATCGGCGGTGCGGGCAACCGTGCAATCGGCAAGGGCGTCGTCAAGAATGCGCGCGAAGCCTTCGGACCGGCACCGGCCAGGTGGACCGACCACCTGATCGTGATGCCTGCCGACGATGCCGCAGTGCTTCCCCAGACGGAGACACGCCGGGCCATCCGCAGATAGCCGTCCGGGCCGTAGGCTCGCATCACGTATTCGCCGCCGACCCGGGAGCAGCATTGACGAACACCGCAATGGGATCCTTCTCTGCCCCCATCGAGATTCGTGGGTTGACGAAGACGTTCAAGGCGGCGCGCGCGGTCAACGACCTGAGCTTCGACGTTCAGGCGGGCTCGATCACCGGGTTTCTCGGCCCGAACGGTTCGGGCAAGACGACCACGTTGCGGATGCTCCTCGGACTGGTGTCACCGACGTCGGGATCGGCCACGATCAACGGCACCCCGATGCGTTTGCTGCCCAACCCGGCTCGGACCGTCGGCGCAGTACTCGACGTCGGCAGTCTCCATCCGAAACGAACGGCGCTCGGACACCTCGAGATCTACGCGGCCGCTATCGGCATGCCGACTCAGCGCGCGGCGCAGGTGCTGGACATGGTCGGTCTGAGATCGGTCGGAGTCCACAAGACCGGCACCTTCTCGCTCGGGATGCGCCAACGCCTGATCCTTGCCACCGCGATGCTCGGTGATCCCGAGATCCTCGTGCTCGACGAACCCGCGAACGGACTCGACCCCGAGGGCATGGCGTGGCTTCGTCAGTTCCTGCAGACCTTCGCCGGTTCCGGCCGAACGGTTCTGATCTCGAGTCACGCGCTTCGTGAAGTGGAAGCGACCGTCGACAGCGTGGTCATCGTCAGCGCCGGCTCACTCGTCTACCAAGGGACCATGGACGAACTTCGCCGCTCGCAGCGCAGTCGACTGCTCGTCTCGTGTTCCAACCCAGCGCTCCTCGCCACGGCATTGGCCGCTCGCGGAATCATCGACGCCCAGATCACGCAGGACGGACGGCTCGCCGTGGGCGGCACCGACACGTCGGTGCTCCCACCGGTGGCATCCGCCGCCGGTGTCACGATCTTCGGCGTCGCAACCGAAGGCGCAGATCTCGAGCAACTGTTCCTCGCGATGACAACACCGCAGTACGCGGTTCCCCAGGTCGGATACCACCGCCCACCCGGTCCCGGTTCCGGACCGGGCTATTACGGCCCTGCCGCATACGGACCTTCCGGAGGACACCGATGACCACGCTCGTGCGCGCGGAGACACTCAAAGTTCTCACCCTGCGCTACTGGTGGGCACTGGCCATCGCACCGGTCGTCGTGGCCGTGCTGATTGCTGCCTCCACCAGGACGTTCGTCGAAGCCGTGGCCGATTCGGCAGACACCACCTTCGACGTCGATGTCGTGTCCACCGGCGTCAGCCTCGGTGTCTCCAACACGCTTGTCCTGGTGTTCGCGGCTGTCTTCGGAGCACTCACCGCCGGATCCGAATTCGGCTACAAAACTCTCACCACGACGTTCCTCACAGCTCGCGGCCGTGACGGAGTTCTCGGCGCAAAACTTGCCGTCGTCGCGGTATTCGCCGTCGGCTACGCGTTGGCGGTCGAAGTAGTCAGCATCGGCGCGATGTTGCTCTTCGGCCGGGACTTCAGCTTCACCACCGATCTCTTCGCCATCTGCGCCGCAGGCATTCTGGCGTGCGCTCTGTGGGCACTGCTCGGCGCCGGGGTGGCACTGCTCACCGGTTCGTCGATGGCCGGTGCCCTCTCGGTCATCCTGTGGTTCGTCTTCGGTGAATGGATCGTCCGCGCAGTGCTGCTCGCGATGGATCTCGGCGGGGTCGGGGCCGCGCTTCCGGTGTCGGCCACGATCGGCACGATCATCAATGCGGCCCCGTCGATCGACGTCGACGCGTTTGCGTCCTGGCCGAGCGGCCCGATGATGCTGGCCGCTTGGGTGGTTCTGTTCTGCGGGCTCGGTTGGCTGCGGACCAGGACCCGCGACATCACCTGAAAAGGCTGTCTGGGGCCGGGTCTACCGTGGATCTCGATGAACACGATCAACACGGACAGTCCGGTAGCTGGAGAGGTCGATCGAGCTCCGGGCTGGATCCGCCGCTTGGCGCACGCATGCTGGTTGCACCGAAGAGTTGCCATCGGCGCGCTTCTGGTGACCGTCATCGCTTCGGCGATCGACATCTCGTTTCCTCTTCTGACCCGCTATGCGCTCGACGCCGCAAGCCAGGAGAACCCAGGCAAGGTGATCGGGTTCGTCGCGCTGGCGATCGCGCTGCTCGCGGTCGTCCGCTTCGCGTGCCAGTACGGCCGACGGATGCTTGCCGGCCGACTCTCGCTCGATGTTCAACACGACTTGCGGCTCGCCTTGCTCGGCTCGCTGCAACGCCTCGACGGACGCGGGCAGGATCAGATCCGCACAGGCCAGGTGGTATCCCGGTCCATCACCGATTTACAACTCGTCCAGGGTTTGCTCGCGATGGTGCCGATGTCCGCGGGTGCGCTCCTGCAATTCGTGCTCGCGATCGGCATCATGGCGTGGCTCTCGCCGCTGTTGACTCTCGTCGCTGTCGCCGTCATCCCCGCAGTAGGGCTGGTGGTGTTCCTGATGCGACCGATGCTCTTCGCCGCAACATGGTCCGCGCAGCAGCGGGCCGCCGACCTCGCCCAACATGTCGAGGAAACCGTCACGGGCGTGCGCGTCGTCAAGGGATTCGGGCAGGAACAACGAGCCGTCGACCAACTCGAAAAGCACAGCCGCACGTTGTATTCGGAGCGTCTTCGCGCCGCGTGGTTGAACGCGAAATTCGCGCCGACCATGGCCGCCTTGCCCCAGCTCGGGCAGGTGGGAGTGATCGCTCTCGGCGGGTATCTCGCACTGCACGACAAGATCACCGTGGGAACGTTTCTCGCGTTCGCCACCTACATCGTGACGATGACCGGAGTCACCCGAACTCTGTCGTCGGTCATCGTCATGGCGCAGCTGGCGCGCGCCGCTGTCGAGCGTGTCTACGACGTCATCAACGCTCAGCCGGACATCGCCGATCCAGACCATCCGGTGGACCTGCCCGACGGTCCTCTCGGAGTCACCTTCGACGACGTGGCATTCGGATTCGACACCGAACGCGACGTCCTGACCGGGCTGAACCTCCGCATAGAACCGGGCGAGACCGTCGCCGTCGTGGGGCCGGCCGCGTCGGGCAAGACCGCGTTGTCCTTGCTTCTCCCCCGGTTCTACGCCCCGACTTCGGGTGTAGTGACCGTCGATACCGCGGGCGAGACGTTCCCCATCGGCGAACTGCGCACAGAACAGCTTCGTGCCGCCGTCAGCCTGGTCTTCGACGAACCTTTCCTGTTCTCGGACACCATCGCCGCCAACATCGCACTGGGGCGCGAGGACGCCTCCGACGAGGACATCCGCGCCGCAGCTGCATTGGCACAGGCAGACACCTTCATCGAGGCACTCCCGGACGGATACGACACCGTTGTCGGTGAACGAGGTCTGACGCTGTCGGGCGGCCAGCGTCAGCGCATCGCGCTTGCCCGAGCCCTCCTCGTCGACCCGCGGATTTTGGTCCTCGACGACGCCACCTCCGCGGTCGATGCGGCAACCGAGGCTGCGATCTTCGACGCGTTCCGGGCCAGACGACGGCAAACCACGCTGATCCTCGCGCACCGGCGATCCACCTTGACGCTGGCAGATCGCGTCGCGGTTCTCGACGGCGGACGGATCATCGACTCCGGAACCGTGGACGAGCTGGAAGCGCGATGTCCGCTCTTTCGCGCCCTGTTCTCCTCGCCGCCGGAACTACCGGCCGAACTCGACGACGTCGACTCCGATGCTTTCGGACGTGACCGCAGCGAGCCGACAACCGAGCAGTTGTGGCCGCAGGCACCGGAATCCGAAGCCGACAGCACAGCCGCTACGACGCAGGGTGCGGGCGGACCGATGGCCGGAGCGCTCAGCGGAATCGCGGTGACGCCGTCCCTGCGGGCAGCAGTCGACGCTCTCCCACCCGCACGCGAAGACCCCGGAATCGCTCCTGAGAGCCTGCGCGAATCGAATCCACAGTTCTCACTCCGACAGATCTTGAGGCCGGTCCGCTGGGTTCTACTGGCGGTTGTCGTGTGCCTTGCCCTGGACTCCGCCGCGGCGATCGCATTTCCCTCCCTCGTCAGATATGCGATCGACCACGGAGTCGTGACCGCAGACAGCACCACACTCTGGATCGCGACGGCGTTCGGCGCGCTCCTGGTCGCCGCAGACTGGGTCATCGTGGCGGTCATGACGGTGCTCACGGCCCGAGCCGGTGAACGCGTGCTGTTCGGGCTCCGCGTCCGCAGCTATGCACACTTGCAGCGCCTGGGTCTGGACTACTACGAACGGGAATTGTCCGGCCGCATCATGACGCGTATGACCACCGACGTCGACGCGCTCTCGTCGTTCATCCAAACCGGTATGTCGACGGCGATCGTGAGCGTCCTGACCGTCGGCGGAATTTCGATCGCCCTCCTGGCGACCGACGTGACGCTCGGCCTGGTGGCGCTGGCCGTCATCCCACCGCTCGTGGTTGCGACCGTGATCTTCCGCAAGATCTCCTCGGTTGCCTACAGCCAGTCCCGCGAACGGATCTCGCTCGTCAATGCCGACTTCCAGGAGAACATCGCCGGTCTGCGAGCATCTCAGGCCTACCGCCGCGAAGAAGGTGCGGCGCGTAGGTTCGCAGAACGCTCCGAGAGCTACCGCCGATCGCGGATGCGGTCGCAGCGAGCCATTTCGATCTACTTCCCTTTCATTTCGTTCCTGTCCGACCTCGCGTTGGCCGCGGTCGTGTTCGTCGGTGCGCACCAGATCGCCAACGGATCGACTTCGCCCGGCGTACTGATCGCTTTCGTGCTCTACCTCGGTCTGCTGTTCGGACCGATTCAGCAACTCTCACAAGTGTTCGATGGTTACCAACAGGCAAACGTCGGATTGCAACGAATCGGCGACCTGCTGCGCACTCGCAGTTCGATCGAGACTGCCGACAGCGAGGATTTGATCGCGATCTCCGGACGACTCGACGGCGCCGTCCATCTCGACGGGGTCGGGTTCCGGTACTCGGGTGCGGACGTCGACGCCCTCTCCGATTTCGATCTGCAAATCCCGCCGGGCACGACCGTCGCTCTGGTCGGCCGAACCGGTGCCGGGAAGTCGACGGTCGTGAAGTTGCTCGCCCGCTTCTACGACCCGACGTCCGGATCGGTCGACGTGGACGGAACCGACATCCGGAACTTCCACCTCTCGCAGTACCGACGTCGCCTCGGCGTGGTCCCACAAGAAGCCCATCTGTTCACCGGCACGGTCGCCGACAACATCGCGTACGGCAGGCCGTCGGCGTCGCACGCGGAGATCGAGGAAGCGGCACGTTCCGTCGGCGCACTGAATTCGATAGCCGACATGCGTGGAGGCATGAATCATCCCGTCGGCGAGCGCGGCCAGGGGCTCTCGGCGGGCCAACGCCAACTGATCGCATTGGCCCGTGCCGAACTCGTCGACCCGGACCTTCTGCTCCTCGACGAGGCGACCGCGACGCTCGATCCCGCGACCGAACGAATGGTGCTCGAAGCAAGTCGGTCGGTCACCCGGAAACGGACTTCCGTCGTCGTAGCTCACCGCCTCGCGACAGCTGCCCGAGCGGACCTCGTTGTCGTAGTTGACCGGGGACGTATCGTTGAATACGGCCCGCACGATGTTCTGCGGTATGCCGGTGGTCACTACTCGGGACTCTGGGATGCATCGCAGGCGCGTGAGGGGAATAATCTGACGTCGAGAACTGTCATCGAAGGCAACCCCGTCGCGTGACAGTCGGCACGGATTTGTACCGCCGAGAGGTAGTGCGCGATCGCAAGATCACGGACTTCCGTGAGACAGCTCACAAATTGTGTGCCGCACAATTGCTCGTCACACGCTCGGGCTAATCTCATGTATATAGGCGCTCTGATCGGGTACCGAAATAGAAACGAGGCGAACACCTGCCGTGAGCAGCAGTTCTACATCCCAATTCGGACAGAACCAGTGGCTGGTTGACGAGATGTACCAACGCTTCCAGGACGATCCGTCGTCCGTGGATCCCAGTTGGCACGAATTCTTGACCGATTACTCGCCGGACTCGGCGAACACGGGAGGTGGAAACGGGACTGCCTCGAACGGCAACGCGGCTGCACCCGCCGCTGTTGTAGCTCCGCCTGCTTCTCCCAAGGCCACGCCTCCCGCCCCCAAGACCGCACCTCCTGCGCCGGCTGCCAAGGCTGCCGCTCCGGCCCCCGCG
>OBMY01000018.1_pt1 | contig 43549 bp, 45 predicted proteins | sample 1641151 | NCBI WGS metagenome assembly OBMY01 (sample SAMEA104232313, study PRJEB22302) | sediment metagenome | biome: forest; feature: aquifer; material: sediment | place: USA | collected 2011-08-07 | depth 0.01 m
CGGGACTCGGCGATAGTGCACGCCAACCCCGCCAGCACCACCCCCGCCACGGTCAACCCGACGAACACCGAAGGCCATGACCACCGCTCGAGCAGTACCCCGGCGCCGAGGATGCCCAGCACTGCCCCTGACCCCGCAACTCCGGCCCACACCCCCACCGCCCGGCCACGATGGGCAGCGGCGAACCCCGCGGTCAGGATCGACAGCGTCGAAGGCATCACCAGCGCCGCGCCCACCCCGGCCAGCGCGCGCGCTGCGATCAGCCACACCGGGTCGGCCAGCAGCAGCGGCAGCGCCGACGCGACCGAGAACACCGCCAGCCCCGTGACCAGCACACCGCGACGCCCGTAACGGTCACCGATTGCTCCGGCAGGCAGCACAAGACACGCCAGCACCAGCGTGTAACCGTCGACGATCCAGGTCAACTGGGCTTGCGTCGCCCCGGTCTCGACCGCGATCTGCGGCAACGCCGAGTACAACGCCGCCATGGCCGCGACCACCAGCGCCACCGCCAGGCACGACACCGTCAGCATCCACCACTCGGCCCTGGTCCACCGGTCGATCTCAACAGCGCCCGTCCCAGGTGTGTCCACCGGCGCCTCCCAACTCAAAGACCAACAGTCTCGGTACGAGACCATTCGTATCATAGTGGTGGGGGCTCGGGATAGAGTCGACACATACGCCCAGGGCTGAACGAGACGAATCGGAGGAGCGCGCTCCCATGACCGCCCCGGACCACGCCACGACCGACTCACTCACCGCAGTCGACGAGCAGGCCGATCCGCGGCTAGCACGCTCACGCAACCGGTTACTCGATGCGGCCACCCATCTGCTGTCCACCGGTGGCGTCGAAGCGGTCACTGTCGAAGCCGTCACCCGCATGTCGAGGGTCGCGCGCGCGACTCTATACCGACACTTCGGTAGCACCAATCACCTGCTCGCGGCAACCTTCGAACGGCTACTCCCTCACGTCGACACCCCTTCCGGCACCGGACCCGTGCGCGAGCGGCTGATCGCACTGCTCACCACCGAATCCGACCTCATCGAACAGGCCCCAGTACAGATGACCACCCTGGCATGGCTGGCCATGGGGTCCCTTGGCGACGCCCACACCGACCCCGCCCGCCGCCCCGATCCGGCCGCGATCACCTCGCTACGCGCCCGCATCATAGAGCAATACCGCCAACCCTTCGACTACATCCTCACCAGCCCCGACGCCCGTGCCATGCTCGGCGAACTCGACACCACCTTCGCCCTCATCGAACTCCTCGGCCCGATCGTCTTCGCACACCTCACCGGACTGCGCACCATCGACCACGACGATTGCACCCGACTCGTCGACAACTTCCTCACCACCCACCGAATAGGCGCGGCATCAACCACTCCGGCCGAGCACAGAACGCGGTAACCGAAGACCTGGGCCAGTCGGTCAGAACAAAAAGTGTCGCGGACCCGCAGAGCCCGGTGTCGTAGCAAGCATGCTGTAGTGGACGGCGACTCAGCGCAGCCGTCCTGCGCGTTGTTGGTGTGGTGGGACCTTGATGCGTGGGTGCTGAAGGCCGAGGTTGACGAGCGCTTCGCGGCGTTCGAGGTAAGGCAGGACGGTCGTCGATGTGTCGTCGACGTCGAGGACATCGACGATCCGGCAAAGCCAGCATTGTTACGGCCACCGAGCGCCGTGACGCTTCCACAACTTCTCTTCCGGAGTCACATACGCACACCACCAACAAGAAGATCAACGATCACTTCTTATCCGAAACACGATGAGCGCCCTCCTGCCGGTTTGGGTGTTCGTTTTGACCGTCGTCATACCGGACGGTTAAGAACGGGCGTCTGGGCGCGACTGATGTCAGTTTCAGAAGACGGCTGCACTATGCCAGAAGTGGACTGCACTAGAGGGTCGACTAAGTCGACATAGCTTAAAGAGTGATGTCCACAAATCTCGCTAACGAAGCGAGCAGCCTCTCGCCGACAACGGAATCAGTGAATCGAACCGGAGTTTCCGGAGACTTCATCCTTTGGGAAAGATGGAGTCATGTCCTCAGCAACGAACAAGAGGTACCCGCCCGAACTGCGTGAGCGGGCAGTGCGGATGGTCGCAGAAGTCCAACACGAGTACCCGTCCGAGTGGGCCGCAGTCGAATCCGTCGCTGACAAACTCGGCATCGGAACAGCGCAAACGCTGCTCAACTGGGTCCGGAGAGCTCAGACCGACGCCGGCGAACGTCCCGGTGTGACGAGCGAAATGGCAGCGGAGATGCGCAAACTTCGAGCCGAGAATCGGGAACTCAAGCGCGCCAACGAGATCCTGAATTCGGCATCGGTTTTCTTCGCAGCGGAGCTCGACCGCAACAACAAGTGATCATCGACTTCATCAACCGATACAAGAGTGAGTACGGCGTCGAGCCGATGTGCAGGGTGCTCAGCGAGCATGGCTGCTCAATTGCGCCGTCCACCTACTACGACGCGCGCAATCGTTCCGCATCTCGGCGGGCTCTGCGCGACGAAGAGCTCAAAGCCGCGGTCAGCCGTGTACATGCCGAGAATTATTCGGTCTACGGAGCCCGGAAGGTGTGGCTGGAAATGCGTCGAGAAGGCATCGACGTGGCACGGTGCACGGTCGAACGGTTGATGGGTGTCCTCGGGCTCGAAGGTGCACGTCGAGGCAAGGCGAAACGGACCACTATCGCAGATCCACAAGGCCGTCGGGCGGACGATCTGGTGCAGCGAAAGTTCAACCCGGTTGCGCCAAATGTGTTGTGGGTAGCCGACTTTACCTATGTTTCGACGTGGTCGGGTTGGGTGTACGTCGCGTTCGTGATCGATGCGTATTCACGGCGGATTCTGGGTTGGAGGACTGCGACGACGATGGCGACACCGTTGGTACTCGATGCGATCGAGCACGCGATCTGGACTCGACGCCGAGAAGGGATTACCGAACTGGCCGGGCTCATTCACCACAACGACCGCGGGTCGCAAGGCGTATTCAACCGGTCGTCGCAACACCTACCCGATAGAGGTGTTCGATGAGAGCCATCGAGAGGCAGAAACGAGTCCGGGAATATCGAGGACAGATCGCTTCACCAGGGCGACCGACAATAGCCTGGCGTGAAGACCGGGTTCGCTTCTGGATCGCGATCGCCGGTGGAGCGAAAACCGTTGACGCGGGGATTACCGCCGGAGTGTCAGAGCCGGTCGCTCATCGTTGGTTCAAGCATGCTGGTGGAGTGAATCCGCAACTGCCCCCTAGTGTTTCTGGACGGTACATCTCCTCGTCCGAGCGTGAGGACATCGCGCTTTGGCGTGCGCAAGGCGAAGGAGTCCGACAAATTGCTCGCCGTCTGGGCCGCAGCCCGTCGACGATCTCGCGGGAGCTGCGCAGGAACGCGTCAACGCGAACCTACCGACTCGAGTACAAAGCATCGACAGCTCAATGGCATGCCGAGCGTCGTGCTCGCAGGCCCAGGGTCGCCAAAATGGTCATCAACGGTCGATTGCGTGAGTACGTGCAGGACAGGCTCAGCGGTGAGGTCCACACCACCACAGGGAAAGTCGTAGGTCCTGACGGTCCGTCTTGGGATGGGAAGAACAAACCCCATCGCGGAGATCGGGCGTGGGTGACGGGGTGGAGCCCCGAGCAGATCTCGAAACGGCTGCCGCTCGATTTCCCCGATGACGAATCGATGAGGATCTCAGCCGAGGCGATTTACCAGGCTCTTTACATCGAAAGCCGTGGCGGGTTGGAGCGAATGCAATCCTGGCATCTACGGCGAGGCAGGACCAAACGAATGCCCAGATCGCGTGCACGCCAGCAAACGTGGGCTCATGTCACTGCAGACACCGTGCTGGCTAAACGTCCGAAAGAGGTCGCTGATCGTAAACTCGCCGGCCACTGGGAGGGCGACTTAATCATCGGACTGAAGCGTTCTGCGGTAGCGACATTGATCGAGCGCACCTCCCGCTACGCGGTGCTCGTCCATCTCCCTCGCCAAAAAGGATACGGGATGATTCCCCCGAGGAAAAACGGCCCAGCACTGGCCGGTTACGGCGCCTTGACCATGAAAGACGCCCTGGCCAAGGCCGTCACCCCTCTACCGAAAACCCTCAGGCGGTCTTTGACATGGGATCGAGGCAAGGAACTCTCAGCTCACGCACTCTTCACCGAACAGACCGGTGTCCCAGTATATTTCGCTGATGCCAAGAGCCCATGGCAGCGAGGCAGCAATGAGCATCTCAACGGTTTGCTACGCCAGTATTTTCCGAAGGGGACCGACCTTTCCCGATGGAATTCCGCGGAGATCACCGCAGTGGCGAACGTGATCAACAACCGCCCCCGAGGAATCCTTGATTGGCGCACCCCCGCGGAGGTATTCGAAGAATTGCTACGATCTGCACAACAACACACTGTTGCGACGACCGGTTGAATACGCCCAATATACGTCAATTACGTTCACCGACAGGCTCATTGAGGTGGGTATCGATGCCTCGATCGGGGCGACTGGGTCGAGTTACGACAATGCTCTCGCCGAGACGATCAACGGGTTGTACAAGACCGAGTTGATCAAACCTCGTGGGCCGTGGCGAACGGTCGAGCATGTGGAGATCGCGACGTTGGAGTGGGTGGACTGGTTCAACCACCGGCGACTCTACGAGCATTGTGGGGATGTGCCTCCTGCCGAACTCGAGGCGTTCTACTACGGTGAACACAGAACTACGCGAATTGCGGAGTTCTCAAATCAGTAAGTCTCCGGACTCGCCGGTGCGATTCACAGAGTGAGCGAGTGCTACGGAATCATCCGGTGACTGGGCGCGTTTACCGCCGGGGCGTGGTTCGGGTTCGTTCGGTTTTTCGCATAACTGAGCACGGGTTTCATACACCGTCACCAACGCTAGATGTGGATCACGCATAGCGTCGCCTGACGTCCGAATCCACCGAACCGGCCACGCCGTTTGGATAGGTGACGGGCCGCGAAGCAGAGGCAGCTGCGGTCGTTGTGGTCGCGCCCTTCCGCTCAATCTGACGTGGGGTCACCGCGGATGAAGGTCTCTTCGTGTTCGCGGGACAGCCGAGCGGCCCTTTCGGCATCGCCCGCACCGAGCGCTTCGAGTATTACTTGGTGCTGTTCCGTGCTGGCACCCATGTCGAATCCTGGTGCCAATACGAGTTGAGCGGTTCGACCTTCGATCGACAGATGCTCCCACGTCGACAGCAGTGTGCTGTTGCCGGAGGCCGCGACGACGAGCCGATGGAATGCCATAGCGTGCGCGACCCATGCTCGACGGTTCGCGGTGACGGCGGCGGAGCGCATACCGTCGACTTCATCGGCAATGCGGTCCACCGCCATGCCGCGACCGGCTGCCAGTCGTGCTGCTGTCTCTTCCAGTGCGGCGCGCACCACTGACACCTCATCGAGCTCGTCCTGGTCGACCCGTCTGACTCGGCACCCGCGGTGCGCTTCGAAGACCACCAGGCCCATTCCGGCCAACTGCCGAAGAGCTTCACGGACGGGACCTTGGCTCACGCCGAGCTCACGAGCGATCCGCGTCTCGATCAACCGATCTCCTGGCGGGTACGTGCCATCGGCTATTCGTTCCCACAGCAGATCTTTGATTTGTTCGGGCAGACCGGTCACCGTGACGCCCTGCCCTGTCTTTGACCGAGTATCCGTCGACTCCGAGGGGACTTTCACATGTACCATCATAGATGATCGATTATTTAGGATCTACCATTATTGAGAGGATGCACCGATGAGTATTCGATTGGGCGATACAGCTCCAGATTTCACCGCCGCTACGACCACAGGAACGATCTCCTTCCACGAATGGCTGGGAGACTCGTGGGGAATGCTGTTCTCCCACCCCGGTGACTTCACGCCCGTATGCACAACCGAACTCGGTGCGGCAGCGCGGCTGAAACCTGAGTTCGACCGACGTGGAGTCAAGCTACTCGGCCTCTCTGTGGACTCGGTGGATTCGCATCTGGCATGGGAAGGCGATGTCGGTCAAACGCAAGGCACAGCAGTGAATTTCCCGATGATCGCAGACACCGATCGCGCAGTCTCCGAGCTCTACGACATGATTCACCCGAGCGCCAGCGCGGCGGCCACCGTACGTTCGGTGTTCGTCATCGCCCCGGACAAGTCGGTACAGCTGATCCTCACTTACCCGATGTCCACCGGCCGCAACTTCACGGAAATTCTGCGCGCGATCGACAGCTTGCAACTGACCTACGGTCAGCCAGTGGCTACGCCCGCCGATTGGCAGCCGGGTCAAGACGTGATCATCGGACTGGGCGTTTCCGACGACGAGGCAACAACACGGTTCCCCGGATATCGAACCTTGAAGCCTTATCTGCGGTTGACCGCGCAGCCCTGACCAGGGCACTCGTTCGCGCTGTTACCCCCCGGGGTACAGTGCAGTGAGTCACAGCTTCGTCGACGCGTGGGGTTGTCCGACCCTGCGGTGGTCAGCGGTGGAAAGGCGTGAATCAGTGAATTCGTCGGACTGGGATGCTCGGTACAGCAGCGTCGAGCATCCGTGGGGGTCGGCCCCGGCGGCTGCCCTGTCTGCGCGGTTTGCGGAGCTGCCCCCTGGCCGGGCGGTCGATCTGGGGTGCGGGAACGGGCGCCACGCTCGATGGTTGGGCGACGCGGGGTGGACGGTGAATGCTGTCGATTTTTCTTCTGTGGCAATCGAACTCGCACGCAGCGGCGGGGAGGACCGGTCGATCGACTACACCGTTGCCGACGTGCGGGCCTGGGAGCCGCCCGGCCCGGTGGATCTGGTGGCCATCGGCTTTCCTGCATCTACCGGTCGACGAGTTGGTTGCCGTCATTGCCGGTGCAGGAAGTTGGCTCGCACCGGGTGGACGGCTGTTGTATCTCGGTCATGCGCTCGATAACTTCACTCACGGAGTCGGGGGCCCGCCGGATCCGTCGATCCTGCCCGCCATCGACGACCTCGCCCGCGCCGCGAGCGGATTGCAGGTCCACGAGCTGGAACATCTGGTCCGCCCTGTCGGCGAGGGTCGGGCCATCGATGTTCTTCTCCATGCACAGCCGTGGGGCGCCGCAGCTCACCGTGATCTGAAGAGCGGAACTTTCACGTGACCGATCATCCGACTCCCCTGCGTGTGGTGTTCGCCGTCAACACCACACCCACCGTGGTGGTGCGGGCGATCCACAACCTTCTCGATGCTGCGACCGAGCCGGTGACGATCGAAGTCGTGTGCTTCGGACCGGGTCTCGATGCGGCCCTGCGCTGTTCGGATATTTCCCTGGAGATGCGGGCGTTGATCGATTCGGCCTCCATCACGGTGAAAGCATGCCGCAACAGTCTGGAGGGCAGAGGGCTCGGTGACGACGATCTGCTGATGGGTGTCGAAGTGGTTCCCGCTGTAGTGCTCCATCTCGCTCGACGTCAGCGAGATGGGTGGTCACAGCTCTACGCCTGACATCACATCCCCGCTCCAGTGTCGTAGGCACATCGTCTCAGGGCGTTCGGTTCTCGCGTTCACCGAGCTCGGAGGACTCGGCTGCGGTGTCACGGCCTCGACCACGGACGATGCGCACCGTCAGGACTGCGATGATCATCAGCACTGCGATCAGTAGTACTGCGGTGTTCGGTACCGCGTCGGCCACATCGCTGATCCAGACCTGCAGCGAGTACTGACTGTCGACCCCCATGACGCCGCCGAGGTTCGCTGTGCCCTCCGTGAGCAGGAACAGCACTCCGATACCGATGAAAAGTACCCCCGATATCAGAGACGTGGTATGCGTCTTCAGCGGTCCTATGCTGATTTCCTTGCCGCGCAACCACGTTCGTGATCCGAGCGAGAATCGGTCCCATACCAGCGCCAGCACGAACAGGGGTATCACCATCCCCGCTGCGTAGAGTGCCATGAGCACTCCGCCGTATGCGGCCTGACCGCCGGCGACGGCAACGGTCAGGACCGCGCCGAGCAGGGGTCCCGAGCAGAACCCTGCGAGCCCGTAGACCGCGCCGAGGGCGAAGACCGATCCGGTGGAGGAGACGTCGATGCGCGCGGCTGCTCTCTGAGCGGACCCCAGCGCGAAGCCGCGACCGACGATGATCATCACTCCGAGTGCGATGATGACCACGCCGCCGATCATGGTGGTGACCTCGCGATACCGGGTGATCGCCGAGCCGATGGCACCGACTCCGGCACCGAGGGGCACCAGGACCGCTGCCAGCCCGAGGTAGAAGATCCCGGTGCGGCCGGCGAGCTTGCCGGCCCCGTCGAAGGCGTACGCGAAGAAGGAAGGGAGCAGCAGGGCCGAGCATGGACTGAGAAGTGCCAGGAGCCCGCCGAGAAATGCTCCGAGAAGTCCGATCTGCGACATCGCGGGCCGCCCTACGCGCCGGCTGCGGTGTCGATCAGATCGACGAATTCCGAGAACGGTTGTGCGCCCAGAACCGGATCACCGTTGATCGAGAACGCCGGAGTGGCCGGGATACCCAGCGACTGCGCTTCGGTGGAGTCGGCGGTGATCGCGGCATCGAATGCGGTGCCGGTGGCGTCGGCGGTGAACCGAGCCAGATCCGGTACCCCGGCCTGTTGCGCGTAGCTTTGCAGCGTCTCCAGTGTCAGGTCCGCGTGACCGGTCTCGGGTGCATCGGCGTAGACGGCGCGGGTGAACTCCCAGAACTTGCCCTGGGCGGCGGCCGCGCGTCCGGCCCGGGCAGCATCGAATGATTGTTGCCCGAAAATGGGTAGATCTCGCCATTCGATGCGCAGGGTGCCGGTATCGACGTATCGATCGATCAGCTGCGGCTCGGTTTCCCGGCTGAACTGGGCGCAGAACGGACACCGAAAGTCCGAGAAGGCGATCATCACCACCGGGGCCTCGACGTCGCCGAGGGCCATCGGATCATCGGGCTCGCGGTGCGCCAGATCGCCGAGCGGTCCCATCGCCGGCGGGCCGCTCACGCTGCTCGACCCGGCGTCCGGTGCCGCCTCCGACTGCTCGCCGTCACCTGTCGTTCCGAGCACGAGAGCTCCCACGAGCACGGCCGCCACCACCACGGCGATGGCCAGGAGCACAAGGTCGCGTCGGCGAGTGGAGCGAGATGTCGAAGTCATGCAATACCTTTCGGCAGTCGGCAATACTGGCAGCGATACCCATCTGGGTATAGCCTCACAGTGTCACCCTACTCACACAACTACAACCCGTAGGAGATCCTCGCTGATGACCGAGCCCGCCACGTCCGACCGCCTCGACGTCGAAACCGCAGGCCGTTCCGATGACGAGGTGGTTGCCCAGTTCTCTCGGTACCGGCGTTGGGGGATGCGGGCGGCACGCGGCACTGTCGCCGGTGTGATCACCGTGTTGGTGGTCGGCATTCCCACCGACATCATCGACACGCCCGTCTTCGGCCGTGAAGTGCCGGTGCGGGCATGGGAGCTTCCGGTTCTGCTGGCCACGGCCCTGTTGACCGCACTGTGGTTCGGGATCGACAAACCCGCGCGGGTCGAGCGGACCGGCACACCCGCCGCCCTCGGTGTCGCATTGACCTTCTTCGCCGTCGGATGTCCGGTGTGCAACAAGCTGGTGCTGCTTGCGCTCGGCACCTCGGGTGCCCTGGGACTATGGGCCCCGATCCAGCCGTTCCTGGCGGGGGTATCACTGACGATGTTGACCGCTGCCGTGATCGTGCGATGGCGCAAGCGTGACTGCACCGCAGCGTCCTGCGCGGCATGATCGAGTATCGGTGGACCCACGCGGACCACTGTGAGTGACCACCACCCCCATCGATCGAAAGGAACCGAACGAACTATGACCGAATTGGCCATCGGTACCCGAGTGGACATGCCGTTCGAGGAAACTGTCGATGCAACCCGTGAGGCACTCGCCGAACAGGGGTTCGGAGTGCTCACCGAGATCGACATGCAGTCGACGTTGAAGAGCAAGATCGACGCAGACATCGAACGCTACGTCATTCTCGGAGCCTGCAATCCGCAGTTGGCGAAGGCTGCGATCGACACCGATCGGCAGGTGGGGTTGCTGCTGCCGTGCAACGTGGTGGTGCGAGCCGACGGCGGCAGCACCATCGTCGAAGCGATGAACCCCCAGGTGATGGTGGGGCTCTCGGATGCAGCGGGCCTGGCCGAGGTCGCCGACCGGGCCACTGCACTGCTGCAGAGCGCAATCATGGCACTCGGCGGAGACAGCACCACCACATAGATGGGTGCGCACCGCATCGGCAGAGCGGGGGCGGTGATCGGGACCGTTGCACTGTGCGCAGTCGCGCTGGTGTCGGGGTGCAGTTCCTCGCCTGCTCGAGACGTCACGGGCACCGATCCGGCGGCGCACCCGTCGTCGCCGTCCGCGCCGCCGGCGGCTTCGGAGACACGGCCCTGTGGTCGATCCCGTTCCTGTCGCAGCCTCACATCGTCGAGGACGGGTTCGTCGGAGTCGTCGACTCCTCGGACGCATCCGGTTCGCACCGGGTGCAGGTACTCGACGACGCCGGCACACCACGATTCGGCGTGGACGTACCCGCCGATCGCGACGAGTTCGCGGTCACCAGCACACACAACCGTGAGCTGTTGATCACCGAGGACATCGATGATTCCGGTTCGGGGGCACCGGCCACGATGACCGCCCGCGATACCCGCACCGGCGACCTCGTATGGGGTCCGGTCTCCACTGCAGGCTGCCTGACCGGGGCCGGGCTGCTGATCGACGCCGACTGCTCGCAAACGGATGCGCCCGTGGCTGTCGCCGCCGTCTCGGAAACCGACGGACACCGCACCGACCTGGCGGGTGCGGTCTCCGAATCCGGTGGATACGCGGTCACCGTCGACGGCGACACAGCGCATGTCGTGACCGCCGATACCGGCAACATCGCCTGGTCCACCGACACTCTCACCCCGCCCCCCGCAGCGATCCCCGGGAGCGCACGATTCGTCGCTACCGCCGGCAATGCAGTGGTCGTGGCATGGACGATCCCGACCCGTCCCGAACCGATCCAGGCGGTCTATCGCCTCTCCGATGCCGAGATCCGATGGATCAGCGGTAGCCGCAGTCCGATGGTGGTGACCGCCGACAGCAGTAGCGGGGCGACGATGATCACCACCGCAGACCTCACCGACGACGGAATCGCTGTCCTGTTCGAGCAGTACGGCACCCGAGGTTTCACCGCCGATCAATTTCCCGGTGCCGACCGCTTCGCTCTGGTCGGCGGCATCGTCTACGGCGCGTCGGACTCGGGGGTGACCGCCATCGATGCGACCTCCGGCCGCGTCACCGGCACATCACCGAGTGCGGCGCCGACAGCAGTGACCTCGAACGGTGTCGCATTGGCCCAGAGCAACGACGGGTACACCGCGTTCAAGGTGATCCCCCATTTCTGAGCTGCCCGCCCGCGCACCCCGTTCAGGACGTCTTGGGTCGACCTCGAAGATCGACGGAGAACAACGGGCCGAGCAGACACACGTTGATCACCCCAGTCAGCACGAAGACACCGCCGATCACTCCCACCACGATGCCCCCGACACCGCCGAGCACGACGGCGACCACGATCAGAGCTATTCCCACCACGATGCGCAGTGCGCGTCCGGCAGTACTGCGCATGAATTCGACGAACGACATGATGATTCCAGTTCTGTAGAGGGACTTTCACTGTTGGACGGGCGAGAACGACGAAGTGGACCAATCCATGGCTCCTCGCGCGAACAGCCCAGCCCCGACCTCGACAGCGCGGCATACGACGAGCGCTTCGCGCGCGATCTGATCGACCAGGGCACGACTCTTCGTCGCTTCGCAGCCGCGATGACACGATCACCGGCCGATACCGACGATCTGGTGCAGGACGTCCTCGAACGCGCGTGGCGCAACCGGAGAACGTTTCGATCCGAATCGGCGCTCACGACGTGGCTGTATCGAATCGCGATCAATCGTGCCCGCGATGTGGCCGCACGCGCGGAGAATCAGCGCACCGAACCGTCGGGCACGGGCGAGATCGATGGACCGATCAGCGACCTCGAGCATCCCGAGACGGTGGCGCAGGCGCTGAGCGATCGGTCCACGGTGCGAGCGGCGCTGGCGACGTTGACCGTCGAGGATCGAATGGTCCTGGCATTACACGACGGCGAGGGCTGGACGGCGACACAGATCGGTGCGGTCGGCGCGCTCACCACCGCGGCGGTGTACAAGCGCATCCACCGCGCACGGGTGAAGCTGCTACGCGCCCTCGACGACGGTCCCGCACACCCGCGAAACGACTCCCAGGCATGCAGGCGCACACTCGCCGCGGCATCGGACTACCTGGACGGGCGTCTCGATGTCGACGCCTCGGCCCGCATCGATGCGCACCTGCGGCAGTGTCGCCGGTGCCCACCCATCGCACAGGCCCTGATCGGTATCAAGACCGCACTCGGCCTGCGGCCGTGGACCAGCGCGGTACCCGAACAGTTCGTCTACGACGTCGCCCGCTTGGGCGGACCCCTGCCCGCCGCGAGGACCGATCACCCCCGACACCCTCAATCGGATACCCCATAGGGTATATTGGGGCGTGATTCGTCGACCGAGGGAGAGACTCATGTGCAGGGCTGTCACGTGCAAGAAATGCGGAAAAACGACGTGGGCGGGATGTGGTCAACACGTCGATCAGGTGATGCGGGGCGTTCCGGCGTCCAATCGCTGCAAGGGGCACGACTCCGATCCGAAGTCACCGGGATTGTTCTCCCGCATGTTCTCCAAAAAGTAGATCGCGGTCCGCAGCCCTGGTCCTGCCAGGGCTGCGACCCGAGTCGTATTTCTTCGCGATCTCGGTTGTCACGGTCCCGGTCTTCGTGGTCTCGCCCGTCGCGGCGTCGACCGGTCGGACCGTGCATGCGCAGGTCCGCATCCTAGTGAACGAACAGTCCCCACCCGATCAGGTGCAACACCACGACCACACGTGCCATCGCCAGCAAGCTGGGGCTTCGTCGCGGGAGAATCGATGTCGCGCAGGCACACTCACGTCGATCACCAGCACAGCCAGCCGTCCGGCGGGCAACGGAGGGTGGTCGTGATCGACGTCTGCGACCGTGGAGTGGCTTTCGCCGCCGCGCGGGGTGCGGGCGAGGTTGCTCGATCAGCAACGCCCGTTCCCGGACGCATCGTCGATGCTCGGACCGACCCCGACCAAGGTCAACGACCGACGGTGCTGCGGGTCGACCCACACCGAAATGGTGGCACCGGTCCCAGTGCGCGGACGATCGACCGTTCTGCACGCACATCGCACCGGTACGTTCCGGCCCCGGGCACCGTCACTTCCAGTTCCACCCGCCGTGAATCGACGTCGGATTCCAGGACCACCGCCCACCCTTCGACGATGTCGTCCTCTCGGTCCGCCGCCGTGTCGCGGACCGGAGACACTGCTGCGGGATGCAGCGGCGTGCGGGCTGCGAACATCATCGCCGCCATCAGCAGCACCGCGAAGCCGGCCACCACGGCAGCGGTGACAGCGGTCGCTGACCCGGGAGAGAGTCGAGGGACGAGGAATGTGAACACCAGGATCAGCGCGAGCACATAGAACCCCATGGCGACCGCTATCGCGTACGACACCCGCCCCGGTACCAGGACAGCGGCACCCGTCGAGCGCAGTCTCCGCGTGCCCGTCACCGACTCTCCCCTGAGGTCCCGCTGGCGGTGCCCTCTTCGACGCCGTCGGCGATGATTTCGGACGGCGCCCGCACGTCGGCGGTGTGGCCCGTCAGCCCGACATGGGCTTCGGTGCGCATACGTTCGACCATGTGAGGGTAGTGCAGCTCGAACGCCGGCCGCTCGGAGCGGATCCGGGGTAGTTCGGTGAAATTGTGGCGGGGCGGTGGGCAGGTGGTGGCCCATTCGAGGGAATTGCCGTAGCCCCAGGGATCGTCGACGGTCGCGACCTCGCCGTATCGGTAGGACTTGAACACATTCCACACGAACGGCAGCGTGGACAGTCCGAGGATGAACGCTCCGATCGAGGAGATCAGGTTCAGGGTGGTGAATCCGTCGGAGGGCAGGTAATCGGCGTAGCGGCGCGGCATCCCTTCGTTGCCGAGCCAGTGCTGAACCAGGAACGTCATGTGGAAGCCGACGAACGTCGTCCAGAAGTGCCACTTGCCGAGGCGTTCGTCGAGCATGCGTCCGGTGATCTTGGGAAACCAGAAGTACACCCCGGCGTAGGTGGCGAAGACGATGGTCCCGAACAGCACGTAGTGGAAGTGCGCCACCACGAAGTAGGTGTCGGTGACGTGGAAATCGATCGGGGGGCTGGCCAGCAGCACACCGGTCAGTCCGCCGAACAGGAACGTGATCAGAAACCCCGATGCTGAACAGCATCGGGGTTTCCAGGGTGACCTGTCCTCGCCACATGGTGCCGATCCAGTTGAACAACTTCACCCCGGTCGGCACGGCGATGAGGAAGGACATGAACGAAAAGAACGGCAGCAGAACAGCTCCGGTGGCGTACATGTGGTGCGCCCACACCGTGATCGAGAGCGCTGCGATGCCGAGGGTGGCGAAGATCAGGCCCTTGTAGCCGAAGATGGGTTTGCGGCTGAAGACCGGGAAGATTTCGGAGACGATGCCGAAGAACGGGAGCGCGACGATGTAGACCTCGGGATGGCCGAAGAACCAGAACAGGTGCTGCCAGAGCACCGCTCCCCCGGTCGCCGGGTCGAACACGTGACCACCGAAGTGTCGATCGAAGGCCAGCCCGGCCAACGCGGCCGCGAAGGTCGGGAACGCCAGCAGTACCAGCACCGAGGTCACGAGTATGTTCCAGGTGAAGATCGGCATCCGGAACATCGTCATGCCGGGTGCGCGCAGGCACACCACGGTGGTGATGAAGTTGACCGCACCCAAGATCGTGCCCAAGCCGGACAGGATCAGACCCAGTACCCACAGGTCGGCACCGACACCGGGGGAATGCAGTGCGCTCGTCAGTGGGGTGTAGGCGGTCCATCCGAAGTCCGCGGCACCTCCCGGAGTGATGAACCCGGCGAGCACGATCAGCGACCCGAAGACATACAGCCAGTACGCGAACGCGTTGAGGCGCGGGAACGCTACGTCGGGTGCGCCGATCTGTAGCGGCAGAATGTAATTGGCGAATCCGTACGCCACCGGGACTGCGTAGAGCAACAGCATGATCGTGCCGTGCATGGTGAAGAGCTGGTTGTACTGCTCGTTGGACAGGAACTGCAATCCCGGCACAGCCAGTTCGGATCGCATCAACAACGCCATCAACCCGCCGATGAGGAACAGACCGAACGAGGTGACCAGATACATCTTGCCGATCGTCTTGTGATCGGTGGTGGTCACCAACTGCAGCAGTGTCCAGCCCTTGGGTTCACTACGCGCCGGATACGGCCTGGCCGCCTCAGGGCGGGGAATCAGTGCGGTCATCGACGATCTCCTCGATCCAGGTGTGCGATGCGCCGCATTTGCGTGCGCAGAAATAGGCTGTGATGCACAACGATGTGCGTTACAGGGCCATGGAGGCCTGGACGGTGACGTAGACGGCCACGGCGAGCAACAGGGCTGCGAAGCTACGGGTGAGTGTGGTGGCAGTGACTTTGTCGCTGATGACTTTTCCTGCGAACGAGCCTGCGATTGCCGCGAGGGTGAACGGTACGACGATCTCCCACGGGATGGTGGCACCCGTGCCGAGGCGTTCGGTGAAGGCTCCCGCGCTGGTGATGGAGATGATCACCAGTGACGTTCCGACCGCGACGGGCATCGAATAGCCCAGTGCCAGAACCAGAGCGGGGACGATGAGGAAGCCGCCGCCTACTCCCAGAAATCCGGTGAGGAAGCCGACGACGAGCGCGGACGCGACCAGCTTGACTACCTGCGACGCGGTGATCTTCACTTTCGTGGGCTTCGTGGCGACCGCGACGGCGCTCAGGCGTGTTCCCGCGGTCTCGGCCGGGTCCGGTGTCGGTAGGTCGGCATCGTGTCCGCGCCGGGTGCGGCGCAGCATCGCACCGGCGGCGACGATCATCAGTGCCGCGAACGCGAGCAGCAAGATCTGCGGGTCGACCGATCGGTTGAGGATCGACCCGCCGAAGGCGGTGACCGAGCCCAGAATTCCGAACACTGCCGCTGCCCGCCACCGAACGTGCCGTGCTCGCGCATGGCTGATGGCCGCGATGATCGAGGTGATTCCGACGATGATCAACGAGGCGCTCGTTGCCGATTGCGGTTCGACCGCAAGGAGATACACCAGGGCAGGAACAGTCAGTATCGATCCCCCACCACCGAGTGCGCCGAGGGAGAGCCCGATGAGAATCCCTGCGGCAACTGCGATCGCGAGGGTGGCGACCATGTCAGATCACTGCGCCGGGGGTGCCGTCATCACGGACCACAGGGCGGCCGTCTTCGTGCCACGCTTTCATTCCGCCCGACAGATTGTGCGCTGCGCGACCGGCATCGGTGAGGGCCGCGACAGCTGTGCTCGACCGAGCGCCCGAGCGGCACACCACGACCAATTTCTGCTCAGGAGGGTAGGCAGCAGGATCGAGATCGCCGAGGCGTACATGGACGGCGTCCGGGGCGTGGCCGGCTGCCCATTCGTCGTCCTCGCGGACATCGATCAGGATGGCTCCCGATTCGGCGATCAGTGCGTGTGCAGCGGCCGGATCGGCTTCCGGTGGTGCTCCAGTCATGAACAACGCTCCTTGGATCAGTGGGTGCTTACAGGGCGTGCAGCGGCGTGGCCGGCACGAAGCGATAGCCCTCGCTCGGTGAGAACGTGGCCGAGACGGTGAACCGATCTCCTCGAACCACTGTGTGCCGCAACTCCACCGGCCGGGAATTCATGCAACCCAAGCGGCGGATCGACAGCGCGGCGGTCTTCGAATCGAGTTCGAGTGCTGCCGCATCCTCCCGATCCGGGACGACGGCAGTGACGTCCTCGCGGCCACCGGTGAGGCGGATGCCGCAGCGTTGCTCGAGCTCGATGTACAGAGCCGTGTGAGTGAAGTCCGCATCCAGGAGGTCGCGTGCCAGATCCCCCGGCAACCAGGCATAGTCGAGCGCCAACGGCATGGCCCCTGCCATACGGATGCGCTCCAGGTAGAGCAGCGGAGCCTTGGGACCGACCTGCAGAGTGACAGCGACCGCGGGGTCGGTCCGCAGTTCGAGTGCACGCACCACGCTGTGCTGAGCAACACCCGTGGCTTCCACGGCAGCGAAGAGACTGTAGAGCGCACCGAGAGGTTGCTCGATCACCGGCGGACCGGCCAGTCGAGAAGGCCGACCGCGCTCTGCAATCAAGATTCCTTCGTTCCGCAGGTGCCGCAGGGCCTCGCGGGTGGTGTGACGGCTGACGCCGTAGCTCGTCGTCAACGCATGCTCGCCCGGGAACTCGGAGCCGGCGAATTCGTCGTCACCGATTCGGCGGACCAGATCGGCATGCAGTTGCGCCCACAGCGGCATCGCACTGGAGCGGTCGAGCGCGGCACTGCGATCTGGTTCAACCATCAGAGGCCCTCCTGTCGATCTGTGTCGGAATCCGAATTCGAGCCGCCTGCTGCTGGCCCCCTCGAGGCCACTGTACAACAAATGTACGTACATCCGTACGGGCGGGTGTGATGCTCTGTACGCGTCGAAGCGATCTTCACCGAGAACCTCGGGTGCCGCAGCTCCCCCGTCCACGACGGACCATCCGTCAGCGTCGTCGACACGCAACGAGACGACCCTCGCATCGAGAAAGTTCTCGCCGAGCGCGAACGAGCTCCTGGTGGAGATCGCGCCGAACCTGGCGAATCCGTCGGCGTAGCGACGCGGCATCACGTCACTTCCCAGTCGGTCCCGGATCAGGCCAGTCGGTGCCGGATCGGGAGTGTCGCCCGGGGTCTGCTCTACCGCAGGTGGCGCGGCGAGCCGGCTGGGCGAGCACAGGACCGAACCGGCGGCGGACAGCACGACCGCCTCCGATTCGGGCGTGTTCGATCAGACTGTTTCGAGCTTGCGCTCGGCCCAGGCGGCGTAGCTGCCCTCGAGTTCGACGACTCGGTAGCCGGCGCGGCGCAGGGCGCTGGCTGCGACCGCGTTACGGACGCCGCTCTGGCAATAGGTCACGATCGGACCGCCCGTGGGCAGTCCGTCGAGGTTCCACAGCAATCGGCCGCCGCTGAGCTGGTCGGAGCCAGGTATGTGGCCGTCGGCGTGTTCGGTTTTGTTGCGCACGTCCAGCACCATTGCCGAGTCGAACGAATCCAGCTCGTCCGCACCGATCGTCTCGGGCGTCGTCATGGGGAGGCCTCGTAGACTTGTGACGTACCCGGTCACCGTATCGATGCCGACCCGCAGCAGGTGATCACGGAGCTCGTCGGCGACAGTGCGGTCCTCGGCGAGCACCACCAGTGGAGTGTCCTCTCGCTCGGGGTCGTAGACCCAGGCACCGAACGAGGCTGCCTTGCCGACGCCGGGGATGTTGAGCGCTCCGGGGACAGCGCCGGCGTGCACCTCATCGTGGCCGCGGGTGTCGAGGAGGACGACCTCGTCGGAATCGAGAGCGCGTGCCAATTCGGTGGAGTCGTACTCGTGCAGCGGAGAGAGTGGCCCGAGAACGACCGGGCCCTGCTTGTTCTGACGCTTCATCCGGCCGAAGTAGGCGTGTGCATCCGGTTGGCCGTCGAGCATCTCATCGACGAAGCCCTGCTCGTCGTCGCGCTCGACATACCCGGCCCACCAAGCGAAGCGACGTTCGTAGCCGACGCTGGTCGACGGGAGCGCACCGAGAGCTTTTCCGCAGGCACTGCCCGAACCGTGACCCGGAAAGACCTGGATATGGTCCGGCTGCGTGACAAATGATCGCTTCAGACTGCGGAAGATCTGTTTGGCACCCTCGAAACGGGTGTCGACACCGTCTGCAGCTTCGTCGAGTAGGTCCGGTCGGCCGAGATCGCCGGCAAAGACGAAGTCGCCCGTCAACATGTATCCCGGAGCATCGGCGAAGGCACCGTCGGTCACCAGGAACGAGAGGTGCTCCGGAGTATGACCGGGCGTGTGAACGGCTTGCACGGTGATGTTACCCAGAGCCAGCGTGTCGCCATCGTGGAGGCGTTCGGCCTCGAAGCCGTACTGCCAGTCGTCGCCGCCCTCTCCTGAGACGTAGGTGACCGCCCCGGTGGCCTTCGCAAGCTCGCGAGTGCCGGACAGGTAGTCGGCATGGATGTGGGTCTCGGTCACGGCGGTGATGGTCATGCCATGCCGAGCGGCCAGGTCCAGGTACACACCGATGTCGCGGCGGGCGTCGACCACCACTGCCTCCCCCTTGGCCTGGCAGCCGATGAAGTATCCGGCTTGGGCGAGGTCTTCGTCGTAGATGCGTTCGAGAAGCATTCAAATCTCCTTGTCGATCGTGGTGGCGTTCGTAGGGGCGTCAAAATTCATGGTACCCCGTGGGGTATTTTCAGGAGGTCCTGTGCGGCGAGGCACGGTCCCGATCTCACAAGGTGGAGGTGGAATGGGCGGCATTCCACTGGGCGACCAGGGGCATCGCAACCGACCGATCCAGCGCGGCGCAACCACTCACAGCGACACCGCAGCGGTTGCCGACCATCACGTCCTCCTCGGCCGTCCGGCACTCGCCGACTCGGGGCGGACGAGGAAATTTGATTCGTCCCGAGTGTGGCGTTTGTCGGAATCGGCGACTAGCCTTATCCATAATGTACGTACATCCGTACGATCAATCAAGGGAGAGGGCGTCCGTACACCTCGGCACGTGTCCTTGCACCACCTGCTCGAACGCCGGAATGACCTTCCAGCACGACTGCTGTGGATGCAGTGCACCTGGCCTCAATGACCACCAATGTCGTGACCACACGGCTCGCGCCCACACCGACGTCGAGCTGAACCACCCCGGCACCAACCGAAATCGAGACAGCTCACCGAGCTCGTGTCTCGAACAGGAGGACCACATGTCCGCGCACACCATCGACCACAAAGTCGCGATCATCGGCGGAGGCAACGCCGGTATTTCGCTCGCGGCACGTCTGCGGCGAGCAGGAATGACCGACATCGGCATCATCGAGCCGGCAGAGACCCACTACTACCAACCTTTGTGGACGCTCGTCGGTGGAGGCCGCGCCCCGGCCGCGGAAAGTGCGCGTAGCGAGGCGTCGGTGATGCCCCAGGGCGTCGGCTGGATCAAGGATCGCGCCGAGGGGGTCGACCCGGATGCCCAGACGGTCAGCACCTCCTCGGGAACTACGATCCATTACGACCACCTGGTGGTGTGCCCCGGCATCCAGCTCGACTGGGACTCCGTGCCCGGTATGGCCGAATCGATCGACACCCCGCAGGTCTCGAGCAACTACCGCTACGATCTCGCACCCAAGACGTGGCAGATGATTCAGAAGATGCGGTCGGGCACCGCAGTGTTCACGATGCCGTCCGGCCCCATCAAATGCGCGGGTGCCCCGCAGAAGATCGCGTACCTCGCGGCCGACTACTGGCGAGAGCAGGGCGTGCTCGACGCCATCCGAGTTGTCCTCGTCCTACCCACACCCGGAATGTTCGGGGTACCGGTGTTCGCCGAGGAGCTCGAACGAGTCGTGGCGCGCTACGGCATCGAGGTGCGCAAGAACAGCGAAGTCACCGCCGTCGACCCGGACGGCCGATCGGTGACGATCACTGATAACAGCGCAGGTACCACCGACGAGCTACCCTACGACCTGCTCCACGTCGTACCGCGCCAATCCGCACCGGACTGGATCAAGGCCAGCCCCATAGCGGACCCCGAGAATCCAGCCGGATACGTCCAGATCGACAAGAACACACTGCGGCACAGTCGATTCGACAACGTCTTCGCCCTCGGTGACGCCGGATCGTCACCGAACTCCAAGACCGGTGCCGCCATCCGCAAGCAAGCACCCGTGGTCGCCGAGAACCTGCAGGCGAGCATCGCCGGCCGTCCACTGACCGCACAGTACGGCGGGTACGCCTCCTGCCCCTTGACCACCTCTCGCAAGACGATGCTTCTGGCCGAGTTCGACTACACGATGCAGCCGGCCCCCTCGATACCGCTGATCGACACCACCCGCGAACGCCGCGACATGTGGTTCCTCAAGAGACGCGGACTGCCGGCGTTGTATTGGAATGCCATTCTCACCGGCCGAGCGTGAACGGTCGACCGCCGCACAGTTACGACCGCGAGGGCGACCTGAGCCACTACCGGTCGGTGTTCGAGGCCATAGAACGCCGCGTGATACCGGAGGTCGTGGTCACCCGGATCACGCCGTATCTGCTCGTTCTGGTGTCGGCGGCCGTGCTCGGCGTGGTGCTTCCACACACCGGCGGCGCCCATGGATACGACGTTCTTCTACGCACCGCACACGCCGACGCGGAATCAGCCGGGGTTTTGGCGACGCTGTTCACCGCATTCAGCGTCACGTTCACCGCTGCGGTGGCCTCGATCGCGCGTCTGGTTCGGCGGTTTCGATGGGCCGCTCTGGCATTGGCGGGCAATGGCGTCACCACAGTCTTCGGTGTGCTTGCGATCTGGGCGCGTCAGTCACTGGCACCGACGCAGACGTTCGCAGGCCCATCGACAGGCCTGTATCTGGGTGCGGTGGCCGCGTTGCTCTCCACTGTTCTCTGGGCACGTGTGGTGTTCACCCGCCCGGACGAGCAGCCCGGTCCAGCGCACAGGGGCTGACACGTCGCGGGCCCGATCACCCCACCTCGAACCGGCTACCCTGCCTCGCTCCGATCACCCCCGTGCATCGATGCGGGGGTGATCGGACCGTTGTCAGGCGAGGGCGAGAAAGAGCTTCTCGAGCTCGGCCTCGGTCATCTTCTCCCCTGTTTCCGCTCCGGTGATGCACTCACGGAGTCCGGTGGCGACGATCTTGAAGCCTGCCCGGTCGAGAGCCTTCGATACCGCGGCCAGTTGCGTGACGACGTCCTTGCAGTCCCGGCCGCTCTCGATCATCGAGATCACTCCTGCGAGCTGACCCTGCGCACGCCGCAAACGGTTCAATACCAATGCGATGCTTTCGGTGTCACCGGTCATGTCGTTCAGTCCTTCGTTCGATGAAACTCCAGTTTACCCCTAGGGGTAAGGGTGGTCGTGGTGGCCGAAGCCGAACGGCCTCGGCCACCACTGTGTTGCTCGAGATCGGTGACACTCAGCTGTGCGAGAAGCCGATCTTGGGCAGTACTGCTCGTAGCCACGTGGGTGACCACCATGCGGCGTGGCCGGTCAGGCGCAGGAGAACCGGCAGCAGAACCAAGCGGATGAGAATGGCGTCCAACAGTACGGCGACACCCAGAATGATGCCCATCTCCTTGGGTGGCAGTGGTTCGGCGAGCGCGAACGAGAAGAACACCGCGATCATCACCGCGGCCGCCGCGAAGATAACCCGTCCCGAGTGCGCCATTCCGTCGACCTGAGAACCGTGTGGATCACCGGTGTTCTCGTAGTGTTCCTTGACGCTCGACAGCAGAAACACCGTGTAGTCCATCGCAATTGCGAAGATCATCGCGAAGAAGAACACCGGTCCCCAGCCGTTCAGGAAGCCCTGCGGGGTGAATCCGAGCAGCGACGAGCCGTGACCGTCTTGGAAGATCAGCTTGGCCACACCGAAGGCCGCTCCGGTGGACAGCAGGCTGACCACCGTGCCGAGCAGGGCGATCAGCGGTGCCTGCAGCGCAATCAGCAGCAACAGGAATCCGAGCACGAGGATCACCGACACCACGATCGGCAGATACTCGTTCAACGCAGACTGCAGATCCAGGTTCTCCGCCGGTGCACCGCCGACGATCGCACCCTCGGGCAGCTCGGCGCGCAAGGCGTCGAGCGTGGTCTCGAGTGCGGGGTCCGACGGGTCCACGTTCGGGATCGCCTGCAGCATGACGAAGTCGGATCCGTCCATGGCGGGCATCGGCGGCGTCACCATCGATACGCCGGCCACGCTCGCTGCGATCTGCGCGGTCTGCTCCGCCTCCGCCGTGGGGGCGATGATCTGCAGCATGCCTGGTGCACCCTCACCCATCTGCGCCTGCACCAATTCGTAGCCCTGCCGGACCGGAGCATCCTCGGGCACAACCGAAATGGACGGCATGGCGACCTTCAGACCCAGCGCCGGAATCGACAGCGCCACCAGAATCAACAGCGAACCGATGGCGAACGGCCACGGATGCTTGTGCAACAACTGACCCCAGGACGCGAACTTCGGCGAGCGATGCACCTGTCGCTTCGCGTACGGGAGGGACCCGGCATTGACCTTCGGTCCGAGCTTGCCCAGAACTGCGGGAAGCAGGGTGAGTGTGGCAGCGAGCACGAACACCACCGCGAGCATGATGCCCACCGCCATCGTGCGCACAGCAGGTGCAGGTACCAGGAGTACGGCCGACAAACTGATCAACACTGTCAGTCCCGACAGCAGGACGGCTTTGCCTGCCGTATCCATGGTTTCGGCCACCGCGCGTCGTGAGTCGATTCGTCCGGCGTCGATCGTCTTCCGCAGGGCATCCCGGAATCGCACGACGAGGAACAGCGCGTAGTCGATACCGAGCGCCAGCGCGAACATCATCGCAAAGTTCATGGCCCACACCGAGATCGGCGTGATCTCGTTCAGCAGAACCAGACCACCCGCGGATGCAACCAGACCGGCCAGCGTCAACAGCAGAGGCAGGCCCGCAGCGACGAGCGAACCGAATGCGAGCACCATAATCGCCAACGTGACCGGCCAGGAGATGATTTCGGCCTTGATCATCGCGTCGTGGTTGGCCTTGTTGAAGTCACTCCACAGCGCGGAGGCTCCCGTCGGGTAGACCTCTATCGAATCCGTGGAGGCCGCGGTCAACTCGCCTTTGAGATCGTCGACCGCCTTCACCATCTCGTCGGTCGTCCCGTTCGCTCCACCGATGAGGATTCCGGTGTGCCCGTCCGGGCTGATCGACATCCCCGGTTGCGGGGCGATGACCTCGGAAATTCGCGAGTCGGCGGCCAGAATGTCGGTGACCTCGGAAATGACAGCTGCCACAGCAGGATCGGTCACCTGCTCGGTGTCCGAGTGCACGACCACCTGTATCGCGGCCGAGGAGTTCCCACCGAAATGCTCCTGGGCAAGTTCCCGAACCTGGACCGACTCCGATCCGTTGGATTGCCAGCCGGCACCGGCGAGAGAGCCGAACACCGACGGGGCAAATGCTCCCAATCCGATGATGACCACGAGCCACGCCGTCACCACCCACTTGAAATTGCCGGCCATGCGCGCACCGAAGCGCGCCAACGGCCCGCCGGTGATCCCTGGCGGCGAGCTGTCTGCAGAACTCTCGTCGGTTCGAACGTCCGTAGAACTCACATCATGTCCTTACTGGTCGGGAAGATGGAGGAACCCTAGCATGGTACCCCAGGGGGTATGCTGAATGTTGACACCTACCCCCTGGGGTATACATGTGGTGCCGCACCACACTCACAGAATCGAGGACCGAACTCATGTCATGCACCGACACCCTCACCGGCCCCGGCGGACCGAGTATCGAACGCGCAGTCCCCGCACTGGCGGGCACCATGATCCTCGCCAGCCTCGCCGCCGGTTCCCTTCACAACCGCCGCTGGCATGCCCTGACAGCATTCGTCGGTGGCAATCTGCTGCTGTATTCTGCAGTCGGATGGTGCCCGGCCAGCTTGGCAATGCGGCGACTGGGGATGCGCCAGAGCACAATGACCCCGGCCCGGTGAACCGCTACAGGACCCGCCCTACGCCGTGGCAGTGGGTCGGCTACGCCTTCGGTCGTCCTCTTCCCTCGACCATGACGGACTGGGTGGCCCACGATCTGACGGGTGATCACGCCGTCGTTCGGCACCTCATTCGCGGCCAGGTTCCGTTTCTTCCCATCTACGCCGTGTTCATGTTCTTTCCGGGTGAGCTGTGGTTGCGTGGTGCCATGGTGCTTCTCGCGGTCCTGCTCTCGGTGTTCTTCACCGCCTCGTACATGGAAGAGAATCGGCAACGCCGCCTCGTGCGGCACATGCTGCCGCACGATCTGACGAACCCCCGCAAAGCGCAGGAATCGGAACTGGTCAAGAAGCGTTATCTCGCGGCGCACCCCGAGTCCGGGGCCTCACGCACCGCCGCGGCACCCATCGCTCCCGGCCGGGAGCACTGAGCGATGGTCGTCGATCCAACGCACCGTCTCGCCCGGTGGCAGCGATTCTGGGACAAGCAAGCGGCCGGTTACGACAAGCACATGACCTTTCTCGACCGAGTCCTCTTCCGCGACACCAGGTCCTGGATCTGCAGTCGCGCCCGAGGCCAGGTTCTCGAGGTCGCAGTGGGAACTGGACTCAATCTCGAGCACTACCCGGCAGGGACGTCGTTGACCGGAATCGAGTTGAGCCCGGACATGCTCGCGCAGGCGCATACTCGGGCCGCCGGCGTCAGACCCGACGCTCGCCTAGCTCTCGGGGACGCTCACGCTCTGGATTTTCCCGATGCATCTTTCGACACCGTGGTGTGCACGTTCTCGCTCTGCGCCATCCCCGCCACGGACATCGCGCTCGCGGAAATGTCGCGAGTGCTGCGTCCAGGTGGAACGTTGCTCCTCGCCGATCACGTCGCCTCGTCGATCCGGCCGGTTCGATGGATCCAACGCCTTCTGGAACTGGTGAGCGTCCCGGTCGGTGGCGAGCACTTTCTGCGCCGGCCCTCGCTCGCGATCGCCGGTGACGAGAGCTTCTCCATCGAGGACATCGACCGGTTCACTCTCGGTCTCGTCGAGCGTCTTCACGCCCGAAAGGTGTCCTGAACGGGCAATTACGATGGCCGCGGCACGAATTGCCGGCCACGCCCCGGTACATCGGTCTCGACGAACTCGAGAAGTCGTTTTTTACAGTCCACCCACGCTTGTCGCGCGCCCACGGCGAGCGACCCAGGAAGTAGGGCCAACGAGATCAGCACACCGGTACTTCGCGACGACGCCGAGACACTGGAACGACTGTCAGTTTCAGAAGACGGCTGCACGATGTCAGAAGTGCACTGCAGTGCAACTCCGAGTTCTCGAGCACACGTCCGGCCGTATCCAGTGAGCGCTGCGATCCCTGACTGGATAGCGCATTGATGGTGAAATTTCGCATCAAGTTTTATTGGCCGTCGGTGAGCTGCGGGTCTAGCGTCGCGGCCGGCCATGGACGGCTGTTGTCGCGCGAAGTGCTCGATCGGACACTTGCGGCATGGGCGGCGAGAAAGTTGTCGACGATTTGGATGCAGTCGTCGGCGTGGATGTGGCGCAGTCCTGTGAGGCGAGCGAACACTATCGGTCCGAGGAGCTGAATGAGGGCGAAGGTGGTGTCGATCTCGCCGAGCACAGNGCGGGCGTCAGGGGCCGTCAGGATCTGATCCAGGGACCTGCGGTATTGCTCTATGACACGGGCCCGAAGCGAGACCACCGCGCCAGGATCGAGATCGCGCCGGCTGGCGTCGCCGCTGTTGACGGGTCCCATTGCCAGCCAGGCCAGCGTGGTCATCTGCACCGGAGCTTGTTCGATGAGGTCGGCTTGGGTGGTGAGCAACGAAATCAGACGTTCGCGTAGCGGACCGGTATCGATATCGGTGTCGACTGGGGGTAGTAGTCGCTCGAAGGTTGCAGCGAGCAGGTCAGTGGTACTTCCGAAGTGTCGGTACAGAGTGGCACGCGCAACCTTCGACATGCGGGTGACCGCCTCCACGGTGACCGCCTCGACACCGCCGGTGGCTAGCAGCTGGCCCGCCGCTTCGAGTAACCGGTTACGTGAGCGCGCCAGCCGGGGGTCGGCCGGGCCCTCGGCCGCAACGAGAGGGTCGACCATGAACGGGCTCCGCTCCATTTTGACTGACAAAACATGTCCTAGCATGACCATTCTGTCACACCCGCAAAGTTATGATACTAATAGTCTCGCACCGAGACGATCAGTCTCAAACTGGGAGGCTGGCCGTTGAACGAACGTAGATCCGACTCTGCCAGCGTCGCTCGATGGAGCGGTGCCCAGTGGTGGATGTTGATTGTGTCGTGCATGGCAGTCGCGTTGGTGGTGGCCGCAATGGCGGCATTGTATTCAGCGTTGCCACAGATCGCGGTCGCGACAGGGGCGACGCAAGCTCAACTGACCTGGATAGTCGACGGTTANACGNTGGTATTGGCGTGCTTCGTTCTGCCTGCCGGTGCGATCGGTGACCGGTACGGTCGCCGNGGGGTGCTCGTGGCGGGGTTGGCGTTGTTCGCTTTCGCGTCGGCNTTGCCCTTGTTTCTCGCCGACCCGGCGTGGCTGATCGCTGCTCGCGCGTTGGCTGGGGCGGGTGCGGCGCTGGTCATGCCCTCGACGCTGTCGATACTGACCGCGGGATTTCCACCGGCGCATCGCGGTCGCGCTGTAGGTGTGTGGGCCGGGGTTGCTGGATCCGGGGCGGTCCTGGGCATCCTCGGGGCTGGTGTGCTGCTCGAGCAGTGGTCGTGGACCTCGGTGTTCGTCGGGTTGACCGTCGCCGGAGCGGTTCTGGCCGGGTTGGCATGCAGTATCGCGGAGTCCCGCCAGCAGGAGCATCCACCGGTCGATTGGGTGGGCGCTGTGACCGTAGTTGTCGCGGTCGGGGCGATCGTCTTCGCTGTGATCGAGGTTCCGGCCCGTGGCTGGTCGGATTCGCTCGTCGCCATCAGCACTGCGGTGGGCTTGTTCGCAGTTGTGGTGTTCGTCGTCGTAGAACTACGTTCCTCGGCACCCCTACTCGATGTCCGGTTGTTCGCCCGCCGTGGCTTCGGTGCCGGCGCACTGTCGGTCTGTATCCAATTTTTGGTGACCTTCGGGGTGTTCTTGCTGTTGGTGCAGTATCTGCAGTTGATTCTCGGTTATGGACCGCTCACCGCCGCGTTGGCGTTGACCCCTATGGTCGTGCCGCTCATCGTGATCTCGGTGATTGCACCCTGGCTGTCGAACATTGTTGGGCTGCGGGTGATGACCACTGTAGGTCTGCTCACCATCGCGGCGGGACTGGTGATGGTGAGCAGACTGACCGTCGCGGCAACTTACCCTGACCTGCTGTGGCCCTTGCTCATCATGAGCGCGGGTTTGGGGTTGTGTACCGCCCCTGCGACTTTCGCCATCGTCTCGGACACTCCTGAGGCCAAGCACGGGGTGGCTGCCGCGGTCAACGACGCAGCTCGCGAAATCGGTGCCGCGATTGGGATTGCGGTAGCCGGTAGCGTGCTCGCGGCCGGTTACGTTCAGCACATTCAGCCGGCTCTGCCCCAGCTACCCGAGCCTGCCCGTGGTCCGGTGGCCGATTCTCTGGCCGCCGCGTTNCAGGTCGCCGACCGCGCAGGACCAGCTGGTCAGCCGCTGGCCGAGTTCGCCAGAGCCGCATTCGTACACGGAAGTGGTCAGGCGACGCTGTCGTTGGCGGCGCTGACCGCCGCTGGGGCACTCGTCCTCGCCGTCTTTGCGCCAGGTAGACGCAGCCGTACGACAGCCACCGCGGGTGATGGACGTCGGTGAAGGTCGGTCAGGGTGTCTATTCTTCGGTGTGATTCGTGTCTGTGGCCCGGAGTTGGGCTCGGGCTTGGGACTGCATGAAGTGTTCGACCTCGACTACCACGAACAGGGCAGTAGCGGTGGCTACGGAGCGGCCCTGCGCATCGTCCATCGTGGCCGTGAGATCCAGTTTGCGCCCATCACGAGACCGAACGGCAGCACGCAACACGTAGGGAGTGCCGAGCAGAACCGGCGCTAGATAGTCGAGCTCGAGACGCCGCGTCACGGCGAGCTCACCCACTGTGTAGAGCAGGAAGCCGAACAGATCGTCGAGAACGGTCGCCACCGCGCCGCCGTGTGCTATCCCGGGTGCCCCGACATGACGTTGATCGAACACATGGTGAGCCACCACGCCGTTCTCGTCACGCTGGACCGACAGGGCGTGGCCGTGCGGGTTCTGCGGCCCACAACCAAGACAGTCGGGGTGGTGGGGCGGTAGATCAGGCGACTCGGAAGTCGTGCTCCAGAACGAGCGCGCCCAGTTCTCGATAGCGGGGCCGGCCGACCCGCTGACCTCGTCTGGAATTCTTTTCATGGTCGGACCTCTCTGTCGTGAAACCGTGCCGAGTCTGTCGCGTCTTCGCGCGCTCGGCCTGCACCGCAGCATCCGGTCGGGCGTTCGTCCGACCGGTCGGCGCGCTCGCCCCCGCCATGATTACCACGAGCGGGAGTCTTCTCACTCAACGCACCTCCCGGCCCGATAGCGCACACGACGCGGCCGTCGAGCCGAAAATGGTGACCGCGAAACATCGAGGGCTTCCGTCGGCGGGCTGAATTGTTGTCGGCGTGGGGCAGGATCAGGGTCTGTTGCCGAGTAACGACACGGCATCGATGCAGCGTCCACCGAGAGGCGTCCGACTGTTCCGTCCGGCAACTCTTCGGTCGTTCGGTGCCTCCGCACGCCTGGGGCGATCCGGCGCGGGCGGCTGCAGCACAGTGCGATGCGCCGTTTACCGCGAGGTGGTTCGGTCGGGTTCAACTCCCGAGACTTCGAGCCCTTCTGGTGGGGGGTAGGGGAGGGCTCATCTGGTTGCCACCTTTAAACTCGATAGCCCGCGGAAGGACAGCCCGGTACGCCAGCGAGGCTGTTCGACGAGCTGGAGACCGGGAAAACGAGCCACCAGGATCGGGAACAGTAGGGATCCTTCGAGCCGGGCCAGCGGCGCGCCGAGACAGAAGTGAATGCCGGCGCCGAACGACAACGGTGGGACTCCGGTTCGGGTGATGTCGAGCTTATCCGGGTCACAAAATCGGTCCGGATCTCTGTTGGCCGCCCCGAGCAAGGTCAATACGATCTGACCGGGATGTAGATCGACTCCTGCCAGCCGTGTCGGCTCGAGCACCGTGCGCCCGTTGGTCTGGACGGGGGAGTCGTAACGCAACAATTCTTCGACGGCATTGCTCGCCAAGTCGGGCCTGGCACCCAGTTCGCGCATTTGGTCGGGGTGAGCGAGCAGCGCGGCGACGCCGTTGCCGATGAGGTTTGTGGTGGTTTCGAACCCTGCGGCGAACAACAGAATCGCGGTGCCGACGCATTCGTCGTCATCCAGGATGTCGTCGCCGTGCGCGACGGCGAGTCGGCTGAGTAGGTCATCGGCGGGGCGGGCGCGTTTGACCGCCAACAGGTCAGCGAAATACATGGCAAGTTGGTTCTCGGCTTCACAGGCGGCGGTCAGAGCCTCAACATTGGCTCCGGGTTCCAGTGAGGCGAGCAGGGCACGCACCAATGGCGCGGCAACTGCCCGATCGGCCGCGGGAACTCCCAGAAGTTCGCCTATCACATTCACAGGCAGCGGGAGCGCCAGATCGGTGATGATGTCGACGAAGACCTGTACCTCCATGACGTTAAGTAGGTGATGGATCTGTGTGATGATGCGGCTGCGCAACTCGTCAATGTGTCGAGGGGTGAACACGTCGGCCACCAGTCGACGCAGCCGGTGATGGTCAGGGGGGTTACGGAACAGCATGGTGCGCCGGAATCGATGCATGGCCCGACGTTGCAGCTCGTCAGGGATCTCGGACAAGCCGAAGCCCAGCGACTCGTCGGCCTTGCCGAGTCTGCGGTCGCGGAGCGCCGCCGCGCAATCGTCGTAGCGACTCAATACCAGCACCCCCGATCGCGTAACCAAGACGGGGCGCGTCTCTCGCAGCCGTCGGAACGCTTCGTAAGGTCCGGCTGCGCCGTGATCGGTGAGTAAGGCGTCCAGGAGCAGTTCCCTCTCGGTCGGTACATTCATGCTTGCCTCTTAGTATTCGCCTGTGACTGCAGGAAATGTTCGACGTCGACCAGGATGAACAGGGCGGTCGCCGTGGTGACCGATCGACCCTCTATATCCTCGATCCTGGCCGCGAGATTCAATTTCCGGCCATCGCGAGACCGTGTATCGGCGTGCAGGGTGTAAGGCGTGGCAAGCAGAACCGGCGCGAGGTAGTCGAGTTCGAGATGGCGCGTCACGCCGAGTTCTCCGACCGTGTAGAGCAGGAAACCGAAAAGATCGTCGATTACGGTCGCCACCGCGCCGCCGTGTGCTATCCTGGGCGCCCCTACGTGACGTTGGTCGAAGAGGTGGTGAGCAACGACGCCGTCTCGGCAACGCCGTACCGACAGGTAATGCCCGTGCGGGTTCGTCGGCCCGCACCCAAGACAGTTGGGGTGGTGGGGTGGCAACTCAGGCGAGCTAGATTCTTCCAGCGGCCGGAATGAGCGCACCCAGTCCTCCATGTCTGGGTCGACCGACCCCCCGACCGCATCCGAAGCTTTGCCCATGGTCCGACCTTCCTGTCGATGAAACCGCGCTTAATGCCGGTCTCGAGTGTGACCGTTATGCAAATACACCTGAGCGCACTCCGGAGAGTGCGGTGGCAGCCCTTCGCTCAACTCCACGTTGGTCAGGCGAGGTGTCCCGCCCAACGGGAGATCACGACCCCATCTCCTTCACCAGTGCCGTAGTCTGCGATGGACGCCGGTGTCGTGAAAAACTTCCCGCCCCGCGTTCCATCTGCCTCGTCCTATTCAGAACTCCGGTTGGAAAAAAATTTCCTAGATTTCGATGACAGCTAGCTCTCCTTCGGCGTGCAGGGAGCGTAGGCGCTTCTTGTCGAACTTGCCGACTGAGGTCTTGGGCACCTCGGAGATGAAGCACCAACGCTCGGGCAGCCACCACTTGGCGACCTTGCCGTCGAGGAAGTCGCGCAGACTAGCAGGTGTGGGCTCGCGGCCCTCACGTGGAACGATCACCGCGAGGGGGCGTTCTTGCCACTTCTCGTCCGGCACTCCGATCACAGATGCCTCGAGCACGTCTGGATGACCGGCAAGCAGCAGTTCGAGCTCGACCGAGGAGATCCACTCCCCGCCGGACTTGATCACGTCCTTGGCGCGGTCGGTCAGCGTCACGAAATTGCGTGCATCGATCCGCCCGACGTCGCCGGTGCGTAACCACCCTTCCTGAAACTTCTCACTGTCATGCTCCTCGCCGACGTACGAGCCGGTAATCCAGGGCCCGCGTGCTTGCAACTCACCGACCGCTTCGCCGTCGTGCGGGAGCTTATTGCCCTCGTCGTCGACAATCCTCAGCTCCACCCCTGCAACCGGGCGGCCTTGGGTGGCGCGCAGGCGCCAGCGCTCCTGCACATCGAGCGATACCGGTGGGCGTGCGATGGCGGCCAGCGGCGAGGTTTCGGTCATTCCCCATGCCTGGACGACCTGCACGCCGTACCTCTCCTCGAAGGCCTCCATCAGGTGAAGGGGTACTGCGGAACCACCGCAGGCGACCAGACCGAGAGAGGAGATGTCATAGCTGGAGTTTGCCTCCAAGAAGTTTAAGACGTCATTCCAGATCGTCGGAACTGCGCCCGCGACGGTCGGCCTCTGCGCGTCGATGAGCCGCACCAGCGGCTCAGCCTGCAGGAACCTGTCAGGCATGAGTAGGTCGGCGCCCGACATAAGGGCGGCATAGACTAGTCCCCAAGCGTTGGCGTGGAACATCGGCACGATGGCAAGGATCCGATCATCGCAGCTGACTCGCAGTCCGTCGGCGGCGCAGGCCGCCATCGAATGCAAGTACGTCGACCGGTGGCTGTAGGCGACCCCTTTGGGGTTGCCGGTGGTACCCGAGGTATAACACATAGCGGCTGCGGACTGCTCATCGAGATCAGGCCAGTCGAACGTATCGGACTGAGAGGCGAGGAACTCCTCGTACCCCACGACCCTGACCCCGTCACGGTGCAGCGGGGTAAGGTCCACTTCGCCGGTCACGACGACGGTGTGCACGCTGGTGAGCTGCAGCAGTACAGGGGCCAGCAAGGGCAGCAGGCTTCCATCGAGAATTACGACCTGATCCTCGGCGTGGTTGCCGATGTAGACAAGTTGATCAGGGGTGAGACGTAGGTTCAGGGTGTGCAGCACTGCGCCCATCGAGGGCACCGCACAGTAGGCCTCAACATGCTCCTGGTTGTTCCACATAAAGGTCGCAACACGCTCATCGCCTGTGATCCCGCAACCGCGCAATGCGTTGGCCAACTGTGCGGCTCTCCGTCCGACTTCGGCGAAAGTGCCGACCTTAACGCTCCCGTCGGACTGCAAGGTCCGTACGGTTGCCGAGCTATGCACACTCGAACCGTGGCGCAGAATCGCCGCAGTTGTCAAGGGAAAGTTCATCATCGTGCTCTGCATACCATTCCTTCATTCGATANTGCCTGCGAACGAACAGCGATCCGCAGATCAATTCACCGGGCGTCCTGGTTAACAGCGGGCTGTCAGAGACCTGCAGCCGTAAGTGAGGTTGAAGCCAATTCCAGGGACTCGACCAGGTTCGACTCGAGTTCTGGTAGTCGGCTAGCCGCCGTGACCACCGCCGCTAAGCGAGCGCGCGCATCAATGTCGCGTTGGGTCCCGGCACGTGCAGTTTCGGTCCATGCCTGCGCACAACGGCTGGCGGCGACGGCGAGGTCGGCGGTGGCTAGATCACCGGTCAGGCGTGCGACATCCGCGCAGCCATCGGCGAGCAACCGGCGGAATAGGCCGCCGCCGGTGCCCGCCTTCTCGATGAAAGCGCCCAGACTGAACAGGAAGATCTCAAGATCTCTTGTCGGAAGGTCTGCCCAGGCTCGAAGGTCGGCCGCCAACTGCTCGACTGCAGCTAGCCCCTCGGCCCCGGCCTCCATGGTCGTGAGATCAACGATCCCCGGCTGTGACGGGTGGCGCATGTTGGCCGCGGATTGGCGAAATGCCTCTGCCGCCACTGTTGCCATGTCTGGCAGCGCGCTCGGCCAGGTGATGCGGTATGTACAGTGGCGCGTCGGTTGAGGGAAGGACGTCGAGGAACGCGCCCGAGCCAGCGAATCGAGCGGGACTTCCTGCACCTCGGCGCGATCATTGTCTACGACGAAGGCAATCCCCTTAGCTTCGTCGTAACCGATCACCACGATGTCGTGGCGACTCATCTGCAACTGGACCTGCAGGTACGGTAGCTCGGCTATGTCGCCCCACACCAGGCTGGGTCTGCCTGCGTCGATCTCGTCGAGAACCCAAGACCATCCCTCACTGGGATCGTCGGTGGTGAGAACGTGGACCTGTCCGCCTAGCCGGCGGGGTAGATCGATTTCGAAGTCGGCCCCTCGTCCCACCAAATACAATGGTGGAACCAGGTCATTCGATCGGAGGTACGCTAGCCCCAGCGAGCCGCCGAGTGCGAACACCAGACCTTCATCGGGTGGCCCTTCCCACCCCAGTCCATGCCAGTGCAGAAGATCCCGCATTGCGCCAGAACCACAGTGCCCCCCGATCTGATGGGGGTAGTCCTTGATCAGGATCTTGCGGGGCATGTATCTTCCTTTTCTGGGTGGTGGGTTCGAAGACCAGGTCAGTTGTTCCGAATTCTGTCCAGGTAGGCCTGACGTGCCCCCATGTCCACGTCGTCGAGGAATACAGAGTCTGTGTCCAGGGCCGATCCGAGCCTGGTGGCGAGCCGTTCGGGGACGAACTTCATCGCTGCGACCATGCTCCCTGCGAGGCGAGTGACGCGCACGAAGGGCCGCGGTTTCTCGATCAGTTCGCCTGTCACTCGAGCGATTTCCTCGGGCTCTGCATTGCGCAGTCCCTTGGCTCCTGCTGTCCCAGCAACGAGTTCGGTGTTGGTGAACGTGGGCCGCACTGTGGACAGCCGCACGCCTGACTTGCGGTATTCCAGTCGCGCCGCCTCCGTGAATCCGATGACCGCGAATTTGGTGCCGCAGTAGGTCGCCAGACCGGGGACGGCGAGCTCGCCGGCCAGTGATGCGGTGTTGATGATGTGTCCAGTACGACGAGGGAGCATCCGTTGAAGGGCGAGTTTGGTCCCAAAGATGACTCCCAGGACGTTGATCTCGACCTGCCGCCGGGTCACCGCGTCGTCTTCCTCGTGGGTGTGCCCGGTGGGCATGATGCCCGCGTTGTTGATCAGCACGTCGAGGGGGCCGAGGTCTCCCTCGACTAGGTCGAGAAAGTCTTTGAACGAGTCAGGGTCGGTGACATCGAGGCGGGTGACAACCTTAACCCCCAGTTCGGCGGCGGTCTCCTTAGCACGTGCCTCGTCGATGTCGCCGATGGCCACGCGGTGACCTCGTCGGATCAGCTCCTTCGCGGTCTGGTAGCCGATGCCGCGGGCTCCCCCGGTGATCGCCACTGTTTTCGCGGCGGTATGGGGATTGTGTGTCGTCACTTGCTGTGCTCCTTGTTCAGGCCGAGGCGTTGTCGTAGACCGCGACCGGCTGCTGCACGCAATACTTTTTCGGCGATGGCCGTACGTCGGGAGGTGTACGGGTACCACGTGAGTTCTCGTGTCAGGACAGGGATCCGCGGCTCGGTCACGGACTGGACCCGGCAGTATTTGTGAAGTCCGTAGGCGCCGCCTAGTCGCGCACCGATACCTGAGGCCTTCCATCCACTGTGCGGCAGTGTGGTGGCGAAGAGGTTGCTGAAGACGTCGTTGATGTTGACTGCACCCGCGTCCAGACGTTGTGCGATACGCCGCGCACGAGCATGGTCGCGGGTCCACACTGTGGCAGACAAGCCGAACGCCGAGTCGTTAGCCAGGTGGATGGCCTCGTCCTCGTCCGCGACACGCATCACAGGGATCGTGGGGCCGAAGGTCTCCTCGGTCATGCAGGCCATTGTGTGGTCGACGCCGACCACAACGGTTGGAGCGTAGTAGTTCCCGACCGCGCTTAGGGTTCCGCCGGCCAGTACCTGCGCACCTGCCGCCACTGCCTGGCTGACGTGGCGATCGGCTATCTCGACCTGTCTCGCCGTGACCATCGCACCTACGTCGTCACCTGCCGCGGCACCTTGGGTAAGTGACCGTACTCGTTGAGCCAGCCGGGCCACGAACTCGTCGTAGATCTCAGAGACCACATACACCCGCTCGACTGAGATGCAGACCTGCCCCGCGTTGAACAGACCGCCCCACGCGATCCCCTCCACAGCACGAGCAAGGTCGGCATCCTCCAGCACGATCGCCGGATCTTTACCACCTAACTCCAAGCTCACAGGCTTCAATTGCTCGGCACAGCGGATCGCGATTGTCCTCCCGGTGGCTGTCGAGCCCGTGAACTGAACGAAGTCAGCGGCGTCCACGACCGCAGCACCTGCTTCGCTAGCACCCACAACATGCGCCAAAACTGGTGGGGCGCCGATCTCGTGCCAGCCCTCGACGACTCGTGCACAGGTCAGTGGCGTCTCTTCCGAGGACTTCGCCAGGACTGCGCATCCGGCAGCCAGCGCAGGAGCTGCATCCATGAGGAAGAGGGTGATCGGGAAGTTCCACGGTGTGATGAGCCCGACAACCGGGTACGGGTGGTAGGTCTTGGACAACCGTTTCGGCAGACTTAGCAGACCTGCGGATCGGACTTGCTCGTCAGCGAGAAACTTCTCGGCATGGTTTGCGTAGTAGGTGATGAACTCGCACGATGCTGTCGTCTCAACCAGGGCGTCGGGGCGCACCTTGCCTGTTTCGGCTTGCAGCAGATCGGTGAGTTCGTCGGTGTGAGCCAGGATCCAGTCTCGCCAGCGATGCAACCATCGGGAGCGTTGCCGCGGGCTTGCCTGAGCCCACCCGAGCTGAGCGCGGCGGAGATCGGCCGCGATGCTGTTCACGGTCTCGCGGGTATCGATGGGGACGGTTGCGACCAGCCGGCCGTCGGCGGGGTTGCGTACGTCCAGGGCATCCGCTGTGGTCGCCGTGCTCATCGGGCCTCCGGGAGTGAGTGGAGCCCGCGGGCGATCCCGTCGGGCTGGGTGCATCTGTCGGGTGTGTCGGTGAAAGCGTCAGCGATCACGTGGGTGCGCTCAAAGATTCGCTGTCCATAGGTATGCCGAAGCTCGGTCAAGATCGTGTTCAAAGGCAGGTCGTCGAAGACGCCGCGCTCGCGGACATACTCCATGTGCAGGGCTCCGTCGGCGGCGAAGGCGTGCAGGAGGGCGTCGTGCTCGCCATCGAAATCCACCGGCGGCACCCCGAAACGGGCACACAACTCGGTGTTGAACGCCGGGGTCGCCTTCATCCACCGGCCGTTGACGTAGAGATGGCTGTAGCCGTGATAGACGAACAGGTCCGTGCCGCCCATGAGCGCTCGCAACGCTTCGGTCTGCAAATGATTTCGGACGTCGGCAAACCCCAGTAGCGCCGGAATCCCTGCCGCACGGCACACCGCGGTCAAGAGCACCGCCTTCGGGACGCAATAGGCGCGCCCGGTCTCGAGGACGAAGCTTGCTCGATAATGGGCGGGATCGTCCGACACCGTGTAGGGGTCGTACCGGATCTGGTCGCGGACGGCGGCGAAGAGGCGCTTCGCCTTGTCCCGGTCGGTGCCCGCATCCCCAACCGCGGCGGCGGTGAACGCCCGGACGGACTCGTGCTCGATGTCGAGGAAGTCGGTCGCCCACGAGTGCGCCAGCGGTGCCTTATTCATCTGCGCTCCAGAGTTATCGGCAACCCGTCGACCGGAATGGGGAGCGAGGTGTTGTCCCACCTCGCTTCATACTGATCGGGGACCGTCCAGGTGTAGGTGCGTAGCATGTGGTGCAGAATCGCCTTGACTTCGAGGGTGCCGAAGTGCAGACCGATGCACTTGTGTACCCCTCCTCCGAAGGGGATCCACCCGAGGCGGTGATTCTGGTCCTCACGCCGCGGTTCGCTGAAGCGGTCAGGGTCAAAGGTGTCGGGGTCGGTCCAGCACGACTCGTCGAAGTGGTTCACCGACGGAGCCACGGCCACCAGGGTGTCCGCCGGGATGTGGTGGCCGGCGATATCCACGTCTTCGACCGTCTTGCGCATCACGATGGGCACGGGCGCCACCAGACGGAGTGTCTCCTTGATCACCAGGTCGAGAGTCTCCAGTGAGTCCAGGTCGTCGATGTCCGGGCGGCGTCCACCGAGTCGGTCGGACTCGGCCCGCGCCCGTTCCTGCCAGGCCGGGTGCTTGGCGAGGAAGTAGGCGGCAGCGGTGGTGGTGATGGTCGATGTGTCGTGGGCCGCCATCATCAAGAAGATCATGTGGCTAACGACGTCCTCATCGGTGAACGCCTCACCGTCGGCCGTGCGCGCATGGCACAGCCCCGCAAAGAGGTCGCCTCCTTGGCCACTTCGAGCCGCCGGCAGGTGCCGGGTGAAGTAGTCCTCCAAGAGCGCGCGCCCACGGACTCCCGCTCGCCAACGAGTCCCCGGTAACGGGAAACGGATGATCGAGCTGGCCGCACGCACGGTGGCCACGAAGGCGTCGTTGATGGCATCGGTATCCTCGCTACCCCCCCGACCTGCCATGAAGACCTTCGTGGCGACGTCGAGAGTTAGTGCCTTCAGCAGCGGGTAGATGCGCGTGGTGGATTGTCCCGCTGTCCACCCTGGGATGCTGGCCTCCAGCGTCGGGCCGAGCTGGTCGACGTAGCCGGCGAGTCGGTCGCGGGTGAACGCCTCCTGCATGATCCGCCGATGCATCCTGTGTTCGTCGAAGCTCATCAACATCAGGCCCCGATGAAAAAAGGCATCGATGAGATAGGTCCACCCGTCCTGGGAGAACGACTTCGCCTTGGTGGTCAGCACCTCCTGTATGGCATCCGGTCCGGCAACCGCCACTATTTTCGTGCCGAAGGCGCCCATCCACGACACAGGTCCTAGCCGCTGGTACCTGGCCCGGGAGAAGTTAGATCCGAACCGGATGTAGTCCAGGGTGTGACCGAGCAGAGGCATGCCAGCGGTCCCTAAGACCGGTTTGAGGCCTGACCCCGCCGGGGGCGGGGCGAGCTCTCGGACAGGCCACCGGTCACTGGCCCCGAGCAGGGCCGCGTCGACCCGACTCGGCAGTGGCACCATGAGGACCGACGAGAGTCGCTCACGACCCTTCGCCAGCGGGAGATGGATAATGTTCGTCACTTGTGTTCCTTTCCGAAACGCAGCCCGCACTCACCATTTCGTACCCATCGCCCGAAGACCCGTCATCTCAGGCGGAGCTGGCAAGCGCCAGTTCAGTTCGGTCGATGGGGAGTTGCTGCGTGATTACCCGCTTGCTGAACATGAAGTCACGGGGGCGGTTGATGCAGTCGGCGCCAATAAGCTCTCCCTCACGGAGGTAGAAGCAGGTGAAGTCGCGGTCTCGGGTCGGGTCTCCGCTGAGGATGACTTCGTCGTAACCGGTGTTCAGACCGGCGATCTGGAGCTTGAGATCATATTGATCCGACCAGAACCATGGAAGCGCCGCTATCTTCTTGGACTTCCCACACACCGTCGCGGCAGCGACCTTGGCTTGCTCGTGCGCGCTCGGCACAGACTCCAGGCGTAGAGGGCGGCTGTAGCGAGCCATGCTGTGGCTTGCGCAATCCCCGGCGGCCACGATGTCGGGGTCGCTGGTCCGGGCCTGGTCGTCGATCACGACGCCGTTATCAATGACCAGACCTGCGGCGGCGGCAAGATCGGTGTTCGGCTCAACGCCGATGCCGACAATGACGAGGTCAGCGGGAATTGACTCGCCACCGGACAGAACTACTTCACGGACCCTGTCCTCGCCGGACAGAACCTCGACCAGCACACCCGTCCGGATTTTCACGCCCTCCTGCCGGTGAATACGGTCGAAGAACGCTGATACTTCGGGGGCAGTGACCCGCTCAAGGACGCGCCCAGTCGCCTCGAGCACGGTGACCTCCAGCCCCAGTGCACGCAACGAGGCAGCCGTCTCCAGTCCGATGTAACCGCCGCCGATGATCACTGCCCGACGTCCTGCGTGGGCGGCCACTCGGATCATCTCGACGTCTGCGACTGTGCGTAAGTAGTAGACTCCGGCCAAGTTGGCTCCCGGGGTGGGGAGTCGCCGAGGGCGGGCGCCAGTGCACAGCGCAAGCTGGTCGTAAGCTAGTGCGCCGCCGGTACTCAGTGAGAGATGACCACCCGAGCGGTCGATCGCCTCCACCGTCGCATTCAGGACTTGGATTCCCTGCTTGCTATAGAAATCGGCATTGCGGATCGCAAGCTCGTCGAGTGTGCTCTTCCCGGCCAGGTACGCCTTCGACAAAGGAGGGCGTTGGTAGGGCAACGTCGACTCATCGCCGATGAGAACGATCTCGCCGGTCCACCCTTCCTGTCGAAGACTGGCCGCGAGTTGGGCTCCGGCATGGCTGGCCCCGACGACGAGGGCCCGATGTAAGGTCATACGTCGGATTTCGGGGTGAGACGGACCATCATCTTGCTGATGCCCCTGACAAAGTTGGACTGCACATACTCGGGCTCGCCGACGACCTCGATCTTTTCGAAGCGAGAAAGCAACTCTTCCCAGAGAATCCGCAGCTGTAATTCCGCCAGTCGGTTGCCCATGCAGCGGTGGACACCGAAGCCGAAGGAGATGTGGTTGCGAGCGTTGGCCCGGTCGATGATGAAGTCGTCGGGCCGATCGAACATCCGCTCATCACGGTTGCCTGAGGCGTACCACATCACTACCTTGTCGCCCTTGCGGATGAACTGCCCGTTCAGCACGGTGTCGGCCTTGGCGATCCGGCGCATGTAGGCCAACGGTGTTTGCCACCGAATGATCTCCGAGACCATATTGGGGATCAGGTCAGGGTTCGCCTTCAGCTTCTCGAACTGGTCAGGGAACCGGTTCAACGCGAGAACACCGCCGCTCATCGAGTTCCGCGTCGTGTCGTTGCCTCCGACGATCAGCAACACAAGGTTGCCCAGGAACTCCATCGGTCGGTCGATCAGATCCTTGGTGTCTTCGTTGCTCTGCAACAGGGTGATCAAGTCGAATCCGGGTTCCTCCCCGGCAGCTGTCCGGGCAGCCTTGTCGCGCCAGAGAGTGCTGAGACCTCGCGCCATGTCGCGCATGCCGCGGAACACCTCGTCATTGTCCGAGGGGCCGCCGTTGGCTTGCTCCATCGAGGATGCGAGATCAGACCAGTAAGCGAGCTTGCGGCGCTGCTCGTAGGGAAAGTCCAGGAGGGTCGCAAGCATCCGAGCGGTCAACTCGACCGAGACGTTCTGGACCCAGTCGAACGGCTGATCCACGGGCAGGTTGTCCAGCACCTCCTGGACGCGCGATCGAATCAGACCCTCCATCTCACGCAGGTTCTTCGGTGCGACCACGCCTTGGACAGCGGCCCGCTGCGCGTCGTGTCGTGGCGGATCCATCGCTATGAACATCTCGATATCAAGAAAACGAGGTGGAACCCCGATGACGATCAACGGCTCGGCGGAGAAGACCTCGTGGTTCTTGTCGACGGCCATGATGTCGGCATGCCTTGTGACGGACCAGAACGGCCCGAACGGACTGTTAGGCTGGTAGTGGACCGGAGCCTCGTTGCGTACGCGCTCGAAGTACGACTGCCAGCGCCCCTGGCGATAGAGGAAAGGGTTGCTGAGGTCGATGTCGGCGAGTTCGACGTCCTCCACAGGAGGGATGGGGCTCTCGATGAAAAGCCTCTCTCCGTTCGCTCCGGTCACCCATCGCCGCGTCTTGTCGTACAGTTGTGCGCCCTGGATCTGCCGCTCCATCGGGATAGTCGACTGAACCTTAGCGGCGATTGCCTCAGAAAACTTCATTGCGTCTTATCGTCTCTCTCGTCGTCACATCTGAAACTCAGGCATTAGGACGGTCAGGCCGTCCCACGCCTCGGAGACCGGAATCTGGCAGGACAGTCGAGAGGTCGGTTGACGCTCAGGGTTCATCGCGAGCATCTCCTCCTCGTCGGAGCCGGAGAGGCCCACCTCCTCGGACCACTGCGGATCGACGATCACATGGCAGGTGCCGCACGCGGCCTCGCCTCCGCAGTCGCCGTCGATGCCGGGCACTGCATTGTTGGTCGCGACCTGCATCAGCGACTGTCCTTCTTGGAAAGGGACCTCGTGCTTCTTGCCGTCGTGTGAGACAAAGGTGACAACTGCCATAACCAACTCCTGATACGTTGTCCTCGCCTTGGGAACTTGATCAAAGTGTCGTCGGGGATGACCGCTACGGCTATGTTCTGCGGAGTCAAAAACTTGTGAATTCGGCTCAAAGGGATCTGGTGAACCAATGATCCTCGATGACGAGGGTGTGCCCCCGCTCCTGTTCGTGCAATTGCTCGAGCGCCAAGCATTCGACCCAGACGCCGTCGCGCGGCTTCGCAACATCATGTCTCGCGAAGGAACCGACGAGGCGACGCTGATTCAGCGCGACGTTCAGGCCCCCATACGGTGGTTTCGGGAGGTCTACCCCGAACTCGACGTCGACCAGGCAACACTGCTCGGCTTTGCGTTCGCTGAACAGGCCCAGTTGACGTCCTTCGGCCCGTTGAGTTCTCCGCTGGTCAGCGCAGGCTCGGTAGCCGAGATCGTGGAGTTGCTCACCTATCTGCCGTTGATCTCGACAGCTCTCAGTCCACAGTTCCATCCAAGTGACCACGGCCTCACCATCGGGTTCACCGCACACACAAGCGATCCGGCCCTGGACTGCCTGGTCGTCGCCTACTGCGGGTCGGCGCTACTGCGACTGCTTGACATGCTCGCCGGCGACATGCCTACCGTCACACTCCACTTGAGTTGGCCGGTGCCGCCCCTCCTGTCCAATCATGAGGACTTAATAGCCGGGCGCCTGTTTTTCGGCGCTCCGATGTCCTTCCTTCATGTTCCCGCGGACACGCTTAACGAGGTTTGCCGGTTCTCCGATCCCCTCACATACCGACTCGCCATCGGCGATCTGCAGCGAACTCTCGACCAGCGGGGCAGGACCACGTCGTTTTCGGAGAAGACGAGACGGCTGCTGGAGAAGGAGCCCGCACAGGGGAGTATCCACTGGGTCGCACGCGAGTTGTCGATATCCGTCAGCACACTCAAGCGGCGCCTCTCCGAAGAGGGGACCACTTTCCGCGAGTTGCGCCAGTCATTCCTGCGCGAGCGTGCGATGCTGCGGCTACTCGACCGATCAATGTCGGTGACTGAGGTCGCCACGGAGCTCGGATACAGTGACCTCACCAACTTCTCACACGCCTTCAAGCGATGGACCGGCCGTTCTCCGAACGAGTTCCGGCATCCATGACGCTGAGCCGCCCGGTCTCCGACGGGTTGAGGGGGCTGGCGGATGCGGTAAATCAGTGTGGGGCCGTTCCCAGTGCATGAGATCAGTGGTACTCCAGGGGCCGACCAAGATTTCGGTCCGACAGGATCTTCCTGAGTCTCGGGGTCACCGCAACGGCGTGATCAGTGGTGGAATCCGCGTCGACGTGGGCACTTTGCAGCCAAAGCGAGGGGTTATGCCTGCTGTGTGGGCATGGGCATGTGCTCGGGCATGATCATCTTTCTCGGAAGTGACAGCTCCGCATGGGAACCTAGATTTTCCGGATTGAAGGCAGGTGCTGCGGCAGTTGTGGCCGCGGGCCGGAGCGCCAGCCGACCACCTTTGTTCGAGAACGCCTGCTTGGGCACGTCAAGACACCCCCGAAGTTGGGCGCGGCCGCGTCGAGTAACCGGTTGCGTGAGCGTGCTAGCCGCGGATCGGCCTGCTCGTCGACTGCGGTGAGTGAGTCGGTCGTGGC
>OBMY01000002.1_pt1 | contig 18497 bp, 26 predicted proteins | sample 1641151 | NCBI WGS metagenome assembly OBMY01 (sample SAMEA104232313, study PRJEB22302) | sediment metagenome | biome: forest; feature: aquifer; material: sediment | place: USA | collected 2011-08-07 | depth 0.01 m
GTTGGTGTCCGCTTCGGACACCTTCTCCACATTCGTCAGATGCGCGACGCGGCGGGCGAACATCACCATCGCCGTCAACACACCCAAGATCACGCCGATCGCCAAATTGTGAGTACCCACAGTCGCAGCGACCGTCACCACCATCACCANCGTCTCACTCTTGGGCATCAGCTTCAGAGTGCGCGGATCGATACTGTGCCAATCCATGGTTCCGACGGACACCATGATCATCACCGCAACCAGAGCGCCCATCGGGATCAACGCGACGACGTCACCGAGCCCGACGACGAGAATCAACAAGAACACACCGGCCAGGAACGTCGAGATGCGGGTGCGGGCGCCGGAGACCTTCACGTTGATCATCGTCTGCCCGATCATCGCGCAACCGCCCATGCCACCGAAGAACCCGGTGACCAGGTTCGCCACACCCTGCCCCCACCCTTCGCGAGTCTTGTTCGAGTGAGTGTCGGTGATGTCGTCGACCAACTTCGCCGTCATCAACGATTCGAGGAGGCCGACCAGCGCCATCGCCAGCGCATACGGCGCAATGATCGTCAGCGTCTCCATATTCCAAGGCACATCAGGAAAGAACAACGACGGCAAGCTCGACGGCAATTCGCCCTCGTCCCCGACATCGGGAACGTTCAACGCAAACACCACCGTCGCCGCAGTCAGCAGCACGATCGCCACCAGCGGCGCCGGCACCACCGAGGTCAACCGCGGCAGGAAAATCATCACCAACAAACCGACTCCGACCATCGGATACACCAAAGCCGGCACACCGATCAGATGCGGCAGCTGCGAAGTGAAGATCAAGATCGCCAACGCGTTGACGAACCCGACCATCACGCTGCGCGGGATGAAACGCATCAACTTGGCGACACCGAGAACACTGAGCACCACTTGGAAAATGCCGGCCAGGATGACAGTGGCGATGAAGTAATCCATCCCGTACTCACGCGCAACCGGCGCAATGACAAGCGCTATCGCACCGGTAGCAGCGGAAATCATCGCCGGGCGGCCCCCGACGATCGAGATGGTGACCGCCATCGTGAACGAGGCGAACAGCCCGATCCGCGGATCGACCCCGGCGATGATGGAAAAAGAAATTGCCTCGGGGATCAACGCGAGCGCGACGACCAGTCCGGCAAGGACCTCGATCTTGAGCCGGCGAGGTGAACGCAACGCCGCACGCACAGACGTACCCGCCTCCCCCGCCTCTCGCACCTGCGGGGCCGTACCGCCCGTGTTCTGGGCCATCACATTGCTCCATCCGACTCCGCCCACGTTCGAGCGCGGAATCAATACGTAATTTTCGAGGCTGCAAGCGCCTACGAATCGGATTTACCTGTGCACACCACCGCGCTCGGCAGCGCACAAACACAGAGGCACTCTACCCTCACAAGAGAGTAGAGTGCCTACCGGAAATTCTCGGTCGCTACCACCTGCCATCCGTCTACCGGCTGCTGCACCCGGCACGGAAGGTTCCCGATCCGGCACGCTCACCCCAATCAGGTTCATGCTCGTCATGCAGGAGGTTGGACGATGTGCGCGACGATGTCCGGGAAGCTGGGCATGTTGAGTTGAACGGCACGACGGGCCCGTCGATCGATCTGATCGAGCTTTTCCTCGGTAGCCACGAGGCTCACGCGGAGACCTTCTGCTTCACCGATCCAGCCTTCGCTGTCCGCCTCGGCAATTCGGGCAGCAAGGTTGTCGCGTATCTCGACGAGCCGGAAACGTTGTGCGGGATCAACACGCAATACAGGGCACCGGATGCAACTGTGTTCATGCTGGCAGCTGGTGCCGTAGGCGCGGCCGCATTCGCCGAGGGCGAGTTTGCGGCGCTCGAAGTGTCCGAGAAACTCATCCCATTCGGTATCTGTCGGGGTGCGGTACTCCTCGCTCGGGCGGAGGGCACGTCGGCGCGAGATGAAGGCGCGGTGACCGTTGATCGCTTCCTCCGGGTAGATGGCTTTGTATCCCATGGTTGTGTTGATGTCCTTGTGCCCCAACAGAACTTGAGCGATATGCGGAGGCATGCCGTTCATGATGGCGTCGGTAGCGAAGATTCGGCGCAGATCATGGGGCTGGAAGTACAGCGGTTCGCCTGCTGCGTCCTTCACTCCTGCCGCATCGATGAGTTCGGTCAGTGCATTGCGGATCAAACCTGCGGATACCGCGCGGTGGTGACCACCGCATTTCCATTGGAACAAGAGTGGGGCCGGGGCCACCCAGATACGTTCGTTCCGGTCGTAAAGAGGCACAAGCGGTACTCCTCCGTCCGCGCCGCGTATTCGGGACACGATTGTCGACAGCATGTCGGCGAGGTCCGGGCTGACCACAAGTAGGCGTTCCTCGTCTGTCTTCGAGGGTGCTATCTGCAGTAGCGGGATGAGCTCTCCGGTGGCGGGTAATCGATATTGGGTGATGCTGTGATGGCTGATTTCGAGCATCTCTTCGATTCGAACGCCTGTGTGTCGCAGGACTTCCACAGTTGCCAGAGCCCAGAATGCTCGGTTCTCGGCTTCTCGGAGCCGGATGGTTCGTCCCTCGGAGTCGTAGATGACCGGAATGCCGTCAGCGCTTGCTTTCAACCATGGGTCCGACTTGGTGTAGGTCTTGCCGAGGACGGTGAATTTGGAGCCCGGCGATGCTGCAACAGCGGCCTCGAGGAGCATCCTGGCGTCATGGGCTCGTTGTTCTGCGATACGCACCAGTTCTGGCAGTCGAGGTAGTCGCTCTCGTGTGCGCTGATCCATGCGTGCTTTGCGTCGGCGTCCGATTTTCTTCGCGCTCGTCTCTCCTGGGCCGATCGGGCACGGCACTACCCACCTCGCCCACCGTGCGGGGTCGAGTGCTGCCCACGCCGCCAGGTCGAGATAGAACGCGCGCACAGCTGTCAGCATGTCGGTGTAGTTCATTCGTGGACTACGGGTCTCGGCGTACGTTCCGTCGGGGAGTCGGCGGCGGCTGACCTTCCAATGCATGCGTTCTTTCCATGCCTGGGCTACGCCGCGGTCGAGTTGCAGCGAGTTGATTCCGGGATGGGTGGTCTCCAGGTTTTTCCAGAAATGCAGCGCCAAATGTCGTGAGAGATTGTCGAGCGTCGTGTAATCCAGCGAAGGGTGACGTTCGGACAGATAGTCCACGAGGAGATTCCGGACGTCGGCGTTTGCGATGTCGAAGCGATCGACGAGTTCTGCGACGGTGCTCTGTCCTCGATACACCGTGACGAATCGTAAAGTCGGTGGCGCGTCTGGTGGGAAGATCCCGATGTCGTGGAGAAGTTTGTAGAAGAGGTAGCGCGTTTTACCTCTCGAACATACGGCGAGCTCCGCCTGGCGAAGTTCGACGCAGTCGCCGACGGTGATGTCGGANAGGCCGCCGCCTTTGGACAGGATCAACATGGAGATCTGCCATCGTGCAGTTCGACCTTGCATTGCTTGGGCAGTCTCTGCACCGGCCGCGGCCTCCAGTCGTTCGAATCCTCTCGGATCTCGGCTGATTGCCGCCCAGTCGCGCCAGTAGTGCGACCGGTGCAGTTGGACCACGAAACGTAAATCGGGGCGAATCAGATCCGCGACGAACAATCCGATCAGGGCATGCGTCAGGACTGTGGGCCGAACCGATTGCACTCCCTGTTCGTCCATCCACGTTTCCGGTATCGAAACCCATCCGAGACCGTGTTCGGCGACGCAACTGCCGTTCCAGCGGCCTTGCCAGCTCTTTCCTGGAAACGAATTCAGCCACCGCAGAAGCATCCCCGCACCTCGGACAGCATCGCGCTGAAAGTTCTCGCTACCCGGAGCCCGGATCATGAGTGCTTCCACCCGCTTCAGTGCGGCCGCTCGGCCGAGTTCAGTCGTCTTCCACGACGATGGCACCACACGCGGTGGATACCGATCGAGGAGTGTGTCGATGACACTGCGATTCGCACCTTCGCGGGCATCGACGTTCAGGCTCCAACTGGCAGGCGCTTTGGAGACACGTGCAGAAACCATCAGCGTCGACCTCCGAAAAGTACGTCCAACACTGCCGGGTTGTAGCCCGGCGCTGGCGGTGCGTGCAGCGATTGGGTGTTGCCGGTGTATCGAGCATGGTGGGCTCGTACGTGCGCGAAAACTTCGTCGCGGCTCGGGGTCAGATACAGCTGAGTGGTTGTCAGGTGCGCGTGGCCCAGGATCCATTGCACATCGGACAACGGCATGTCAGGATCGCTCGTCATCCGAAAGGCTGCGGTGTGGCGCAGGTCGTGAATGGTCCAATTGGATCCCAACATCGACTGCGCCCGTGAGAACATCGCGCGCGCTCCCGAATACGACAGCTGCCGCCACGGCCTGCGCAACGTCATCCACAAGGGATGATCGCAGCCGTGAGGGGCATCCTTTCCCCAGGCCTCTTCTTGATAGATCCGCAACCACACGAATGCATCTGGCGACGCCGGCAACTGTTGGACCTCCCGGGTCCCCTTCCTTATTACGGTGATCAATTGCTGGCCCGGGTCCGCACTCTTCTGGGACATCGACAGGAGCTCGTCGGCGCGGGCGCCGGTCGAAACCCAGAAGGCCAACATTGCCCGATCTCGGTTAGACGACAACGCCGCGAATAGTTCGTTGAAACGATCATCGGGAATGCGCTTGGGTATCCGTTTCGGAACCTTGGGTCTGTATCGCCCCTTCCGCTCGTTACGAAACGGATCCTGCGGATCGTGATGCGCGTTCGACCGAAAAGCGCGGGGCGAGCGATCCACCGGGAACGGATTGACGACCGGCCCAGCACCGATGCTCATCTGAAAATCGTAGAACGCCCGCAACACCGTTTCCGCGTGCGCTCGAGTGGCCGGGGAGAATTTCTGTCCCTGCCGCGGCTTGCCGGTGACCTCGTTGACCACCCAATGACCACTCTTGGCCGCATTGCCCCCTACAGGTGTTGTGCCGGAGACTTTTTCGCCCCGCCTCCGCCAATGTTCACGCCTGGGTTTATCCGCAATCTTCATCCAACGCGCAAAATCACGGCCCTCCGCGGGACTGGCTCTCTCCCATCCCACGTCGACCGCTGCGAGAAATCTCCACCACCGCAACAAGTCATGCCCGTACGATCGGATCGTCGCCGACGATCGGTCACACGCGTGAAGTTCCTCGAAAAATAGTGTCGCAGCGCCGATTACCTCACCCGACGCATCGAGTAACCGGTAGGGCTCTGCTTCGGAACCTGTCGAAATCAGCCGCCCCACGTCGGGAACGACCAGCCCTGCAAGATCAGCCCGGCGCATCTCGCTGCACATACTGAGGAAAGTATCAGCACAGCCCCTGACCTGCAATGATGCAATTTTTTAGTTCAGTTAATACGCCAGCGCTCCCCTGTCGGGGGCTGCCCGAGAGTGGCGAGCATCGGCGGCACTGGCTTTCCGGCGGTGGCGCTCATACCGTCCACTGTGCGCTGGTTTGTACTGGTTTCGGCCGGTTTTCGGAGGTTGAGACAATAGTGAAATGAGCGAGACTGCAGAACCGGATCAGACTCAGGGGTGGAGCCCGGCCCCGGACGAGGGCCAGGCCGGCACGGTGATGACGAAGGACGGTCAGTGGGCGTACCGCTACAAGGACGGTGCGGAGCTGATCATGATGAAGATGCCGGAGCGTCCAGCCTCCACGTAGGCGTGTGCAGTGGGCCCGCACCGGCCCCCTTGCCTTGCACAGGCTGGGTAGCGGGCCGCCGTTGTCTTGGACCGGCTCCGGTGACCACCTCGGTTTCGGCGAGGCGGCGAGCCTGCGGTAGATCAACACCACTTGTCTCAGCGGGTTGGCCAGTCGCTACCGCTCTCCCATAGCGGGACTTATGTCTCCACTCTGCGTGCGATCGTTCTGATTTCGCGCGGTTTGCGGGAGAGACCGCTCGACATTTACTGAGCCCTCCGATCATCAGCCGTACTTTCACGTAGCTCCATACGCAGGCACCGAGTCAGCCGATCTTCTCGTCCCGGCCGCTCAGGGTCTATCCCGTGATTGTTGTCGAGCAGATACGCGTTGGGCTCGACGACTCGGCAGGCCGGACACTGCCATCCGCTCAGTACTGCGCCCTTCTGTATCCCGCCTGCGCAATCCCACGGTGCAGTCCACATCGCCGGGATCATGCGCTCTGTCCACTCGCGAACAGCAACAACATCGCCCAGTTCAATGTCGAAAAGCGTGAGCTGCGAGTCGTTCATCGCATTTCCTGGATCAACTCTGCTCCAGGCCCGAGCACTTCGTCTTCGTCAGTCGCATCCTTAGCCCCTCGAAGGGCAACCATGAGGCCGGCAACGCCCAACAGGCATGTCATCGAGGCTCCTGCCATGAACAGAAGATCACCCACGCGAGGGACCGATTTCGCTTGCTGGCCGGATCCACGAAATCCGCGCCTCATGCTCGTCTGCGTGCAACGGAACAGAACCCGGATCATCTGGGTGAACGCCCGCCCACGCTGATTGTTCTGACACAAGATCCGCCACCGTCGCCCACGTTTCCGAGGTACAAGGCGGGTTCACAACAGCCGCTTTGGCGAGTGCTCGGCGGGTAGCTCCACTGAGGCGGAGGAGCTCTGTGCCGCAAATCCCTCGATCCCAGATGTACCGAGCGAGTTTGATGGAATCGGCATATTTCGCGGCCTCCGCGTACGAGGTATGGGTGAAGTCCACGTGGGTGGTCACGGCTGCACCCGCGGGTAGCGACGGCGCCGCTCCGAGGCGGTCAACCCACCCCAGACACCGAAACGCTCGTCGTTCGCCAATGCGAATGCCAAGCAGTCGACACGAACCTCGCATCCTGCGCAGACCCGTTTCGCCGGCCGGACAGCTTCTCCGGGTTCCGGAAAGAATGCTTCGGGATCAGTACGTTGGCACACAGCTCGCTCCTGCCAATCGACATTCCCAGCGATATCGCCTGGGTGAATCTCGGTGATGGTCATCGAAACCACATCTCCTCTACACATCGGCCTCTCGGATTGATGGGCGAACGGTAGCGAGGGACCTGGACTGCGTGAACCGGAGCGGACGGCCGGCCACCCTTTTCGACTTTCACATCGTGGACGCGAAGCGGCGTCCTACCAGATCAGTACACTTCTGTGTACTGCAAAACGACCGGTAGATTTCTAAGCGTTCGCGCCCGGACATGCGATCCTCTGACGCCGGCAACCCTTGTCCGGCGGCCCACAACCGACCGATGGGATACACGTGCCGACTCCAACTTCTTCCGCGCCTGGCCCAGTCATGACACGGCTCGCAACAGCGTTGTTCAGGAATGCACAAAGCGCCGGCCGAAACTTCAGGGATGGAGAACGTCACAACATCCGCCAGGGTGAAGAAGGAACTACCGAGCGGATCTTGTTGAACCTCGCGAAGACCATTCCCGAACTCCACGTCGGAGCCTTCAGCCACAGAGAGGAATCCCGCTACGGGGCGGACTGGGAATGGTGGATTTCGGACGGATCGAATAAATGGTTTCAGCTCGTCATCCAAGCCAAGAAGCTTCAAACGCCGAAGGCGCATCCGGCCGGGAAGTACAAGATCAAGCACAAAATTCGATCCTCCGGCATGCAGCAGATCGACCTACTCGACCTCTACGCCCGCAAGAGCGGAGCGCAGAGTCTTTATGCGCTCTACAACCCTGCGGCTCGCGGCGTCCGGTACAGCGATCACAGATGCTGCCTCGGTCCCTCCGGTGACCGAATCACTGCTGTCAGCGCAGATGTATTTCTCAAGCGGTTCCCACGTACCAAGGGGCTAATCGATGATGTCCCCCTAGCCGCGATCCGTGAGTACGCGCTCCCCTGGTCGTGCCTGGCAAACGACCGTGTCGCCACACACGACGTGCCACCGCCACCAGGGCCTTCCCCGCTGACCTTCATGCAATTTGCTCAGTGGACAGTTATGCAAGATGCCAACAGAGACTCGCTTGGCACGTTCGATTCGACCAGCGCGGCATATTCATTGCTCGTCAACTCCGTGACAATGAAAGCCCTTGCACAAAGCCAGGACTGGTTCACGCGGAACTATCGCCACTACCTCGACGACTGGATGGGCGTAGAGAGACCTGGGCAGCCCGAAGAATGGAAGGACGCGCAGAAGATTGCCATATCTCGGCACGAATCTTCCGACGAGCTTTTCGCGCAACAGCGAATCAGGATTTTCGACCGCGCTGAACTCCCTGCCTACGTCTCCGCTGTCCTCAGCAACGAACCGATCCCCGAGGACGTCCGGCACCCCTTCTCCGAGATCGATGCCGCCCCCAAGCAGATCCTCACGCTCATCGCACCACCCAGGGTCCAGCCGGTCGAGCCCCCCGGTGAGCCGCAAAATTTGACGAATACGACCTGTTACCCGTTTCGAGTAACAAGCCACCAGTCCCCCTTCCAATACCGCTACCTCGGCAGGTGAAGTTCGCGCATTCGCGTCGGGTGCATGTACGGCGGACGAACACCAGCCAACCCGAACCCCGAGGTGACCGGCGCATCTCGCGAGGCCACACATGATGCCGGTGTCGTGCGTCCCAGCGTCCCGTCAGCGTGCTCGTGCGAGAACTCCCACAGATCCTCACCTGCACGGTTCTCGAACTCCCACCGCAAAACGCGACCCTCACCGTGCGCGCGTTTCTTCCCAATCACATCGAGACCGGACACTATCGCCGCGACGGCCGTCAGGTCACCCACACCGCGCCAGGTGACAGTTCGGGAATTGGTGATCATCAACGGCATGTACCTCGCCCGGTAGCGGCCTTGCCGGTCCGAGATCACTGCCGGCACGCTCGACGCGAGTTCCTCGAGCCCTCGGTGATCAGTTCTGCTCGCCCAGTGCCGCACCACCGGATCTCCGGCCGGGTCTTCGGGGAACGAACACGTCGCGCACCAATGCCAGTCCGCGCCCGCCAGAGTGCAGTGCGCGAGAGGCAATTCGAGATCCGGCGGGGTCGCCTGCGGCGAGAGCGCCGGCACGTATTCGCCGCGGTCGAGGGCGCTCGCTTTGTGGTCGGCCCACAGCTCCGCGGCGAGGATGCCGTCCAAGGCGATCCCCCAGGGGCTTGCATGTGCCAACCCTGTCGAGAGATGGGCCCTGACCAGGAAGGGAGCGAAGGCGGTGTCTGCGTTCATGTCAGCCACCCCAATGCCTCGATCACGTCTTCTCGTAGCGGTTCCAGTTCCGCTCGCCAGTCCGCGACCTGCGGGCCGGGGCCGGTCAACACGGTCAGCTCCGACTCGGCGCGGACTCTGCCGTGCCCGATCGCGCTGCGCCCACCCAGGAAGCCGTCTCGCGAGAATCGTTCCCACACGTCACTGAAGAAGGCGATGTCGCGGTCGGTTGCCCGGTCCAGCCTCAGGAATGTTTCGAAATGTGTTCCTGCGGGCAATGTCTCGACCTCGAAGCGCATCAACATCGACGTCTGGTGCGCCGAAGTTCCCGAACCGGCGCCGGTGTCGGCATCGAAGGGCGCAGGGAAGGATTTGGTGCCGGCGTCGTCGAAGCGGCTGTAACTTTCCAGGGACATGAGCTCGAATTGCGACATGAGCACTCCCGGGTAGGGCCTGCTCATGATCGATTCTGTTTCCTTCACTCGGGGAACGACTTTGCCGACTTTGAGACATCCGTCGATCGGCGGCGCACCGCCTCCGTTTCCTCCGAACAGACTGATCGGCGGGACCAACTCGCGCAGGCGCTGACGCCGGCGGCCGGTCAGTGAGTCGCCGGCGACTTTGCTCAGGTTGCCGCCGTTGCGCAGTGCGTGCGCCGCGGAGAGAGGTATCTGTCTTTCGTAGCCGATCACATCGCGGAACAACTCCTCGGCGGTGCGTCGCAATGCTCCCCGCAGCGAGTTCCCCGACACGACCGGTACCAGCACTTTCCTCCCGTCCGGTTGCAGGATCGGTTCGCGGCGAAACAGTGTCGTCGTCGTTTCCGACTCCTCGCCTTTCTGCGAGATCGACGACAGGGCAGTCAGTTCGACATCCCATCTCACGGTCGAGCGCATCAGCTGACCTTCCTCGCGGCGCGGGCAGCGGCAACTGATTCGGCCACGATGCGGGTGCGCAGGACATAGGCCGTGGGGCGCTCCCGCAGCAGTGTCAGGACCGGCTCCGATTCGGCGCGCAGAAGAGCGGCCAGCTCCAGCCGTTCGTCGGTTGTTCGCGGCTCGGATTCGAGCGAACGTGAGACAACCGACCACCAACGATCGAGGTCGGCTCCTCCGACGTACGTCGCGACGCGGACTCGGTTCGGCAAATGCTGCGTCCAGTACGTCGCCCGGCGCCGGCCCACCCACGAATCCCAGTCCACGCCGTAGTGCAACAGCAACAGCAGCCGCTCGGCCACGTTCTCCACACCGTGCAGCTGTGGGAGGCCTGCGGGAGCGGCAGCGAGCCAGCGGTCGGTCGGCGTCGTCATGCGTGCGCCTTGCTGCGAGGCGGTTTGGTGGCCAACAGCGCCAATGCCCACCATCGGTCGACGTGGCGGTACGGGGACAGGTGATCCCAGTCCTCGAAGATCGCCGGCCACCTACGCGCCGGCACTGTGCGTAGCACTGCATACGGGGCTGCGCTCTCGCCGAGCATGCGTTCGCCGAAGCCGTGAGAGCGCAGTCGGCGCATCGCGGCAGCTGCTGCGACATCGCGATCCGACCACGGCAAGGAGGTGTCTTCGACGGCAACAGCCCCCCACCGGGCGTGCGGCAGGATGTGTTTGCGGGCCGGGCGACGCAACGGCACCACCAGCGCGATCTCCGACGTCAACGGTGCCGACAAGGTCCGGGCCAGGCGCGGCTGCGTCAGTTCGGTCATCGCCGGCGCGGTGGTGATCAGATGCATTCGGGTTCGCAGCTCCGGGGTCTGATACGCCCACCGGCACGGTGCGCAGAGACCTTTCTCGGTCGGAGCCTTCCACGAGTCGAATGCGGTGAAGGTCCGTGAGATCGCCGACCGCGCGGGCTCGATCGGTGTGTCGGCCTTCGCGCAGCGCGCACACCGCCCCCTCTGCAGTGGGTCCTTCTCAGATGAACGATTCGTCGATGCGAACGCCGCCTCTACGACCTCCACGCACGAGGTCACCTCCTGTAGTTTTTCTTTCATCACGCTCCTCCTCCTGTGCAGGTGCCCCGAGTCGGATCGGCTTCGAGGCCTTACATACACAGGAAGATCCGGCCGAAGGGCCGCGTGTGACAACAACGCCAGAAATACCCATCGAGCACCCAGGGAAGCGGCAGAGATATGAGTGGCACCCCTCGCGCGGACGGACTAGATCTGACCACACTGCGCGCACTGCGGCGCCCACGTCCGAACCTGGCCGCGATCAAGGAGCGCATCGAGGAACACCTCGACAATCACGACGGATATCTCGCCTTCTCCGGTGGCAAAGATTCACTCGTCGCCCTGCACCTGACCATAGCGGTCGAGCCGAACATTCCTGTCGTCTTCTTCGATTCAGGGCTCGAATACCCACAGACCTACGAGTACATCGCCGACCTCGCCGACGCATGGAACCTCAATCTCGAAGTGCACCGAGCCGACCCACCCCTGTTGACCGTCCTCGCGGACTCCGGCGAATGGGATCACCACCTGCCCACACGAGCGACGACGCGAGCGCTCCGCGACATTCTCATCGGAGCACCCTCACGCGCGGCACATCAGACTCACGGATCGGGCGAGATCTGGGGTGTACGTGCCGACGAATCAGCGAAGGGAACCGGACGCTGGTCGATGTACTACAACGCTCTCCGCGTCCGAGTTACCGAAGATTGCACCGACTGCTGCACCACAGCAGCGCAGCAGCGACTCACACATGGCGGCGCCCTCGACCGAGCCGATGGCACACACGTTTTCGGGCCGGTCTGGGACTGGAGTAGCGAGGACATCTGGTCGCACATCGCCGCGCACGACCTTCCCGTCAACCCCGTCTACGACAAGCTCCGCCGCCTCGGCACCCCCGAGCAGCACCTGCGGGTCTCACACATCCTTGACGGAGCGTTCCTTGAACGCGGCCGCATCACCAGACTCAGACGCGGATGGCCGGCGCTTTTCGAAGAGCTAGCACGAGTCCTCCCTCGGATCCGTGAATTCGTCTGACCTCGAACCACATACGATCGAAGACAGGCCTGTCTTCAGCAGTATTGGGCTGCGCGCAAACAGTTTTCACCTTCGCGAGGGAAGCACCACTATTCCCTCACCAATTCAGTCACACACCTGGACCTCGACAGTGGAGGTCGCTAGCGTCGCATAAACCAGTGCTTGCATCGCAATAACTTTCGCGCGCTCCATGTCCGTTCCCATCACGTGCTCCGATTGGTCGACGCGCGACAAAGCTCGGTCAGCCCAAAAAGTCGGACCCTGAACTGTAACCATGAGAATTGGCTCCTAAAAGATTTGGCGGGTTCGTGTTGACCCGCCAAATCTTTCACACATGTGCAGCCGTCCGCGACCCCACTTTGCAACTCGGCGTTGCCCTCTCACTACGGAGAAAAAACAGCAGCAGGTCGCCACTTCGACCAATCTCGTGGGGAATCTTCCCTCACAAGATCAGGACCGCCGATTGTGCTGCGGTCTAGGTCGGTGTGGCGACCTGTTGCTCGTCGCACATTCGAGATTAGCCGAGGGCTACGACACATCGATCAGAAAGGGTGCGCCGGCAGACTGTTTCCTCACGCTTTTGCGGCGCAGCGTCGAGTCCCGATGTAGACGGACCGGGGTGCACGTGGTGTGCGTTTTTTAGGCCGAGCTGTCGTGCGCGGGATTCTGTTCGGACGTTTGGGGTGCATTCGCGGCGGCCGTGTTTTCTGCCGGCGACGTCGGGGATCGCTTACTCGACGCTGCGGCCTTCTTCTTTTTCGGTGCGCTGTATCCCATAGCGGCGAGTTCCTTGACGGTCCATCCTCCCGCGAGCGCGCGTTCATGGGCGAGGCGGATCGTGTCCTCTGCCTCAACCCGTGCCGCGTCGATGGCAGCAAGCTCAGCTTCCGCCTCGCCGATGGCACCGACGAGAGCGACTCTCGTTGCAATCGCCTCCTGCGCCAACGATTCTGCGGCCTTGCGTGCTGTCTCCAGCGCCTTCTTGTGGCTTGACGGCGTTGTCGCGGTCATGGCAGTGGTATCTCCTTCACTCGAGGTTGTGCTCGCATCAATCTCAGCGGTGCTCTGTTGAGGTTCTCCGCTGTCGTTACGCAAATCGTAGTGGCCTGCGGCTGTGCTGTCGGGTGCGCCGTCCGTCACTGTCATCCCCTCCCACTGTGAGTGAGCGCAGACGCCGCTGCAGGCCCCCACTGAATCAATAGCGTCGTCAGCGCCGCCGGGATCAGGGCGGCGGCCCCGACACCACTGAGCGTCGAAACACTGCGACCTGGCCGCTCGGCCCGGCAGTTACTCACAGTGGAAGATAGGTCCGTCATCAGAGGAACCTGGCCGGGATCATGTCCGAACGGACTGCGCTGATCTGCACCAATTGACCGGTCTGAGGCGCCTCGATCATCTTGCCCTCGCCGAGATAGATCGCGACATGATTGGCGCCGTCAGCCTGCCAATTCCCGAACAGCAGGTCACCCGGCTGTGCCTGGCTCATCGGAATCTGGTGTCCGGCGCGGAACTGCTCCTGCGACGTCCGAGGCAGCACCTTGGTTCCGCCGCTTCCGATGAAGTACGCGAAGCGACTCAGTCCGGAGCAGTCGTACCCGGCGATCGGGCCGCCCGTTCCATCACCCATCGACGGACCGGTCAACAAACCGCCGCCCCACTGGTAGGGAAGTCCGAGTGCCCGCATCGCAGCTTCGATGACAGCGCGAGCGAACTCAACATTGCGAGGCAGGTTGGGATCGAACTTCAGATCCGGCACCGCCGACGGTGCGAACAGGCCTGTGAGCGAGGGTATCCCGGCAGCGTTGGATGGTTGTGCGCTGAACACGGAGGGCAGAAGCGCAGGCCCTCCGGCAGGTGTCGTGTCATTTGCCGATGCGTCTTCGACAGCGGATCCGTTCGGCGCCGAGCCGGCCGGCGGAACCGAGTCCGGTCCGGGAGCAGGAAGGGCGACGTCGGGGATCAGAGCCTGTGCCTGCGGCGGGAGGATCTCTTGTATCTGCGCCGCAGCGTCTTTCAGTTCCGGGGGTAGCGCACTTTCCGCCTCGGACTGCCACGCAGGAGGAATCTGCTCCTGCAGCTGCGTCAGGGCAGTTGTTGCCTGGTCCAGGTACGGCTGCGGATCTGGAATGAACTGGGATGCAGCCGGTGCCTGTTCCTCGACTACCGAGGTGATGGTGTCGGTGATGACTGGCTCTACGCCAGCTCCCTGCGCTGCCGATGCGCCGGCTACTGCGACGCCGACGATGAGTGATGCGATGTCCATGATGTCTTCCTTTGCCGGATGTTGGTGCGGCCGAGGGGAACAACTGTCTCGATGACCGCGGGGACTTTCAGTGCGATCCGGACAGTAGAGACGGACCTGGACAGCTCAGGTGCCTGCAAGCAATCGACGAACATAAGACCAAGGTCAACGACCTTCCCTGGCGAGCGCTCGACGGCTCTTTTTCTTTCACCCGAGTAACTCGTACCCGAGCCGGAGGTCCTCGTCGGAGACAACGATGAGGTCATCGTCGTGTGTGCGCACCAGCCATTGCCCACACGAGAGCGGTATCCAGTGCCCCTCGGAATAGACGGCAGCGAATGCGCCGGCGTCGACGAATCGCGCGTAAGTGAGAGAGCCGAGTTGCTCCCACACATCAGGGTCATCGGCGAGAGACACCAACCGGTATGCACCAATCGCCTTGTCGGGAGTCGAGAGATCCTTCCACGCGAATTCCGTGAGTTCGTCGAGCGTGGTGTTACCGGGAATCGCATGAATCGAGTGAGACACAGGAGCCTTCACCCCATCAACGGCACCTAGTGGCCGAATTTCAGTGATGCTCATGGAGTCCCTCCCTCGGATTCTCGAGGCCACGTCTGCGTCCTCACTGCAGTGCAATTCGAGCAGTAGTTCTCGTCGACGGAATGTGTCCACCCTGGCTCGATCGCGGATCTCACGACACTGCACGATGACAAGTAGTTCGCCGGAACTTCTCGAGTAGTTCCACACGCATCACAGTTCACGGTGATCGACATCGTCAATTGTCAACTCCCGGATTCACCAGATCTCCGCCAGTTGCCCCCACTGTCATGGTCTCTGGCTCCGGAGCAATGATGGTGACAGGAACTGCGCCGCGGATCCGCTCCTCAAATCTCAGGCAGAGCCGCGCGTACACCACCAACCCTGTTTCCGAGTTCGTCATAGTGCCACTGATCCACCGTTCGTCGATCCCGTCGATGATCTGTCTCAACGTCGGCCGACGTTCCCATTCTGCTTCGCGGGCGTACCGGTTGATCGCCGCGGCAATACGTTTAGGTTCGACGCCATGTCCGTAGATGCACACCGGTATCGCTGGATGAAAGTCGGGTGGAACGAGGAACCACTCTCTGAAAAGCCCGCGCAGCCTGCCCAGTGGGGTACTGGTGATTCGCACTCCGTAGTAGTGCTCACTGAAATTCTCGGGGCCGACTGGACTGAGGACATGCGTGCCCAGTTTCGCCTGACTCGTAGCGTGTCTTCCATGCTTAGCGATTTTCTCGACCACTTTCCCTCACTTCCGTTCTCTCACTTGCGTCGAAGCGGCCGGCGCAGTCTTCGAGGTCTGCAATCGTCTGCCACGCGTGCTCCCAATCCCCACCTTCGTGAGGGTCCAGTACTTCCACGGCGTTTCGTAGGGCTAGTGCAGCGACACTGAACGCTGACACTGCGGTACGGGCAACCGGCGAGTTGACGAGATCCCTGTACGGGATGTTCTGTCGCAGACGGCACCGGCGGCACAGGCGTCCGGCGATATCCGAGTCCAGCCCATCGTGGTACCAGTCCGGCGTGACGCACCGGCAGTGCGTCTTCACTTCTTCTGTAACGGCTGGCAGGGAGTTCGGGCAGGGTTTGTTGGTTCCGCCGCCGCCGGCCGGGTAGCGCTCGTGAATCGTGTTGTGAGACCCATTCAGTCCGAAGCAGATCGGGCACCGTGTTACCGCCTTCGCATTCGTCTCCTCTTCCGCAGGTTCGGCAGGGGCGGAACCATCTGAACCGCCGACATTGTCGGCGGTTGCCGTACCGATATCGGGACGCGCCTTGGCGGGTTCGGTTGCCAGGAACCGTGCGAGGAGACGGTGGGCGGCTTCTCGGCTGGCGATGTTGCCGTACTGAAGCGCGCAATTCGACACCTGTCGTATCTCTTCCGCCTCTTCAGTGGTGATGCGCCGGTGACCGTTGAGTTGTAGCCAGTAGAAGACAGCTTTCCCTGCTGCCAGGAAGAACTCGTCGGGCTCTGAGCCGTAGGGGACACCTTCACTGGCTTCGATCGCGACTCTTCCGATGTCGATCGCGAGTTCGTCTGCGGCTGTGAGGTTATCGGCGTCGAAACCTGTTGCCGGTTCCGCTGCGGGGGTGAGGGATCCGTTGCCGTGCTGGTGCGCGGTGGCGTCGGATGGGGTGGCAGTCATCTGTGGTGTCCCCTTTCGATGTGGGCCTTGTTCGTTCGCCTCACGTCAGCGGCAGCTGTCACCTTGTGGGTGTGTGGATGCAGCGACGTCGAGGAGTTCGACACGGCCGTGGTTGTGGTGCTGTGAAGGATCGCGAGCGTGGCACGGATATCGCGGGCTGCGGCGGCGAGGTGGGTGGTGATGTCCTGATTGTCGGCTTCGGCGGCGAGGAACAGTTCCAGCGCTTCTGGGTACGTTCTCGGGCCGGTGTAGAGCCCTCGGAGTTCTTCGCGTGCATCAGCTATCCCGGCGAGGGCATCGTCGAGGGCCGCGAGCATTGCTCGGAGTCGCCGTTCGGCCGGGTCGGGGAAAACTTGTGCGGCGCGGTATGTCTGAGTCATGAGCGGGATTCTCCTGTCGTGTCATGTCGCGTTTCGAGGACCGTTCGTACGTGTCAGGGGGCGGAATCGGTCCCGGGGGGTATGCCGATCGGTGGGCGGGAGGACCGCGACGATGTGGCTCTCTACCGACCGCCGGCGGCTCACTTGGATGTCTCCGGCGATCAGCTCGCGCATCCGATCTGCGATGTCGCTGTCGTCTTCGTAACCGCTGCAGAAGATTCTGTCGTCCGGGCCGCGTACGCCGCGCTCGGTGTCGAGGATCGTGTAGTACGGGACCCTGCGGAGGTTGAAGGGGCTGGTAAGGATCGCGAACCTGCCATCGCCGGATGTTGCTCGCACCCTCCACCATCGCCGGGACTCCGCGAATTGCACGCGGTGCCCCATTTCGAGCGCGGTTGCAGCGACCGAGAGTGATGAGCAGGGTGCGATTCGGTCGCCAACACTCGATTCATTGCTCACGACTGCGCCTCAGAGGACGTAGTGGGTAGGACATCAGGTGGAAGGGCGGCGAGGGTGGCGTGGATCTGTGCGGCGCGTTGGAGGGTGCCGCGTACGCCTGCGGGGTAAGCAAATCCACGGGCGTCATACGAGTCGGGTTGCAACGCAAGGATGGACACGCGCTCGGCGAGCGCGGCGTGCTCACTGCAGGTAAGGGATTTGAAGCGGCCCGGTGCCGGAATATCCCGCAGAGCGGATTCGAGGTGCAGCCAGGGTTCTTGGTTCGAAACCGCGGCGCCCTGTGTGTCTGCGCTGTCGATGCTCGTCATGGCTGAATTCCTTTTTTTCCGAGAGAGGTTGGGATCGTTTCGTGACGGAGATTTCGAGATTGAAGCCGAACAACATCGAGAGTCCGTAAAAGTCGAATGCAGGACACCCGTTGCGCCTTGGGTTCAGGCGATAGGACCGGTGGTGAAGGTCAGGATCTCGGACAAACGGCCGGAGAACACGAGGTAGATGATGATTCCCAGTGCTACCGCACTGACCAGAACCGGGATGAAGGAGCCGAGTCGGATCGGATCTCCTCGGTCGACGGCTCCACTGATGCCGTTGCCGACGGCCACGCCGACTGTGATCAACGCGAAGAAGCCGAGAAAGTAGAGCCAGGCGCCGGTCACCACGCCTCCCGTGAGTGCGGCGCCTGCGGCGAAACCTATCGTCGCGATTGCCCGACTGAGGCGGGTTCGTCGTCTGCTTTCAAGGATTTCGTTCGACAAGCGGATGTTATCATCACCATCGGTAGAACTCATCTACTTCTCCTCATTTCTGTGCGCAGGCGGTGCGCGCCGCGCCGGCATCGGCGGAAGTGATCATCAGGTGATATTTCGCGGCCACGGTGAGATATCTGATGGCGTAGTCACAGTGGAATGCAGCGTTGGGGGGAAGCCAGGTGTCGAGGCCTTGATCTGACTTCGATTGGTTTGCTTTGCCTTGGGAGGCAAGCAAGTTGACGTCGGTGTCGTTGGCGAAGTTCACCCTTTGCTGCGGAGTCCAATTCGCTGCCCCCGCATCCCAGGCTCTCGAAAGTGCCACGACATGTAATCCGTAGCTAGTAGGTAGTGCCGTTGACATCATCCTGGGCTTCCTTCCACGGATTCGGGATATGTG
>OBMY01000001.1_pt5 | contig 13114 bp, 10 predicted proteins | sample 1641151 | NCBI WGS metagenome assembly OBMY01 (sample SAMEA104232313, study PRJEB22302) | sediment metagenome | biome: forest; feature: aquifer; material: sediment | place: USA | collected 2011-08-07 | depth 0.01 m
CGTTCACACCATCAGGGGCGGACACGCCGCCGACTCACCACCCCGTCCGGGATCGAGTGAACGACACGCTCACCCTCTTGGACGAGGGGAACGGTACGTTCACACCATCACTGAAAAGCGTGCGCGCACCACAAGTCTCGTCAGTCGAAGGTCAATCTCGACACCAACCTGCCACGGAACCCGTCGAGCGTGGCTAGGCTCGGAAGAGGTGCCCCGTGTGATCGGGCCCACCTCACCTGTGCACGCGTGATGACTACGGAGGCTTCGATGACCGATATTCTCGACCGCACCAAAATCTATGTTGATGGCGCCTGGATCGAATCCACTGGCAGCGGTCGGATCGACGTTCTCAATCCGGCTACGGAAGAGCTGATAGGAACTGTCGCCGAAGGCACTGTCGAAGATGTCGATGCGGCCGCGAAGGCAGCACGAAAGGCTTTCCCCGCTTGGTCTGCACTATCCGGCGGCGAGCGAGCCGAATATCTTTCCAAAGCCGCGGCGATTATTGCCGAACGTACCGATGATCTTGCGGCGCTGGTTTCGCAGGATATGGGCATGCCGATCGGATTCGCGAAGCCCGTGCAAATCGGAATGCCGCTCGCGAATTTGAATGCATTTGCCGAATTGGCTCGCACTTATGATTTCGACGCTCACGAGGTCGGGAATTCGCTGATTGTTCGCGAACCTGCGGGTGTTGTCGGCGCGATCACTCCCTGGAACTTCCCGCTCCACCAAGTTGTCTTGAAGGTTGGCGGTGCGCTCGCGGCGGGCTGCACCGTGGTTCTCAAGCCCACCGAGGTTGCGCCACTCATCACGTACGCTCTCGCTGACATCTTCGACGAAATTGGTTTGCCTGCAGGTGTATTCAACCTGGTAAGTGGCTACGGCCCGGTAGTGGGTGAAGCCATCGCCGGCCACCCGGAAGTCGACATGGTCTCCTTCACCGGGTCGACTCGGGCAGGCAAGCGAGTGGCCATCGTCGCCGCGGACACCATCAAGAAGGTCTCGCTCGAGCTGGGTGGCAAGTCGGCGAACGTCATTCTCGACGACGCCGATCTCGAAAAGGCTGTCACGGACGGCGTCGCAAAGTGCTTCATCAACTCGGGCCAGACCTGTTCGGCGCTGACGCGTATGTTGGTTCCCGCGGAGAAGGTGGATGAGGCAGCGGCAATTGCTGCTGCGGTCGCCGCTCATTTCCCGGTAGGTGATCCGACTCAGCCGACTTCGGTGCTTGGTCCTCTGGTGAACGCGAATCAGCTGGGACGCGTTCGCGGATACATCGAGAAGGGTGTGTCGGAAGGTGCCACCGCGGTTGTCGACGGTCGCGAAACCGGTCTGGCCAGTGGATATTTCGTCGGTCCGACGGTGTTCGCGAACGTGACCGAAGACATGACCATTGCGCGCGAGGAGATCTTCGGACCGGTCCTCTCGATCATGGGCTACAAAGACGAGGCCGACGCAGTGCGGATCGCTAACGGCACCGAGTACGGACTGGCCGGTGGCGTTTGGTCAGGTGACCCCGATCGCGCGGATCGCGTCGCACGGCAACTGCGTGCCGGGCAGGTCGAGGTGAACGGCGGCGCCTTCAACACGAATGCTCCGTTCGGTGGGTACAAGCAGTCGGGCGTCGGGCGCGAGGCCGGCACGTTCGGGCTCGAAGAGTTCCTCGAGATCAAGGCGATTCAGAGATAGTTTGTTCGAGAATGGCGATGCTCCCGTACCAAGTGCGGGAGCATCGCCATTTTTGTACCCGGATCAGGACTTGGCGGCATCCAAATGCTGAGCCGAGATGTTCGCCAGATGTGTCAGGTCCGAGGCCACGGTCACGAACGTGTAGCCCTCCCCGAGCCGTTGTGCCGCAACCTGACCGGAAGGTGTGTGGATTCCCGCAGCGACTCCGCTGACGGCGGCAGCTTCGCGCACCCTGGTGAGCGCTGATTCGAATTCCTCGGCGACGTCCGGATCGTTGGAGTGCTTACCTCCGACGGCGATTCGTAGGTCGGACGGCCCGACGTACACGCCGTCCAATCCGGGCACTGCGCAGATCTCTTCGACGTTCGCCAGACCCTGTGGGGTCTCGATCATCGCAAATACAACGGTGTCGCGGTTCGCGTCGGCGGGAACGGGGCCGATACGGAGTTGCGAGCGCATGGGTCCGTAGGAGCGGATGCCGAAAGGCGGATACTTGGCGGCTGCCACGGCGGCCGCTGCCTCTTCGGCGTTGTTGATCAGCGGAACGATGACGCCCACAGCGCCCGCGTCGAGTGCACGGCCGATGGGTGTCGGATTGTTTGCCTCGACGCGCACCATCCCGACGGTGGACGGTGACGAGTCGATGGCGGTGAGCCCGGCGACCATCCCCGAATAGCCGATCAGGCCGTGCTGCATGTCGAGGGCAATGTAGTCCCAGCCGACGTGCGCGATCCATTCGGTCGAGATCGGGCTGTCGATGACGGACCAATATCCGAGTATGCGTTCGCGTCCTCGGATGCGTGCGGCGAATTCCTGTGCTGACATAGTGAAGAACTCTTCCTGATGAAGGTCGGGTGTTTCAGCGGTTGTAGTTGGGCATGGGGCCTCGTAGGGCGGCACCGACGAGATCACACTCTTCGACGGTCGAGGCGTCGAGTGGACCTCGCCCGATGGCCGCGATATTGGATTCGAGGTGCGTTACTTTGGATCCTCCGAGGAGCAGCGATCCGGCGACGGGCTTGCTGACCAGCCAGCGCAACGCAAGCTCGGTCAGGGAGATGCCCGACTGCTCTGCGATTGCCGTCAGTTGAGCGATCGCGTCGAATATCTGTGTGTTCCAGTATCGCTCCTTGTACATCGACGCAAGACGTGAGTCGCCGAATCGGCCGTCGGCGGGACTTTCCTCGAAGGTGTGGCGCCCCGTGAGCAGGCCCCCACCGAGTGGGTTGTAGACCATGGTGGTCAGTCCGGTCACGTCCGCGAATTCTGCGTATTCTTCTTCGATGCGACGCGCGAGCAAGTTGTAGAGCTGCTGTGCGACGATCGGTCGGGGAGCTCCGACTGTGTCTGCGGTGTAGTTGATTTCACTGATTTGCCACGCTGCGAAGTTGGATACGCCGAGTGTGCGGATCTTGCCCTCGGCAACCAGTTCCGCGACGGTGGTGAGAGTTTCGGTCAGCGTGACGGTTCGGTCCGGCTGATGGAGATAGAACAGGTCGACGTAGTCCGTGTCGAGTCTGCGCAGGCTTCCTTCGACGCTTGCTCGGAGCCCCTCTGTCGAGAGTGGGCTGTTGTCGCCGGCATCGGGATGCGGCATTCCCGCTTTGGTGGCCAGAGTGACGGAATCGCGTCGGCCGTGGAGCAGCTTTGCCAGCATGCGCTCGGACTCGCCGCCCGCATAGCCGTTGGCCGTGTCGATGTGAGAGATACCGGCGCCTAGTGCTGCGTCGAGCATCGATCCGGCGCCCGATATGTCGACCGTGTCTCCGAATGTCATGGTGCCGAGCACCAGTTTCGGAAGCTCGAGTGGGGCGGTCATCAGGCAACTCCTCGTGATTCGGTCTGCTTGGCTAGCAAGTTCTTGGACAGGGCTGCCACCACGTGGCGTGGTTTGATGCCGACCATGGTGGTGGGATCGAGAGCAGCGCCTCGTAGTGCGCGGGTGTACGGCTCGCGCGGACTGGCGAGAACTGTGTCTGTGGAACCGGATTCGACGATGGTTCCTTTCGACATCACGACTACGGTCTCGCTGATTTCTCGGACGACGCCCAAGTTGTGTGAGATGAAAACGTACGTCAGACCGGTATCGGCCTGAATTTCACGTAGGAGCTCGAGTACCTGCGCTTGCACCGACACGTCGAGAGCGCTGGTCGCTTCGTCGCAGACCAGGATCTCGGGTCCGCTGGCAAGTGCACGAGCAATTCCGATGCGCTGACGTTGGCCTCCTGAGAACTCCGCCGGACGTCGGTGTAGTGCCGAGCTGGGCAAGCCAACGCGATCGACGAGTTCTGCTGCTGCCTTTGCACGTTCAGACTTGCTCCGAACACCTTTGAGGCGCAGTGGTTCTCCGATGATGTCCTCGGCAGTCAGATGAGGGTCGAGCGATCCGTACGGATCTTGGAACACCATTTGAACGCGAGAGCGGTAGGGGCGCAGCGACTTCTCCGACATCTGCGCGATGTCATTGCCGTCGACGAGAATGCGTCCACTGGTCGGTGTGAGGAGTCGGACGATCGATCGAGCGATGGTCGACTTGCCACATCCGGATTCGCCGACGATGGCCAAGGTCTTGCCCTTTTCCACCGAGAAGCTCACAGCATCCACGGCTCGGAAAACTCCGTCGGGAACCGGATACTCGACCACGAGATCTTCGACGGCGAGAAGTGGCGTTTCGTGGCGGGTCATGCCGAGGCTCCGATCTGTGTTGAACGGGCGGGGTCGCCGTCCCAAGGCCCCAGTTGAGGTATGGCGTCGAGAAGCTTTTGTGTGTAGGCGCTTTGCGGTGAGTCGACGAGAACGTCGGCACTACCGGTCTCGACAAAACGTCCGTCCTTCATCACGTAGATGCGATCGGAGACCAACCGCGCAACTCCGAGATCGTGAGTGATGACCAGCATTCCGATGCCGGTGCGCTCCTGCAACTCGAGCAATAGATCCAGAATCCCGGCCTGAACGGTTACGTCCAGTGCGCTGGTGGGTTCGTCGGCCACGATCAGTTCGGGGCCGGCAGCAAGAGCGCCGGCGATCAGGACGCGCTGCAACATTCCACCCGACAGTTGATGCGGGTACTTGTCGAGTTGCTGATCCGGATACGGAATGCGTACCTGCTCGAGCAGTTGCACTGCCCGCTCGATTTGTTGCTTCTTCGCGGTCACACCGCTGTGGCGCACTGCTTCTCGAAGTTGGCTACCGATGGTGTGGACGGGACTCAGAGCCGTCATCGGGTCCTGGGGGATGAGCGCGATGTGTTTTCCGCGAATATCGTTCAGGATCTTCGTGTTTCCGAGAATGTCCTGACCCTTGAACACGGCTTTCCCGGAAAGAACCGCAAGATCGTCCGGAAGCAGTCCGAGAATCCCCATGGCTGTCGTCGACTTTCCGGAGCCGGATTCACCGATGATGGTGACGGTTTCACCGGCGTCGATGCAGAAGGACACGCCGTCGACGGCTCGGATGACGCCGTTCGCCGTGACAAGTTCGATCTGGAGATCGTCGACCCGTAGTAGATTTCCCATGTCTCACGCCTTCGCTTTCTGGGCGCTGCCACGCCCGAACAGGCTTGCGCCCAGTCGTTTCGAACCTGCAGGACGATCGCGCAGACCATCGCCGAGTAGGTTCACTCCGACGACCAGCAGCACGATCATCAGACCGGTCAACGTGACGATCCACCATGACGTGGTGATGTAGTCCTGGCCGTCGGCGATGATTCGTCCCCAGGTAGCGAATGGACGTTGCGGTCCGGCGCCCAGGTAGCTCAACGAACTTTCCAGCAGTACGGCCTGCGCGAGCAGCAGCAGGACGACGAGCGATGCCTGCTTGACGATGTTGGGAATGACGTGACGAAGCAGGATGGCCATGCGGGTAAGTCCGAGGACTCGAGCTGCAGCTACGTAAGGCTTTTCGCGTTCGACGAGTACCAATGAGCGAGTCAACCGTGCGACTTCGGGCCACTGTGCGATCGCGATGACAAACGTGATGACGGGAATGGACGGGCCGAACAGCGCAACAACGAGAAGCAGCATCATCAGCAAAGGCAGAGAAAGCTGTGCTTCGAGTAGGCGGGAGATCACGGTGTCGACCCAACCACCGAAGTACCCCGCGGCGGATCCGGCGACGATGCCGATGACGCCGGAGACGATCACGGCGAGAATACCGATCGTCAGAGACACCTGGCCGCCGTGCAGGATCCGTGAGAGCAGATCTCGTCCCAACTGATCGGTGCCGAACAGATGGCCGTCGGTGAGGGGCGGTAGCCGTCGACTGCTCAGGTTGGTCTGGTTCGGATCTGCAAGGGGGAGTAGTCCCGCCAATGCAACAGGAAGAATCACCAGGAGCGCGCAGATCGAGCCGGTCCAGATCTTGACTCGGCTGTCTCGCTTACGGCGCGTGGCTCCGGCGCGTGCGAAGTCTGCCTCGGTGACCGCGCTGGCGCGTGGAGTTGTTGGAGGTTCCAAGACGGTAGTCATCAGTTGGCGCCCTTTCCGAGTCGCACGCGTGGATCCAGGAGGGGGTAGAGGAGGTCCACTGCCAGTTGCACGAGCACGGCGAGAACCGCGGTGACAAGCACGGTGGCCTGGATGAGCGGGTAGTCGCGAGTCTCGAGTGCGCGGACCACCAGCGAGCCGACACCAGGCCAGGCGAACACGACCTCGACCACCACGACGCCGTTCAGCATTCCGGCGAATCTGGTGCCCAGCGCGGTGACGATCGGAATCGCCGAATTACGCATCGCATATCGCCAGGTGAGTTCGCGTTCCGATACTCCGCGAGAGCGTGCGACCGTGATGTACGGAGAAGCGAAGGCCGAGACCATTTCGCGTCGAACCATCCGGGAGATCAACGCGATCTGAAGGATGGCGATGGTGACGGTAGGCAGGATCAACGACGGCCATGTGGTGAAACCGGCTGCCGGGAGTACTGGGATCAAGACCGCGAAGATCGTCACCAGCATCAGGCCGCTCCAGAACTCCGGCATGGACTGCCCGCCGACGGCTACGACGTTCGCACCGAGTTCACGTCTGGTGTCCGCGCGACGGGCCATCCACACGCCCAGCGGAATCGAGAGCACGGCGGTCAACAGAATGGAGCTGACGGCAAGGGTGATGGTGTACGGGAGACGGCCGAGGACAACGTCCATGGCCGGCGCCTGGAACGAGTACGACGTGCCGAGATTCAGGTGGACGAGGTCCCACAGGTAGATCAGGTATTGGGAGAACACCGACTTGTCCAAGCCCATGTCAGCACGGATCTGTGCGAGATCCTCGGTGCTGGCCAGCGGTCCGGCCAAGGCGTAGGCAGGATCGCCGGGTGCCATTCGGATCAGGACGAACACTGTTGTGAGCGTGAGGAAGATCGTCAAGGCACTCTGTGCCAGACGTTTGAGCACGTATTTGACGGTCGGGTTGATCCTTGTGCGTCGACGCGGAGAGATTCCGAGAGCGGTTTGCGGTTTCGGAGCGGTGAGAGTCATCGCCTCAGGCCTCCAATCGGACGGCGCCGAGGTCGTAGGAGTTGATTGGGGTCAGTGAAACATTTTGTACACGAGTGCGTTTCGCAAGGAGTGCGTTTGGTACGAAGCTCCACAGGCAAGGCCAGGTGTTCCAGATGTCTTGTTGTGCGGCGTCGAGTAGAGCGGCGCGCTTGGTCGGGTCTGGTTCACTGGATGCGGCTTGGATCTTCGCGGTGATTTCGGGGAAGACGTACCCGTGATAGGTGTCGCGAGTTGCTTCCTTCTCCGCTGTGCCGGCGTACATCCCCTGCAACGTGGTCAGTGCAAGTCCGGTCTGGTTGCCGTAGCCGTTGCCCAGCACATCCCAGTCGCCGGTCTTGCCCTGGCGCCAGGACGAGATGTCACCGCCCGGTTCGAACTGCTGGAGTTTGACGCGTACTCCCACGGCCTTCATCATTTCGAGTACCGATTCCATCACCGAGACGTCGTTGGTGAACTCTCCGGTTTCCCAGATGAAGGTGAGTTCGAGGTCGTCGGCACCTTCGGCCTCGAGCGTTTGCCGCGCTTTCCGTGGATCATATTGGTAAGTACCGGTTTTCACGGCTCCGTCCAAGGTCGACGGTGCGGGGCCGGTGGCCGGGACTGCGGAACCGATCAGCACGTCCCGAGCGAGTGACTCACCGTCGATGGCATACGTGAGAGCTTCTCGGACACGCGGATTGGACAGTGGGTGATCGGCGGGCTTGCGGAAGTTGAAGAACAGTTGGTTGATGCGTGTGCTCGGTACTGTGTCCACCTGGACACCAGGCAGATCGGCGAGTTGTTCGGCGGAATCGGGACTGATCGAGTCGATGACGTCGACCTCGCCGCTCCGAAGCGCGACGACGCGGCCGGCCTCTTCGGGAATGAAGCGGACCTGAACACGACGAACGCCGGGGGCCGGGCCCCAGTAGTTGTCATTGGCGACAAGTGTGTAATCGCCGGTGCCCCGGTTCGATTCGCTGACGACGAACGGTCCCGACCCGATTCCGCTCTGCAGTTCGTTGGGTTCGTTGGCAGCGGCCGGGGTGATCAAGATGTTGGACATGAGCGAGTCCAGAACCGGCACCGGGGAATTCGTCCGAAGGATGAAGGTGCGATCGTCGATGGGGACGACCGTCGGCCACTCGGGGAACTGCGGTGCGACAAACGATCCGCTGACCTGCTGGTACATCTGCATTGCCGTCGTGACGTCGTCGATCAGCACAGGTGTGCCGTCGGAGTAACGGATGCCCTCGCGGAGTCGAACCGTCCACTCGGTCGGGCCGGTCGATTCGAACCTGTCAGCGAGAACGAGTTGCGGTGTCAGATTGTCGCCGATCCGGGTGAGACCTTGTCTGACGCCACGTTGAGCCGTGACTGCTGCGTCGAATTGATTGAGTTTGTTGTCGAGGCTGACGAGCGAGCGGTTGAGCCCGAGCACCAGGGTGTCCTGTGTCGGTTTCCCGGTAGGGCCGGCGCACGCGGCAGTCGTGCCCAGAAGCGTTGCGCCACCGATCAGCCCGGTGAACTGCAGAAAGGATCGCCGGGAGAGCTGTGGTGTTCGCAAACGAGTATTGGTCATCGGTGACCTTTCGATCCTGACGGGGCAGCGTGGGGGCGACGCTCCGAGCGGACTGTTGGTGAACAATCGCGTCGGGCTCTCGCTTGTAACTCAGCTCACAATGGCACTGTTGCGCACTTCGCGCAAGTCCCGTAACTTCGATTGCGTACTTCGCGCATCGGTTGCGATGCTGTGCAAACTCGATTCAGACCGAAAGGGGGTCGAGGAATTCGATGAAACCACTGGTAATCATCGCTGATGATCTTTCCGGAGCAGCGGAGTCGGCCGCAGGATTTCTGCTCCGCAGTTCGGGCATATCGCTTCGGCTCGGCCCAGATGCGCCCGACGGATCAGGAGTGACGGTTTTCGATCTGCACTCACGGCGATCCGACCCCGCCAGAGCCTCTCGGGACGTGAGATCAGTTCTGCAATCGTCTGACGGCTCCGAGATCGTCAAGAAGATCGATTCCCTGCTCAGGGGCAACATAGCAGCGGAGGTTGGAGAACTCTCCCGCGACGGATCCCCGGTCATCGTCGCCGCCGGACTGCCCAGACAAGGGCGCACGGTGCAAGACGGCGTGGTGTTGGTCGATGGGGTTGCGTTGCACTCCACCGACCTGTGGCGCGCGGAGTCGAAGCCGACTCCTCGGTCGATTGCAGAGGCGCTCGGCCCGTCGGCAATCACTTCTGGCGTATCGCTGGATGACATTCGCTCCGGTCGTTTGATCCAGGTTCTTGCGTCGATCTCAGAAGCCGGGTCGGTGGCGATCTGCGACGTCGAGACCGAGAGTGATCTGGAACTGATTGTGGCTGCAGCACAGGAGGTTCGGGGTTCTCGATTGGTAGGAACCTCGGCGCTCGCGATGGCAGTGGCACGACGAAGAACCGTGCAGTCACCCGTCGCGTGCCCATCTCTTCGTGATTCTCGATTTACCTTGGTCGTCGTGGGGACGGCGGATGCGTCTGCCGGGGACCAAGTGGCATTGCTTCGGGATTCAGGGGCGCATCATATCGAAGTGAACAGTGCTGAGCTGCTGGCGCATTCGGTCGATCCGCTTCCGATTCTGAACGCACTGGATCGCGGAAACGTCGTGGTTTCGGTAAGTGGACCTGTCGTGCCTGCAGAATCCGTCCACCTCGTTTCGGCTCTCGCCGATCTGATCGCTGCCGTCGATGCAGGATTCTCCCACGACGAGTACCCGATCGACCTGGTACTTACCGGTGGCGAAACCGCGCGCAGCGTTCTCGACCGCCTGCGGATCGACACGCTGTCACCGATTTACGAAATCGAACACGGCGCCGTACTTTCCGTCGATCGCACCGGACGGTACATCGTCACGCGGCCAGGCAGTTTCGGGAATGCACACAGTCTTTTCTCCATAACGAAGTTTCTCGCGCACCCCACCCCGGTCGCCGCTCCGGACAGTCCACCTTCAGTTACTCCTTCAGACAACGAGGTCAATCCCATGTCAATCGAATCCACTCCACTGCCGCTGATTGCTGTCACGATGGGCGACGGCGCCGGCGTCGGACCGGAAGTGATCGTCCCCGCACTCCTCGACGCCGAAACGAGAAAGCGTTGCCGCCCTGTTGTTGTCGGCGACGCGAAGCGTTTGCGATTGGCTGCCACGGTGCTCGGAATCGACGTCGACGTGGTCGCGATCGAGGAGATCAAGGATGCTGAATTCATCGATGGACGGATCAACGTCATCGACCTGGACTTGCTACCCGAGGATCTCGCCTGGGGTGAACTGTCGGCAGTCGCGGGGGATGCGGCCTATCAATATATCCGCGTCGCAAGCGAACTCGCCGTACGCGGTGAAGTCCAGTCGATCTGCACGGCGCCGCTGAACAAGGAAGCGCTGCATGCGGCAGGACACATCTATCCCGGACACACGGAATTGCTTGCGCACCTGACCGGTACCGAGGAGGTGTCGATGATGTTGTCGACCCCCAAGCTCAAGGTGATTCACGTGACCACTCACATCGGACTGCTCGATGCAGTTGCCAGGATCGAGCCCGGCCTGGTCGAGAGGACCATTCGTCGAGGTCACGAAGCTTTGGTGCGCACGGGCAATCCATCTCCGAAAATCGGCGTGTGCGGGATCAACCCGCATGCGGGGGAGAACGGGCTTTTCGGGTACGGAGAGGAAGAGCAGAAGATCATTCCCGCCGTCGAACTCTTGAAGGCAGAAGGAATCGACGTCCACGGCCCACTGCCGGCGGACACGGCATTCTTCCTCGCTGGACGTGGGGACTACGACTTGATCGTTGCGATGTACCACGATCAGGGGCACGGCCCGGTCAAGGTTCTCGGGATCGAGGCCGGCGTCAACATCACCGTCGGGTTACCTGTCATCCGTACCTCCGTCGATCACGGAACCGCTTTCGATATTGCAGGTAAGGGCATCGCCGAGGCCGGTAGTATGGTCGAAGCGCTGCGGCAGGCGGCCGAATTGGCAACCAGCACATTCGTTTCCAAGTAAGAACCACGGTTTGTAGGGGGAGGAGCGATGGCCATCCGGGAGTCGGAGGCGAGGCGGTCGGAGATTGCGAGGCTCGCTCGCACCAGCGGTCTGGCCAGTGTCGAGGATCTGTCTGCCCAATTCGGGGTGACTGCATCCACGATTCGTCGCGACCTGAGTCAGTTGACTGCCCAGGGAGTAATTGCTCGAACGTACGGCGGGGCGATTGCTCTCAACCCTCATCCGGAATCCTCCTTGCGTCAACGCGCAATGGAGGGATTCGACGCCAAACGGGGCATCGCCGAATGGGCTGCTGAGCAGGTCCGGCCCGGAGAAACCGTGCTCCTTGATGCAGGTACCACCGTCGGAGCGATGGGAGAGTTCTTACGTCACGTGACGAATTTGACGGTGATCGCTGCAGGGCTGACGGCGCTCGAGGCGTTAGCCGACGCTGATGGTGTTCGAGTCGAATGTCTCGGGGGGACCCTGAGACAGCTCAGTCAAGGATTCGTCGGGCCACTGGCGGAAGCGTCGCTGCAGCGGGTGTCGTTTGACAAGGCATTCCTCGGTGCCGATGCAGTTACGGCTGACCTGGGTATTTGTGAAGCTGAGCTCGATCAGACCCGGCTCAAGGAAATGATGATCGAACGTGCCGGCGAGGTCTACATCCTCGCCCACTCCGCCAAGCTCGGTGAACGTCCTTTCCATGCGTGGGCGCCGATTCCGCCGGGGGCCGTGCTGGTTACCGATGCTGCAGTAGACGCAAAGCAAGTCGCGTTGTTCGAGGATGCAGGTATCCGAGTCCAAGTGGTGTGAGTTCCCGCTGCGTGCCGATCCGGGCACGGTGTCCGGCGTCACATGATGTCCGAATTCGTGAAAATCGACTGAAACGGGCAATCTTGCTGGGGAAATGGATACCTCTGAGTCTCTGACCTGTGGATTTGTCAAAGACTTCGGCGGACGCGTAACTTATTCCAAGTCAGAGCGACACGGACACCGACTCCCGCCTTCACGGCGAGTGACACGAGGTTGGACGAAGTGCCTGACCAAATTTCGAAGTAGTTTCCATCGTGTATGGTTGTGCTTCACCTCCAGTTCTTCCCCGAATGTTCAGCGGTTTGCGCCGGTGACCAGGTTGGGATAGGCTGGAAAAGTTGCCCCGGAGCGGCGGCCATAGGGTCGTGGTGATGGTGTGTGCGTGTTCTTTGAGAACTCAACAGTGTGTCGATGAATGTCAGTGCCAAAATTTTTTTGGTACTTCACATCCGCGAATGATCAACCGCCTCTTGGGGTTTGGTTGGTTTGTGTGTGGTGTGAGTATTTTTCGTCGGTGATTGTTCATTCTTCCGTCTGAATGGTTGCCGACACATTTTTTGCTAGTTGAGTTTTTTTGCTAGTGATTTGACTCTTTTTGTCTATGACTGATTAGTGGGCTTGCCCGCGAAATCTAGAGTCTTCAACGGAGAGTTTGATCCTGGCTCAGGACGAACGCTGGCGGCGTGCTTAACACATGCAAGTCGAGCGGTAAGGCCTTTCGGGGTACACGAGCGGCGAACGGGTGAGTAACACGTGGGTGATCTGCCCTGCACTTCGGGATAAGCCTGGGAAACTGGGTCTAATACCGGATATGACCTCCTATCGCATGGTGGGTGGTGGAAAGATTTATCGGTGCAGGATGGGCNCGCGGNCTATCAGCTTGTTGGTGGGGTAANGGCCTACCAAGGCGACGACGGNTAGCTGGTCTGAGAGGACGATCAGCCACACTGGGACTGAGACACGGCCCAGACTCCTACGGGAGGCAGCAGTGGGGAATCTTGCGCAATGGGGGAAACCCTGACGCAGCGACGCCGCGTGAGGGATGAAGGCCTTCGGGTTGTAAACCTCTTTCAGCAGGGACGAAATTGACGGTACCTGCAGAAGAAGGCC
>OBMY01000023.1_pt1 | contig 13076 bp, 16 predicted proteins | sample 1641151 | NCBI WGS metagenome assembly OBMY01 (sample SAMEA104232313, study PRJEB22302) | sediment metagenome | biome: forest; feature: aquifer; material: sediment | place: USA | collected 2011-08-07 | depth 0.01 m
TGCTGGCGTGTCTTGTGCTGCCTGCCGGAGCAATCGGTGACCGTTACGGGCGTCGCGGTGTGCTGGTCACGGGGCTGGCGGTGTTCTCGGTCGCGTCGGCGCTGCCGCTGCTGCTGGCCGACCCGGTGTGGCTGATCGCAGCGCGCGCGCTGGCCGGGGTGGGCGCGGCGCTGGTGATGCCTTCGACGCTGTCGATCCTGACCGCGGGGTTCGCCGCTGCCCATCGTGGCCGGGCGGTGGGGGTGTGGGCCGGAGTTGCGGGGTCAGGGGCAGTGCTGGGCATCCTCGGCGCCGGGGTACTGCTCGAGCGGTGGTCATGGCCTTCGGTGTTCGTCGGGTTGACCGTGGCGGGGGTGGTGCTGGCGGGGTTGGCGTGCACTATCGCCGAGTCCCGAGAGAGCGAGCATCCCCCGGTGGACTGGGTGGGTGCGGCGGTGGTGGCCGTCGCGATCGCGGCGATCGTGTTCGCCGCGATCGAGGTTCCCGCGCGGGGCTGGGCCGACCAGCTCGTCGCCGCTATCGCCGGGGTCGGTCTCCTGGCAGCGGTGGTGTTTGTGATCGTAGAGCTGCGGTCTTCTGCGCCACTGCTGGACGTGCGGTTGTTCGCCCGCCGCGGTTTCGGGGCCGGCTCGCTGTCGGTGACCATCCAGTTCCTGGTTACCTTCGGAGTGTTCCTGCTGTTGGTGCAGTACCTGCAGCTGATCCTCGGCTATGGGCCGCTGGCCTCGGCACTGGCGTTGGCGCCGATGGTGGTGCCGCTGGTCGTGATCTCGGTAATCGCACCGTGGTTGTCGAGCCTCGTCGGGTTGAAAGTGATGACCGTCTCAGGACTGCTTGCCATCGCTGCCGGACTGGTGCTGGTAAGCCGGTTGACCGTGGTCGCGGACTATCCTGGCCTGCTGTGGCCGCTGCTGATCATGAGCGCGGGTCTGGGATTGTGCACCGCCCCGGCGACCTACGCCATCGTCGCCGACACCCCTGCGGCCAAACAGGGGGTCGCCGCCGCGGTCAACGACGCTGCCCGCGAGATCGGCGCCGCGATCGGGATCGCCGTGGCTGGCAGCGTGCTCGCCGCAGGCTATACCCACCACATCCAGCCCGCTCTGCCCCAGCTTCCCGAGCCCGCCCGCGGCCCGGTCGCCGATTCCCTGGCCGCTGCTCTGCAGGTCGCTGACCAGGCCGGACCGGCGGCCCAACCGCTGGCCGAGTTCGCCAAGGCAGCGTTCGTGCACGGCAGCAGCCAGGCCGCGCTCACGCTGGCCGCCCTCACCGCCGCCGGGGCGATCGTGCTGGCAGTCCTCTCTCCCGGCCCCACCACCCGCCGCTCCCGCGCGTCACGCACTCACACGAACACCCCTCCCCGCTCGAACACCCCCTTCTCGTGAAAGAGGCCCCATCATGACGGCCTATCGCACGATCCTCGTCGACACCGACGGATCCGACTACTCCTACCGCGTGGTCGACCACGCCGCCGAGCTGGCTCACGTCACCCACGCCCGACTCCTGATCATCTGCGCCCGTCACGACATCGACGAACGCGCACTCGGTACTGACGTCGACCGGCTGCGAGGTACCACACCCACCGACGCCATCCTGCGCACCGCGCACCAACATGCGATCGCCCACGGCGCCGTCGACATCGAAACTCGCATCCTGCCCGAGCCCACCGTCCGCGCACTGTTTCACCTAGCCGGCCCGACCGCCGACGACCTCATCGTCACCGCGAACCCCCACCGGTCACCACTGGCCCGGCTACTATTACCTCGCCGGCCGAGCTTGCCCACAAAGCCCACTGCGACATCCTCATTGCTAATGGTGAGGACACCTACGGAAGGCGTCCATGACCGAGCACACACCCAACACCAACACACCCGAGACCGCCGGCCCCGAACCTTTCGAGGCCGAGGACTGGATCCGTACCTTCGCTGTGGCGCCGCCCGAACACGTCGACCTGCCGCCTCACCACCCCCACTGCCTTGGTTGCGGACCGGCTAACCCTCACGGCCACCAGTTGCGCGTCCGACGCGACGCACACGGCGTCTACGCCCACCACAGCTTCGATTCCCGCCATGTCGGCGCCCCAGCGATTGCCCACGGGGGCGCGGTCGCCACCGTCCTCGACGACTTGTTCGGGTTTCTGCTCTACACCGTGGGAGAGCTCGCCGTCACCCGCCACCTCGCTATCGACTACCTCGCCCCGGTCCTGCTCGACACCCCCTACACCCTCCGCTCTCACATCCACTCCCGAGCAGGCCGCAAACTACACCTGCGAGCCACCATCGAAAACAACCACGCCCACGTGGTCACTACCGCCACCGCACTGTTCCTCATCGTCGACATCGACCACTTCCTGACCCCCCGACACAACGCCTCGGCGGCGACCGCGCCCACTACACACGAAGACCAACAAGGCCCTCAGATGGACAGTCCCTGACGTGTCCCTCTAGCCGATCCGCGGGGACTGTTTCTTATTCGGTGTTTCGGCCCGAGCCGCTGAGTAAACGCTCAGCGAGGGAGGTGCCGTGATGACGACATTGGAAGATATGACGAAGAAAAAGGCCGAGCCCTCCGCGGAAGCTGCGGCGCGCGCCATCAGGTCGCAGAACGCGGCGTTGCGGCCGTGTTCGGTCACGACGACGGGACGGTGCTCATGGTTTCAGGGTGAGAGATTGCGTGAGGATCGCATCCCGGTTCCGCGCACCCGTTTGCCGGTGTGGGGCGAACTCGGCCGGTCGGGTTCGACTCGTGGCAGCAGAGCGTGACTACGTGCTGATTGTCGCCGCGGCCGATAGTCGTCTCTCGTGTTGAACTATGGGCAGGTGGGGCGCAGTATTTACAGATGAAGACCGAAGAGGAAGAGCGTCTGATCGCTCATGCGGTGAGTAGGTTGTCTGCGAAGTATCCGTCGATCTCGGCTGATGTCGTGGCGGACGCTGTGGCGTCTGCTCATGCTCATTTCGACGACAAGGTGCGTGATTTCGTTCCTCTGCTCGTCGAGCGCATGGCGGGGGAGAAACTTTCCTCGCTGGTCGCTTCATAAAGGCCGTGTCCGCGGCCGAAGAGTCCGATATTGCGCAGGCGAGAGTGTTTCTGGCTCTGTTGAATTCGGAGATCGACGAGTTGTCGGAGCGGATCGAATCCGCGCTGCGCCTGGTGCGGGGTACGCGCCCGGTCGCACCTGAGTTGGCGTCGGCGGCGCGCACCGATGCGGCGGCTCTGCGTAAGGACCTTCATCGGGTGCACGCTCTTGTCGAGCAACTGACACGCCGGTTTCCTACCGCCAATGTGCCCGCGGAAGTGCCTGCCGCACATTCTTTCCGCAGCTGATCGGTTTCCGTCGCAGCGCTGATCGCGTTCGGTGCGCGGTCAGCCGCTATCCTGAGTCGCCCTCTTCTGCATGGGCAGGGAAGCACAGGGACGGTGAGCTGCGGGGATGGATCGACAACCACCATCGAGTGCTGCCGCTGCTGTGGTCGACTGCGCCGTCTATGTCGACGGGGTGCGACTCCCCGGCACTCACACACCGGAGAGTGCGTTGGATGAGGTTCGGCGTCGGGGTTCGGGGTTCGTGTGGCTCGGGTTGTTCGCACCGACCTTCGAGCAGATGACGGCAATCGCCCAGACGTACGGCCTGCACGAATTGGTCGCCGAGGACTCGGTGCACGCGCATCAACGCCCCAAACTCGAACAATACGACAAGGTGACCGTGTTGGTGATGCGCACGGCCCACTACCTTTCACCGACCTCGATCCGCACCGCCGACGACATCGTCGAAACCGGTGAGATTCTCGCTGCTGTCGGGTCGGATTTCATCGTCACCGTCCGGCACGGCGCGCATACCGCGTTGGCGGGCGTGCGCGCCGAACTCGAAGGATCGCCGGAACACCTGCAAATCGGGCCGTGGGCTGTCCTGCACGCGGTGATCGACCGGATCGTCGACGGTTACCTGGGAGTGGTCGGATCGGTCGACGTCGATATCGACACTTTGGAAGTGGAACTGCTCAGCCCCGATCGTCACACCCCTATCGAGCAGATCTACCTCGTCAAACGCGAAGTGCTCGAATTACGGCGTTCGGTCAACCCCCTCGCTGCGGCGCTGTCCACGCTCGCTGCCGCCACTGCGTTGCCGGAGCCGATTCCCAAGGACGTACACCGGCATCTGCGTGATGTCGCCGAACACCACGCCGCGGTGGCGGAACGGATCGTCGAGTTCGACGATGTCATCAGCTCTCTCGTCGCTGCGACTCTTGCTCGGGTCAATGTTCAGCAGAACACCGATTTGCGCAAGATCACCGCGTGGGCGTCGGTGGCGGCGTTCGTGACTGCGTTCGCCGGGATCTACGGCATGAACTTTCAGGACATGCCGGAACTGCGATGGCGATACGGGTACCTGCTGTGGTGGATCATCGCGGTGACCGGCGCGGTGTCGTTGTTCACCTTGTTCCGCCGAAAACGCTGGCTGTAAAGGCCAGCATCTGAAGGTCTTGGCCGGCTGCGGCCGGAACTCCTCGAACCGAACGGAGGTGAACGACCGAACCGCCCTGCCTCCGCGCGACCACGCTGTTGCCGGGCGGGATTGCGCAGCAGGTCAGGTCGAAACCACTGTTACGCAGATCGATTCCGTTAGTCTCAACCGTCCGTGAATGGTGGGTGTGCAGGCGATCGACGATCGGGGATCGAAGAAGGAGGGGGACAGGTGTTCGGTAGCGCCGGCAATGATGCTCGACTAGTGCGTCCGCCTGCGCTGGGCACCGCCCTCGCTGCCGTGCCCTTTCTCGCGATAATTGCGGGAGTCCGCTACGACTGGTGGCAGTACCCCACAGCCGCAGTCATTTTCCTCGAACCCGCCACGGTATGTTTCGCGCTCCTGGGACTCCTTGCCATCGGGGTGTTCTGGGTTGTCCGGTCCTACGGTTTCTGGAAACGGGAGCAGCGCCTGTCGTGGCGGATGGGACCTGCCCCTCTGGTCGTGGTAGCGACTGCTCTCGTGTTCTTCACGGTGCAAACGCCAACGGATCGCGCTTTCGATCGAGCCAATCCAGAGATGGCGGAGCTTGCGGACTCGATGCTGCGTGACGGTACCGAGCATCTCGGCCCCACCGAGATCGACGGTTACGAATTCTCCACTGTCTTCATCCGGGTGGACAACTGTGTGTACTTCGTCGATAGCAGGCGGAGCACCCCCACTGAGGTCGTGGGGTGGTTGTACACAGCGAATTGCACTCCGAATTTGGATCGGTTCCGCCGGCTCAAACCCGTTGCTGAGAACTGGTTTTCCTTCGAGCAGGGCACCTAGAGGTCTTGTCTGGACCTATGAGATCTCAACGCAGCTGGGTCTTGTAACGCGTGGCGCAGCGTGCGAAATGTGCTCGTCTACCAATGTGAGGGGAAATGCGAAATCTTCAGATCTCGGTGTTGGCTTTGTTCGTGCTCATTGTCGTGGTGGCTGTTTCCGTGTGGTCGGAGAGCGAGTATGTCCGCACACCGTTGTTGATTGCTTCGGCTGTGACACTGATATTGGTGATCCTGTTGGAGATCAACATCCGCCGCTTGAAATGAGTGCGCGGAGAACATTGGGGAAACAACTTGAAAAACAACGAGGGGATCGACCGCGGGCGCGATGGATGCCCGCAGCGCTCTGGGTCGGTCCGAGGGTGGCATCGCTGAGGTCCGCCCTTCTACATAGCGATACGGTGAGGCGATGCGAAAGCTGAGGTCGTTGGGTGAATGGGTAGCAGCTGATCCGCCTGCATCGTCGAAGCCTCCGGGGCCGATTCTTCTTGCGTTCACTGTTGTTCCGGTTCTTGTGTTGATGTGTAGGCATTACGGGTGGTGGCCTTCCCCGTTCGGGGGTTTCCGATGGTTGGATCCTTTGCTCGTTTCTGCTGCGGCGTTGGTCATTCTGGTGATGGTGGGGTTGGTGTGGGCGATCCGCACGCTGTACGTCGTGGGTCAGGACCGGCGCTGGTCGTGGTGGATCCTGCCTGCGCCGCTCGTCGTCACCGCCGCGGTCGCTGTGGTGATGTTGGTGCCTCAGGTGTCTTTCCTCGACAAGAGCGGAGAATTCGAGACCATCGCACTCGACCTCCTCAAGAATGCGGGAACTGTTGCCGAACAGTTGGAGATCGGCTCGTTCGATATTCGTCGCACCCGTGTCGTACCTCCTGATGAGGTCTATTTCATCGACAACGGCAGCATGTTCACCACGACGCGGGGGTGGGTGTACTCACCCAGCGGGACACTTTCTGGGTTCGGCCACTTCTCTGCAACGCATCTCGGCGGCCCCTGGTACGAGTTCACAGCGATCTGGCGCGACTAGCTCAACTGTTCGTTCGCCATGAAAGGACTTGAGAAATAGCGCCGCTCGCGGTTCTGGGGCCGGTGGCTGTTGTTTCTACTGCGCGACACCTGTTGCAATCTGCTAGGTTCGCGGTGAAAGCCTTTGAGCTGCAACGACCGTGTTCCCAAATATCTGAGACGGCGCTGTACCCCAAGAGAATGTGCAGCGATCCTGCTCGACGGAATGGACTTAGTTGTCCTCGGGCTGGCCGGTGCCGCCGTTCCGCCGACCAGAGCGCGCGCGGTGGTCGCCCGTGCACGCAGCAAAGGTTCCTGCCTGGTGGTCACCGAAGGGCGATGGGACGGTGCGGATATCCGCATCGACTCCCACGTCACCAATTACACGGGGATCGGGCAGGGCTATGGCCGCATCACAGGCTTCTCCGTCGATATCGAGGTCAAGTGGGCCGGGGGATACGCCCCGGTCCGGCAGGTTCGATCTGAGCCCCACAGCCCGGGCAGTGGGGTGGACGGCCCACGCTCCCGAACAATCGGCTCCGCTTCCACTTCCGCAGGCGCTATGACCGCCCCGGACTTCAACGGCTGGCAGGAGCCGTGGCCACTGACCCCGACCCTGCGCCCACTACTCCCACAGCCCCAGCCGGTCATCGTCGAAACGAACCGCGCCCTGCCCTTGGCGAAGAACGCCACGCGCCCCGACAAGCTCCCTCTGCGCGTACTCGCCGGAGGACTCCGCCTCGAAGGCACCATGCCAAAAAGCTCTATGCGTGGGCGCTCCTCAGTTCTCTGCACTAAGCAAGCCTTCTCGTCTGAAACAAGGCGGATCCGATGCCTCGTTGACCCCCAGGACCCCGGTGCGCGCCCACCTCGTCGGATGCGCGGCTGTAGATACCGACGGCACCCAACTTCATCGAGACAGGATCGCCACCTGATCAGGGACCAACGTGCGATAGCCATCGAGATACACACGCCCACAACCGTCGAGTTCGACAAACACCGTCGCTCCACCCGATCCATCGGCCCGCAGAAGTTCGGTGTGCGCGACACGGGAAGCGGATCGGGTACACGGCGGCGCAATAGGCGCTGTCGTCACAGCCCGAGCCAGTTCAATACTCTCCTCGCGCGAGAGGCGCACACTCGATTCTGTCGAAAACTCCTCACCCTCAACAACATAGCGGCAAACCAGCTCAATCCTGAGGGGAAACCCGGTCCGGGATCTGTTTTCCATTGCGGCAAAACATCTTTGATGTAATCGCCAAAGGGGTTCTCTCTCGAAATTTTTCCAGTGAAGCCCTAGCTTGAAACCGCGCGGTCGGTTAGTCTCACACGGAATCACTTGCTGGCCTTAGCTAACCGGTCAATTTCGCAGGCAGCCATTTCGCTGAGCTGCTGCACCTCACTGGAGGTACTCCGCGTGGTCAAAACGAATTTGTGGAAACGTCGCACACTGGTCTCGGTCGTACTCATGGTGCTATCCCTGGCTGTTGCACCTGTGGCCGGCGCCTCGCCAGACACACTCGACCAACCTGCCCCTGAGTCGCCCGCTGTAGAGGAATATCCCTCGACTGATCTTCCTCCGGAAATGATGCAAGTTCCCGGTGCTGGGCAGCAGTGTGTCAATACTGCGCTCGAGCGCAACATCTCCAACTGGGTCTGCAACGGAGCGATGTTGATTACTCCCGACGGCCAGGAGGTGCTTCCGGTCGTCCCTCGCCCTGACCTTGTGGAGCCGGTGCCACCTCCGAATCCGCAGTCACGGCTAAATGATGATCCTGACTACGACCTCTGGTGTGAACCGGATTCGAGTTCCCCATGCATCAGGGAAATCGCCCAGTACCAGTCGGAAGCGAAGAGCAACATGATCTACGGCGACGAAGACGGTGTGGTGGGAACCTTCGATTGGATCGTTCATTTGAATTTGAACGGACGGTCCACACGAATCACTACAACAGTGATCCATGACGAAGGACCTTCGCTGAATTTCATTCGGCACGACGCCCATTGCCGTGAAGTGGTTCCCGGACCGATCCTGGATACGAGTTGCGGAATCAACTACATGGGATCACCGTTCACTGTCTCGGAGGCGAGCCCCAGATTCAACTACGGACCAGCTCAAGGGTCGAACATCGTCGATGCCGGCACGTACTTCATCGAAGGGCGTATGCAGTTTCAGCCATCCGGCTACGACTATGTCTGGTCGATCCCGACAACGGCTTCAGTATGGGGTCCTGGGCCACAGAGCGAACGATTTATCTGCCCCACCCAAAACCGAGTCTGCTATTTCAATCGCTGATCCGAAACCCCCTGCACGTCAATGTCTCTGCCTGACAACCAAGCAAAGGACAAAGGTATGACATCTCTACGAAAAATCATTCCAGGAGCGATCGCCGCAGCAGCTGTTCTTGCACTGGTAGGTGCGTCCCCAGCTCAAGCGGAGGTGCGCACCGGTTGGATCGGACCCACTCCACCGGTCAACGGCACGATCTTCCTCCACACCTCGACTATCGACAACGGGGGAGTGCCCATCGCGAGCAGTCGGATCTACACCTCGTTCGCCAACGTGGTCTCCCCGGGCATCATGGGAGCGAAGGCGCGGCTGTTCCGCGAGGGCGCCCTGTGCAGTGCCACCGATTACCGGTTCAATGCCCTCATCTCCAACTCCCAAGTTGCCAGCACGCAAAGGGACTGCGGTGCAGGCTTTTACAACAGTCACGGATTCGTAGCAGTTCTCAACCAGTCGAACGGCGCCATCAACGAATACGTCACGTTCCCGACCGATCCGCTCCAGTTCCCTGCGCCCTCAGCTCTTCAGCGCCAGCCAGCTCTCACGGCGGGCGAGAGCGGAGTCAACGCAAGGGGCGAGAGTTACGGGGACGCGCTGAACGTTCAAAGCGACGCTGAGCTGCCTGACTTGGTCAGTGCTATCGGATCCGACCTGCAAGCCGGATTCGTCCGTGCCAGTGATCTGACGGCGCAACCGTCCACCGATACCGCGACCACGAGAATTGTGCCGCTTCTTTCGCGAGAGGGCGAGACAATCGGCCAATTCCAGATCGGGTAGTCGACAAGCTCACCTCGGCGGCACACACTCTGATGGTGTGTGCCGTCGAGGTGATGTCAGGAGGTCCTACTGATGAGCCAGCAGTGGAGCGATTTCCCGGTCTCCCACGAGCCGAGCAGTCTGCCGGATACCGTCGAGGGTGGGCACTATGTGCGAGTCGCAATGACCAGCCACGATCTGATGACCGTGTGGGCGGCAGGACCGGCCCGCGCTTTCCGTGTTGCCGTCCCGATCTCGGCTCGCCCCCCGGTCAAGGTCACTCACACAAACCCGCGGACTGGCCAGCGAGAGAGTCACTTCGAGGAGTTCACCGACGACGATCAAAGAACGATCGATGAGTTCGTCAATTTCGGCCTTCAGCTGGCGGGAATCGCGAAGTTCCCCAGCGGTTTCGACTGGTATGTACGAGTGCCCAGTCGAATCAAGGATGCGGCGGAGCTTGCGGACGAACTTCGCGCCAAGAATTCAGCGCCGGACGAAGTCGAAGCGTTGACGATTATCACCGCTACGTACAACAGGCTTCTGGCCGATTGAATCTGCTGGCAGATGCTGGCCCCGCCGGGCTGTAGATGTCACGTATTTTTTCGCATGGGGGACGTGTCGTTTAGCCATGTCAAAGGGCCTAAATGCGCGCCGGATGTTCTGAAACCAGCCCTCTGGCGCGGTACAGGTTCGGCCGGTCGGGTCTCTCAGAGCTAGGGGACAGGGCGTTGCCGTAGCGTTCATGGTCCAGGACGGGACGCCCTAGCGCCGAGGACTGCGCGCTTCAATGCGCCTTGTCTGAGCGATTTCAACTGTGTCCGCTCCGGGACGCCGAGTTTGGTCATCGCGACGAGCACCAGCAGGGCGACCCCAGGTTCATAGAGGTTGTACCAGACGGTTTCGGACATTTTGCGCTTGTGAGGTTCGTCGCCGTGTGCGAGATGGTTCCGAGCATTTTTGATGTTCTTAGCCCATACCTCGATGTCGGGAATGACCTGACGTACCGCGGCCGGTGGAGGGATCTGTGCGAGGGCGACGCAGCGTTCGCGGTAGTCGAGAGATTTTGGGTGAAAACCCTTGTGCAGTGCCTCGATTGCGCCGCACAGTCCAAGTAGCTTGGTTTCGTAGTACATACTCGATTCGCGTTGAAGTGCGATGACGGACAGCGTCCCGTAGTTCGCCTTCTGGTGCAGTTCGTGCCAGCCTTCGAGGAGGGTCGGCAGATCCACATCGTCGAGTGTGAAGTTGATAAGCGTCGTGCCCGAATCATCGAGGTCGGTGTCCTCGCTGATCAGGTCCGAGCTCCACCAGTCGAACTGCCGATGCGCTTGTGGGATTGCGGGAGAACTTGATGCGCCGTACGTGGGCGGGCCGATGCATCGCCAGCGTGATCAGGTCTGCCAGCCGCCGAGAGATTTCGATGTGGGCGTTGATCGAAAGGGGTTCGGCGCTGGTCACTCGAAATGCTGTCCGAAAGTGTGCAGGAATGGACATACCACCGCGGGAGAATTGACCGCCGGATGCGTAATGGCTGGACGTGGAAACCGTGACCTCGACGTTGCCGTATTTTCCCGAGAGGGGCGCGCTGACCGGGATAGTGAAAATATAGGGCTCGTTGGACTTTTCAGGGTGGGATACGGCGATCTTGACGCCACGGGCCCAGTAGGTGAGGTAGTCCAGTTCGATGACGGACTCGGTGAATGCGAGTTCGTCGGCGTCGTTGACGTGGGAGTCTCCGATGACGAGCCCTGACAGCTTTATCGTTTGGTCGGTGTACTTCTGGCCATTTGTGAATCCACCCTTTTCCGAATCGATGTACGTCTCGAACAGGGACACCGCGCGCCCGAGCAATGATCAGAACCTGTGGATGGTTCTCGGCGAGGCGGCGTGAGTGGGCGCACCTTCCCGGGAATGATCTGAAATTCCATCAGCTCTGATCAGGACCGGCGTTGGCGCGCTGGTTCGGGAAGGTACGCCCATGCTCACGGTAGTTCAGGATCAGCAATCCTCCAACGACGACAGCGGTGTTGGTCGGTCGTTGCTTGACGAGATCGTTCGCGACGGTGCCCGGCAGATGCTCGCGGCGGCGTTGGCCGCCGAAGTCGCCGCATACATCGAGCAGTTCGCCGAGCATCTCGATGAGCACGGCCGGCGGCTGGTGGTCCGCAACGGCTATCACCACGAGCGTGACGTGCTCACCGCGGCGGGGGCGGTGACGGTGACCGCACCGCGGGTCAACGACCGCCGTGTCGACGCCGAGACCGGTGAACGGCAACGGTTTTCCTCGGCGATCCTGCCGGCGTGGTCACGCAAGTCCCCGCAGATGACCGAGGTGTTGCCGCTGCTGTACCTGCACGGGCTGTCCAGCGGCGACTTCGGTGCGGCGTTGGAGCAGTTCCTCGGCACTGGTGCCGGGCTGTCGGCCTCGACGATCACCCGGCTGACCGCGCAATGGCAGGACGAGGCGAAGGCCTTCGCCGACCGGGATCTCTCGGGCACCGATTTCGTGTACCTATGGGTCGACGGCATCCATCTCAAGGTCCGCCTGGAGCAGGAGAAGCTGTGCTTGCTCGTGATGATCGGCGTCCGCGCCGACGGCCGCAAGGAGCTCGTCGCGCTCACCGATGGGTTCCGGGAGTCCACAGAGTCGTGGGCTGATCTGCTGCGCTCATGCCGACGCCGCGGGATGACCGCCCCGGTGCTGGCCGTCGGTGATGGGGCGCTGGGGTTCTGGAAGGCACTGCGGGAGGTGTTTCCGGATACCCGTGAACAGCGCTGCTGGTTTCACAAGCAGGCCAATGTGCTTGCTGCGCTGCCCAAGTCGGCTCATCCAGGTGCGACCGCGGCGATGCGGGAAATCTACAACGCCGAGGACATCGACAAGGCCCAGGTCGCGATCAAGGCCTTCGAGGTAGATTACGGCGCGAAGTACCCCAAGGCGGTCGCCAAGATCGTCGACGACGCCGACGTGCTCCTGGAGTTCTACCGGTACCCGGCCGAGCACTGGATCCACTTGCGCACTACGAATCCGATCGAATCGACGTTTGCGACCGTGCGGTTGCGAACCAAGGTCACCAAGGGCCCTGGGTCACGCGCAGCGGGGATTGCCATGGCCTACAAGCTGATCGACGCCGCACAAGCCCGCTGGCGGGCGGTCAACGCCCCCCATCTGGTCGCGCTGGTCCGTGCCGGCGCGGTGTTCCACAAAGGCAAGCTGCTCGAACGACCCATCGACATCTCACCCGCTGAGCCCGACGAATCAAGCGAAACGGAGGTCGCCTGAAACACCCTCATCCACAGGTCTTGACAATATCTCCGCGCGCCCACCGGAATTGCCATGGACAGTGCGAAATCCCAGCTCGTGAATATCGTACAAATCGCCGTGCAAGTCGAGTCGCGGCTCTGTGGAATCACTGAGCGTGAGAACGCCCGGCACGGTGCGAGAAGGGCCGTTCGAGTCGGGTACCCACCATTGTCCGTGGAGTTGCTCTGTCGTCGCCATGAGCTAAGGCTAAGGTCGTCCGGCCGGTTGACGGCGCGACGACATGCGGATGGCCTCCGGAGTCTGGGATGGGGGATGTCGGTGTGGGGGTGTTTGGTTGGTGTGGGTGGGTTCGGTGTTGGTGTTTTAGGGTTTGACCTGCGGTGATGACATGTCCCCGGGGGTGGTTGTTGGGGGTGTGTGGTGCGCCGGCGTTTTGGGTGCCGGCGGGGGGCCGCTGGGGCCGGCGGG
>OBMY01000001.1_pt27 | contig 6454 bp, 1 predicted proteins | sample 1641151 | NCBI WGS metagenome assembly OBMY01 (sample SAMEA104232313, study PRJEB22302) | sediment metagenome | biome: forest; feature: aquifer; material: sediment | place: USA | collected 2011-08-07 | depth 0.01 m
TCCAACACATCCACCAACGTCAAACCCCCCACCACAACCCCCACACCATCCCAACCACCCACCACCAACCCACGCTCACCGGCGACAAACACGTCGACCTCACCGACCGGTGTATCCGCGTTCGCTGCGAAGGCGGCAAGAATCCGCGACATTCGCTGTGCAATGGTGTCGACCGCGGCGCGGTCGAATGCCGCCGGCTGGTACCGCAGGCTGACCTGCAGCGTCGGTTCCGCGACCGACAGCACGGTGAGCGGGTAATGCGTGGCGTCGCGGGCATTCACAGCGGTGACGCGCATACCGGCAATGTCGGTGTTCCCGCCCATCCCCGAGGTATCGATCGGATACGACTCGAAGACCGACAGTGTGTCGAACAAATTGCCTGTCCCTACGACAGATTGAATCGCGCCGAGTCCGACATAGTGATGATCGAGCAGAGCTGTCTGCTCGCTTTGCAGTCGAGCGAGCAGCTGCGTACACGTCTCGTCCGGATCCAGTTGCACTCGGACAGGCAACGTGTTGATCAGCAGCCCCATCATGTTTTCCACACCAGGCAACTCGGGTGAGCGGCCCGAAACCGTGACGCCGAAGACTACGTCGTCACGGGAAAGCATCCGAGACAGTAGGACACCCCACGCCGCTTGGATCACCGTGTTCATCGTGATCCCGCTCCGTTGGACCAGCGCACCGAGTCCGTCGCGCACCGAATCGGGTAGATCGACGGCAACCTCTTCGGGCACCAACTGCTCCGCGATCGGCGTCGAAGGCGCCAACAACGTCGGCTCGTCGACGCCTTCCAAGGCGTCCTCCCACGCCGCGACCGAGGTCTCCATATCGCGGTGCATCAACCATTCCAGATAGGTGCGGTACGGCGGAGTCTCGGGAAGATCGGACGGGGCCCTCTCGACCGGGAGACCGTCGGCCGCGTATCGCGTCAACAGTTCGCGAACCAGCAACGGTATCGACCAACCGTCGAGGACGATGTGATGGTTCGTCACCACCAACACGCACCTCGTCGGCGAGGTTCGCAGCAGCGTCAGCCGAAGCAGTGGCGGCGAAGCGAGGTCGAAGGGTGCACTGCGATCCTCGTCGAGGCGGCGCTCCAGATCTGCGTCGGTTGCCGATCCGCGATCACTCAGGTCGACCTCGGTCCAGGGAATCACTGCATCGTCGACAATCAACTGCACCGGTAGGCCGTTCACGTCGTAGAGAAACGCTGCACACAGATTCGGGTGGTTTGCGAGTAGTCCGGCAGCAGCGCCGCGCAAACGCTCGGAATCAACCGCTCCTTCGAGCTCGACGCACAACTGCGCTGTGTAGACGTCCGTCGACGTGGCCGCCAGTGAGGCATGGAACATCAGCCCGGCCTGAAGGGGCGACACCGACCAGACATCGTGCAATCCGGGGAAGTCGTTCTCCCAGCGTTCGATCTGTTGTTGGTCGACCGAGACGAGGGGAATGTCCGACGGCGTCAGACCGCCCGCATCAGGTCGCGACGCGTGCGCGGTGAGTCCGTCGAGCGCACGACGCCACAGTTCCGCGAACTCCGCGATGTCAGACCTGTCGAGCACTCCGCGGGGAAAGGTGAAAGATGCTGTCAGGCACGGCCCGTCGACGTGGTCCTCAACCGCGGCGTTGATGTCGATCACGGACGCCACAGGCATGGACGGGTTCTGGGTTCCGCCGAGCCTTCGATTGCCCTCCACCGGCAGCCAGTCCTGTGTTCCGTCAGAGGAGCTGATCCGGCCCAGATAGTTGAAACTGATCTGAGGAGAACGGAATCGGCCGAGTGGGTCGCTCTCGCCAGACAGGTACCGCAACATCCCGAATCCGATTCCATGATCGGGGATCGCACGGACGTACTCTTTGACAGCTTTGAGGGCCCGCCCGGCGTCGGCGCCACCGGCCAGTGCGTCGTCGACGTCGATTGCGCCGAGGTCCACGCGCACCGGGTAGAGCGTGGTGAACCAACCAACGGTGCGAGCGAGGTCTGCGCCAGGAACCACCCCTTCCTCGCGGCCGTGTCCTTCGAGAGTGATCAGGGCGGCAGCGGTGTCCATACCGCGGCGTCGTCGCCACCCGATCGAGGCCAACGCAACAGCGGTGAGGAGTCCGTCGTTCACGCCGGCGTGGAATGCCGCAGGAACCGTGGTGAGAAGGTTCCTGGTCGCCGAAGGCGAGATGTCCATTGTAACGGTGTCGACCGTGTCGTCGACGTCGATCGTGGGATCGAGTGGGCGCGAACCGATCAACGGGTCATCGCCGTCCAGGATCGTTCTCCACATGTCCAGTTCGACGCTCCGGTCGCCCACGTGCTCGACAAGCCCATGCGCCCATCGCCGGAACGACGTTCCGATCTGTGGCAGTTCGGGCGTGACACCGGCCTGGAGTTGTGCTGTCACCGACGCCAGGTCGGTGACCAGAATGCGCCACGAGACGCCGTCGACAACCAGGTGATGAATCACCACAAGTAGTCGGCCCCGCCCGGTCGACACGTCAGGTTTGTCGGCCAGGTCGAACCAGATCACGCGCACCATGTCAGCCGTGGCGGGATCCAAGCTGTCGGCCACGGCCTCGAGTTCTCCCGACGCCAAGGCCCTGAAACCTTCGTCGTCCACCGAATCGACAGCTACGCGGTGGATCAGTCCTTCGGCCGAGATCGAGCCGGGTGGTAAGACTTCCATGACCCGGTCACTCTCAACCAAGCGAGCTCGAAGCATTCCGTGGCGGTCCAGCAACACCTGGAGACCACGGACAAGGAGGTCCTGGGTGAGATCAGCGGGAGCTGTCAGCAAGAGCGCCTGGGAGAACCGTTTCACTCCGCCGCCACGCAGCCCGCCACTGCTGCGGTCGAGCATCCACTGCGCCACCGGGCTCAGTGGAACAGTTCCGACAGCGGATCCCGGTAGCTCCGCGAGTACATCAGGCCTGTCCTGCTCAAGGTGCGCCGACTCGGCAAGCGCGGCGACGGATTTGTGGTCGAAAACATCTCGGGGTGAGATGATCACACCCGCATCGCGAGCGCGGGCCACCAATTGGATGGACATGATGCTGTCGCCACCGAGCTCGAAGAACGAATCATGCACTCCTACCGCGTCGAGACCGAGAACCTGCGCGAACAGAGCGGCAAGAAGATTCTCGGTTTCCGTTCGCGGTGGCCGGTCGGGTGTGGCGGCGGACGAGAAATCGGGTGTGGGAAGCGCTGCGCGGTCGAGTTTTCCGTGAACCGTCAGCGGAACGGCGTCGAGCACCACCACCGCCGCCGGCACCATGTACGACGGCAGGCGCTTGCCTGCATGGGCGAGGACGTCTCGCGGATCGACACTCGCTCCGCGATCGGGAACCACGTAGCCGATCAACCGATCCCTGCCGTCGCCGTTCCAGACGGCCGTCACCGCCTGGGCCACGCGCGGGTGCGTCTGCAGTGCCACCTCGACTTCCCCGAGTTCGATGCGGAACCCACGGACTTTGACTTGGGCATCGGTGCGCCCGAGATACTCCAGCCGTCGGTCGGGCGTCCACCGCACGCGATCGCCCGTGCGATAGATCCGCGTTCCCGGCGCACCGAAGGGATCTGCGACAAACTGCGTGGCGGTCAACGGGTATCGCCGGTGATAGCCGCGAGCGAGAGCCGGCCCGGCAAGATACAACTCCCCCGCGACACCTACCGGTACCGCTCGCAGACGCGAGTCCAGCACTACCTCGCTGAATCCGCGAGTAGGTGTGCCGATAGTGACCGGGTCGTTCGGAGCCAGTGCCGCACTGATGCTCGACACGACAGTTGCCTCGGTAGGACCGTAGGCGTTGAACATCTTTCTGCCCGGAGCCCAGCGGGCCACCAATTCCGGCGGACACGCTTCCCCACCTGTCACGACACAACCGACAGTGGTGAGACCGTCTGGGTCGACGGACGTCAAGGCCGCCGGAGTCACAAAACAATGGGTGACGCGCTCGCGCTCCAGTAACGCCGCCAGTTCCGACCCGCCGTAGACGGTCGGTGGCACGATCACCATCGTGGCTCCAGCACCAACGGCCATCACGAGCTCGAGAACCGACGCGTCGAAACTCGGCGAAGCGAAGTGCAGAGTTCTGGATCGGGTCGTGGCGGCGAAGGTCTCACGCTCCTGGAGCGCGAAGTCGCTCAACCCGCGATGTGTGACCGTCACGCCCTTGGGTGTTCCTGTCGACCCCGACGTGTAGATCAGATAGACCGGATTGTCGATGCGAATCGGTGCCTTCCGATCCGCGTCGGTGACTTTCGATGGCGAGTACGCCCGCAGCCGTTCCTCGAAACCGGCATCGTCGAGGACCAGCCACGGCACGAGGCCGGACAATGCCGCGTTGTGAGCTCGAGACGTTATCCCCCACCCTGCACCGGAGTCGCCCAGCATGTGCTCGATACGAGCAGCAGGATGTCCCGGGTCCACGGGAAGGAATGCCGCACCTGTCTTGGCAATGGACCACACCGCCAGAACGGACTCGATGGAGCGTGGGAGACACAACGCCACCACCGATTCGGGACCCACTCCGGATTCGATCAGCATGCGGGCCAATCGGTTCGACTGCGCGTCGAGTTCGAGATAGGTCACTTCACGTTCCTCGAACACCAGCGCAACGGCGCCGGGATCCTGGGCGGTCGCCATATCTGTTGCTGCAGTCAGCAAATCCGGAAGGGTCTGAACAGCGGCGGAAATCTCACCTCGCACGGGTACCAGTTCGGCTGACTCATAGGCGTCGAGGATCTCGATATCTCCGATCCGTGATTGCGGATCCGTGATAACGCGCTCGAGAATCCGTTGCAGGCGGTCGGCGAAGCCCGCTACCGTTTCCTCGTCGAAAATATCTGTGGCATATCCGAATTCGGCGCGAAGACCGTCCGATTCGCCGGCTGCGCCGGCATTCTGCGTCACCGTCAACTGAAGATCGAAGTTGATGGTGTCGATCTCGACGCCCACGTCGGTCACCTGCAGGTCGGGGAGTTCGAGTGCAGGCCGTTCGATGTCTTGGAACTCCAACATGACTTGAAACAGGGGCGAGTACGCCGTCGAACGTGAAGGATTCACGATCTCGACGACTCTTTCGAACGGCACGTCCGCGTGAATGAAGGCGCTCAGATCTACGTTTCGGACCTGGTCGAGGAAGTCTCCGAAAGTTGCGCCGCGGTCCACTGCAGTGCGCAAGACCAACGTGTTGACGAACATGCCCACCAGGTCGTCGAGTTCGCGCTCCCCACGCCCGGCGATGGGAGTTCCGACGGCTACGTCGTCCTCATCACTGAGCCTCGCCAGCAGCACTGCCAAGGCTGCGTGCACAACCATGAAGACCGTGGCGTTGTGTTTGCGCGACAGGGCAACCACACCGGCATGCACCTTCGGACCGAACTCGAACCTGATCCGTCCGCGTCGAAGCGAACGCACATCACCGCGCGGTCGATCGGTCGGAATGTCGAGAACCTCAGGTGCGCCCGCAAGATTCTCGGCCCAATAGCCGAGCTGTTTCGAGATCAGAGACCGAGAGTCCGATTCCGAGCCCAACCAACCACGTTGCCACAACGCGTAGTCGGCATACTGGATCCCGAGCGGCGCCCACTGCGGTGCCTTACCGTTCACACGGGAGGAGTATGCGCTCATGAGATCTCGGGCCAGCGGTACCGTCGAGAATCCGTCGGCGGCGATGTGGTGAATCACGATCACCAGGACATGCGAGTGGACCTGGTCATCTCGCCGCAACAAGGTGGCGCGCATCGGGACCTGCTGCGTGACGTCGAAACCATCCGAAGCGATCTGCCGGCTACGCTCGCGCAGCTCTTCCTCTCCCTGCACAAGTATCGGTGCAAGATCCGATACCACCTGTGAGGTGGACATGATCACTTGACGCGGGCCGTCGTCAGTGAGAGGAAAAACAGTGCGCAAGGACTCGTGCCGCTCGACGACGTCGACAAATGCAGCGTGAAGCGCACTCACGTTCACTGCACCTTCGAGCCTCAACGCGCACGCGACGTTGTAGGCGGCGGACTCGGGGTCGAACTGATTCGCAAACCACATTCGCTCCTGCGCCGGCGAAAGTGGGATATCCGTCGTCGTACCCCGCGGCCTCAACGCCGGCTTGGCCCCCTCTCCTCCGCGACACTGCGCCAACTCGGCCAGCGCTGCAACGGTAGAAGCATCGAAGACGTCGCGAATGTTGATCCGTTCGCCGAGAACAGAATTCACTCGCGCAACCAGCCTGGCCGCACTGAGAGAGTTCCCACCCAGGGCAAAAAAGTCGTCGTTCACGCCCACCGTCGACGTTCCCAGCAGATCATCGAAGATTGCGGCAACCGTCTCCTCGACCGGCGTTCGTGGCGCAACATACTGCAGCGGTTGAGGTTCGAAGTTGACGTCCGGGAGGGCTTTACGGTCCAACTTCCCATGCACCGTCACCGGAAACTCCCCCAACACCACCACCACCGACGGCA
>OBMY01000001.1_pt38 | contig 1779 bp, 3 predicted proteins | sample 1641151 | NCBI WGS metagenome assembly OBMY01 (sample SAMEA104232313, study PRJEB22302) | sediment metagenome | biome: forest; feature: aquifer; material: sediment | place: USA | collected 2011-08-07 | depth 0.01 m
CGCGGTGCATCATCGTCAGCGACCAGGCGCCGGGCGTGACGGTGGTTGCCTTGCTTCCTTCGGTTGGGCCCGTTCCGCCGCCCGCCACGGTCGTCGTACCAGTGGCGAGTGCTTCCATCATCTCGACTTCACTGAGGAAGTGCACGTGAGTGTCGATCGCACCCGCGGTGAGGATCTTTCCCTCACCGGCGATCACGTCGGTGCTCGGCCCGATGAGCAACTTGGGGTGCACGCCATCCATGATGTCGGGGTTACCGGACTTGCCGATCGCAACGATGCGTCCGTCGCGAATTCCGACGTCTGCCCGGACGATTCCCCAGTGATCGAGAATCACCGTGTTGGTGATGACGACGTCGAGAGCGCCCTGGTCGCGAGTGGTCAGGCCCTGGCCCATCGACTCGCGGATGCTCTTACCGCCGCCGAAGACCATCTCGTCGCCGGTCGCGGTGTAGTCGTGCTCGATCTCGATCCACAGATCTGTGTCGGCCAAACGGATCTGGTCGCCTGCGGTCGGGCCGTACAGGGAGGCGTAGCCGCGTCGATCGATCCTGCTCATTCGGCTGTCCTCTCAACTGTCGTCGCGGCGTCGTCCGGTGAATCCGCCTCGACTGGAACATCACTCACACGCACGTTCACCGAGGACGCTCGCAAAGGTTCTTCGACCTCGACGCCGGGCGTGCCGAACGGCATGACGGTCTTGGGCTCGCGCGCATGTGTCGGTAGGTCTTCGTCCGGCACGATCTGCAGGCCCGGAACCCTTTTGAGTCCGCCGAGCGCGATCAGTGTCACCGTTCTGCTGACCCCGGGTTCGAACCGAACCGACGTTCCCGAGGGGATGTCGAGCCGGAAGCCGTCTGCCGCTTCGCGATCGAAGGTCAACGCCGGGTTGGCCGCGGGAAGGTGGAGATGTGAACCGATCTGAATGGGGCGATCGCCGTCGTTGACGACGACCATCGTGATCTTCTCCGCGTCCGTGCCGAACTCGAGCGGTTCGGTGGACACACGTACTTCGCCGGGAATCATCGAATGGGCTCCGTCACGGTGACCAGTTTGCGACCGTCCGGGAAAGTGGCCTCCACCTGGACGTTTGCAATCATCTCGGGTACCCCTTCCATCACGTCGTCGCGGGTGAGCACTTGCCGACCGGCGTTCATCAGTTCCGCAACCGTCATTCCGTCACGCGCGCGCTCGAGAATCCAGCACGAGATCAGTGCCATCGCTTCGGGGTAGTTCAGCAGTACCCCGCGCTCGCGGCGGTCACGGGCGACCATGCCCGCGACGCTCAGGAGCAGCTTTTCGGTATCTGAAGGGGTGAGGTGCACTGACAAGCCCTTCCGGTTGTGAAACGACATCGATCGACAGCGTGCTGTCGGGCCGAGATTAGCATTGTCCGAAGCGTCGTCAGTATCCACGAGATTCACATCGTCGGCTACTTCAGCGCCCACTCGGCGCACTTGCGCTGCTCATCGAATTATTCGGGCGCCCAACGACGCTCAGCTCTGCGCACCGGAGTGGGAACTATCACCACAACCAAAAAGTTTCACCCCCGTCTCCTGTTGGAAACGGGGGTGAAACATGATCGTGCAGGGTTGATCCCGGGACCTATCCGAAGCGGCCGGAGATGTAGTCCTCGGTGGCCTTCTGCGTCGGGTTCGAGAAGATCTTCTCGGTGTCGTCGATCTCGACGAGCTGACCGGGCTTGCCGGTTGCCTCGAGGTTGAAGAATGCCGTCTGGTCACTCACACGCGCAGCCTGCTGCATGTTGTGCGTGACGATGAC